>WUUC01164048.1_pt1 | contig 11856 bp, 5 predicted proteins | sample 6278441 | NCBI WGS metagenome assembly WUUC01 (sample SAMN13675441, study PRJNA597444) | soil metagenome | isolation source: soil | place: USA: Washington | collected 2017-10 | reverse complement strand
TGAACATGAACGAGCCGCCGTCGCTGCTGCGGAATGAGTACCGCGGCAAGAACGCCTGGCTGGCGGTCGAACTCGAAGGGGTGAAATCGAGCCGTGACGGCCTGGCCGCGGCGGTGCGGGTGACCACGGGTGAGCGCGTGCAGGCGCAGGCGGCGCTCAGCCAATCCAGCTACTACTCGCACAACGACCTGCGGCTGCACTTCGGAGTCGGGACACGCGATCGCATCGATCGCGTCGAAGTGCGGTGGCCGAGCGGCTCCGTTGACGTGCTGCGTGACGTTCCAGCGCGCCAGGTGCTCAGGATTCGCGAGGGATCGCGCCCTTAGCGAAGTTGCACGACGACTTCGCGCCGTGTGTATTCTCCGGCGGCGCCTTCAAACGCGATGCGAACGATCGGGTCGCGTCCCGCGCCGGACACGAGCGTCGCTCCGTTCACCGTGCCGGGCTGGCGCGGCGTCCGCAGGAACACATCGTAGCTCCGGCCGTTCATACCCTCCACCAGCAGCGTGAGTGCTGTCCCGTCGGCGCGCGAGCGCAGGATCCGTATGCCCTGGCTTCGCGCTCCCGGTTCGGGCGCGGAGGTGTGCACGTACACGTCGCTTCCGCCGCGATACCGGAACTCGGCGCGGGTGTCGGCGCCCGGTTGCGGGACGGCCACCTCGGTGAACTGTAGGTCGCCCAGCCGCTGAATCGTGGCACGCGCCTGGCGGCCGTCCACACGGACGGATTCGAGCTGCGCATCGAGCGGCAGTGCGGGCGCGATGGCAAGAGCCGGCATCTGCCCGGTGCCTTCACGCGTGACGCGAACCGAAAGCACGCCGGCATCGCGCGTGATCTCGATGCTCATCGACGTGCCCTGCGACATCACGTGGCGGACGCGTGCGCGATCCCAGTCCGCCGGCAGTTGCGGCGCGATGCGAAGTCGTGAGCCACCCTCGAGCGGCTCGATTCCGAGGAGGCCCCGGATGACTGGCGCGACGACCATCGCCTCCGACCAGACCTGGTGATGTGACGATCGCCCGAACGCCGCGTTGAAGTCGCCCGAGAGCAGCTCCGTTACGTAGCCGAGCGCACCCTGCTCAGTGAGCAGCGCGGTTGCGAGCAGCGCCTGGTACCCCACATGCGGGCGACCGTAGCGGTACGCGGCCATGGAGGCCCATCCGGTAAAGAGCGGCCACACGGAGCCGTAGTGGTAGGAAAGCGGATCGTAGAGCTCGCTGCGGTTCGACAGGATCCGATGCCCCCAGTCGGTCGCGATGGCGCCGCTGCCCAGTCGATCGAGCTGCGCGTCCGCGCGTTCGGCATCGAGGGTGCGCCACCACATCGGGACCGCCGGCAGTACGGTGTCTTCGTCTATGAGCCGCGCCTGGGCGAGCGCGTTCAACCGTCGCTGCCGGCGTTCGCGTGCGGGTCCCGGCTCCGCAGTCCCCGGCTCTTTCCGGGGCTGTGCGGTGGCAAATGCGTACCGCGATCCGCTCGGCAGCCAATACGTGGATTCCGCGGCTTGATGCGTACGCTCGGCGTTTGCCTTCGCTCGCGACGCGGTCTCGTCGTCGCGCATTGCGGCGGCCATCTCCGCCAGGCTCCGCGACGCTTCGATCCAGAGGCCCTGCAGGTAGATCTCTTCGTGCGGCGGATACAACGCGCCGCCTTCAACCCACCCATGCCCGACGGCGGTGTTGTCGATGAGACCGTTGCCGTCCCCATCGGTGCCGGCGGAGAAGGCATACGCCTTCAGGATTGAGGGCCAGTGCTGCTCGAGGAACGCGCGATCGCCGCCCGTGCGCCAGGCATCGGCATGAGCGATGACATAGAGCGGTGTCGCGTCAGCGCTGGCCCATGCAAACGGAAACGCGGTGAACCACGGAACGAGCGCGGCGCTCTGGGAAATTTCGTGCGGGATTTTCCCGTCCTCACGCTGATGGGCGGCCAGGAACGCGAGCGCCGTGCGCGCATCTGCTGCGCGTCCCGACGCGGTGAGCGCCAGCGACGTCCACAGCGCGTCACGCCCGAAGAACCACGCAAACCCCGGCCGTTCACTGTTGCCCGACGTGCGGAAGCCGGCGACGAGTCCGGTGCCGAGCGCAGGATTGGTCGCGAACCCTTTGTCGATGCCGACGCGCGCCCAGTCGAACGCGCGGTCCAACCGCGAGTCGGGCGTGGCCAGCCGGGCGCCATCGTCCAGCAGTCGGCGGTAGTGCTCGACCGTCCGGGTGTAGAGTGGCTCGATGTTGTTCAGGACACGCGTATACGCGTCGCGCGCCGCGGCGCGGCCTTCCATCGAACCGGTGATCACGATCGGCACCAGTCCCGTGCGTGCGCGCGCGGCATCGACCGTGACCCCGAACTCGAACGGGACGTCGCGGGGCTCTTCCTGATACGGCATTACGGACTGGTCGGCTCCGCCTGGCACGCCCACGACGGCGGCCCATCGTCCGCTCTCCTCGGTAAGGTCGTACACGCGCGCCGCACTGTCCCACCCGACGTTTGCTGTCGGCGCCCCGGCCGGCCACATCGGCCGCAGCGCAGCGCGAAACGATCCGACCACAGTGATGGGCAACGTGGTGTCGATGTCGAGCAGGATGACCACGGCCGGCTCGTCAATCGGCGCAAACACGATCTGCCGAATCGTGAATGCCGCATGCGTCGCGGTGAACGTGGTGGCTTCAGGCCGGACTTCGATCGTTCCAGGCAGATCGGACACCGGGACCGCGAGCGGATAGCCCTCCAGGCGATAGCTCAACTGAAACTGGTCGAGCACCTTCAGGGGATAGATCCACGCCTCGAGACTACGACCTTCGTACCCGAACGCCGCGCTGCGTCGTCCGACGACGTCGAAGAACGTGCCGCTGGTGAGACCGCGGCTGAGCGTCAAGGCGGCTACGCCGCGATCGAATCGTGACGTCATCTCGGACTGCGCAGTTGGTCGTGCGACCGCGCACGCCATGACGGAAAGAAAGATGACGCCGGTTTTCCGCATCGTCGCTCCAGCTCTGCGCTGATTCTGCCTCGTTTTCCTTGACGTGGGTACACCGCAGTCTTAGAGTGGTCCGTCCTCGCGCGTTCCCGCCCTTTCCGGAGGTGAATCCATGGTCCGGTCACGTGGAGCCCTCGCAAGTCTCCGTTCGCTGTTCATCGCCGTTCTGCTCGCCTCACTGATTGTGCACCTGTCGAGTATCCCTGCACGCGGACAAGCCGTGTACGGCAGCGTCAGCGGCGTGGTTACCGACAACAGCGGCGCCGTGCTCCCCGGCGTGACAGTGACGATCACGAGCCTCGAGCGGAAGACGTCGGATGTCGTTGTGAGCAACGAGTCGGGACGTTATCTGAAAGACCGGCTGCTGCCCGGCGCGTACGAAGTGAAGGCGGAGTTGCAGGGGTTCAAGGTCGCGCTGGTCCCGAACGTCACGGTGAACGTCGATCGCCAGATCGATGTGCCGATTGCGCTCGAGGTCGGCGAGCTCGCCGAAACCGTGACGGTCACGGCGCAGACGCAGCTTCTGAGCACGGACCGCGCGGACGTGGCCACGATCTTCGAATCGCGCCAGATCACGGACCTGCCGGTGCTCGACCGCAACTTTACGAAGTTCGTGCTCCTGACGCCAGGCACACAGCAACTCGGGTGGTCGCATGCGGCGAGTGAGAACCCGCAAGGTTCCACCCAGACGATGGTGAACGGCCAGCATTTCAGCGGGACGACGTACCAGTTGGACGGCACGGAGAATCGTGATCCGATCCTCGGGATCATCGTGATCAACCCGACACTCGAGTCGATCAAGGAAACGAAGATCACGTCGCAGAACTACGACGCCGAGTTCGGCCAGGCCACTGCGGGTGTCGTGTCGGTGCAGACCAAGTCGGGCACCAACGAATTTCACGGCAGCGCGTTCGAGTTCTTCCAGAGCGACAAGTTCCAGTCGCGCAATCCGTTCACGCAGTTCGCACCCGATCCGCTCACCGGCCGGTTCCTCCCGGAAACGAAGAAGAACCAGTTCGGCGGCTCTCTCGGCGGCCCTATCAGCAGTAACCGGTGGTTCTTCTTCGGCGATTACGAGGGCACGCGGAGCAAAGTCGGTGGCTCGCGCCTGGGCACGGTCCCCACGGCCGCTGCACGCAACGGCGACCTCAGCGCGTACGGAGTGGACATCTTCGATCCGGCAACCGGTGTTCCCGCCAACCGCAGCCAGTTCCCGGGCAACCAGATCCCGCAGAATCGCATTTCACCGCAGGCGCGGGCGGTGCTGGGATTGATTCCATTGCCGAATGTGCCCGGGCGGGAGAACGGCACGATTGACAACTATGTCGCGTCGGGTTCGGAAACATTCGACGCGAACGCATTCAACGTTCGAATCGACGGGCGCTTCAGCGACTCGCTCAACATGTTCGGGCGCTACAGCCTCGGGGATTTCCTCCGCAGCGGCCCGCAGATGTTCGGCGCCGGCGGCGGCGACGAGCTCGTGACGCTCGGCGGCATCTCTGATGCGCGTAACCAGAGCATTGCCTGGGGCATCGACAACGTATTGTCGTCGTCACTGCTCGCCGACTTCCGGTTCGGCTGGTTCCGCTACAAGGTGAACGTGCTGCCGTCCGACTTCGGCACGACGCCGGCCACGGAGGCGGGCATTCCAGGCCTCAACCTGAACGACACGTTTGCGTCGGGGCTGCCGGCGTTCTTCCTCGGCGGCGACTCGGACAGCCGAAGGATGGGATTCGGATCGGGACTGGGCGATCGTGTTGGCCGCTGTAATTGTCCGCTCGATCAGGACGAGCAGCAGTATCAGTTCGTGGGCAATGTGACGAAGCTGGCGGGCAACCACACGTTCAAGTTCGGCGCCGACGTCCGTCGCGCGTTCAACCTGCGCGTGCCCAGCGACCGTCACCGGTCAGGCGAGCTGAACTTCGAGAACGACCGTACGCGGGGGCCGGCCGGCGGCGGACTTGCGCTGGCGAGCTTCCTTCTCGGCGACGTAACCCGCTTCACGCGCTATGTGAGCCTGACGACCGAGGCGCGCGAGCGGCAATGGCGTCAGTTCTACTACGCGCAGGATGTGTGGCGCCCGAACCAGAAGCTCACGCTCAACTACGGGTTGCGCCTCGACGTCATCCATCCGCAGACGGTGAACGAGCCGGGGAATGGCGGGTTCCTCGATCTCTCGACCGGGCTTGTCAACGTTGCCGGCGTCGGCGACATCGGGCTGAACGGCAACGTCGAGAACACGTTGAACTGGGCACCGCGCCTCGGCGCGACCTACCAGGTAACGGAGCAGACGGTGCTGCGCGCCGGCTACGGCCGTAGTTATGACATCGGCGTGTTCGGGTCTCTTTTCGGGCACAGCGTGACGCAGAACCTCCCGGTGCTCTCGGTCCAGGAGCTGACCGCGCCCAACAACTTCGAGAGCGTGTTCAACCTGGGCCAGGGCCCGTCGCCAGCGCTCTTCCCTGACGTTCCGGCGAGCGGTCAGTTTCCGCTGCCGAACGGCGTCTTCGCACGAGCACTGCCGAGCAAGCAGCGGCCCCCTCACGTGGACGCATTCAACGTCACCGTTCAGCACCAGCTGACCGACACGATCGCCGTCGAGGCCGGTTACGTTGGCAACCGCGGTGGAAACGTGTTCGCGGGCGACGGCCCGGCAACGAACGTGAACCAGCCGATCCTCACCGGTTTTCCCGACGTGTCCACGAACGAGCGGCGACCGTTCTTCGCCGGGAACGTGCCGAACACCTCCGGGTTTGGTGGTGCGTTCGGATGGACCCAGGGCATCGATTACTTCTGCAACTGCGCGACGAACGCCTACGACTCGCTGCAGACGAAGCTCACGAAGCGCTTTTCAGCGGGCTACTCCGTGCAGGCAAGTTACACGCTGCAGCGCGCGATCCAGGACAACGCCGACTATTTCTTTTACGACTCGGAGATGAATCGCGGGCCGGCCGACTGGGATCGTACGCACAGCTTCACGCTGTCGCTCGTCGCCGAGCTGCCGTTCGGACGCGGCCACCGGTACATGACCGACGTCTCGCCGGTCGTGGATGCCCTCGTCGGTGGCTGGCAGGTAAACACGAACACGTTCATCTACAGCGGGCTGCCGTTCACGGTGACCTACCGCGACTCGGGCGCCGACAGGGACACCGGCGGCAACAACCGGCCGAATCTCATTGGCGATCCGGAAGGACCGAAGACGGAAGAGGAGTGGTTCAACGCCACGCCGATCGGCAGCCCGGGCAGTGCGTTCGAGCGCCCGGCGCGCGGCACGTTCGGCACGATGGAACGGAATGCACTTCGCGGCCCCGGCTACTGGCGCGTGGATGCGTCGCTTTTCAAGCACTTCGCGATCGGGACACGCATTCTCGAGGCCCGCATCGAGGCCGTGAACCTGTTCAACAATGTGAACCTTGCCAACCCCGGCTCGCCGGAGGTCGGCGTGCCGGGCAACCCTAACCCTAGTGCCGGCGTCATCAACAGCACCGCGTTCGGCGGCGCCGATCCGATGCGGAACTTCCAGTTTGCGGTGAAGTACCGGTTCTGATCTCGGGGCGGGCCGAAAAGGCCCGCCTTCCAACCACCGATTGATGACGATATTCCTGCGCGTGCTCGCCGTCGCGATCGCAATCTACGTTACTGCTGCCGGCGGGATCCTGTGGGCGATGCTTCAGCCGCCGGAGCGCTTCGGGCAGATCATGATGCATCTGCCACAGCCCGTGGTGTGGGCCGCCTTTCCTGCGCCGCGCATGTGGACGTGGGCGCGAAGCGGCCACCTGCAGGAGGGCGGTGAGGCGCCGGACTTCACGCTCTCGACCTACGATCATTCCTCACGCGTCACGCTGTCGTCGCATCGCGGCGAGCGGCCCGTTGTCCTCGTCTTCGGCAGCTACACCTGACCGCCGTTCCGCCGGGCGGTGCCCGCGCTCAACGCCCTCTACAAGGAGTACCGCGATCGCGCCGCGTTCTACATCGTCTACATCCAGGAGGCGCACCCCATCGACGCGTGGCAGGTGAACGACAACCTCGACGACGACGTGCTCGTGGCGAGCACGAAGACGCTCGATGAACGTGTCAAGGTCGCGGGGCTGTGTGTGAGAAATCTCGGTATCGAGCTGCCGGCGCTCATAGACGCTGCGGACAACGCGGTGGAGCGGGCGTACACCGGCTGGCCCGACCGGCTCTACGTGATTGACCGTGACGGGCGAGTGGCCTACAAGAGCGCGCCGGGGCCGTTCGGGTTCAAGCCGGCTCAAGTGCAGCAATCGCTGGAGCGGCTGCTGCCGGAGCGAACTGACGTGCGCGTTCGGTAGCGCTATCTCGCCACCGCCTGCCGCATTCCCGCCAGCAACTCCAACACGACTCCGTTCGTCCAGCCGAATCCAACCTGGTTGGCGCTGTAGCCGAACTTGATGTCGGCCGCGACATCGGATTCGCGGCGGCGCACATCGTATTTCTCGACGATCGTGCCGTGCTCGTCGAACTCCTTCGCCACGATGGCGACGAACTTCGCGGCCAGCCGGTCTGCGTCCTCGTCGAAGCCGTATTTCCGCAGGCCGGCCACGGCAATCATCTGCAGAGGGGCCCATCCGAACGGTGCGTCCCACTGGTTGCCGGTGATCTCCGTGCTCGTGAGCAGGCCACCGGGCGCCTCGAATCGCGCTAGGTTGCCGCGCACGCGCTTGGCTTGTGCAGGCGTGGCAATGCCTGCCCACAGCGGATAAAAGGTCGTCGCGAAATCGTACTGGCGGAGCCGGCGCGTGCGGAAGTTGTAGTCGCGGTACTGTCCTGACTTCTCGTCCCACAGCAGCTGATTGATCCGGTCGCGCCGCTGCTGCGCACGCGTTCGCCACGTCCGTGCGGCACTCGTGTCTCCCAGGAGGTCCATGATGCGCGCGGCGTCATCTTCCATCATGTACAGCAGCGTGTTGAGGCAGACGGGCACGTAATGAATGACGTCCACGTTGAGCGCGCCGAATCGGCTCGAAGGGTCGAAACCGGACTCGCGCATCGAACGATCCCCCTTGTAAAACAGGTCCGTGAGACGGTCGCGCCTGCGGTCGTAATACAACTCCTCGTTGTAATCAGTGATGACATGCGTGCGGTAATACTCGCGGGCACGGTCGTAGTGCGTACGCCCCGCCTCATCCTTTTCGTCGGAGAGCACCTCCGGTGCCGGACCCTCACCACGATCGAAGTAGCGGGACAGGCCGATGGCGGCAATCGCATGCGGCTCGCTCGTCCAGAACTTGTAATACCGCTCGACCGCGGGAACCGACCGGCGCAGCCAGTCCTTGTCCTTGCTCTCCTCGTAGACGCCGAGAACCATCCGCGTCAGGAACGGCGGCTGCGATCGAGAGAGGAAGTAGGTACGGTTCGCATTCAGGATCGTGCCGTAGTGCGTGATCTCGTACAGGAAATTCTCGACCATGTCGCGCGCCCGCTCGAGCTCGTTGTCGCGCAGCAGCCCCACCTGGATGAAGTAACTGTCCCAGCCGTACATCTCGTTGAAGCGCCCGCCCGGTACCACGTAGGGTTTCGGAAGGTAGAGAAGCCCGTGATCCTGGATCGACAGTACGTCGTCCGGCAAGGTGCGCACCTCGACGCGCTTCATGCTTTCCTCCCCGAGCACGCCGCGCAGCTCCGCTTCGACCCGGCCCTCCTGTTCGCTGCGGGCGATATACAGCAGCCACGGCTCGCCGGGCTTCCGCGGCATCTTCGGGTCAGGTAACGCCGCGAGCAGATCCCGGTTCGATCTCGAGAGCGTCGTCCAGCTTTTCTTGATGTATTCGCGGAGTCGGCCGAGCAGCGCCTCGTCGGGCAAGCCCTGCGCCCGCGGCGCGGCGGCCGTGAATAGAACGAGTGCAAGGAGAACCGAAACCGAAGTGCGGCGCGGCGTCATGCTGGGATTCTAGCCTCCAGATTCTAGATTGAATCGTGTTAGCCTTGCGGCTCATGCGGCGCGTCACGTCTGCCTTCGGCGGTCGTGCGGAGCGATGGGTGGCCGCAGGCGCGGTGCTGCTCATCAACAGCCTGTACCTGGCTTCCACCGCCACTGCATCCCTGTTCTACTTCGCGAACGTCGTGGGGCACATCGTGCTCGGCGCGGTGCTCGCCGTCGTGGGTGCTCGCTACGTCTTCCGTCGGCGAGCCACGTTCCCGGGGGCCGTCATCGTCGCCGTAATCCCGCTCGGCATCGGCGCGCTCGCGGGAGCGACGCTGGCGGTTACCGGGGCGACACGGCCGTACCGCTGGCTGCTCCTGACCCACATCTTGTCGGCTACCATCGGCGCCGCCGCGCTCATCGTGTGGGCTGCGGCCTTCGGCTGGCGGAGAACATCCGGCCGCATGCGGTTCGCGTGCGTGGCCGCAACCCTGACCGTCGTGCTGGCCGGCGCGTTCGCCGCCTCGGCCATGGCTGGCCGCGAAGACGCGCGGCGCACCGCCTTCCGTATCACGAACCCGCACGTCGTGCCCGCACGCATGGAAGAAGAAGGCGCGGGACCGTCCAGCCCATTCTTCCCCTCGTCGGCCAACACCAATGTCAACGGCATCATCCCGGCGAACTTCTTCCTGACGAGCGCCGCCTGCGGACGATGCCACCGGGACATCTATGAGCAGTGGAACTCGTCCACGCATCATTTCTCGTCGTTCAACAACCAGTGGTATCGCAAGTCGATCGAGTACATGCAGGACGTCGTGGGCACGCGGCCGTCGAAATGGTGCGCGGGCTGCCACGACCACGCCGTGTTCTTCAACGGCCGCTTCGACCGTCCGATCCGGGAGCAGATCGACACGCCCGAGGCGCAGGCGGGCCTGGCGTGCACGTCGTGCCATGCGATTACCCGCGTGAACGGCACGATGGGACAGGGAGACTTCGTCGTCGAGTACCCGCCGCTGCACGATCTCGCGACGAGCGAGAACGCGGTGCTGCGGTACGCGCACGACAAGCTGCTGTATCTCGACCCTCAACCTCATCGCGAGACGTTCCTGAAGCCGTTCCATCGTGAGCAGACGCCGGAATTCTGCGCGTCGTGCCACAAGGTCCATCTCGACGTGCCGGTGAACAGCTACCGCTGGTTCCGCGGATTCAACGATTACGACAACTGGCAGGCATCCGGCGTCTCGGGCGAGGGTGCGCGGTCGTTCTACTATCCCGACAAGCCGCAGAAATGCGCCGATTGCCACATGCCGCTCGTAAAGTCGGACGACCCTGCCGCGAAGAACGGGATGGTGCGTTCGCATCGCTTCGCGGCTGCCAACACGGCGGTGCCGTTCGTGAACCGCGATCCGGTGCAGCTGAAGGCCGTTCAGGACTTCCTGCGAGACGGGCAGATCTCCGTTGACGTATTCGGTATCGTGAGGACGCCTGAAGGTAAAACGCCACTGACGGGCGCGTCATCAGCGTCGCGTCCGCTCGCGTCCTCCGAACCTCGCATCGCCAGCACCTTCGCGGTAGGTGAGGAGTCGGCTGCGTTCGGTGCCGCCGAAGCGTTCATTCGCACCCCTGACGAGGTGATCGCGCCGCTCGGGCGCGTGGACGCGTGGGTTCGACGCGGCGAATCGGTGCGAGTCGAGGTCGTCGTCCGGACGCGGAAGGTCGGTCACTTCTTCCCGGGCGGCACGGTAGACGCCTTCGACGTCTGGGTGGAGCTCGAAGCGGTTGACGATCGCGGGCGCACCGTGTTTCACAGCGGCAGCTTCGAAGACGGTCGGTCCGGACCGGTAGACCGCGGCGCACACATCTACCGATCGCTACTGCTCGATGAGCGTGGCAACCCGATCAACAAGCGCAACGCCTGGGCGGCGCGCTCCGTCGCGTACGTCCGGCTCATCCCGCCTGGCGCCGCGGATACCGTGCACTACCGCCTGGATGTGCCGGAGGATGCGGGCGATCGCATCACGCTCAAGGCAAGAGTGAACTACCGCAAGTTCGCCTGGTGGAACACGCAGTGGGCGTTCGCTGGCGTTCGCGATCCAGCGCAACCCGCGTACTCCGTGACCGCGGCGCATGACGATGGCCGATGGGTGTTCACGGGCGACACAAGCGACGTGTCGGGAGAGGTGAAGGCGATCCCTGACATTCCAACGACGGTAATGGCGGAAGGCACGGCAGCACTGCGCGTCGTGGATGCCGACGCCACAATCACCGAGGTGACGCCATTCCTCGATGCCTCAGTACGGGAGCGATGGAACGACTATGGAATCGGGCTGCTGCTGCAGGGGGACCTCAAGGGCGCCGAAGCCGCGTTCGAGAAGGTCACCCGCATGGAGCCGGGCTACGCCGATGGCTGGGTGAATGTCGGCCGCGCGCGCCTGCAGGAGGGCAACCTCGAGGGCGCGGAAGAGGTGCTGCGTCGTGCGCTGACTGTGAAGCCGACGCTTGCGAAGACGCACTTCTTCCTGGGCACCGTGCTGAAGAACGACGGCCGATACGATGAGGCCCTCGAACACCTTCGCACCGCCGCGTCGCAGTACCCGCGCGATCGTGTCGTCCTCAACCAGCTCGGCCGGGTGCTGTTCCTGAAGAGGCGATTTGCCGATGCGGTGACCGAGTTCAGGAAAGTCCTCGCGATCGACCCGGAGGACTTGCAGGCGCATTACAACCTGATGCTCTGTTACCAGGGGCTTGGCGAAGAAGATCTGGCGGAGCGCGAGCGGGTGCTCTATACGCGATTCAAGGCCGATGAGTCTGCACAATCGATCACCGGCCCGTATCGCCAGTTGCATCCGCACGACAACAACGAGCGGCAGGCGATCCACGAACATCGTTCCGCTTCGCCTCCCGTGCACGAAGACCCGCGGCTTGAGCGACGGCTGTTGACGCGCGATCGGAAGCCTGGCAACCGCACCCCGCCCGGCGAGGCGCGGACCTCCTC
>WUUC01097932.1_pt1 | contig 11857 bp, 11 predicted proteins | sample 6278441 | NCBI WGS metagenome assembly WUUC01 (sample SAMN13675441, study PRJNA597444) | soil metagenome | isolation source: soil | place: USA: Washington | collected 2017-10 | reverse complement strand
GCGCGCGGAGCTAGTCGGCCGCGAGGCCCGCTGCCTCTGATCGCCCCTAACGGCCTTCAGTCGACCCAAGCGCGCTCGAGCCGCAGCAGATCGCATTTAGCCTGCTCGAGCGTGAACATCGGCTGAACGCCCGTCCGTATGGAACGCAGAAAGTCGGTCAGCATGGCTCGGTACCCCAGCGCGTCGCGGAACACCGGTAGCGAAATCGATCGTCGTCGGCCTGTCGTCACGATCGCGAGTCCGTTCGACTCGAATGTCGCCGCGCCGCGCGTGCCCTGCACCTTCGACATCCGCAGGCCACGGAACGGCGCCGGGATCTCCCAGGAGTGCGCGAGCGTACCGACCGCACCGTTGGCATAGCGGATGATGACCAGCGAGCTGCGATCCGGACCTTCTGTTGCACCCGCGCGATGAGCGCGCACATCCAGCACGTCGAGCCCGATGTTCGACGCGAAGCTGATCCAGTGGATCCCTGCCTCGAACAGTGCCCCACCGCCGGATAGCGTTGGATCCTCCCGCCAGCCGCTGGCTGACTGGCGCTTCGTGGCGTTCAAGCTCACGAACCGAATGTCTCCAAGATCGCCCGCGGCGATCACCTGCCGGAGGTGCGCGGCGACTGGCTTGTACACGTAGTTCTCCGCGACGTACACACGACGCTCGGCCGCGTCTGCCGCGGTGCGTACAACGTCGACGTCGGCGGCGCGCATGAACGCCGGCTTTTCGACGATTACGTGTTTGCCGGCGGCAAGCGCGAGCAGGGTTAGCTCGCGGTGTTTCGCCGTCGGTGTCGCGACGAACGCGACGTCGACTCCCTCGTCGGCTAGCCCGGCATCATATGAGCCGAAGGCACGCCGTCCGGCGAACCGCCGCCGGCATGCTTCGGCGCGAGCAGGGTCACGGCTCGCATAGAACAGGTCGACCCCGCGAAGACGCCGCAACGTACGGCTGTGGATCGAGCACGCCCACCCGCAACCGAGAAAGAGAACGCCGGTCCTTTGGCCACCGGCAGTCACCGTGTGCCCCCAACATTGCGCAATGCTAGGAATCCCACGGCGAGTACCGAGGCGCAAATAACGACATAGGCCGGAACGAAATGACGGCGCCGCGCCAGCATTTCGGGGTACAGAACCGGCTTTCCGGCGAACTTTCCGCGCGGCTTGCTTGGGAAGAAAAAGGTCTTATACGTCTCGGCAGCGCCCCGCTCGTAGCCGATCGCGGCCACCGTCGCGTACAGGTAGCTGTCGGTGAGCCGCGACACGAGTAGAGCGAACGCGACAACCATGAACGGACTGCGAAAGAACTTGAGGAGGTCGAAACCCTCCTTCGGCGCGTCCTTCCACGCTCCGCCGAAGGCGACAATGGACCCGGCGACGAGGGCAACCAACGCGACTCGCGCCGGCACCAGGGACGAGTCGGCCCCGCGATCGAGCTGCGCGATCAGTACCAGGCAGACTCCCACCAGAACAACGTATGCTGCGCCTGCAGCAAGACGTGCGCGTCGGCTGGCGACCGGTACGCCGCCGATGCTGAATTGCATCGGGATGAAGTACTTCCCCTGGTTCTCGTCGCGGACGAAGGTCTTCCACACCTCGACCAATCCGCGTTCTGCAGCGTACGCGAGGCCGAACAGTATGACGATGGCAGCCGCGCTTGGCACGGCGAGGCGCAGCGCAGCCTGCAGCACCACTCCCACCGCAGCGCCGAGGATCATGCTGCGAAGGAAGCGACAAGCTGCAAAGCCCTCATGAATCGCGTCCTTGTACATCCCCCAGATGGCCGCGTGTGTCCCGGAAAGGAGACCGACCGCGCCGGCGATCGCGAGCGAGTGAGTCGTGAGTGCAGTCATGCGGCATCGAGTGGTGAGAGTTCCTGAGTGACCGGCAGTACGCGACGGAGGCGACCTTGCATTGCATGGCCGGACCGAGCGAGTTGCGCCCCGATGCGTAGAGCGTTGGCAGCGATCGTGAGACTCGGGTTGACGCCACCCGAACGTGGAAGCGCACTGCCGTCGACGACATAGAGATTGTCGAGACCCCGGTACCGGCCGGCGCCGTCCAGTGGGGCGCTGCGATCATCGGGGCCCATACGCACTGTGCCCAATGCGTGCGAGAAGGTCTCGATCCGATGGACCCACGCGAAGAGGGCCCCCGTCTCGCGCAGTACAGCTCGCGCGCGGCGGACGAGCACCGACAGCGCTGCCTCGTCGCGCGTCGTATACGCGTGGCGCACGACCAGGCGCGGCAGGCCGAATTGGTCGGCGACCGACCAATTCACGACGACGCCGTTCTCGCGACGGGGTTGGTCTTCGGCAATGACGAGCAACCCGGACGAATGGGATACGAGGAAAGCCGCCGGAGCGCGCACAATACGCGGCACGTACGCGCGAACGAGCCCCACCGGTGGCGTCATCTGCTGAATACTTCCCAGGCGACCACGAGGCGCTGGCGCCGTCGGATCACCGGAATACAGATCCATGATCGCGACCTGCTTGTCGAATGCCCGCTCCGGGTTGGGGTGTCGTGTGTACACGCCGAAGACCACCGCATTGCAATGCCGAGTGAGATAGCGTCCGACCGCGCTGCCGGCGGGGTTCACGGCGGCCAGGTTCGACGCGAGAAGAAGGTGCGGCGTGGCAAGTGCGCCCGCGGCGAGCACGACGACCGCCGCCGTCAGCCGGCTGCGGTCGCCTGTCACGCGATCCACGCAATCCACTGCCGTGACCCGCGCGCCCTCGCGCACCAGTCGCACGCAGACGGTATTCGGCCGCAGCGTCATGCCCTGCCGAACGAGGCCTGGGATGATCGTCGTCGCGAGATCGTTCTTGGCTTCGGCCGCACAAGCATAGCCGTCGCAGCTGCCGCATCGCACGCAGGCACGCCGCTCTTCCTGAACCTCGTACGAGATCGCGAGCGGAATTCGCGATGGCGTGAGCCCGAGCCGCCGTGCGGCGTCCGCAACCACGGCCGCCGGGCGTGAGAGCGGCGCGGCGTTGTGCGGATACGACGAGCTGCGGGGCGGCTCGGTGCGATCAGCCCCTGCTTCGCCCGCGACGCCCAACAGTCGCTCGGCGTATCCGTAGTACGGCTCGAGGTCCTCGTACCGAAATGGCCAGTCGGCGCCGGAGTCGCGGACGACGTCCGTATCCGGGTCGAAGTCGCAGTGGCGGAAGCGATAGGACGCACCGCCGTAGAAGACAGACTGACCACCGACGCAATGCCATGCGCCCGCACGGTAGCGCCGTCGTCCCGCGGTAACGTCGTAAGCCGACTCCATCGTGTAGTGAGGCGTAACTAGGCCGACGCCGCCGGCTCGCCAGTTCTCCGGGCCCCGTGCGACCCATCCACCGCGCTCGAGCATCAGAACGCGCTGTCCGGCATGCACGAGCGCGTGCGCCGCCATCGCGCCGCCGAACCCACTGCCGACAATGATAGCATCCCATGTCATTCGACCGCTCCCGAGCGGACGAGGAGCTGGCACGTCGTCGCCGATGACATGGGTCACGTCGTGATGGCGAGTCGGGGCAGCAACGCGAGGGCGGCGAATCGCAGCCCTCGTCCGACGGTACCCGCGACCAGAAAGTCCCTGAGGGGGAGCCGGAGGACGCCGCAACACACTGTGACCAGATAGAAGGGCGGCACGCCGCCAATCGCGCTGACGAGCACGGTGAGGAGTCGCACCCGCCGTCGCCGTACAAGCAGCGCACGGACGCGATCGAGGGCTGCACGTTGCCGCGCCGGTAAGGCCGGTACCGTCGTCCGACTGCCCAAGTAGATCACCGTCTTCGCCGCCATGTGCCCGAGAGTCGCCAGCATCGTGACGGGAAGCAGCAGCGACGGGGGCAGGCTCGCTGATAGGGCAATCAGCAGCACCTCGACCGGCGACACCGGCAGCAGGCTGCTGACCGTGGCGACAAGAACGACGAATGCGCAGAGGATCAGCGGCGCGTTCATGGCGGCGTCACGCATTCGAACCACGTGATCCCGCTACCCTTCGACGCATCGCCCAAAGCACCGCGGCGCGTTCGGGCACGAGCGCCGGTACCGCGCGCCAGGGGAGACTGCGCCCAAATGATCGAACTGGATGCGCCAGGTGTTGCGCCACCGCCGTCTCGTGCACGAAGAGGCCACCGGGCCGCAGCACGCGGGCGACCTCGCGAAGGGCGGCGCACGCTCCATCCTCACCGCCGCTGACGTGGTAGCACGTGCCGAAATCGATGACGAGGTCGACGCTTGCGCTCTCGAGCGGGAGATCGCGGACGTCGGCTTCCATGATCGTCGCCGCGATCCCTGCCCGGCGAAGCCGCCATGATGCGGCCGCCAACGACGTCGCATCGATGTCGACGCCAAGAAGCTCGAACGGCGTGAGTCGCTCGGCGAGCACCGGTAGCGCAACGCCGCGGCCACAGCCGACCTCCAATACCCGGCCCCCGCGCGGCACCCGCAGCGCGCGAACGAGCAGCGGCACCTCGAAGCGCGCGTGCATTCCGTTGCGCGCTTCCATGTTGGGGAAGGGGACGTAGTCGGCCCCTGTTGGAGGGGTTTGTACGATCTCTGTCTGCATGGCAGCTCCGAGCACCGGACTCTCAGAAACGCGCAAAACGCGTCCGAATCGGCTCAGCTCCCGCCGGCACCTCCGTTTTCTTGACCGATCGTGATACGCAGCCTATCGTCGAGTTGGCCCCCGTATTCCCAAGTGGTAGGACCATGACGCCTTCCCAGCCGCCTCGTGCCGAGGCTTCACCGTCCGACGTAACCCAGCTGCTTGTTGCGTGGGGCGCCGGCGATCCAACGGCCGGCGAACGACTGCTCCCCGCCGTCTACGCCGAGCTGCGTCGACAGGCTGCACGCGCAATGCGCCGGGAGGGCTCCGAGCATACGCTGCAGGCAACGGCGCTCGTTCACGAGGCATATCTGCGGCTGGTGGATCAGCATCATGTTGTATGGCGCAATCGCGCCCACTTCTTTGGCGTCGCGGCGCAGCTCATGCGCCGCATCCTCGTCGACCATGCGCGCAGTCGCCACGCGGCGAAGCGCGGTGGCGGAATGCAGCAGCTCGCGCTGGGCGATGCCGACGCTGCGGCATCGCCTGCTGCCGACGACGGGGTCGATGTGATCTCGCTGCACGAGGCGCTCGAGCGACTGGCGGCATTGGATCCGGCGCAGGCGCGTCTCGTCGAGCTTCGCTACTTCGGCGGCCTGAACATCGATGAAACAGCCCAAGCCCTCGACATTTCTCCAGCCACCGTGAAGCGCGAGTGGGCGACCGCGCGCGCCTGGCTCCGGCGGGAGCTCGCCGCGCAGTGACGCCCGAGCGGTGGGCCGAAGTCAAGGCGGTGATCGGCGCGGCGCTCGAGACGCCGCCAGCCGAGCGCCCCGCCCTCGTTGCGAGAGTGTGCGGCACCGACGTCACCATGCGGCGTGAAGTCGAGTCGCTGCTCGCCGCCATCGACGACGGGGACAGCCTGCCGGAAGCCCGGGCCGCCGTTGCGGCTGCTGCCGCGTCGCTCGCCGCAGGAGAAGAAGCCGCTCTCCGTCGCATGCTGGAACGCGCACTGTCACAACAGTACGAGATCCTGCGGCCGCTCGGGCGCGGCGCTACAGGCGCCGTGTTCCTTGCGCGCGAGCGCACGCTCGACCGCTTCGTTGCCATCAAAGTGCTACGGCCGGATCTGGCCACTGATACGGAGTCGCGCGAGCGGTTTCGGCGCGAAGCGCGTTGCGCTGCTCAGCTATCGCACCCGAGCATTCTCCCGCTCTACGCCTTCGGCGAGGTCGGCGACCCGCCAAGCGGGCTGGTGCTCTGGTACCTCGTCCTCGGCTATGTACCTGGCGCGTCACTCGCGGCGCGGTTGCGGATCGAGGGACGGCTGACGTGTGCGGAGGCGCATCGCATCCTCACCGAGCTCGCGGAGGCGCTCGATTGCGCCCACCGCCACGGTGTCGTGCACCGCGACATCAAGCCAGCCAATATCCTGCTCGACGACGAGTCCGGACACGCGATGCTGGCCGACTTCGGAATCTCCAAGATCCAGGGCGCCACCGACCCGCTGACGCTCACCGGCGAGGTCGTCGGCACGCCAGCATACATGTCGCCCGAACAGGCACTCGGCGAGCGCGAGGTGGACGAACGGAGCGACATCTACTCCCTTGGTGCCGTGGGCTACGCGATGCTCGCCGGTCGCGAGCCGTTTGCCGGCGCGAGCTCCGCTCAGCTGCTGTCACCGCGTCTACGACCAGATCCAGTACCGCTGCGTAGTGTCGCTCCGTCGGTACCCGAGGACCTCGCCGACGTCGTGATGCGTTGCCTGGCCCGCGACCGAGCGCTCCGCTGGCAGAGTGCACGTGAGTTGAAAGAGGCGCTCGGGCGTGCTGTCGGCACGTCGGTGTCCGCGTTGCCCGAGACGCTGCGTGATCTGCCGACGTTCGGGCCGTACGCAGTGCTTTGGGTCCTCGCTTGGGCCGCGCTCGCCCTCCTTACCCGTCAATCGCCTGGTGAACGGCTCCTCTTACTCCTCGTCGCGGTCCTGGTGCCGATCGGGCTCGTGCTTCACGTCTGGAATGTCGGTCGCCACGGGCTATCGCCGCTCGAGCTGACGCGGGTCGCGTTTTGGCCGCCGGAGTGGTGGGGCATGTGGTGGCCGCGGATCCTTCGACGGCCTGGTGACCTGTGGGCACGACTGCCAGGTCCAGCGCGACTTGCGCGCGTGACGTTGAGCACGTTCTTCGTGGCGTTGCCCGGAATGATCCTCACGAGACAGTGGCTGGCGGCGAAGGGGCGGCTCCCGGCAGTTGACGCTGATCCCGGATGGTTCGCTGCGGCGGAGGGATCACTGGTGCTGGCCACCGCCGCGGTGACAGCCGGTACGCTGCGGTGGGCGTTGCGACATGGGCTAACCGTGGCTCAGGCGACGCGGGTGCTGTTCGGCGCGACCACGCCATCGCCCGCGTGGAGCGACCCCCGGGTCGCGCGCTTGCTCACATCTGGGCCGCTGGGCGTGCGACCACCGGAGCGCGACGATCCCGCTGACCACCGGCGCGCGATCGAGGACCTGGTGCCGCTGCTTCCGAACGACGCCGCAGGCGTCGGGGCGGCCACGGCACGCGCGGCCAGTTCGCTTCTCGCCGCGATCGACGAGTGCGATCGACAGCTCGCGTCTCTCGCGCGCGATGCGAGCGCGCCTGAGCTCGACCGGCTCACGACGCAGCTCGCTGCGCTCGACCAGGCGTTTCCGTTGGAATCCGACGAGCGTCGCGAGCTGCGCGACCTCGTGCGCCACCAACTGGAGGTCGTTCGACGAATGCGAGGCCGCTACGAGCTGGTCTCCGCGCAACGCGCGCGGCTGTTCGACTTGATGCGTGGCCTCTGGAGCCAGCTCTCGCTCGTTCGTGACGCGGGTGGATCGGCCATGACGCCGCATCTATGCGCTCGCGTGCGGGCGCTCTGCGCCGAGATCGCGGATCAACTCGAGACCACGGCGCCGGCGCTACGACCTCAGTCCGCCTATACACCCGGCGTGAGAAGCGCACTCAGTTGACCGAACACTCCGCGCTGGCGCTCACCACGACCGCACCCCGCGCATCGAGGATCTCAGCGCGAACGTCATCTCCGCTCTGAGCGACGATGAACCCGGCAGGAATGGGCGTCGCACCCTCGCGGATGTCGTCCGGTTCGCTATCGAAATCGAATTCGACCTCGTCGCCGAATGCCGTCTGCGTTCGGTGGTGCGTGTATCGAATTGCAGCAAGTGTGTCTCGGCGCGATGCGTGCTCGAGCGTTCGAACCGGGCTATCGGTAACGCAGGTCAGTCACGGGTTCTTGTCCGAACGCGTCGGAGAACAGGAGATCGACTATGGCGCGCCCCGCATCAGCCGGGTTGATGAGCCGCCCCTCGCGCTTCATCTCGACGAATCGCTGACGACTCGGCAGCCTGTCGTCAGTTGTCGCGCGGACCTCGGCCTGCATGGCCGTATCGATGACCCCCGGCGCGACGCTGGTGATCAGAAGCCGTGGTGTCTTGTCGAGCGTAACTGCGCGCGCGTGATGATCCAGCGCAGCCTTGGTAGCACAGTAGACACTCCAGCCGGCGTACGCGTTTCGCCCTGCACCGCTCGACACGTGGAGGATTCGCCGCTCGTGGAGGTCACGCGTCGCTATGGTGAATGCGGCCGTCAGCATGAGCGCCGAAGAGACGTTCACCGCGACCGCTCTCGCGATCGCGGTCGGTTCCTGCGTCTCCAGGGGCCCGACCGGTTGGAGGACGCCGGCGTTGTTCACCAGCAGTGCTGTTTCGCCGCCGTCGAGCAATCGCCGCAACGCGCCGTCGGCGAGCCATTGCGCCAGCATCGCGGTGTCTGCGAGATCGATCTGCACTTGCGTCAGCGCCTCGGCGTGACGTTCCGCGAGATGGGAGCTGGCGTGTCGCGCGACACCAATCACGCGCGTGCCCCGTGAAAGCAGATGTGTCGCGATGGCCTCGCCGAGTCCGCGCGAATGGCCGGTTACGACAGCGACTGCGCGAATCCCCGCCAAGACCTTCCTCCTCGACGCCATGCGCGCGTCCTCACGCGTTGATTTAGCGCTGACCTTTTGATCGGACGCGGCGTCGCGTCTCCGGCACCCACTCGAGGAGGTCGCCAGGCTGGACATCGAGGGCGGCACACAATCGATCGAGTGTGTCGGCAGTGAAACGGCCGAACGATAGATCTTGATCGGCCAGCCGGTACGCCGTCGGGACCGTGAGTCCGGTCTCTCTGGCGAGTCGGTACGGCGTCCACCCTTTGCGTTGCAGAATCGCGGCTAAGCGGAAGCGAATCAAAGCGTATCCCCCGTCCAGTTCGCCGAAATAATAGCGAGCATGATTAGATTCGCAATTAGTAATATGTGGTGTTATTATTCATCATGTCGCCGCCTCTCGGTGGCCGCCGTTCGTTCGGGCGCCGCCGTCACGCGGTGGCCCCGGCATCACCTGGCATCAGGAGCGCGACTTGGGCGGCATCGGCGTCTTTGTGTGGATCGCCATCGGCACGATCGCCGGCTGGACCGTCAGCCGCTTGATGGTCGGCAGCGACGACGACGCGCTTCGCGGAACGGCGGCTGGCATGATCGGCGCCGTCCTTGGCGGACTCGGACTGGGGCTCCTCGAGCCGACGGCTTCGGTCGTACATGGTAGCTGGACCGCGTCTGTCGCCGCCTTGGCTGGATCGCTCTGGCTGACGTGGCTCACCTGCGTCGTCACGTCGGGACTTCGCCACTGGTCAGCAAGGCCCGAGGCTCGCGTCACGACCGGGGATGGCTCCGACGACTCCCGGCGACGCCAGGCGATGCCCTATGCCGCGGCGCGCGATCAGCTAGTCGGCGAGCTACTGAGGGACGCGATGGCTCACGACGCCGAGCGATACAACGACGTCGGACGACGCTTCGGTAGTGTCGAGGCGCGGTTGCCCCTCGGTGGTGCGCCGGAGTTCGGACGACTTCGTGTTGCCGTGACGTTCTGGGACGGCTGGATCGACGCGCGGAACCGCGGCTGGCCAGCCGACGACGGGATCTCGCGAACCGACTGGCCGCTCCTCGCACGCACGATAGCCGCGGACCTCGAAGGCGATCGGGATGTCACCGACGCACGGGTGGTCACACGCTTCGACGTTGCGCGCTTTCAACGTCCAGGTGTTCGCGCCCAGGCTCTCGCCGCGCGCCTCTGCGCTCCATGAGCGGACTGAGTGGCTCGCGGCGCGAAGGCGGAGGTGACGTGCTCTCGTCACCCGCCGACCTCTATGTCGCGCTCGGCGCGCGAATCCGCGAGCGGCCGGATGCGCGTTGGATGGTCGAAATGCATCCCGCGACGCGCACGGACTTCGACCTCGACGCTTTCAACGACCGGTTTGGCTCGGACGACGTCCGAATCTACGCGAGTCGGTACGTCGCACCGGGAGAGTACCGGCTACTGCGGCGCGGCTTCGGGACCGGCGTCGACGGCGCTCCCGACGGAAACGATTTCTCGCCGCGCGGCACCGGCTGACGACGAACGTGATCCTCGTTGGCGATCTGACGGTCGTGCCGGAGCGCGCGTGACGATAACCATTGGCGGGGAGATCCGAATGCAACATGCCTTGCGGTTCGAAGGAGGATTCGAGCGCAACTTCCCGGCGTCGCGCAGCGGCGGTGGGGAGTACCACGGCGAGGATGGTACTGTCCAGCACGCGGTACCATGGCCCGTCGAGACCGACGGTCTCCGGTTCGGATTCATGGAGCAGCGCGGGAAGCGATTCCTCGCCGTGCGTGTCCAATACGGCGACGAGGAGATCGTACTCCGCCATCCCGTTCGCCTCGACCCGACGCGACACCTGGGCGGCAGGCGCTTTTCGGCAAAGCCGATTCCGCTCGGCGACGCAGCGGCGAGTGCGCTGTTCGGTGACATCGTGGACTTGAATCCCGAGCTGCGCGCTGAGCTGCGCGCCTTGCGCGACCGCATCCGTGGTGACCTGAACGCGGAGCCCCGCGGCAGCTTACGATAAGGGGCGCCGAGATAGCTGCTCGAGTGGCCTCGCCGGCGCGCTCGCCTCGCCTACGATCCCGTTCATCACGATCTCGTAGTGCAGTCCCTTGATGGCGAGATTGAACGCTTTGACGAGGTGGGCGCCCGGGAAGCGATGCAGGCGCCGGCGTCTGGCGAAGAACTCTCGACTGTACGAATACAGGGTGCGAAGGTCGTCGGGAGTCGGTGAACGGGCCGCGATCCGTTCGCTGACGGCCGACGCCCACGCCGCGATCTCATTCAACCCGCGCTCCGGCTGCGCTCGCACGGCCGCCTCTCGCGCACAGTCGACGAGGGCGGGAAGGCGCCCGAGCTCAGCCTCACCAAGCGGTGCTGGCCCGGCGGGCGGGAGCGATCGGAGGCGCTGACGTACATCGGCAGCTGCACGGCGAGCGTCGCGCGACTCTCTCATGTCCCGCTGAACGCCGTTCCAGAGGAGACGCAGATATTCCTTTCGCGTCGTGCCTCGAATGCCCTGTTGCCAGAACGATCGGACGGCGGCCCTGAGATCCGCCGAGCGCATGTTGTGACCATGAAAGATGTGCGGTTCGAGTCGCTCGAGCAGTGCACGCGAGCGCTCGTACATCGCGCCCGGGGAAAACAGGCCGGCGAGAATACGATAATATCCCCGCTGCATCTCCTCGGCCGTCATGCGTCGCGGCACGAACTGCACCTCGTCGTCGGTGTTGTTACCTGAGAACTCGGCCTCCCGCAGTCGCCCCTCGGCTCGCAAGCGCTCGGCGAGTGGGGTGAACGGAATCGGTGTCAGCATTCCCGTCATCGCCGTCGGAATCGCGACCTTTGTGACGAAGGACGCAATCGCATCCGCCGTGTCGATCGTGTCCTCGTCGCTCCCGAAAATGAAGCCGGCCATCACCTCGATCCCCGATCGCTGGATTCTCCCGACCGTCTCCGCGATGTCGACCTTCAGATTCTGCTTCTTGTTCATCCCCCGCAGCGCCGACGGGTCTGGATTCTCGATACCAAGAAAGACTTCGGAAAAACCAGCTGCCTTCATGAGCGGGAGCAGGTGTGCCAGCTTCGGCGTACCGAGGTCGAGGCTCGCTTGCGTATAGAACGAGAAGGGGTAGTCGTGGCGACGCTGAAAATCGATCATCACCTGCAAAATCGACTCGATCGCCTCCGGATTCCCGACGAAATTGTCGTCGACGGTGAAGATGCCACCACGGTAGCCGAGCGCGTACAGCGCTTCGAGCTCGTTTGCCACCGACTCCAGCGTCTTCGGTCGTGTGAATCCGCCGTTGAACTGGATGATGTCGCAGAAGTCGCAGCGGAACCGGCAGCCGACGGTCGTCTGCATCATCA
>WUUC01061857.1_pt1 | contig 11857 bp, 8 predicted proteins | sample 6278441 | NCBI WGS metagenome assembly WUUC01 (sample SAMN13675441, study PRJNA597444) | soil metagenome | isolation source: soil | place: USA: Washington | collected 2017-10 | reverse complement strand
CTGCGCGAGGTCGCTTTTGCCTACAACAGTACGCGGGGTCCGGTCCTCGAGCACTTCAATCTGAGCGTGAAGGCAAAGACGACGACAGGAATCGTTGGCCCCACCGGCTCGGGCAAGACGACCGTCGTGGATCTCTTGCTCGGCTTGCTGCGGCCCGCCGAGGGGGAGCTGCGGATCGACGGCGTCAGCGTCGACAGCTCCAACCTGGAGCGCTGGCAGCGGTCAGTCGGTTATGTCCCTCAGCACATCTATCTGAGCGACACGAGCATCTCCCGCAACGTAGCGTTCGGGGTGCCGGACCATGAGATCGACCAGACCCGAGTAGAAGAAGCCTGTCGACACGCCCGGATCCACGATTTTGTGCTGAGCCTCCCGAAGGGCTACGACACCACCGTGGGGGAGCGCGGGTCGAGCTTGAGCGGTGGCGAACGCCAGCGCATCGGCATCGCACGGGCGCTCTACCGTCGTCCCGAGGTTCTGATCCTCGACGAGGCAACGAGTGCGCTGGACCGAGAGACCGAGGAGGAGGTGATGAACGCCATCCAGCACCTCGCCGGCAGGAAGACTCTGATCATGATCGCCCATCGCGAGTCCACGTTGCGGCAGTGCGAGGTCATCTATCGCATCGCGCGTGGCCGTCTCGAGGTGGTGGGCAATTATGCGGCGCTGCTCCGGGAGGAATCGAGGCGGCCCAAGGCGTCGGAACACTCCGAGCGGGGCATCAATTGAAGGGCTGAAGAAGAAGCCTGGTCGCGGCCGGCGCGTGCTACCACGCGCGCGGCCCGCGTCGCGTCACGGCGGACACTTCCGCGATGGCCCGCCCCAGAGCGGCGGCGCCTGCCGCGAACGGATGAGCAAAGCGTTCCCTGAGTGCGGGCGAATTGCGATAGGCAACGCGTTGCGGTGAAGCGATGGCAGTGCCGTCGTCATAGCGCCCATATGCCCACCAGCCTTTCGGAACTCCTTTCGCCGCGCGAGAGGACAGGCGGTCGACATACCACTTCATCAGCTCGAACAGGGCGCGCTGCCGGCGCGCATGGTGCTCGAGCGCTCCCCAACCGACGTTGTCGATCTTCGTGAAATGGAAGAAGCGCAGGACATGGCCAGCGGCTCGGATCGAGCCGTCCTGCTCGATGGTCACGGGTCGCTGGCCCACATTCCAGCTCGCCACGTTATAGCCCGGGTCACGCAACGTATGGAGGGTCGGGAAGAAGACGGGCGCGTGGTCGCACCACTTCTGATCGGTGAAGAGGCCATTCGGAATGTCGTCAAAACAGAGCGCGAGCAGACGCTCGCTCCACCACCGGGCAAAGCGCCGCCCCTCGAGCGTGTTGGCGACTGCGACAAACCCGAGGTTGTAAATTCCATGTTTGAGCGCGCCGACCTCGTTCGCCAGGACGCCGTCGATGGTCGTTTCCGGCTCCAGGATGTGAGGAGTCAAGATGACGTCGTGCCGATCGAGGATGGCCTCGATGTCCGCGAGATCGCCAAAGACGGCGATGTCCGGGTCGAGGTAGATGACCTTCTCGGCACCGCACTCCAGTAGATGAGCCAACATCGGCCCCTTCACGGCCGTGCACAGCTCGACGAGCTCGTGACCGAACATCCAGCGCTGAAGATCGGGGATGTCGAGCTCCTCGATGCGGACGACGCGATCGATGGGCTCGTCTTCGAGCGCAAACGAAAAGCCGTCTGGAGCCCGGTCGACCAGGCACAGGCAGAGCTTCCAGCGAGGATGATGCCTGCGGAGGGTCTCGCCGAGCACGCGCACTCGATCGAGGTACGAGAAGGTGGCGCTGGTGAAGCACCAGACGTCGCCGGTCACTGGCGCCAGTCCGCGGTCGCACGACCTGCGATCAGCGTGAAGCGCCGCCGCTCTTCCTGGGCGAGGAGGGACCGCAGGGCCCCACCCTCGAAGAGCCGGCTCAACGCGCCCTCGTCGTCGAGCGAGCAGCCCTGGTTTGGAGCGTTGCTCATGACTGCCGGCCAGACATTGCCCGACCCTGCACGAGCGATCACGAAGGCGCCCCCGGCGAGCGCCTCGTGGGTGGTAAACGAAAACGTCTCGTGACAGAGGGACCAGCACAGCACGACATCGATCTGCTGCTCGGACACCGCTCGGGCCATGGCGCCGACATCCTCCGCCTGAACAAGCACCGGCACACTCACGATGGGGTTCAGCACGGCGTCGCGGGCAGGCTCGCCGAGGTGGAAGAGTTGGTAACCTGGCGAACCCGCCCAGCGGGCTGCCAGCTCCTCGAAGATGTGCCAACCCTTGTGAAAGGCAGGCGCGCCGACATGGGCGACGCGCAGCGGAGCGGTCGCGGCGGTCGCGGCGACGGCCGGCCCTGGTACGAGGCGGGCCAGGGGGACGACGGCGGCCCCGTCACAACTCAGCTCGCCTTTGAGCCAGACGCTCAGCGCGCACTCCGACGGCGCAAGCACCATGGGTTGCGTCTCGGCGAAGAGAAGCCGAATACGCGCCAGATGGCGTGAACGCCGTTCGCCGTAGCAGCAGATCCCGCACGCCGGCGAGCTCGCGGCCGGTGCGCCGCAGAACGTCACATCATTGCGCAGAAGGAAGGTGCTCGGGCAAATCGTGAAGTAATCGTGGACCCAGAACACGGGCCGGACGTCGCCGCTCGCCCGCGCGAGCTGGAGGAGGTGCTCCGGCGCATGACCCGCGATGTGGTGAACGACGAGCTGCACCCGCCGCCGGGCAAGCGATAGGCCGCGGACCATTTCGATGAGCTCATCAAAGGAGACGACGACCAGCCCCTCGCCGTTCAGTCGCAGCGAGACGAACGTCGAATCGAGCGGCTGATTGTCGGCAAGCGCGCCCATTGGGGACGCCGGCGAAATATGAAGGTAGCCCCAGCCGGCGCCGCTCATGGCCCGCTGCTCTCCGCCGACGACATTTTGCACTCCGCCCATGCGACGAGCGGCGTCGTCATGGCTGACGGAGATGACGAGCCCTACCTCGCGGCTTGCCGCGGCGAGGCGAGAAGTCAATGCGATGACAGCCGCGCGTTCACTGCGACACACCGGTGTGGGGGCGCCTTCCCTCCGTTCGAGAGCGCTGCCGGCTGAATCGAGCCGCGCGCGCCAAGCGTCCTTCGGCTTGCAGGGAAGACGACCCTCGACCCGCCCGAAGCGAAGATAGTGCCGGAGCGGATCTACCCCGGCAGCGGCGACGTCGGGGTTCGTGGCCAGGTAGAACGTAGCGTCGAATGAGGCGTCGCCTGCGAGGACGGGCTTCGAGCGCAACGAGTGAGGGGCGCCCGACAGGCGCTCACGGAGACTCCGTCGCCACGCCCGCAACACGAAAGGAACAGTGTCTCGAGTCCCCATCACCTACCCCAAAGCCCCAAACGGTCGATCAACTGGAGATCGAGCGGAGCCCTTCGAAATCCGGGACCTCACGCGTCCGCAGCCCAGCCCAGAGGTCCATTAGGCTGCCGATGTCGAGGGCGATGCCACCCAGCTCCTTGACCCGCCGACAATAGATCTTTCCCAGGACCCCGGCGCCCACCAGCACGACCAGCCCGGGCCAGCGCGACAGCATCCGGGGGATCTCGGCCTCTATCAAATCGTCGTAGCGAGTCGTCAGGTGCAAGTGCGTCCGAACGGCTGCGGTGCGCTCTCCCTCCGGCAAGTCGGAAAACTTCATCTCGGGTGGCACGCTGAGCCAGGCCACCTCCGGAACGCCAATCAGCGCGGGGATCCGCGCCGTGAGATCGCGAGGGCCAATGACTCCTATCCGCCCCAATCCTTCGAAGAGCGCCCGATAGCGATTCTCCCGGTGGAATCGGAGATGAAACCCCGCGTGACAGAGCGGGGTCGAGGGGTGGACGAACCCCTCGCGAGGCAGCAATGCCTTCACACGTCCGAACTCAGACTGCAGGTCGGCCCTCGCTCTCGGCACCCCGACCACGTCGGCGTGCAAGCAGGCCTCTTTCAGCGCCTCCCGGACCCGCTCCACGTGAGCGTCCTTGAAATCAGACCTGCCGAACCAGGTGAGCCAGATATCGGCGACGAGCGGACGCGATACGTGCTTGGGAAATCCGATGATGCGCGCCTCGCCGTCGCCGAGACGAATGACGGACAGGGGCGTGTGGTTCGAGATCGCGTCGCGGATCTTCGCGTGCAGCTCATCGCCCGTCAGGTGCAACATCTGATCGGTTTCGAAAGGAGCGGGCTCGAGCTCCAGGTCGGCGGCGGGAAAACTTCTGCCCGCTACGCGACGCAGCGCCAGGCAAGCGTGTCCGTAACAATAGTCTTCGGAGCTGGCGTCGGGTTGCATCGGGCGGACCGATGCCTCATAGACGTCCGCGAAATCCTGAATCTTGCCGATGAAATATCGCGAGTTGTCGACGCCGAATGTCTTTTGATACGTAACGAAGATCGCGTCCACGTGCGCCTTGCGCAGCGCTCGAAGGACGTTGTCTCTGAAGTTGGGATGCGTCTCGCTGAGTGACCAGTTCGCGATGAACGCGCTGCGGCCGACACGCGGGGCGCACACGGCTTCTTCGAGGAGCGCGCTGGACGCGAGCTGAATACCCGATCGCGACGACAGCTCGCCATCCGGCGCGAGGTCGAGGCCGTTTTCTGCCAGGTACCAGCGTTGCAGAGCGCGGACGGGCTGGGGGTCGATGAGAACGTAGCGCCCGCGAAACCCGAGCCGATGGACGAGCCGGCACAGGGCGCCGAAACCTCCGCCGAGCTCGACCACCTGATCGAACGAGTCGATGCGTGCGCCCATCTCGTCCTCGAAACGAGCGAGGAGATACGCCTGGCGAATCTGATTGCCGCTCGAAGCCGGATACAGCTCGGAACGGCCCGCGCCGCCGACCGGGCTCTCGACGAGCGCAGGCGCCCAACGTGAGCTGAAGTCCGGGCGCGCCCGCAGCGCCTTCAGCTGACGCGCGGTGTCGGCGTAGTCGCCGATGAACATCGTCTGCGTGACCGTCCGCCACTGCGTGAACCGATCCAGACGGTCGTTGATGATGTGCTCGGCGATCGCGTCCAGGTAGCGTCGCCATTCGGCATGGATGTTCTCCTGGTCATCGAGAGTTGGGGCGACACCAAATTGCGTCGCCGCCCGCACGACCTCGGCCTCCCTATCGGACATCGTCGCGGCCCGGGCGACCGACGCCGACGGGGCGATGCCCAGCGCCTGGAGCTGCTCGGCAATGGCTTGGTAGTAGGCAGGAACGTAGTGGAACGGGCTCACGCCCCAGACATGGTGCGCATCGGCGTCTCGAAGCTCGGGGCCCGCTTCGACGACCCTCGCCTCGGGGAACACCTGAAGGAAGCGCGCGCTGTAGCGGTCGAGGAGGTCGTTGTGCCGGGCCCGCGACGCCGAAACGCCGGGCATGATCAGAGTGGCGTCCGGAAGATGCTCGACGCCCGTCGCGGACCGCACACGCGACGCCCAGGAAGCTCGGTGCAAGACGACCGTGCAATCAGGCAAGGCGACATCCTTCCATTGCTTGAGGCGGACGAGTCCCGCGTTCCAGAGGGTCCAGGCTTCGTCCGAGAGCCGCGCGACGCGGCGGGCGGCCGCAAAGACGGGCAGCTTGCCGAGCCCGCGCTCGATGAAATCCCAGCTCTCGTTGAAGGCCAGGCCGCTGTCGAGGACGAGAAGGTCGAAGCGCTCGTCGATCCAATCAAAGATCAAGGCGCTCGGTCGGGCTGTGGCGAGCGCATCCAGGATCGACTTGCCCAGCTCCGCTTCCAGCCAGCGACGAACCGTACCCGGCAGCTCGACGCCCGCCAAAAGGCTGGAAGGCAGCCCCGAACAGCCGGGGCTCGGTCGGCTCGAGCTGGCCAGGGAGGTCCTGGCATAGAAGCGCGCGAGCTGGTCCTTGCCGAGCCCCAGTTGGCGGAGGGCGTCGACCGTGACGCAACTGCCAATGGCGCCGATCCGGGTGTGAACGGGACGTGTTGCAGCCGGTTGCATCATGCGACGGACCCGCCCTGCATCGTGGGCCAGTTTGCCACGTCGATCCCCGAGAGCTTGGCGAAGAGCTGCAGATCGTCGGCGAACAGCGTCTGCAAATACGCGCAGTCGTCGCTCGCCATGGGTGGAAGCCGAGGCGAGAGCGGCGCCTCGCGCTCGTGCTTGGGGCCGCAGGCGGGAAAGGGCTCGATGCCGAGGAACCGCGCGACCGATGCGAGGACCTGGGCATGCGCGCTGCGCAGCCGGGTGGATTCCAGGAACAACATCTGGCGTCGGGGAAAGAGAGACAGCGCTCTCGTCAGCTGTTCGCCATAGAGGCCGCGCTCGACGTAGCTGTGATCGCGCCAGCTCGGATCCGCCCGATTGCCGGGATGCTGCCGCTTTCGCCCGACGCGAATCGCTGCCGGGAAGGCGAGCTGCTCCGTTCCACGAGCCCGCTCCATTCTCCAGTGCGAATACGCACGCTCGATGGGATCGCGGAAAAGGAAGATGAGCTTGGCGTCGGCATTGTACCTCTTGATGCGCGCCAGAGACTCGGGCCAGTAGATGTAGATGGGCGTCGCGTCGAAGCGAACGCGCCCTTTCCCATTGGGCTCGAGGAACGGCTCATAGAGCTCATCGAGGGCGCGGTAGTCGATGCTTCTCCAATCGAGCTCCTCATTGTCGAAGAAATGCGTCTCCTTCATCCTCGGTGCCGCGAGTTGCGGATGTTCTTTGAAGTAGGCATACAGGCTCGTCGTCCCGCATTTCTGAACGCCTGCGATGAATACTTCGACCCTCACCGGCGGCTCGACGGGTCGGCCCATCGCTGCTCGTGCAGGTGGCCCAGGGCAGCAGCCAGGTTCCGCCGCTCGATGAGGGGGTCGGGCGCCGCGACCGTGTCGTACGGAGAGGTCAGACGCTGAAAACAAAACTCGACGGTCAGCACGTCGGCGAGCACGACCGAGGCCCGAACGACGTCGCTCGCCAACCGGTCCAGCGTCGCCGCCGTCACCGACGGGGCCGTGACGTTCATCGCGCTGAGCGCGTCGTGAAGCTGACGAAGCAAGTCGGCGAGGGGCGCGCTGAACATCGAGTACGAGGCGCCCGAGTGGTGCTGCAAGGCCGTTCGAATGATCGGCATGGCCTCGGGGAGCTCGGCCCGCTCGAGCCCTGACCCCACGACGTCCACGATGCGTTGCGCGGCACCGCGCCAGTCTCGCTGGATCTCATTGTAATGAACCACGGTCCGCGGGAGATCGCGAGTCTCCCTTTCTGCGTCAATCAAGTGCCGCGCCCAGAGAAGACCGGCGTAGTCGGGTGAGATCTGATTGCGCGCAAAGAGCGAGGCTGCGACCTCTGGCGGCTCGCGTAGCGCGATGACGATCCTGGGGTTGATCTGCGCCTCGGCGAGAATGCTCCGGTAGAAAGGCACCATTCGGCAGATGCGTGGGTCCTTCAGGACGAAGCACGATGACGGGCCAAAGCTGACCCCGAGCGCCTCGCGGATCTCGCTCTCGAAGCCGCGACGTTCCTCCTCGCCGAGGCCATCCAGATGCAATGGCCGCGTGTCGAGCCATGCGCTGTCGGCGGCGAACAGCATCCGATCATGAAGGGTCACGATGCCCGCCGGCTCCCAGTACCCCTCCGGATTGTCACTCGCGGCTGGATTCGGGTCCATGGGCAAGGTGGCACCCAGCCGCCCGATGAGGTGCGCCACGACGGATGTCCCGCCACGGTGCATGCCCAGCACGAGCGCAGCCGTTCGTCGGCGGCCGCTCGCCACGTCGGTGCACTTCAGTGCCCGGCTCCCCAAGATTCCCACTGTCGTCACGTTCGCATGTTTCTCCCGCCGCAGGAAGCCCGAGCAGGACAGGGCATCATCATCGCTCGAGGCTCGTCACCTCATCGCGACGCCGAGTCCGCACCTACACCAAAGGCCACCGCGTCCAGCACGAGCTGCCGCCACCCGGTCCCGTACTGCTTGTATCCGCCTTCGCGAATTCCTCGCCACATTATCAAAGGAGCACGGCTCCGGCGCGAGCGCATCTCTGCCCTCTGATTCAGCACTCGCGCCTTACCGTGCAGCGTCTCGAGGGCAGGATGACTCGACTCGACACCCAAGGAGACCAAGCGCGTGCACAACCGCTCATACGCTTCCGACTCTTGACGGCAAGCCTCGGCGGTTTGCCCGCGAATGAGCTTCAGCGTGCCCTGCCAGCCCGCCATGGGAAACCCGATCTGCTGCAGCGGGTGGCTGCGGTACGAGATGAGCGGCTCGTTGATGATCAACAGGCGCCCCAGCACGCACAGGGCCAGGGCGAGGTAGTAATCGTGCGGCCAGAAGGAGACGAAAGGCATGAGGGGTAGCAGCGCCGAACGCCGCACCGCCAGTGTGGCCCCCGTGACGACGTTGCGCTTGACCAGCTCGGCGACGGCGCCACCTTCGCGGAAGGCGGCACGCTCCCCCGCATCGAAGGCGCATTTCTCGAATAACGTACCGGGCAACATCTCGCAGTGTTCGTCGATCAAGACACCATTTGAGAAAACGCCGAGCGCGTCCGGGTCCTTGTGCAAGGCCGCTTCGATCCGCGCCAGCTTCTGTGGCGCCCAGACATCATCATGATCCGCGAATACCACGATGTCGCCGGCGCAGCGCCTGACCACGTGTTCGAAATTGCGCTGGTAGCCGAGCCGCGTCGCGTTGCGCTGCCAACGGGTAGGGATGGCAGAGCTGGCGGCAAACGCCTGCACGACCGCAGGCGTCTCGTCGGTCGACTGATCATCTCCGACGACGATCTCGTCAGGGGGGCGAGTCTGCGCGCGAATGGACTCGAGCTGTGGACCGACAAACGGGCCGCCATTGTACGTCGTCAAGGCAACCGAGATTGTGGTGTCGTTGGCGTTCATGACTCTCCCTCATGGATCGCTGCCGCCCCGCCGCGGGAGAGCCTAGCGAGTGGAAAGGCAGCGCCTCAGCTCTCGGCCCCCGGAAGCGTGACGAAGCCTGGAACTACCATCCCGCGCCACCGTTCAGCAACGAAATCGCCAGCGACGGCGGGCAAAACGCAGGGCGAGCTGCGCGGGCTCGCGGCCCGCGAACGAGACAGCCCAGCAGCGCGGCGCCCATCCCCTCGCCCTTCGCAGAGGCGCACAACGTCGGTGTCCATCGGTTCCTCTGCCACCGTGGCGCACTTCGTCACGTTGGCGGAGCGGCACGTACTGGCACCGGATCAGGCGGAGCGTGCGTCGCAGCGTTTCTCGATGTGAGCCCATATACGCGCCGTCGCTTCTCGCACGTCTTCCAGGTCAGTGTGCACGGTCAGATCGGGCTCCCGAGGAATCTCATACGGGGCCGAAACTCCGGTGAATGCGGGTAAGTTACCCGAAAGCGCTCGCCGGTAGAGACCCTTTGGATCACGCTCCATTCGGACGCTGGCGGGTGCGTCTACGAACACCAAGAAGAAGGGTATGCCAGCCCTGGAGATGAGCTGCCTCGCACTCTCCCTATCGGCGGCATAGGGTGCGATCACCGCCACACACACCGTCGCACCATCGAGCGCCAGGGAAAGTGCTCGCTGGGCTACCCGCTGGACATGGGCCGCTCTGTCCTCCGGCGAGTACCCCAGGTCCTGCGAAATTGACCGACGAAGCTCGTCTCCGTCCAGCACCGTGGTGGCGCGCTTCGCAACCAACAGAGTCTTCAGTCCCTGTGCGAGAGTGGTCTTGCCAGCTGCTGGCAAACCGGTGAACCATATGACGATGCCGGGGGGCGCTACGGCACCATCACTTCCGTCCGGATCCGTTTTCGCGTTCGTCATGACTTCCAAAGCGTGCAGACCTTAGCGCCCTACCCGGTCAGTGCGCGAGCCATTCGCTGATGTTGTAGACGTTGCCTTCCTGAAACAGGATGATCAGGCGATCGAACGGCTCGACGTGGTCGATGCGCTCGATCAGCCGCGGCATTTGCCCGCGGAGCAGGTAGTTGGTGGTCACCTGAGTCACCTGCCGGAATGCCCCGGCAAACACCTTCGCGGCGCCCTCGCCGTACGAGTCCGAGAGCATCAGCACTCGCTCTTCCAGGAGCGGATGCGTGTTGGTGTAGACGCGCGCGGGCGTGTCGGCACGCACGAACAGGGAGTTGATCCAGCGCGCCAGCACTGCGTTCTTGCGGTGTCGCTCGGTGACGTTGGGGTTCTGGATGAAATGCACGGGCATGTCTCGGAAGACGCCGCTCATGCTCAGGACCTCGCTCGGGTAGTGGCCCAGGGCCATCTCTTCATCGACCGGGGCGGATACTTGGCGCCGTGCCAGATAGCCGTCCCGGATGAGCTTCAAGCTCCAGCCCAGTGGGTGATAGTTGCCTTTCGGGTAGAAGCCCTCGCCGTCTCGAGCCGCTAGCATCTCCGTCAGGGGATAGAAGAAGCTCACAGGTGCCGTAGCGCGGACGGACAGCAACGGTGAGCGGCGAGCCACCCGATCGAGGCAAGCCTGCCGGTAAATGGGCGCGACGTCGCTGGGCAGCTTGTCACCATACAACGTCGAAGGCGTTGGAACGGCGATCACGTCGATGGGGCGCGCACGCGCGGCGAGTATGGACGCAGCCTTGCTCGCAAAGGTGCGCTCCAGAAAGTCGGCAGCACGCTGTTGGTGAGCATCGACGCAGGTCGTCGCAAAGATGCTGTCGGTCGTCTGGTTGGTGCCGCCATTCAAGAAGACAAAGCCCTCCGTCCCGAGTGTCACGCGAGGCTCGGGCGGGCTTCCCAGCAGATAGAACAGGTTGGCCCGAGCGTGGGTGGCCTGTTGGATCGGGAAGACACGATCCGCGACCCAGCTCTTCACGTTCTTGAAGTAAACGACGGGGTCAGCGACGCAGGTCGCCAGATCGGGCCAGGCCGAGAGGGCTCGTCCGTGAAAGTTCTGCAGCGCGCGTTCGTCCTGAAGGCAGACGCCGAGTGCGGGAACGAGCAAGAGCGCCGCGAGCAGGCAGTTGGCGGCGATGGCCGAACGACTGATATGAATCATGCGGCGAGTCCTAGAACCGGAAATAAATGAACGGGCTGTACGCGCCCGTCAGGATCTCGAGGGCGGCTGCTCCGAAAAGCACGAGGCTCGCCAGGCCGCCGCAAACGTAGACGCTCGCTGGTACGCGCTTCGGAAGTGGAAGCTGCGCGGCGGTCCACGAGTAGCGGCGTATCCAGCGTGGCACGGCGGGCGCTGAGAAGATCAGCGCGCCGACCAGCAGCCAGACCTTGTTGCCGGTTCAAGAGCTCCGATAGCGGTAGCGCAGGCGCCGAGGACAACATGATGAACATCCTCGAGAGCAGAATGCCCGCGTCCCCGAGGCTCTCGGCGCGAAACAGGACCCACCCGACCAAGACCAGCAGCATCGTGTACACATGCCGCGCGGGAGCGGGCAGCCTCTCGAGGACGCGGCCCCAGCCGACGCGCTCGATGATGAGCCAGGCCCCGTGGAAAGCACCCCAGGCGACGAAGGTCCACGCCGCGCCGTGCCACAGGCCACACAGGAGGAAGACGATGAGGAGATTCCGGTAGGTGCGAGCGCGTCCTTCGCGATTGCCCCCCAGCGGGACATACAGGTAGTCACGAAACCAGCACGAGAGGCTCATGTGCCAGCGCCTCCAGAACTCCGTGATGGACTTCGACACGTAGGGGTAATCGAAGTTCTTCGGCAGCTGGAAGCCCGTCATCCAGCCGAGCCCGATTGCCATGTTGGAGTAGCCCCAGAAGTCGAACAGCAGTTGCAGCGCGTAGGCGACGGTGGCCAGCCACGCTGCCAGCGTGGAGACGCTCTCCGGTTCGGCGGCGCAAAGGTAAATCAAAGCGATTCGGCTTTCGCGTCGCTCCTCAGGGTCACATAACGCCCGAACTACGAAGTACCCTCCTCCCCTTCGG
>WUUC01141578.1_pt1 | contig 11859 bp, 10 predicted proteins | sample 6278441 | NCBI WGS metagenome assembly WUUC01 (sample SAMN13675441, study PRJNA597444) | soil metagenome | isolation source: soil | place: USA: Washington | collected 2017-10 | reverse complement strand
TTTACTTCCTGATTTGCTGGCCCCTGTCGCTGCTCAGCGGCTATCTGGAAAGGCAACTGAAGGTCGGTCATGTGAACATCCAAGCCATGTGACCCAACGATGTACGGCGGGCGGGTCAGAGAAGCCCGCGCGCGGCGTATGCCCGCCCTGAGGGCGGCTAACAAGAAGGGAGGAGACCATGGGTATGCGACGAATCATGAAATCCATGCTCGCGCTGGCGGCGATGGCCATCGCCGTCCTGTCAGCAGCGCCGGGCGAGGCCCAGACTGTCGATGAGATTATCAAACGCGGCAAGGTCGTCATCGCCATAGACACGACGGTGCCGCCCTACGGCATGCTGGATGCGAGCAACCAGCCGTCCGGCATTGATGTGGAGGTGGCAAATCTCATCGGCAAGAACCTCAAGGTTCCGGTCGAGTTCGTCACCGTGAACTCGCCCGGCCGCATCCCGGCCCTGCTCAGCAACCGGGTCGACATGGTCGTGGCGATCTTCTCGATCACGGCGGAAAGGGCGCTCCAAGTGTCGTTCTCGATCCCGTACGCCGGCCAATCCGCCGTTCTCATCGCTCCCAAGACGACCAACATCAAGGGACCGGAAGACCTCAAGGGACTGAAGGTCGGCGTCACGCGAGGCGCGCTTGAGGACGGTGCCTTGACTCAACTCAACCCCTCCGGGATGACGATGCTGCGGTTCGACGACGGCCCGTCGGTCGCACAGGCCATGCTTTCCGGCCAGATCGATGCCATGGGTGGAGGTGATTACGGCGAAATCTACCTTCGGAAAGGCGCCAAGGGCGAGGAATACGAGCAGAAATTCCCCCTGAGGGCGGCCCACTTCGGGATCGGCGTCCGCCGCGGTAATCCCGACCTGCTGCAATGGCTGAATACGTTCGTCTATCAGATAAAGAACAGCGGCGAGCTGGACGCGATCTCCCGCAAGTACCGCAACGGCCAGCCCATGATCCCGCTGCCGGTCTTCTAGGCGCCACAACCCGGAAGGGATGCCGCTGATCCGGCATCCCTCGTCAACCACGACACTCTCCCGAGGAAGGCAAATGAGCTCCACTTCCACGCCCATGATCGTCCCGGCAGACAGGCTGGGGGAGATCGTCCGGACGATCTTTTCAGCGGCCGGGTCGTCGAAACGGGAAGCGGGACTCGTTGCCGATCACCTCGTCGGGGCCAACCTGCGCGGGCACGATTCCCACGGGGTGGGCATGATCCCCACCTACATCGCCAACGCACGCGACGGCAGCCTGGTCCTGAACCAGACGTTGTCCCTCGCCTTCGACAGCGGTCCGCTCATCATTTGCGACGGCGGCGTAGGCATCGGCCAGGTCATGGCCCACGATGCGATTGGGGCCGGAATCGAACGGGCGGCCGGGGCCGGCGCCTGCATTGTGGGACTGCGGAACTCGCATCACATCGGCCGCATCGGCCATTGGGCCGAGCAGTGCGCCGCGGCCGGCCTGGTCTCTGTCCACTTCGTCAATGTCGTGAGTACCCCATCGGTCGCACCCTTCGGCGGCACCAAGGCACGTGTCGGCACCAATCCGTTCGCGGTCGGCATTCCTCGAACCGGTGAAGCTCCTATCATCGTCGATTTCGCGACCAGCCGCCTGGCGGCCGGGAAGGTCCACGTGGCCCTCAACAAGGGCGTCTCCATTCCGGAGGGAGCGTTGCTGGACGCGGGCGGCCACCCGACGACCGATCCGTCCGACCTGTTCACGGACCCGCCGGGTGCTCTCCTACCTTTTGGGGAGCACAAGGGCTGGGGGCTGTCCATCGCCTGCGAGCTCCTCGGCGCGGCGCTCATCGGCGGCAAGACCCAATCAGGCCCGAAGCAGGGCAACGCCATCGTGAACTCCATGCTGTCCATTCTCGTCTCGCCGGACCGCCTGGGGACAAGGGCGAACCTCGACGACGAGACGGACGCGTTAGTCTCATGGGTCCGGTCGGAGGCAACCCGCGTCTCGAAAATCCTCATGCCAGGCGACCCGGAGCGGGCAACCAGGCAATGGCGCGAGGCCAACGGAATCCCAATCGACGCAAGGACCTGGGAGGAGATCGAGGCCGCGGCCAAATCCGTGGGCGCGCCAAGGCTTGCCTGATCAGCACCATCGAGGACGCGGATGAAGGCGAACGACTCGCTGGAATGTCGCAACTGCCACAGCTCGGAATCCATGGACCTGACGAAGCAGAACCTGCGCGCAGCGCTGGCGCACGAGCGCTTCCTGTTTTCCGGCGAGAGAACCTGCATCGACTGCCACAAGGGCAGGGTGCATCGGCCCCCGCCACGCAGACGCGTCGCATCGAGCCGCAGGAGTTCGTCCGGCTCGCCTACAGCTCCGCGTCCTTCCAGGGGCAGGCCGCCAGGCTGGCGGCGAGCCGCGACACGAGACCTGAGGTCAAGAGTTACGCAATGGCTGCGACCGAATTCCGCATTCCGCCTAGGGCTGCTGCAACGGCTTAAGACTTATGCCAAGGAACGGAGCCTGCCGCTCTTGTCCGCGAACCAGACCGTTCAACGACTCCGTTTCGATGCGGAAATCGCTGGGCGCGTTGATACCCAAAGCGCGCCCGATGGTCCTGCTGTTGGCGGCCGATGACTTGTCAGACACGGCCGACCCAGTTACTGCCGCTTTTCGTTCGAGCTTGGCCTTTGGTCACGCGGCGCCATGGGCAGTGCGTCTCTCGGTGTGATGACATCCTCTCAGGCTCTGAGGATGAGCATCGCACGGATGACAGTATCCTCCACACGTTTCGCAAAGCCATGCATGGGAAACTTCAACATCGCATCTCTCCGTCCGTGATCTCGGTTGTCAGCAAGAGCCAGTGGGCTGCTGACGAGGATGGATGAGGGTACGCAAGCGAGAGGGGCAAACGAGCCCCGAACGAACAGACCGTCCGTTTGAGATCCTGTGCACAGGATACCCCAATGCTAGCGCGACCAGATCCCCGTGCTTGATAGCCCGAGACAATTTCTTGATTGGTTGGGACCGCCGCGACGATGGAATACCCGCCCTGCGACCACCCAGCCAGGGAAGGGCTCAGCACTGCCGAGCTTCAGGTGATCGGGGATAGCCCAGCTCGAGGTCAGCATCCGGCTCTCGAAAGTGGCTGCGTTTGGTTAATCAGGCCGCCGAGGTTTAGTGCACAACTTTCGCTCTGCACTTGGCAAAGCGCTGACGGCGGCGTGCAAGAGGGAAGTAGTCCGGGTTTGCTAGGGATTGGGGGCGGGGCAATCCCCCGGCGCGCTCCGGCGATCCTCCTCCGCGGCCGCCGCAGGCCGCGCCGCTAGACTAGGCCTTGTGCCGCCCGGTCCAGATGGCCCATCCAGAGGCCAGAGGCTTTTTGGGCACACTGCCGTTACGGCCAACAACAACTAACGACAACAGGGGCAAATCTAGGCTGGGGCGTGGGGCTATCCCGCGCCCTTAGCTGCCGGAGCGGGCGCTCCAGGAACTGATGCTTGCTTCGCCAGCGCCATTTGGTGTGGTGCGGATCACGCTGGCTTGCTCCAGGACGGCCAACGCTTGGAAAAAGCCTGCCGGGACAAGCCCACTGCCGCATGTTTCGTCCCATGGAACGGACCGCGCTTGTGATGAGGCTGAAACTGCCAAATGCTTCGCGGTCCCGTACGATCATCGCGGTCGCCGGGCCCATCGGAAGAGGGCGGGTAGGAACGCCGCACGGGACGCGATAATGAGGAAGAGGGAATGAGCGTGTTGAAGTGGACCATCAAGGTTGCAGCCGGGATCGGTTTGTGCGCGCTGGCGATGCTGCCGGCGCAGACCGCCTCCGCCCAGGGAAAGCTGAAGGAAGTTCTCAGCCGCGGGAAGCTCATCGTCGGGACCGGAAGTACCAATCCTCCGTGGCATTTCCGCGATGAGAAGGGTGATCTGGTCGGGTTCGACATTGAGATTTCGAAGATCATTGCCCAGGGCCTGTTCGACGATCCCACCAAGATCGAGTTCGTCAACCAGGCTTCCGACGCTCGGATTCCGAACATCGTGACTGGCAAGGTCGACATCGCATGCCAGTTCGTGACCGTGACGGCGGCGCGCGCGCAGCAGGTGGCCTTCACGGTCCCGTACTATCGCGAGGGCGTCAGCCTCATGCTCGTCTCGGGTGGCCGCTACGCCGACTATGCGGCCCTCAAGACCGCTGGGAACAAAGTGACGGTATCGGTGCTCCAGAACGTCTTCGCCGAGAAGATGGTCCACGACGCGCTTCCCGACGCGAAGGTTGACCAGTTCGAGAGCGTCGATCTCATGTACCAGGCGCTCAATTCCGGGCGGGCGGACGCCGCGGCGACGGACTCCTCGTCCCTGCGCTACTACATGAAGCAGAATCCCGGCCGCTACGTGGACTCCGGCTTCAGCTGGAACCCGCAGACCTACTCCTGCATCGTCGGGCAGGGCGATCCTGATTGGCTCAACTTCGTGAACATCGCCATACGCGAGTCCATGACCGGCACCACGTTCCCAGTCTACAAGGCGGCCTTCGAGCGTTGGTTCGGCGAGACGCCGCCGGAGCCGAAGATCGGCTTCCCGTCTGAGTTCCGATAGCCTTCGCATTCGCGACTTATGGGCTATTCGCTTCAGTTCGGCGCGATCTGGGCGAGCTTCGACAACCTGTTGTCGGGGCTCGCCATCGGACTCGGCCTGGCGATCGCAGCAGTGGCGTGCGGCACCGTCATCGGTCTGGTTGCGGCCTTCGCCAGCATCGGCCCGTCCCGCATCGCCCGAACGGTCGTCGCCGGCTATGTGATGCTGATCCGAAACCTGCCGCTCCTCGTTCTGGTGCTGATCGTTTATTTCGCGCTTCCGCAGCTCGGGATCCGGTTCGACAAGTACGAGAGCTTCATCGGCGCTCTCGCGCTTTACTCGGGCGCGTACCTGACAGAGGTCTTCCGCGCCGGCCTCGCATCCGTGCCGAAAGGCGTGGTCGAGGCGTCTCGGGCCATCGGCCTCACGCGGATCCAGACCAACGTCTCGGTCGTCGCGCCGATCATGCTGCGCAATGCCTTGCCGTCCATGGGTAATACCTTCATCGGCATGTTTAAGGACAGTTCGATCGCCGCAGCGATCGCTATTCCGGAGCTGACGTTTCAGGCGCGCAAGATCAATGTTGACACGTTCCGTGTGGTCGAGACATGGCTTGTGGCGAGCGGGCTCTACATCGCGACCTGCTTTGCCATCGCTGCACTCTTGCGCCGTCTCGAACGGCTGTTCCCGAAGTTCTGAGCCCATGCAGTCGTTCCTGAATCAGGTATGGATCGCCCGGTGGCTCCTGTGGGATGGGTTCCTGCTCACGATCGAAATCGCGGCGGCCGCTATCCTGTTCGGCACGGTCCTGGGGTGCATCTGCGGGATCCAGCTTGTCTACGGTGCCGCCATCGTCCGCTTCCCGTTCCGGATCTACGTGGACGTGATGCGGGGCACGCCAGTCCTTGTCCTGATCCTTGCTGCCTTCTATATTCCGTCCATCGTCGGGATCAGTCTGAACGCAACCCATGCGGGCATCCTAGCGCTGTCGCTGTTCGCAGGGGCTCATATCGGCGAACTGGTCCGCGGCGCCCTGCAAGCGGTCCCACCCGGCCAGGCCGAGGCGGCGCGCAGCATCGGGCTCACCTTCCCGCAGACGCTTGCCTACGTGCTCCTGCCGCAGGCGCTGCGCAGCGCCCTGCCGCCCTGGATCAACACGGGCGTCGAACTCATCAAAGGGTCCAGCCTCCTGTCGATCATCGGCGTGGGCGAGCTTCTCCTCAGGACTCAGGAAGTCATCGGACGTACCTTCATGACCATCGAGTTCTATTTCTTCGCAGGAGTTCTCTATCTCCTGGCCAACATCTCCCTCGACCAGCTCGGCAAGGCTGTCGAGCGGCGCGTGCAGGGACGCTGATCATGGAAGCCGCGCGCCCGCTCCTCGAAATCCGCGGACTGCACAAGCGATTCGGGGCCGTGGAGGTCCTCAAAGGGGTCGACCTCACGCTCCACAAAGGTGAAGTGGTGTCGGTTATCGGATCCAGCGGCTCGGGCAAGACGACGCTGCTGCGATGCGTCAACCTCCTCGAAGAATTCCAGGACGGCGACATCGTGCTCGACGGGGAGGCCATCGGATACAGGATGGTAAACGGGCGCCGCCATCGCCTGGGCGACCGCGAGTTGTCGCGCCAACGCTCGATGACTGGGATGGTGTTCCAGAGCTTCAATTTGTTCCCGCACCTCACCGCCGCCGGCAATGTGATGCTGGGCCTGCGTAAGGTCCGTCGCCTCGGCAAGCCAGAGGCGCGCGCGGTCTCGGAGCGCTGGCTCACACGCGTAGGGCTTTCCAGCCGGGCCGATCATTACCCGAGCCAGCTTTCGGGCGGCCAGCAGCAGCGGGTCGCCATCGCCCGGGCGCTGGCGATGGATCCCAAGCTCGTCCTGCTCGACGAGGTGACCTCCGCCCTCGACCCAGAACTCGTCCAGGAGGTGCTGAACACGGTCAAAGCGATTGCTGACGACGGAGCGACGCTCCTGATCGTGACCCACGAGATGCGGTTCGCCCGCGATGTCTCAAACCGGGTCGTCTTCATGGATCATGGACTGGTCGTCGAGAACGCGCCGCCGGCGGAGATCTTCGGAAATCCGCGCAGCGCACGGCTCGCGGAGTTCCTGCGCAACACCCGCATGTGAGGCGGATCGCTTCGACGGGACATGGCTGAGGACGGTGTCAGTCGAGCCCAAGCGGATCCGGATCGAGCGGCCAGATCGGGCGCGGCAGGCGCCTGAAGGGCAAGGCGGCCCAGTCGGGATTGCTGGTTCCAGGTGTTGCCACAAACAACTGCTTGCGCGTGATGTCGATAAAGAGATCTTTGTGCTTGTAGAGGTTCTTGATCGCGACAACCTGCTTGTCGTCGAAAGTGATACCGTGCAGCGTGAGGAGACTCAGCGAGTAGAGATTGGTGCGCTGCGTCGTCAAAAGGATGTCGATGCCCTCGACTCGCACGACCGCGGCGTCGCCGATGCCGATCCGTTCGTCGTTGATGTGGTCCTGGTAAGCGTCCTTCTTCAGAAACCGAACCTCCGCGTCTGCATCGAAGGGCGGGCCGGAATTCGGGTCGAACTTGCCGCCGATCCGCAATCTGATCCGCGCCCCGATACCGACCTGGAAGCAGATGCGGACCGCGAGCGGATCCCACAGGGGCGCGATCGCCGCGTTGCGAATGCCGGCCTCGATAAAGGCTTGAAGGACATGCGTAGTATCCCCGGGCGCGCCGCTGCCGATCTGGTCGGACGTATCGGCGATGAGGAGCGGCTTGTCACCCTTGATCCTAGCCTCCGCGATCGCCTCCTTGAACGGCGTGAACGGAAGCATGGCAGCCGTGCGGATGCGATAGAAGCGCTCCCCGAAATCGCGCGCCGTGCGCTCGGCCAGCGCCGTGTCGCCGTCGGCGACGGCCAGCATCTTCGCGCCCGCTAGGGGGACATCTGCCCAGGGAAAGCCGTGGTTCAGGGAAAGGGAGAGGACGCCACCCTTCCCCTCAGCGTCGAACATCGCCTGTGTGAATGCCACCATCGGGCCTTCCATGGTGGTCGGAAACAGCCCCATGGTCCGACAGTCGAACAAGGCCATCCTGGGATCGACCTTGCCCATGAGAGTCCGTCGCATGAGATCGAAGAGATCCTCGGCCCGCTCCGCGTGATCGATATGCGGATAGGTCTTGTAGATCACGATGATGTCGGCGGCATCGACAAGGGTGTTGTCGATGTGGGCGTGAAGGTCGAGCTCGATTCCAATTTTCGTGCCGGTGCCGACGAGAGCGCGGATACGCGAGACGAGATCGCCCTCGCAATCGTCGTAGCCGTCCGCCACCATGGCTCCGTGCAGGTAGAGCAGGACCGCGTCGATCGGGGCCGCCCCTCGCAGGTCGCTCAGGATGTGGTCCCGCATGGACTCGTAAGCTGCGCGGGTCGTCGGCCCAGCTGGTGACGCAAAAGCGAAGAGGCTCTGGACCACCTCCCAGTCTTCCTGGCGCGCGCTCTCGACCCAGATCTGCGCCGGCGCCGACCACGGCGAGGCGGGAACCGCCTCGATATCCCCCTCGCACCAGAGCATGTCCTTGAAATCCTCGATTCCCGTCGGAAGGAACGAGAAGGTGTTCGTCTCGGTCCCGAGGGTGGCTACGAAGATGCGCATGCTGTCCGTCCCGGTGCGCTGTGGAAAGTCATTTGCGCGAACCTCCGACCGGAAGCACCCCTTTGGCCTTGAGTTCGCGCACTGCGTCCTCCATCGCCAGGAGTGTTTCGTCGATTACGGCGTCCGAGTGCTCGATGGACAGGAACCAGGCTCCGCGCTCTAGGGCCCGTACGCCGCGGCGCAGCAGGGCGGTCGTGAGTGCGACGTAGGCTGCCCGATCCATCTGAGCGAGGTCGCGGTAGTTCCGCGCGGGTTCCTCGAGGCCGAGGGCCACGTGGAAGACCTGCGGGAATCCGGCCACTTGGGCGACCACCCCGGCACGCGCGAATATGTCCCGCATGCCCGTCATGAGGCGCCCGCCCCGTTCCTCGATCGTTGCGTAGAGCGATGGCTTCAGCGATTTCAGGGTCGCGACGGTCGCCGCCATCGCGATAGGCTGGGCGTTATAGGTGCCGCCATGCACAACCCCGCCGGTGGCGAACATGTCCATGAGATCCGCGCGCCCCGCGATGGCGGCGACTGGGAAGCCGTTGGCGATGGCTTTGCCGAAGGTGGAGAGGTCCGGCGTGACGCCGAAGCGCTCCTGCGCGCCGCCGGGCGCCAGGCGAAAGCCTGTGATCACCTCGTCGAAAATGAGGATCGTGCCGTAGCGCGTGCAGGCTTCGCGCACGCCTTCGAGATAGCCTGGAGTGGGATACACGGCGCCGGCATTGCACATCGCGGCTTCCATGATAACGCCGGCGATGTCGCCCTGAGCGAGCTGCTCCGTCAGGAGATCAAGGTCGTTCCAGGGCAGCACCACGAGCGCTTCTGCCGTCTCCTCGAGTTGGCCCTTGCTGCCGGCCACCGGGACCGGCGCGTTCTCAGGGCCGGCGGCGCTCAGGGCCGGAGCGGTCGACCACAGGACGTTGTCGAACCAACCGTGGTAATGGCCCTCAAACTTGATGATCGTCTTGCGCCCGGTCGCCGCGCGAGCGAGACGGATCGCCGCCTGATCGACCTCCGAGCCGGAGCAGCCGAACCGCATGCGCTCCGCCGAGGGAACGATCTCGCACACGAGCCGCGCCGCCTCGGCCTCCACGGCTGTCTGACCGGCGAACAGGAATCCCCTATCGATCTCCTGCTTCACGGCGTCGACAAGGGCCTGCGGCTTGTGACCGAGGATCATAGGCCCCATGCCGAGATAGTAGTCGATCAACTGGTTGCCGTCCGCGTCGTAGAGCCACGGTCCCTCGCCGCGCTCGAAAACCAGGGGCGTCGGCGAGATGTTGAGGCGGAAGTTGCTGTTAACGCCGCCCGCCATCCATTGGGCGTTGCGTTCGATCAACTCGGCGGACTTGTCGAATGACAGGGGTGTGTTGCTGCGCGCGTGCGTCGTTTCGGCGAGGGGAGACATGTGACTTGAGCGCTCCTCAGGGAATTTTGAAGCAACAGGCCCGAGCCGGCCCGCAAAGTAAATGCTCGCCGGTTCCGCGAGGCGGAAACCCGCGCGGAACCGGCTGCTCAACCACGCTTCGTCCTCGCAACGGCGACGCAATCGATCTCGTAGCGCAGATTGGGCCCGAGGCAATTCGTGATCGTCGTGCGAGCCGGGAAGGGTTCGGAGAAGTATTCCCGGTAGATGCGGTTGAACTCCGCGACATCCTCTGGGTCACGGACGTAGTTCCGAGTTTGCACCACATGGGAGAGATCACTGTCTGCGTCTTCAAGGACCTTCCGCAGGTTCTCGACTGAGCGCCGCATCTCGCCTTCGAAGGTATCGGAGAGGATCTTGCCCGTAGCATCGACCGAAGCCTGCCCGGAGACGAAGATGAGATCGCCGAAGCGGGTCGCGGGGCTGAAGGGCAGGTGCGAGCGCGGCGTGTCCGATCCGCCAGGATACTCGATGGTCATGAGGTGCTCCGGTCGCTGATGGGGAAGACGGGTTTGCGCAGGCGGCGATAGTCGAGCGTCGCGATGGCGCTCGTGCAGGGGCCAGGTGTGCTGACGGTGTAGCTTCCCGCCATGATGGGGTTGTAGGCCTTGCGATGGGCGACGGCCGCCTTCACCCCGATGGCGAAAAGTTCTTCGGGTACGATGCCTTGCGAGCGGAACTGGGCTAGGTCGAAGGGCGGCGTCTTGCGGCTGGTCAGCAGCACGGTCACGCCATCGACGCGGATGACTGCCGAGGGTCCCATCGAGAAATGGATCCCGCGCGATGCCGCCAAATGGCTGTGGCGATCTTCCAGGGTGAAGTCGCCATTGCTGCGGCTGACGAATTCCGCCTCCACTTCGAGAGGGGCGGATCCGAGACGGCTGCCCTTGCCGCCGATAGACAGCCTCCGTCGCTCTCCAGACTTCGCGTCCGCGAGGCTCTGCACGGCCGCCGCATCAGCGATCGCCACCGCGCAGTTGCGCAGACCGTGACGGAGGAAGCCCTGCAGGACGGCCGTGTCGTCCCCGGGCGCGCCGCCCCCGATATTGTCGGCCGGCTCCACCACGATCCATGGCCCGTCATTGCGCTGGCCGATCTCGGCGAGTGCCCGATCGAGTTCCCATTCCTGCGGGATGCCGAGATCGCGCAGCGACACGGCGAGCGCCTCGAGCCTGTCGAGCGCGGACTTTGCGCCGGCCTCGCTGCCCGTCGTCGCGACCGAGAATGCCACGCCCGCATCGGGAACGTCCGAGAAGGCGTAGCCAGCTACGACGTTCGCGACCCAGATGCTCGGATCTTCCACCTCGATCTGCCGCGCAAGCGCTTCGAGGTCGCGCATGGGGCTGTCCGCCGTTCCGGTTCCCGGAGGTGGCCACATGATCGGAGCGTTTCGGGCGAACATCCGCGGCGAGTCTCCTTCTTCGAGAGCCCGTGCGAGGAGGCGAGCCGACCTGACGGCTGATTCACGCGCATCCGCATGCGGGTTTTCCCGGTAGGCAACGAGAACGTTGGCGTGCTGCGCCATGAGGTCCGTAAAGGTGGCATGGAGGTCGAACACGCCGAAGACTGGGAGACGCTCAGCGCCAGGGACGGAGCGCAGGCGCGCAAGCAGTTCCCCCTCGGGATCGTCGGACGCGGTCGTCACCATCGCCCCGTGTAGCCCCAGCCAGATCCCGACGAGTCCACTACCGGTGAGGGCTTGGTGCAGCCCCGTCTCAATCTCGGACCAGTAGGCCTCGAACACGGCATGATCCACCGTGCCGGATGGCAATGCTGCATACTCGCAGACCGGCACCACCTCCCAGCCCTGAGTTTCAGCGACTTCGAGGAAACCGTCCGTGGTGGAGCCGTCGCCGCGGCGGCGGAGGATGTCCTCCCCACGATAAATGGTGAAGTCGTCGAGCCTCGTGATCTCATCGACGAAGGTGTGGGTCTCGTGGAAGAGCCCTGCAAACAGGATCCTGCGCTTGGCCATGTGACGTATCCAGGCTGAAATCTACGTTCAGGTCAGCCCCTGGCCGACCTCATCCACTGCCGGGCGGAGGTTCCGTCCGGCGTATCTATGAAAGACATCGCGTGCGGTGTCTACATGAACCGTTCTACATTATAAAACAAATATAGAAGCGGCGTAGCTAAAGTGAACACGAACGTTTCCTTCTACGCAAGTCATCATTTCAACCAGAACGGGCGATACATCTAGAGGACAGTTGACAGACTGCAGGACTTAGCGATTAATCCTTCTGGCGATGTTCGAAACG
>WUUC01089113.1_pt1 | contig 11859 bp, 8 predicted proteins | sample 6278441 | NCBI WGS metagenome assembly WUUC01 (sample SAMN13675441, study PRJNA597444) | soil metagenome | isolation source: soil | place: USA: Washington | collected 2017-10 | reverse complement strand
GCGGTGGCCCCCGCCTTGAACCCTTCCATTGGCATGGGACCGTCTGTCGTCGTAATCGGGGGGCCGGATCAGGCCGTCGTGTTGCGCACGCGCCTGGCCGACGAGCCGAGCGTGTTCTTGTATACGGACGGCGAGGCGTTGAAGGCGCTCGACGCGATTCTCGCCCATCCGCCCAAGATCCTGGCGCTGGATCGATCGTTCGCGTTGACCGCCCGTGCGGCGTCCGTGGTCGCGCGGCTCAGGGCGGAGCCCCACGTCAAGAGCGACATCCGCGTGCTCGGCGAGGACGCCGCCGGCGTGCCGCTGCTGCTCGACACGCGGGGAACAACCATCGAAACCGCGGTCCTCAAGACGTCGCATCCGCTCGACTACTGCGGTACGCGCCGCGCCCCGCGCTTCGTGGTGGGGGAGGACGTCAACGTTGTCGTGAACGGCGAGCGCGGACAACTCATCAACGTTTCCGCCACCGGGGCGCAGGTGGTGGCGCCGGTGCGGCTGCGGCCTCAGGAGCCGCTCAGACTCGCGCTGGTGGACGAATCAGCGGAGGTGCGCCTCAAGGCGGTCGTCGCCTGGTCGGTGGTGGAACCGGCACGCGACTCCATCCGCTATCGCGCCGGCGTCGAGTTCATCAACGCGGACGCACTCGCCGTGGACGAATTCTGCGTCCGGCATGTCGTCGCGCCCGATCGACGCGATCTCCGCTGATTCCAGCGCCTTCCCCGATCCGAAACTGGCCGCTCACATGCGTGCACGCCCAACGGTGTACGTCGTTTCGCTAGTGCTGATTCGTCGAGGACATCCGGCTAGGCAGGACCGGACAAACGTCCTGTCCCTACTCTGTTGCCGCCTGCTATGCTGAGCCCATGCGCTTGGGCTCCAGGATTCCGCGGCATCATCTGCCATGGTTCGCCGCGCTTGCGTCTGTCTGCCTGATTGCCTCAGTGCTGGGTCTTGCGCAATCGCCTGCAATCCCCGACTGGCCAGCCGTCGAACGCGAGACTCTCGAACACTTCCAGCAGCTGCTCCGCTTCGACACGAGCGACCCCCCGGGGCGGGAAGAACCCGCGGCCGCCTACCTGCGGCAGGTGCTGGAGGCAGAAGGCATTCCCGTTCAGCTGTTCACGCTCGAACCAGGACGGCCCAACGTCGTCGCGCGGTTGAGCGGCTCCGGGCGCAAGCGCCCGCTGCTGCTGATGGCGCACACCGACGTGGTCAACGTGGATGTCGCGAAATGGAAGTTTCCTCCTTTTGGCGCCACGCGGGACGGCGGCTACATCTACGCGCGCGGCACGCTCGACGACAAGGACAACGTCGCCGCCAGCCTGATGACGATGCTGCTGCTGCAGCGGCTGAAGGTGCCGCTCGACCGCGACGTGATCTTTCTCGCCGAAGCCGGCGAAGAGGGATCGACACGGGTTGGCATCCAGTTCATGGTGAACGAGCACTACCCGGCGATCGACGCCGAATATTGCCTCGCCGAAACGGGCAGCGTCACGCGGTCGGGCGGGGAGGTGCGATACGCGTCGGTGCAGACACTCGAGAAGCAGCCGCGCGCCATCGAGCTGACGGCGCGGGGTCCGGCCGGACACGGCTCGGTTCCGCTCACCACGAACGCGATCGTGCGGCTCGCCGCGGCCGTCGCAGCAGTGGGCGAGTGGCGCGCACCGATCCGGCTGAACGAGACGACCGGCATGTATTTCAAGCGGCTCGCCGACATCTCTCCGCGCGATGCCGCGGCGCGCTACCGCGACATCCTGAGTCTCGATCCCGACGTGGCCGCACGGGCCGACCGGTACTTCCAGGAGCACGAGCCGCTGCACGCGTCGATGCTGCGCACCTCTGCGGCGCCCACCATCATCGACGCGGGCTATCGCGTCAACGTGATTCCGTCGGAAGCGAAGGCAACCCTCGATGTCCGGCTGCTGCCGGGCGACGACCCCGAGAAGGTCCTCGACCAGGTACGGCAAGTGGTCAACGATCCGTCGATCGACGTGAGCTTTGCGCGGCGCGACCTGCGGCCGCCGACACCCGACGCACGGCTGGACACTGAGGTGTTCGCCACTCTCGAGCGATCAATCAGGGAGCACTACAAAACCGTGACGCTGCCGATGATGAGCACAGGCGCAACCGACATGGCGTTTCTGCGCGCCAAGGGCATGCAGTGCTACGGGGTCGGGCCCGCCATCGACATTGAGGACGCCGGGAAGGGGTTCGGCTCGCACAGCGACCAGGAACGCATTCTGGAGTCCGAGCTGCACCGGTTTGTGCGGTTCTACTGGGATGTCGTCCGGGAGGTTGCCGGGGAGTAACGGCCCGAGGGCGTCCGGCGGCCGTGAATGGTCCGGCTGGGAGCAGCGGGCCTGGTCATCCGGGACGTGAGCCGCGTCGCGGCGGACCTGTACGCGTACGGCCATGGCATCAGCGGTGCACGCGTGGCGGTGGTGCCAGAAACGAGGCGTCGCTTCGCCCTCGACATCCCGTGGCGGACCCTTGTGAAAGTGCTCGCTGCGGCTGCGCTTGTCTGGGTCTGGCTACGGCTGTGGCAGCTCGTCCTCCTGGTGATCGTCGTCGTCATTCTCGCCGTTACCCTCGACCCGCCGGTTCGATGGCTGCAGAACAAGGGCTGGCGGCGCGCGGCGGCTGCGGCGTTCGTCGCGGGCGTCCTGGCTGCCGCCCTCGCCGGGTTCGCCGTGCTCACCTGGGCGTCGATCCAGGATCAACTGCAGACGCTTGGCACCCACGTCGGCCAGACAGAGCAGTCCTTTGTGAGCAGTCTGCCCGAGCCGATCCGCAAGCGGCTGGGCGGCGGCGGCAAGCCTGAAGAGTTCACGTCGCAACTGATGCCCAGAGTGGCGCGGTTCGGGCGCGCCGCGGCGAACGCTGCGGGCGTCTTCGTGCTCGCCTTCATCCTCACCATTTACGTGCTCATCGAGGATCGGCAGACGTACGCGTGGTTCCGGGCGTTCGTGCCCCGGCAGCACCGGCCGAAGTTCGATCAGACCGCGGCCGAAGGACGGCGCATCGTCGGCCGCTACGTCGTCGCGAACGCTGCTACGTCGCTCGTGGCAGCCATCTGCACGTATGTCGTCCTGCTCGTGCTCGACGTGCCTGCGGCGCTGGTCCTGGCGCTGCTCGCGGGTCTCAGCGACTTCGTCCCGGTGGTCGGCTTTCTCGTGTCGCTCGTGCCCGCGGTGATTCTCGCGCTCACGGTGTCGCCGGCAACCGCGATTGTCGTCGTGGTGGCGTACTGCGTCTACAACGCGTTCGAGCAGTACTATCTGGGACCGAAGCTGTACGGCGGGCAGCTGGCATTGTCGAACGTCGCCGTGCTGCTCGCGTTTGCCATCGGCGCGCAGCTCGCCGGGGTGGTCGGCGCCCTGATCGCGCTGCCGGTCGCCGCCTTGTACCCGACGGTCGAACGGATCTGGCTGCGCGAGGAGCTCGAACCCGAGACCATCCGGGACCACGCCGCGCTGCAGCAGCGGAAAGCCGGCTAGACGAGTCCACTAAAACGGCCTGACGACTCCCGTCAGGCGCGGCTCGCCCTTCTCGTCGTATATCGCGCGCTGAAACTGGTTCGTCCAGCGGTCGTAGATCATCATCGCGCGCCCATCCTCCCCGATGATCGCGAACTCGTAGCGCGGGAACAACGCCTGGAGCGCCATTGCGGCGGCAATCAGCAGCGCGGCAACGGCGAGCCAGAGGGCGGGGGGCGCATCGCGGGTGAAGCGGAAGTCGTCACGCGGCGGGGCAGGAGTGCTCATAGGCGCGGGAGTATAACGCGCGGCCAGCGCCCGGCACCTGGACTACAGTCTCCTCTTACAAACCATGGCCAACAAAGAATCAGCCGTCCGCCGTACGTCACACGGGGGCGGGGGATCCGTCGCGGGCACGATTGAACTCGACACCGAGTTCACGCGGGGGCTCGGCCTGTTCGATGCGACCGCGGTTGTCGTCGGGTCGATGATCGGGTCGGGCATTTTCATTGTGTCCGCCGACATGGCGCGCACCCTCGGCAGCCCGGGCTGGCTGCTGGTGGCGTGGGTCGTGACCGGCGTGCTCACCGTCGTCGGCGCGCTCTCCTATGCCGAGCTGGCCGCGATGATGCCACGCGCCGGCGGTCAATACGTGTATCTGCGCGAGGCCTACTCGCCGCTCTGGGGTTTCCTCTACGGATGGACGTTGTTTCTGGTAATCCAGACCGGAACCATCGCCGCCGTCGCTGTCGGCTTCGCCCGGTTTCTGGGAGCCTTGTGGCCGGCGGTGTCGGAAGACGCCTACTTGATAGCGCCGGTGCACTTGACACGGGGGTACGCCGTCTCGCTGTCGACCGCGCAAATGGTCGGCGTTCTGCTGATTGGGCTGCTCACGTGGACCAACACACGCGGACTGGCGTACGGCCGCACGGTTCAGAATGTTTTCACGACCGCCAAGACCGGTGCGCTCATCGGACTGATTGCGGCGGCGCTGCTCCTCGGATGGAACGAAGCGGCCGTGTCGGACAATTTCGGCAATCTCTGGACACCGAGGCCCGGTTCCGGCAATGCGTCGCCGGTTGCGATCACGAGCGCGTTTGGCCTGCTGGTGGCGCTCTGTCTCGCGCAAACGGGCTCGCTGTTCTCGGCTGACGCCTGGAACAACATCACCTTCACAGCCGGCGAAGTCAGGAACCCGCGGCATACCATCCCGGTGTCGCTGGTGCTGGGCACCGGCACGGTCATCGGTCTCTACCTCCTCGCGAACGTCGGGTACCTCGTGACGCTGCGATTCGCGCAGATCCAGCAGGCGCCGGCGGACCGCGTGGCGACCGCGACCGTTGACGCCATCGTGCCGGGCGCCGGCGTGGCGATCATGGCGCTCGCGATCGTGATCTCGACCTTTGGATGCAACAACGGACTGATCCTCGCAGGGGCACGCGCGTATTACGCGATGGCGCGCGACCGAGTGTTTTTCCGCGCGGCCGGCGTCCTCAACGAAGCCCGCGTGCCGGCGGGCTCGCTGTTCCTACAGGGCATCTGGGCCACCCTTCTCGTCCTGCCGCGCACCTACGATCCGACGACCGGCGTGTACGGCAACCTGTACAGCAACCTTCTGGATTATGTGATATCGGCGGCGCTCCTGTTCTACATCCTCACGGTGGCGGCAGTCTTCCGCCTCCGAAAAACGATGCCCGATGCCCCTCGGCCGTATCGTGCGTTCGGTTATCCGGTGCTGCCGGCGGCGTACATCGCGGGCGCCAGCGTCATCCTCGGCATGTTGCTGGTCTACCGAACCGCGACGACATGGCCCGGCCTGATCATCGTTCTGCTGGGGTTGCCGGTGTACGCCCTCTGGAAGATGCGGGCTGGATCGGACGGCTGAAGCCGTGCGCACGTGGTGTCCGCTTTCAGGCGGACCGCGGGGAAGGCTGGCTAAAGGCGGGCACTACGTCCTGCGCGAAATGGAAACCGCTGTAAAAGCCGTGCGCTACACAGTGGAGCTCAGAGGGTGAAGGCAGGCTGAGCGAAGATGGCCCGCCTGCCGTAGCTCAGAGGTGAAATGGAGTCTGAGCGAAGGCTGGTGCGGAAGAGAGGATTTGAACCTCCACCCGGTTGCCCGGACTGGCTCCTGAGGCCAGCGCGTCTGCCGTTCCGCCACTTCCGCACGAAAAAAGTTCGCTGGCAGGAACAACCAGTATAACACCCGTAAACGGCTGGCCCAACCTCACGGCGCGGACGCGGGGGTCGTTGCGCGCCACCGCAGCACGACCGAGGCAGTCGTCGTGTTGTCGGTGGTCTCGAAGCCCGCAACGGGCAGGTTCGCATAGCGCCACAAGTACCCGAGCTTGAGCGCGAGACGGCTGTTCATCGCTGCCTGTGCCGTAATTTCGATCTCCGAGCGATAGGCCGACGAGTCCTTGAAATCCGGGTAGAAGGTAAACCGCTGCGACGTGTCGCCAGCCGCGCCGAACGGGATCCGGCTCAGAGCCTGGAGCACGCCGACGGGATGGTCCGTATCGGTGAAACCGGTCGGCTCCTCGTGCTTCCACGCAAGGGACGTGAGACCGTCGAGCGTCCAGCGCGTGCCACGCACGAGCGCGTAGCCGAGGCCCGCGTCCAGGATCGAGCGCAGGTCCATGCCCGCGAGTTGATCCCGTTCGATGCGCTCGCCCGCCGTCAAGCTCAGGATGTCGGTGAGCCGGCGTTTCCCGCGGAAACCGGCGAGGTACCGCTCCGATCGGCGAATCGCGCGGTCCGTGCTGCGCACGGCCGTGGCGGTCGATTCCAGGCGCCACAGGGGGCCGCGGCGGTTCATCGAGAAGTCGGCGCCGAAGGTGGACACGTCGGTGTTGCCGGTTGTTCCGACGAACGATCCGCCGATTTGCGCATCCCACAACGGCGGCGGCTCCGGCGGCGTCTGACCGGCTGCACGAGCGGCGAGCGCAAGGACACAAGCAATGACGAGGAGCGATGAGCGCGCGATGTTCATGAACGGCTGGGGTGCAACGCGCGTGCCGCGAGCGGCTATACTCGACTCATGGCAAGACGGGGTATCGCGATCATCTTTACGCTGCTCGGCATCGCGCTCTTCGTGTCGGTTGCCGGGTTCGTCGCCGTCTACTTCCTCGTCGGACGCGAGCCTGCCGTGCCCGAGAACGCCACGCTCACGCTGCGCCTCGGCGGAGACTTATCCGAGACTGCTCCCGACGATGTGTTCGGCTACCTGAGCGGCGTGCGCGTTGCCACCGTGCGCGGGATCGTCGACAACCTGCGCAAGGCGAAGGTCGACGACCGTATCGCCGCCGTGATCCTCAAGCCCACCGGGTTCACCACGCCGTTCTGGGGCAAGGTGCAGGAACTGCGAGACGCGGTCGTGGACTTCAGGAAGTCCGGCAAGCGGATCTATGCCTACCTGGAGTACGGCACCGATCGCGACTACTACCTCGCGAGCGCCGCCGACAAGGTCTTCCTGATGCCGTCGAGCCACCTCGACCTCACCGGCGTCGCGAGCTACGAGCTGTTCCTGCGCGGCACGCTGGACAAGATCGGCGCGTACCCGGACATCCATCACATTGGCGATTACAAGACGGCTTCGAACACGTTTACCGAAAAAGGCTACACGCCCGCGCACAAGGAGATGAGCGAGTCGCTCAACCGCGATCTGTACGAACAGATCGTCCGCGGCATCGCCGACGGCCGCAGGAAAAACGAGGCCGACGTCCGGACGCTCATCGATCAGGGGCCGTTTCTGCCCGAGGACGCGCTCCGCGCCGGACTGATCGACGACGTCGCGTACGAAGATCAGGTGGCCGAGAAGCTGCGCGACGACGGCGTCGGCGGCGAGCGCGACGTCGACTCGGACGATTACGGCCGCGTCAGCCCCGCGTCGCTCGGGTTGAACCGCGGGCCGCGGATCGCCGTGCTGTACGCGTCGGGAGCGATTGTGAGCGGCCGGAGCGGCTTCGATCCGATCAACGGCGAAGTAGTCGGGTCAGACACGCTGATCGAATACATCCGCCGCGCCCGCCGAGACTCCTCGATTCGCGCGTTCGTGCTCCGCATCGACAGCCCCGGCGGATCGGCGACCGCGTCGGACGCGGTCTGGCGCGAGCTGATGATTACGAAGAACGAACGCGCCGATCGTCCCATCATCGCGTCGATGTCGGACCTGGCGGCGTCGGGCGGCTACTACATCGCGATGCCCGCGCACGCCATTGTCGCGCAGCCGACGACCCTCACCGGATCGATCGGGATTTTCGGCGGGAAGTTCGTCACCGGCGGCGTGTACGAGAAGCTTGGCGCCGAGATCGGCACGACGAGCATCGGGCGGCACGCCGAGATGAACTCGCCGGCGCGCCAGTACAACCCGGAGGAGCTGAAGAAGGTGCAGGAGCAGCTGCAGTCCTTCTACGATCAGTTCGTCGAGAAGGTCGCCGACTCGCGCCACAGTACGCCGGAGGAGATCGACAAGCTCGCGCAGGGGCGCGTGTGGACGGGACGGCAGGCGAAACAGAACGGCCTGGTGGACGCGCTCGGTGGCTTGAACGAGGCGATCGCGCTCGCCAAGGAGCGCGCGAAGATTCCGGCGGACAGCGACGTCGAGCTCGTCGTGTATCCGCCCCGCAAGAACTTCTACGAGATCGTCTCGGACACGTTTTCGGGGACCGGCGAGCAGGCGGCCGCCGCCCGGTGGGTGCGGTCGAACTTCACGAGCGCGGAGCTCGAAGCGCTGCGCGCCCTGCGCGGCCCCGCGTCGCTCTTCCGCCGCGGCGAGATGCTGGCGCTGATGCCGTTTACCTTCTTACACTGAGCGGCTTCAGGCGTCGGGCTTCAGGGACTTTCAGCCGGGAGCCGCCGAAGCCGGACACTATCCCACCACGCGCTGCAGCGCCTCGCGGTTCACTTCGATCCGCATCTTCTGTTTCGCCTTCGCCATGTAGGCGCTGAAGAAGCGGTTGCGGCGGTCGCTCAGCAGGTCCTGCCGGAACTGATCGCGGTTCGAGACCAGTTCCTGCTCGGCGACTTCCTGCTTCTCCACCACCTTCACGATCGCGGTGCCCGTCTCGGTATCGATGGGATCGCTGACCGCGCCGACGGGCAGCTTGAAGGCGGCTTCCATCACCGGGGCCGCGACGCCCAGATCGGGAATCGGCGACTCGCGCGTGATGAGCTCCGTCGTCTTCGCTTCGAAGCCGGCGGCTTTCGCCGATGCTTCGAAATTCGCGGCGCCCTTCACCTTCGCCGCGAGCTCGGCGGCCTTCTGACGCCCGAATTCGCGAGCCTTGCGCTTCGTCACTTCCTCGCGCACCCGGTCTTTCACTTCCTCGAGGCCCGGGAGATACGCATCCTTTTTCTCCACGACGGTCTCGATCACGAAGCCTCGCCCGGTCGCGAGCGAATCCGACACCTGCCCGGGCTCCATCTCGAAGGCGCGTGCCGCCGCTTCGGGCGAGGCGCCGAGGCCCATGATCGGTTCGTCGCGCGCGAAGAGTCCCGATTCCTGGACCTGCAGGCCGTTCGCCTTCGCCACGCGCTCGAGATCGGCGGGCGAGTTGATCTGCGAATCGAGCTTCTGCGCGAGATCCGCCGCCTGCGCCTGGGCCCGCTCAAAGGCGAGCTGCTCGGTGATCTGCGGCCTCACTTCCTCAATGGTGCGGCTCGTGCCGGTCTTCTTCTCGACGAGCTTGATGACGTGATAGCCGTACTCGGTCTTGACCGGCTCGCTCACCTGCCCCTGCTCCATCGCGAAAACCGCGGCGTCGAACTCCGGCACCATGCGGCCGCGCCCGAAGAAGTCGAGATCGCCGCCGTTGGGGGCGCTGCCCTCGTCCTCGGAATTCTTCCTCGCGAGGTCGGCGAAGTCGGCGCCCGCCCTCGCCTGCTTCATCAGTTCCTCGGCGCGCGCGCGCACCGCCGCGTCGTCCTTGCCGGCGGTCTTCAGCAGGATGTGGCTGGCCCGCACCTGCTCGGGCGTGGAGTACTGGTCGATGTTGTCGTTGTAGAAGCGCTCGATGTCGGCCTGCGGCACCGTCACCTTGGCGCGCATCGCGTCGACGTCGACCAGGACGTATCTGACTTTCCGTTTCTCGGGAACGCGGAACGATTCCTTGTTCGCTTCGAAGTGGCTCGCGACTTCCTGATCGGTGACGGTCACGTCGGGGCGGAAGCTGTCGGCGGTGAAGCTCACCACCGCGAGCTTCACCTTGTCGTTGCGGCGCCGGTATTCGTCGTCCAGCTCCTTGTCGGGGATCGACACCCACTGGGTGAGCGACGCGCGGAGCTTCTCCACCACGAGGCTGCGCCGGACGCTGTCTTCGAACTCCGTCGTGGTGATCGGCGGACGCTGCATGTTGAGCAGATCGCGATACCGCTGCTCGCCGATGAAGACGCCGTTTTCCTGGAACGCGGGTATCGACAGGATCCGCTGGCGGACCTCTTCGTCGCTCACGTCGATGCCAAGACGTTCGGCTTCGGCGATCGAAGCCCGCTCGTCGACCATCTGCTGCAGAATCTGCTGCTCGACCCCGAGCTGCTTCAGGAGCTGTTCGCTCATGTTGCCGCCGTACGCCTGGCGGTATGCCTGGAGCTGCGCCTGATACGTGCGCCGGAATTCATCGGCCCGAATCTCGCTGCCGTTCACGACCGCCACGGTGTCGGCCGCGGCGAGATCGGCGGTCGGATCGCTCAGAAAGTCGGGGATGTAGAAGATGACGAAGGCCAGCACCACGAGGCCAAGGCTCCACTTGAGCCAGTTTCTGTGCCGGCGCATCCGGTCGAGCATGGTCATTTCGGTGATCCTTGGAAACCCCGATCGTATGCCAGGAACTTGCTACGTGGCAAGCAGTTACCCCGCCGCATGTGTTATATTTGCTGTCTATAGAAGAACTTACGGGTTCCTACGTACGATGCCTCCAGCTCGAGCCACACTCCCGGCGGGTCGGCGCCGCCCGCCCGCCCCGGCCCGCTCTCCGGTGACGTTGTACCGCGCCGCAGGACCGGCCGGCAAGACCGGTTCGAAGATCCGTCGCGCCGCCGAGATTTCGTCGACGACGCCGGGGCTCGACCTCTCGACCCGGCTGCGAGTGTTTCAGCGCGCGCTGAGGAGCCGTATCGACCGCCGCGACGCGCTGCTGGACATCGTCCGCGCGGTGAACACCACGCTGGAACCGGCGAAGGTCGCCGACATCATCGTCGACCGTGCGGCCACCTGGGTGCCTGCGCCGTGCTGGGCGGTCGTCTCGTCCGATACGTCCGGGCAGCTGTCGGTGCTCGCCGAGCGCGGACTGGCCCCGGAAATGGGGCCCGCGGTATACGCGATCGCGAAGTGGGTGATGCAGCGCGGCGAGGAGTTCGTGACGGCCGATCTTCGCAAGGACACGAGAATTTCGGACGAATCGCTCGCGACGGTGATCGCGTTCCCGTTGAGCTGTCGAGGCCGCCGGATTGGCGCGCTGATTGGCCTGGATCGGGAGCCTTCGGCGCGGGAGCCGCGGCTTGCGGCCGCGATCCTCCGGGCGGTAAGAGTGCTGCTCGAACCCGCGGCTGTTGCGCTCGACAATTCGCTGCTGCTGCAGCGGGCCGAAGCGTTGTCGGTTACCGACGACCTGACGCAGCTGTACAACTCGCGGTTCCTCAATAACGTGCTGCGCCGGGAAACCAAACGCGCCTCGCGAAGCGGACGGCCGTTGTCGCTGCTGTTCATGGACCTCGACGGATTCAAGGCCATCAACGACACTCACGGTCATCTGTTCGGCAGCCGTGCGCTGGTGGAGGCCGCCGCGGTCATCCGCGGCAGCGCGCGGGAAACCGACATCGTGGCCAGGTTCGGCGGCGACGAGTTCGCGCTCGTTCTGCCAGACACCGGCGCGGAGGGCGCCTTTGCCGTCGGCGAGCGCATCCGGGAGCGTATCGCCGCTCATAGCTTCCTGGCTGCCGACGGTCTGAACCTGCACCTCACCGCGTCGGTTGGCGTCGCCACGCTGCCCGACGTCGCGGCCTCAGCCGATGAGCTGGTCCAGGCGGCCGACACGGCCATGTACCAGGTCAAGGAACGCGGTAAGAACGGCATTCAGGCCGCGCTCGAACCTGCCGATAAATAAGTCGCGAGTCGCATTTCGCCAGACGCTCGTCTCCGATCAGGTCGGGTCTCCGATCCTCAGCCGATGAGAGACAATGTTGACAGGGCTGCACATGGATGCGCGGTATCGCATCCGCGGCGTGCGACGAGTGTGAGGAGCCTGCGACGGTTCGACTTGCGACGGACTTTCGACTTGCGACCGACTTTCGACCTGCGACCTGCGACTTGCGACTTGCGACTTGCGACTTGCGACTGTAAGGAGTTGCCCTTTTGAGCCTCCGTTCGATGCTCTCTTTGTTCTCG
>WUUC01183120.1_pt1 | contig 11860 bp, 10 predicted proteins | sample 6278441 | NCBI WGS metagenome assembly WUUC01 (sample SAMN13675441, study PRJNA597444) | soil metagenome | isolation source: soil | place: USA: Washington | collected 2017-10 | reverse complement strand
TGTGGGCCTTCTCCCGGATCCGCAGCTTCTCCACCTCGGCGCGGTAGGTGGCCCAGTCGGCGACCTCGGGCGTGGCAGGCACTTCCGCGTCCGCGGCCCAGCCGAGGCGTGGCGTCTCATCCGTCACGACGGTCTCCTTCTCCTGTGCGACAGCGCCGGGGAACCGGCGCCTCATTTCCACCAAGACCTCGCAGCACGGTAAAGGCACTCTGCCACACCCGCGACGGGCTTTCTTCTTCCAGGGTGCTCGAGAGATCCGCGCCGCCTGCCGTCCCGCCCGCCTCAATCACGTCGATCCGGCCGGTACGGGCGTTACCTCCCGACCCGAAACGGCACGCCCGTGGGCGACATTCACCCGTTCGGGGAAATAAAGAAACACGCCGCGCATAGCAGGTCGGTGTGCGACCGCGGGTGGCGTCATCGCTAAGGTATTCGCGACGGGTATTGCGGGCGAAGGGACGCGGATGACCGTGCGGACCGGTGGATGGGCGTGGGCGGTGTACCTCGCGACCGGTTTGGTCGCGGTGGTCGCCTACTACGTGGTCTCCGCGCTCGACGCACCGGCACTCGCCCGCGTCATGCTGTACACGGCGATCAGCGCGTCGTCCGCGATCGCGGTGCTGTACGGCTGCCACCGGTACCGGCCGAAGCCGTTGTTGCCGTGGCTGCTGCTGGGATTCGGCCAGGTGATCTACGCGGCGGCGGACACCAGTTTCTACGTGTCCCATTACGTCGTCGGCGATATGAGTTATCCGGCGCTCGCCGACCTGTTCTACCTGTCGCATTATCCGCTGGTGGTCGCCGGGCTGGTGCTGCTGATCCGGCTGCGCAGCCCCGGCCGCGACCTGCCCGGTCTGCTGGACGCGGCACTGGTGGCCGTCGTCGCGGGCATGCTGTCGTGGCTGTACCTCCTGGCGCCCACCGCGCAGGCGCAGGTGCCCACGCTGGCCAAGGTGACGTCCCTCGCCTACCCGATGATGGACCTGGCGATCTTCGCGGTGGCACTGCGGCTCATGCTCAGCACCGGACGGCGGCCGGTGGCGTTCGTCCTGCTGTCGGCGAACCTGCTGGCCGTCCTCACCGCGGACAGCGTCTACGTCCTCCAGCAGCTGAGCGGCACGTTCTCCGCGGGGAACTTCCTCGACGCGATCTGGCTGACCGGCAACCTGGCGCTGGGCGCGGCCGCGCTGCACCCGACGATGAGGCAGGTCGGCGACGCGGCCCCGCTGCCCGACCCCGGGCCGGGACCGGCACGCATCATCGCCCTCTGCGCCGCCGCGCTCATCGCCCCCGCCACGCTCCTGGTCGAGCACTCCCGAGGCCAGTACGGCAACACGCCGGTCATCGCGCTGGCGTGCGGGCTGCTGTTCCTGCTGTCCATCGCCCGGTTGGCGGTGCTCGTCGCCCAGCAGCGGTGGCTCGCCACCACCGACGTGCTGACCGGGCTGCGGACGCGCAGGTACTTCGAGACGCAGCTGGCCACCGAGCTGGTGCACGCCCACCGGACCGGTGCGTCCCTCGCGGTGCTGATCGCCGACGTCGACCACTTCAAGTCGATCAACGACGCCTACGGCCACCCCGGCGGTGACCGGGTGCTGGTGGAGATCGCCTCCCGGCTCCGGAAGGGGACCCGGCAGGAGGACGTCCTGTCCCGCTACGGCGGCGAGGAGTTCGCGGTCCTGGTCCGCGGCGCCACCGCGGACGACCCGCTGAAGATCGCGGAACGCCTGCGCCACGCGATCAGCAGCAGTCCGGTCGTCGTCGGCGACGGGATGTCGGTCGAGGTCACGATCTCCGTCGGCACGGCCACCTTCCCGTTGCACGGCACCGCGCAGGACGAGCTCGTGATGGCCGCCGACCGCGCGCTGTACGCGGCCAAGTGCAAGGGGCGCAACCGCATCGACGTCGGCGCCGTGACCGACGCCGGGTCGGCCCCGGGCATGATCGCCTACCTCGAGCACGTGGCCGACGTGGTCGACGGGTGGCTGTCCACACAGGAGCACGGCCGCGCGGTCAGCAGGTGGGCGGGGCTGACGGCGATCGAGCTCGGGCTGGACAGCGAGAGCGTCCGCCAGGCCGCGCTGGCCGGCCAGCTGCACGACGTCGGCAAGATCCTCGTCCCCGAGGAGATCTGGACCAAGACCACGCCACTGTCCGATGAGGACTGGCAGCAGGTCCGCCGCCACCCCGAGGACGGCTACCGCATGCTGTGCGCGGTGCCCGGACTCGCCGACACCGCCGTGGTGGTCCGCCAGCACCACGAACGCTTCGACGGCACGGGCTACCCCGACGGGCTCGCGGGCGACCGGATCCGGCTCGAGGCGCGGATCGTCGCCGTGTGCGACTCGTGGGCCGCGATGCTCGCCGACCGGCCGTACCACGTGCCGCTGACCGAGGACCAGGCCTGCGAGGAACTGGTCCGCTGCCGGGGCCGCCAGTTCGACCCGGAGGTGGTGGACGCCTTCCTGCGCCTGCACAGCACGGGCCGCCTCGGCACACTGGCCCGGCTCCCGGCCCCGGCCGGGATCCGTTAGCCCTGGCTGTCGGCGATGGTGTTCCAGAACATCAGCTCGTAGGTCTGGAACAGCCTGCTGTACCGGCGGGCCTCCCGCTCGTGGCACCGGCCGGCGTCGATCCCCGCCTGCACCGCCGCCATCGCCTGCTCGACGACCTCGGGAACGGGGGTGGCGAAGAAGTCGAAGAAGCCGCACGCCTCGTCGCCGAGCCCGTACTTCTCCCGCATGGCCGCGGCGATCCGCGCGCAGTACTCGCCCCACGCGGCGAAGTTCGCGACGACCGCGACGATGACGTCGGCGGGCTCGCCGTTGAGCGCGAGCCAGGCGAAGTAGGCCGGGTAGGCCTGGCAGCCGGCCGTCGGCTCGTAGGCCGACAGGGCGTCCTCGTCCATCCCGCCGGCGGCGGCGAGCGCGGGCAGCCTGCCCAGCGCCAGCCCCTCCCCCTGCGCGAGCCCGGCGAAGAACTCCCGGGCCGTCTGCTCGTCCGACCGCGACGCCAGCAGGTGGAGGCTGCGCCAGTCACTGCGCACGATGTGCGACTCCTCGCCGGCGAGCGTGCCGAACACCGCGAGCGCGGCGTCACCCCGTTCGACCAACGGCACCAGCCGGTTCTCGCTCTCCATCGGCGCCAACTCGGCACGGATGGACTCGACCAGCTCCCGCGCGGACAGTGCCACCGCTCGAACCTCCCTGAGACGTCCCTCTGACGGATGACGCAGTCTAGAGCAGGCCGCCACCGCCGACCCGGCCCCGGAGAGGTCCGGCGCAGCGCGGTTCTGGTCAGGGCCTCGCGGTCGAGGGCCGACGGCAGCTCCCGGCACACCGAGAGTGTCCATTTCCTCGCGGTTTCCGATGGGGTGAATCGGCGGTGCCGAGGGTTGTCAGCGGCAGCCGGCCGTGGTTATGGTCGAGATCGTTCTTGGGGGCCGGGACTGGGGATCCCGTCAGAATTTCTCGCTCCGCGTGCCACCGCGGCCGAGTTCCGACAACCGCTCGAGAACGAGTGGAGTACGCCTTTTTCTCCCAGATCGTCTGACGCGTGGCTCGACCGCGCGAAAAAGGAGATCGTCATGAGCAGTTTCCTGCGCAGGACCGGCACCGCCGCGGCCGTGCTGGCCGCCGTCGCCGGCGGACTGGTCGGCACGAGCGCGACCGCCCAGGCCGCCAACGCCTGCCCGTTCCCGTACTTCTGCCTCTACTACAACTCGAACCTGCAGGGCGCGGTGGCGTTCTTCTACGCCAAGGACCCGGACTTCGGCAACGACCGGTTCAGCGGGACGGGCAACGGCACCGGCAAGATCGTGAAGAACAACGCCGCGTCGGCCAGGAACACCCAGACCGGTCTGGACGCGTGGGTGTGGTTCAACAGCAACTACGGCGGCGCCCACGACGTGGTGACCAGGAGCAGCTGGCGCAACCTGACCGCCACCTACAACGAGAACGCCTCCTTTGACTGGCACAGCTGACCGGGCGACCGGGACGGCGGGCCTTCGGGTCACGCCGTCCCGGTTCCCGCGGGCCCTGACCGTGCTGGTCGCGCTCGCCGTGCTGGTCACCGGCTGCGCCGAGCCACACCGGCCGCTGCCCCCCGGGCCACGGCCGGCACTGGTCGCGGCCGACCAGGTCCGGGTCGGCCCGGCCGACATCGCGACCGTCGGGGACAGTGCCGCGCTCACCCTGCCCGCCGACCGGTACCTGTGGACCGAGCAGGAGACCGAGCGGGTGCGCCGCGCCGAGGACGCGCTGCTCACCGCGTGCGTCGCCCGGTTCGGGCTGGTGCTGCCGCCGGCACCGGCACTGCCGAACCTCGCACCGGCGACGCGAACGGCCCGCCGCTACGGCCTCACCTCGGCCGGGGAAGCGGCGCGGACCGGGTACCGGCTGCCCGCCGCACTGGCCGCGAACGGCCGGCCGCAGCCCAGCCCGACCCGCCCGGACAGCACCGTGCTGACGGTCCTGCACGGCACCGCCGACGAGGTCGGCGGCAGGCCGGTGCCCGACGGCGGCTGCCTGGCGGAGGCGGATCGCCGCCTCGGCGCGGGCCAGCAGGTCGGGGTGTCGGATCTCGCGCAGGACCTGAACGGGCAATCCTGGGAATTGTCCTTCGCCCACCCACTGGTCACCCGCGCATTCACGGAATGGTCGGCCTGCATGGCGGAATCGGGTTTCCGCTACCCGGACCCCATGGCCGCCATGAACGACGACCGGTTCACCGGAGAACCATCCGCGGCGGAAAAGGAGACCGCACAACGCGACATCGCCTGCAAACGGGCACACAACACGACCGGCACCTGGTACTCGGTGGAGGTCGCGGTACAACGAGCACTGATCGACCGCAACAGACCCGGCCTCGACGAGGCACTGCGACACAAGTCCGACCAACTCGCCAGAGCGGACGCGGTGCCGGACGGGCGTTGAGCCCGCCGGCGGAACCAGGTTTCGCGCTTCGACGCGGCGCGATAGCGTGAACGCGGATGTCACTGGGGAGTGGCCATGGCGGCGGAGAACATCGACGAGGTCATCGACGGGCTCGCCGGGATCGTGCGGGACACCGGTCGCGCGGCGGACCGGGCCGGGTACTTCGCGGCGCTGTACCGCCAGGTGACGGTCGAGGTCCGCTCTGCCATCCACAGTGGACAGTTCGACGACGGGCCGCGGATGGACCGGTTCGACACGGTGTTCGGCAACCGGTACTTCGACGCCTACGATGCCTGGCGGCGCGACCGCGGCGGGCCGCGGTGCTGGCGTGAGGCGTTCGGGCTGCTCGACGACGCCGGCACCATCATCGTCCAGCACCTGGTGCTGGGCGTGAACGCACACATCAACCTCGACCTCGCGATAGCTGCCGCGCGCACCGCGCCGGGTGCGCGCATCCACGACCTGCGGCACGATTTCCTGCTGATCAACGACATCCTGGCGCGCGTGGTGCTGGCGGTGCAGCGCGCGGTCGGCGGCGTGTCGCCGTATCTGTGGCTGCTCGACCGGTTCGGCGGCCGCACCGACGAGCGGATCCTCGACTTCAACATCCGCAGGTCCCGCCAGGAGGCCTGGCACAACGCCGTGCTGCTCGCCGGGCAGGAGGACGGAGCGGCCGAGGACACGGCGGAACTGCTCGACGTCCGGGCCGCCACGCTCGCGCGCCTGGTCGCGCGCCCCGGCGGGCTCGTCCAGCCGGCCGTGCAGCTGGTGCGGAGCGCCGAGCGCCAGGACGTGCCGTCCGTCATCACACACCTGGACCGGGCGTTGGCCCCGCACCGCTCCGGACCACCCGGCGGGGCGTGAACGGCACGGTCTCGATCGGTGACCACGGCCCGCCGTCGTAGTGCCACAGCGCGATGCCCGTCGCGGTCGCCGACCAGGCCGCGAGGGTGCCGCGGAGTTCGGTGAGCGTTTCGGCGGCGACGTGCGGGGCCACCTTGTTCTGCACGGTCACGTGCGGGCGGAACGGCTGCGCGTCCTGCCGGGTGAGCCACCCTGCCCAGCGCGCGGCCAGGTCGGCGCGCACCGCGGCCAGCCGCGGCGACGTCACCCGGAGCGCCACGCCCGAGCCGAGCGAGTACGGCGCCTCCTCGGTGAGGGGGAACGGCTCGGTCACCGCCGCCACCGCCCGCACGTCGGCCAGCGCGGTCGCCCCGTGCTCCCCCGGGACGGCGTGGAACAACGTGACGTGCGCGCCCACCAGCAACCGGTGGGCCGGGAAGTGGCGACCGCGCAACCCGTCCCACCGCCGCTGTGTCTCCGCGTCGACGGCGAGGGTCACCACGACCGGCCGGGCGGTGCTGGAACTGGTGTCCACCACGCCACCCTGCCGCACGGGACCCCGGGGCGCACCGGGTCCGACAGGACGCGCTGTTACGTCGCCCGGTCGGGCGGTGTCCTGAGGTCGAACCCGAAAGAGGAGACAACATGGCTGGGAACATCGAGGTGGTCGTGATCGGCGGCGGGTACGCGGGCGTGCTGGCGGCCAACCGCCTCACGCGGCGCGACGACGTGGCGGTGACGCTGGTCAACCCGCGCGCGAACTTCGTCGAGCGGCTCCGCCTGCACCAACTGGTGGGCGGCTCCGACGACGCGGTCGTCGACTACGGGGAGGTCCTCGGCGAACGCGTCCGGCTGGTCGTCGACACCGCGACGCGGATCGACGCGGCCGAGCGGCGCGTGGCGCTGGCATCGGGCGGCACGGTCGGCTACGACTACCTGGTCTACGCGGTGGGCAGCGGCAGCGCCGACCCGCGGGTGCCCGGCGCGGCCGGGTTCGCCCACCCGATCGCGACCCTGGAGGACGCGCAACGGCTGCGGCACGTCCTCGACGCCGCACCCGCCTCGGCCGCGGTGACGGTGGTCGGCGCCGGTCCGTCCGGTATCGAGACCGCCGCCGAGCTGGCGGAACAGGGCCGCACGGTGACGTTGGTGTGCGGGGGCGCCCTCGGGCCGTACCTGCACCCGCGGGGGCGCCGCTCGGTCGCCAGGCGGCTGGCCAGGCTCGGCGTGACCGTGCTCGACGGCCCCGGGACGCTGGCGACGGCCGTGACGCGCGACGCCGTGCGGCTCGCCGACGGCCGGACGCCGCGCAGCGACGTGACCGTGTGGACGGCCGGGTTCGGCGTGCCGGACCTGGCCGCCCGCAGTGGGCTGAGCACCGACGCCCTGGGCTGCCTGCTGACCGACGAGACGCTGACCAGCGTGGACGACGTGCGCATCGTCGCGGCCGGGGACTCGGCCGCACCGCGGAACCGGCCGTTCCGGATGAGCTGCCAGGCCGCCGTGCAGCTGGGCCCGCAGGCCGCCGAGACGGTGCTCGCGCGGATCGCGGGTGCACCGCCCGCGGCCGTCGCCGTGGGGTTCGCGGGGCAGTGCATCAGCCTGGGCCGCCACGCGGGCATCTTCCAGTACGCCCACCGGCACGACATCGCGAGCGGGCTCCACCTCGGCGGCCGCCCGGGCGCGAAGCTGAAGGAGTTCATCTGCGCGGAGATCGTCGGGCAGCTCACGCACGAGGCGCGCAAGCCCGGCGCACGCAGCCGCTGGCCGAAGAACGACAAGCGTGCGCTGCTGCCACTGACCGAGCGCGGCGAGGCGCCGGTCCCCCGCTGACCGGACCGGCCGGATCGCGATCACCGGGGGATCGCGATCCGGCCGGCGCGCGGCCCGTGACCTGACGAACGTCATGGTTCCGCTCGACGCCTCGGGATTCTTCGGCCGTTCCGCCATCGCGGTCCGGCGGCGGCCGACCGGGTCGGTCGCGGTAGTACTGGGCGTTGTCGTGGTTGCCGCCCGCCGGGGAGACGCACCGTCTGCTGTGGAATGACCCCGAAGGGGTTCGGGCGAACCGGCGACGCGGTCCGGCAGAGGAGCGCGTCCTAGTCGTGGCGCGGTTCGGCGAGGGGGTCCTCGGTGGCGGGCACCGCCGGGCCCGGTGGCGGCTTCGGGGTCCGCGGGACCTGCGGGATGACGATCGGCGGCGCGGGCCAGACGGCCGGCTCGTCATCCGGCTCGTCGTCCGGCGGGTGGCCGCTGAGCGGGTCCACGGTCTCGGCGGGCCAGTCCGGTACGGGCAGGGAGATGCCGTATGGCGGGGTCGGCGCGTCGGGGTCCACGACCGGTGCCGGTGGCGCGGGCCGCCGGTCGGGCAGCAGTGCGGGCACGGACGCCGCCAGCCCGAGCGCCGCGGCGGCCAGCAGGACCCCGTAGCCGACGAGGTGGCTGCTCTCCACGTCGATGCCGGGTATCTCGCGCGGGTCCCACACGTCCGCCCAGTAGCTCACCTGCATCGTGACCATCCACACCGCGCAGCTCAGGAACGCGCCGCCGGCCGCGGTGAGCACGCCCGCCGCCCGCTGGACCACCGGGGCCGGGTTCGGCTTGGCGGCGGACCAGCACGCGACGGCCGCGCTCGCCAGGAGGAGCGCCCCGCACTGCAGCGCGTAGCCGTTCCGGGGGATGTCGACGAGCTGGTGACCGCCCGCGATCTCCACGTGCATGGACGTCAGGACGATCTCGAGGGTCTCGTCGCCGAGGTCCTGCGTCGCGGTGAACAACGGCAGGAACGAGCCGGCCACGGCCAGCGCTGCCGCCGCGGCGCACAGCACGACAGCGACCAGGCGCGGCACGTGCCGCCGGGCAGCCGGCCGTGCCGGGGGTTCGGGGTTCATGTGCCGGCCGCGGTGGGTGGCCGCACGGGTTCTGCCGTGGCGACGAGAAGCATGAGAACGGTCCTCTCGGACGTGCCGTCCCGGACTTCACACTGTCACCGCTCGTCACGCTTTCCGCAATGTCATCCCAACGGGTGAGGGATCCCGAAGCCGGGGTTCCCCCCGGACCACCCGTGCCAACCTGTACGCCATGCAGTCCCTGGGGGAGATCGGGCCGTACCGACCGCTGGCCGAGCTCGGGCACGACGGCACCGGCCGGACGTTCGTCGCGCACGCGGAGTCCGGGCCGCCGGTCCTGGTCACGCTGGTGCACGCCCACGTCGCCGGGCAGGACGGCTTCCGCGACCGGCTGCGCGAGGACCTCGCCACCCGCCCGGTGTTCGACCGGACGGCGGCCGTGGTGGACGGCGACGCGGACGCCGGTACGCCGTGGGTGGCCGTCGAGCTCGCGCCCGGCACGTCGCTGCGGTCCGTCACGGAGCTCGCGAAGGCACCGGCGCTCCTGCTGGTCAGCGTGCTGGCGCGGGTGCTCAGGAAGATGCACCGGGCCGGGTTCGTCCACGGCGGGCTCACCCCGGGCGCCGTCCGGCTCACGGCCGACGGGCCGGTGCTCGTCGACACCGGCATCGCGCGTGCCGCGGGCACGCACACTCCTGCCGACGACATCCACGCACTGGGCGTCCTGCTCGCGGCGGTCGTCGGCGGGGGCACCCCGGGCCGCCTGCACCCCCGTGTCAGACGGATCGTCGCGGCGTGCACCAGGACCGACCCGGCCAGGCGCCCGGCCGCCGCGGCCGTCGTCGCGATGGTCGACGTCGTGCCGGGCGTGGTGCACTGGCCCGACCAGGTGCGCCGCTTCCTCGCGGGCGACGATGCCGTCGAGCCCGTCGAGCCCGCCGCGGCGGTCGACGACCAGGCCGAGGCGGATCCCGACCCCGTCGACGCCGTGCCTCCCGCCGTGCCGCGTCCTCCGCACTTCTCGGACGGCATCCTGGCCCTGGCCATCGGCGTCCTGGTCGGCACCTTCTTCGGGCAGTACACGCTCGGTGGTCCGGTGGTCGGGCTGCCGGAGGCCGCGGCGGCCGCACCCGCCGCGTTCGCGCGGATCGCGTGGACGACCTGCGGGTTCGCGGTCGGACTCGGGTGCGCGGTCCTGGTCGTGTTCATCGCGGAGCCCCGCACGCCCCTGGTCCCGTGGCTCGTGCTCGGCGGCGTGTCCCTCCTGCCGTTCGCACTCGGGGCGCTCGCGGGCGGCGGCGTCCTCGTCGAGGTCGTCACCGTGCCCGGGAGCCAGGACCTGGTCGGGCTCGGCGAGTGCCTCGCGGTGGTCGTCGTCGGGGCCGCCCACGAGGCGGGGAGACGGATCCACCCCGGTCTGACGCGCCCGCGGAGCCTCGTCGGCGTCGCGCTCGGCCTCCTCGCCACCGCCACGCTGCTGATCTGCCTGTACTTCGGCTGGCTGGGCGTCCTCGTCGCCGACCTGGTGCGGATCAACGTCGCGACGCTGCTCGTCGGGGCGATCGCGGGCAGCCTCGCGTGGCGGCGGCTCGGCCGGGGCGGCGTGACGCCAGGGGCCGCACGGGGGCTCGGCTAGCTCGCCCTCAGCTGGTCCTTGCGCATCCAGCCCCGGTCGTCCGAGGCGCAGGCGCAGACGACCTCCGCGAAGGCGGCCCCGCTCTCGGTGTCGACGACGATCTCGCAGGGCCACCTGGCCGTCACCCCGTCGCCGACCTGCTTGTACTTGCGCACCACCGAGTCGGTGTCCGGGTTCTCCCGCACCGCGCTGCCGTCGTACCGCACGGTGTAGTGGCACGTGGGGGCGGCAGCCGCCCCGGACGTGCCGTGGTGGGTGCTCGCCCGCGCCCCGGTGACCGCGCCGGTCACCAGGGCCGTGATGAGCGAGGCTGTCGCCGCCGTCGACGAGAACCACCGTCGCTGTGCCATGTCTTCCACCTGTCCCTCGGTCCGGCATGATCGCGACGACAGCAGGAAGACCGTGCGACAGAACAGCGGCGAAACGGTGACGCGGTCGCGGGGCGGGTCGTCGACGTGGGGGTGGGGAGTTGGCCAGACGGACCCTGGGCCGGCAGTTCGGGTGGCTGTGGGCGGGGTACGCGGTCAGCGCCTACGGTTCCGGGCTGGGGTTCGGCGCGTTGCCGCTGATCGCGGTGCTGGTGCTGCACACGGGCCCCGCCGAGGTCTCCCTGTTGTCCGCCGTGGGGCCTGCGGTGGGTGCGCTGATCGCGTTGCCGCTGGGACCGTGGGTGGAGTTCCGCCGCAAACGGCCCGTGATGATCGCCATGGACCTCGTCCGGTTCGCGGCCATGCTGACGATCCCGGTCGCCTACGCGTTCGGCGTCCTCGGTTTCGTCCAGCTGCTGGTCGTGTCGGCGGTGGTCGCCGGGGCCAGGATCGCGTTCGGCGCGGCGAGCGGCGCCTACCTCAAGTCGCTCGTGCGGCCCGACGACCTGCTCGTGGCCAACGCGCGGTTCGAGTCGACGACGTGGAGCTCCATCGCGGTGGGACCGCCGCTGGGCGGGGCCGCGATCGGCCTGTTCGGCGCCGTGACCACCGTCGTGGCCGACGCGTTCAGCTACCTGTTCTCCGCGTTCGCGATCACCGCCATCCGCGGCCGGGAGGAAACCCCGCGGCGGACGGCCGGGACCCGGGTCGGGGCGGGCGAGCTGCTCGACGGCTGGCGGCACATCCTGTCCCACCCCGGCCTGCGGGCGCTCTACGCCAACAACCTGCTCGTCGGCGGGCTGATCATGGCCACCGAGCCGCTGCTGGCCGTGCTCATGCTCGGCGAGCTCGGGTTCCCGCCGTGGCAGTACGGCCTCGCCTTCGCCGTGCCCTGCGTCGGGGGGCTCATCGGCTCCCGCCTCGCCCGCCGCGTCGTCGCCCGGTACGGCACGCCCCGGATCCTCCGCACCGTCGGCACGCTGCGCGCGATCTGGCTGATCGGCCTCGCGTTCGTCGGTCCCGGCACCGCCGGGCTGGTGACCGTGATGGCCGTCGAGTTCGCGATCATCATCAGCATGAGCCTGTACAACCCGGTGCTCGCCACCTACCGGCTCGAACACACGCCCCGGGACCGCGTCTCCCGCACCCTGTCGGCCTGGTCGATCAGCAGCAGCGCCACCATCGCCGTCCTCAGCGCGCTCGGCGGGCTGCTGGCCGCCGCCACCAGCC
>WUUC01175566.1_pt1 | contig 11860 bp, 11 predicted proteins | sample 6278441 | NCBI WGS metagenome assembly WUUC01 (sample SAMN13675441, study PRJNA597444) | soil metagenome | isolation source: soil | place: USA: Washington | collected 2017-10 | reverse complement strand
GGTTGGCTACGCGGCTACGCGAGCCGAATCAGCCGACAACTGGACCGTGCGGTGAGGTTCAGCGTTGGAAAACGCGGGGCCGCGTGCCGGAGCTCGGCGTGGGGAGGCGCGTGCCGGAGCTCGGCGTGGGGAGCCGCGTGGACGGGTGAAGCACTCGTCGTGGTGAGCACCGACGGTTGATGCCGTCGTCCTTGGGAGTACTGGCAAGTGCCTCCAGGCCACCGGAGCCGCGTTTTCGTGTGCCGCATGTGGCGGGGGAATGTGAGCGGCGTGGCGAGGGCGCTGACGAATGCTGGCGCCACACGGCGCTGGCTCCACGCCGGGCGGGTGGAGTAAACGTCGCGTGCTGCCGTAGGACTGTCGAGAGCGCTACCCTCCAGCGGCGGAAGCGAGCCAGCGTGTCGGACGCCGGTTGCCAGCCGAGGGCAGCGCAGGTTCGGGCTGGCGACTTAGGTTGCTGCTCCACGGAGCAGGGGAGAGCCGAGCGATGCTGATCAACTGCGTCCTATATCAGGAAGGAAAGAAGATCCGCGACATCCCGATGGATGAGAACAATCGCTGGACGGGCCACGGGGAAGATGACGGCTTCGTGTGGGTGGCGTTGAAGGACGCGACGCCGGCGGAGCTCGACAGTGTGCAACGTCAGTTCGGTCTGCATGAGCTGGCCGTGGAGGATGCCCGGCAGGGTCACGAGCGGCCCAAGATCGAGCAGTACGGCGATTCCCTGTTCTTCGTCATCCACCTGGTGGAGCTCGTGGGCGGGGAGCTGCACGTCGGCGAGGTGGACGTGTTCGTGGGGCCCGGTTACGTGGTCTCGATACGAAACCGCAGTGAGCAGGGCTTTCTGGGGGTGCGGGCGCGCGCCGAGCAGGAGCCGCATTTGCTCAAGCAGGGCTCGACGTTTGTGGCGTACGCGCTCCTCGACGCGGTGATCGACAGGTACTTTCCCGTGGTGGATGCCCTCGAGTCCGAGCTGGACCTGATCGAGCGGGAGATTTTTACGCCGGGTTCGGCGCGCAGCAATATCGAGCGGCTGTACTTGCTCAAGCAGAAGGTCGGGGACCTCCGCCATGCGGTGACACCGCTGATGGAGGCCCTGGGCAAGTTGTCGGGCGGGCGCGTGCCGAAATTGTGCCTGCAGAATCAGGAGTATTTTCGGAACGTGTACGACCATCTGCGGCGCATCAACAGCGCCACGGAGTCGATCCGCGATACGATCGCCACTGCCATCCAGGTAAACCTTTCCATGGTCACGATCGAGGAGAGCGAGGTCACGAAACGCCTGGCAGCGTGGGCCGCCATCATCGCCGTCATCCCCGCGCTGGCGGGCATCTGGGGCATGAACTTCAAACATATGCCGGATCTGAGCTGGTACTACGGGTATCCAGCCTCGCTCGCCCTGATGGCAGCCGTGTGCGTCTTCCTGTACCGGCGCTTTCGCGCGGCCAAGTGGCTGTGAGGCTTGCCGAGATGTGCCGGGCTGACGCTTAATAGCGTCGTGTTGCCGGAACTGGAGCGCACGGTGATGCGCAAGGTGAGCTGGCGGCTGATGCCGCTCCTGTTCACCTGTTTCGTCGCCGCCTTTATCGATCGGGTCAACGTCAGCTTTGCCAAGCTGGCCATGCTGCCCGCGCTCGGCCTGTCTCAGTCCGAATACGCGCTGGGAGCGGGGATCTTCTTTATCGGGTACTTTCTGTTCGAGGTGCCGTCCAACCTGGTGCTGGCGCGGGTCGGAGCACGCCTCTGGATCGCGCGAATCATGCTGCTCTGGGGCGTCATTTCCTGCTGCATGATGCTGGTGACCGGAGCGCGCTCATTCGTCGCGTTGCGCTTCCTGTTGGGGGCCGCCGAGGCAGGCTTTTTTCCGGGCGTCATATTTTACCTGACCGCCTGGTTTCCTCGGGTGTATCGGGCGCGGGCGGTGTCGTCGTTCATGCTCGCCGCGGTGTTCTCGTTCGTGATCGGTAGTCCACTGTCGGGCTGGCTCCTGGAGCATCCGCAGCTGGGTCTGGCGGGCTGGCAGTGGCTGTTTCTGGTCGAGGGACTCCCGTCGATCGGCCTGGGTGTGGTGGTGTGGCTCGTGCTGCCGGACAAGCCGAGCGATGCGGGCTGGCTCTCGCAGACGGAACGAGACTGGCTGACGCAACGGCTGTATGCCGAGCGAGCGGAGCAGGACCAACGGGGCCAGCTTACGCTGGGCAGGGCGCTGCGCGACAGGCGCGTGTTGCTACTCAGCCTGATCTATTTTCTAAACGTGGTCGGCGGATATGGGCTCGACTTCTTCACGCCGACGCTGCTGGCCACAGCGTTTCCCGCGGTCGGCACGTCGACGCTCGGTATGCTGGCGGCCATCCCGCCGCTGGTCGCGCTGCCGCTCATGATCTTGGTGGGCAGGCGAGCGGATCGAACACGTGAGTATGCCTGGCACGTCGCTCTGGCGGCCTTTGCGTTCGCGCTGGGGCTGGCGCTACTGGCGTTGCCGTTGCCCCCCGCCCTGGTGCTCGCGGCGCTCAGCGTATGCGTGGTGGCGCGCTGGTCCTTGATCGCGCCGTTCTGGAGCCTGCCGACGGGACTATTCACCGGTGCGGCCGCGGCGGGCGGCATCGCCTGGATCAACTCTCTCGGCAACCTCGGCGGGCAGGCAGGACCGCTGATTTTGGACAGCCTGGCCTCGGCCGAAGGCTCCTTCTCGGTGGGCCTGATCGTGCTGGGCCTGCTGTTGACGTGTTGTGGTGGGTTGGCGCTGGGCTTCCGCCGCTGGCAACGGGCGTGAGCTCAGGCTGAGCCGTGCTTTTGCCGCGGGGTCGGTTGGCTGGAGGCGAGGTAGTGGACCGCGGGATGGCTGGCGTGCTGGTCCAGATCCTCTCCGGCGCTAGCCCAGGGACCTCCGGTCTTGAGCTGTCGGGCTCGTCGTGCCCACTCGGCGAAGCGGTCGAGCAACGCGCATGCGAGCGGTGCGTCAGCGAGCAGACCCAGGGCGATGCTGGCGGCCTCGAACGTGCACACGCCCTGGCTGGAGCGTCGCAGGCGATACGCGGAGGGCCAGTCGCCGTGCAGCTCGATGCGCGGAAGAGCGTAGGGCGCGAACCAGCGGCGTTCGATGCGGCGCGCCTGCGACCAGGTGCCATCGGGCACGATCAGATGCCGGGCGCCCTCCGGCATCGGGCGTGAGATGCTGCCGTGCGGTGTGCCGCTGGCCACGCCGGTGCCGGGCAGGCTCAATCCTAGCGCGGCCGCTGGTGGGGAGGGCTCCGGGTCCGGACCTGCTCCCCCGGGCTGCGGGGGGCTGAGCGCGTGAGCCGCCAGGCCGCGAAACGTGGGAAATAGCAGCGCGCTGCCAGCTCGATCCACCAGCGCCGCGGGCTCCTGGGTGCCGTCCTGACCGCCGCACACGAGCAGCTCGGTTTGCGGAAGCCAGAGCGCGAGCAGCCGCGCGCTGTTCGAGGCGCTGCGGGCCTCGCTGCGGGGCATGACCACGCTGATCGCGAACGGCGCTGACAACCGAGGCCAGAGCTCACACACACACAGCTCCTGCGAGAGCGCGCAGCCGGCGCAGCGCGGCTGACGAAAGCCTCGCGGCGCAATCACTGGATCCGCCATGGGTCGTACGCCCCCTGGCTGCCAGAGAGCGGCGGGCGGCGCAACACGAGATAGTCTTGGCTCGAATTCAAGGGGACTCTGCCCACGGCCAGGAACTGTTCGGCGCCGCGCAGCTCCATCACCCGCGCGTCGACCTGGCGCGCGAAGCGCGCAGGCTCGCCAGGGGCTGGAGCGTCCGGGGCCAACAACAACACCAGGGCATCGACATTGCGGCGCTCCAGGAAATCCACGGGCAGGCGCTTGCTCGTGTGGCCACCGGCCAGGTAGGCCACCTCCGGGTCGGTCACGCCCGCGAGATCGATGACGTGACGGTCCGCCGCCACGGCGACCCAACCGATGTCGACGCTGGCCACGCGCTCCGCCCCGGCCAGTAGCGGCGAAGCTCGGGCAATCAGCTGAGCACGTTCGGCCCGAACCGCACGGGTCTCCCTGCCCCTGGCCCCGTGCAGGAGCGCCGCGCAGCCGAGGACCAGGACCAGGCGCGCTGCGCTGGCCCGGGCCGAAGAGCGTTCCGCCAGGGCCACTCCGAGCGCGAGCACGCCGGGAAAGACCGGCATGGCCAGCCGCCAGAACGGCATCCAGTCTCCGCCCACCCCCAGCAATACCAGCCAATGCACGCCCAGGGCCGCCAGGATCGCCCAGTTCACCGGTGGAATGCCCTGCCAGGCGCCTCGGGCCAGCAGCAAATAGGGAGGACCGGAGAGGAGCAGGCTGCCGAGGGCGTAGCGCAGACCGTGCTCGAAATCCGACGGCTTGGCGAAGACGGCGAGCGGCGTGGGGCTGCCAAAGCTCACGTTCCGCAGCCACACCACGGCCAGCGCCGGGGCCGCGGCGAGCGCCAGGGCGCCAGCACGCCGCGGCAGACTCTCGCCTCGGGCCAGGGCGCTGCCGAACGCGAGCGTCACCGCCCAGGGGACGAGCTCGGGGCGAAGGGCCGCCGCAGCGCCAGCGAAGGCGGCGCCACGCCAGCCCGGGCAGAGCGCGCCCACTCCCAGCGCCATGACCAGCCCCGTTTCCATGCCCGAAACGGCCCAGGCCGCCAGCGGCAAGCAGCTTGCCAGGGTCAAAAATAGAACGGCGCAGGCCACGGGGTTGCCTCGTTCGCCGCTCCGTTTTCCGAGCACGGCGGCGGCCAGGATCCACAGGGCCCCTCCGCCGATGCTGGCCCAGGTCAGGCCCTGCCAGGCACCCCGGGCCGAGAGCGGCGCGAGCAGAAAGGCCCAGCCCAGCGGTGTGACGCAATCGACGATCGGACCGTCCGGGTTGAAGCGATAACCCTGCCCTTGCCACAAATGCTGAGCCACACGCGTGGAGATGAGCGCGTCGTCGGCGCTGAAGCCCCAGGCGCTGCCCACGCCGAGCGCCGCCGCCAGCGCTCCGCCGAGCGCTCCCGCCCAGGGGCGAGCGAGGATCGCCCGACGGCTCGTGGGGACACCTTCAGCTCCGGGCATCGGCGGGGGACGCGGCGGGTGGATCGAGCACGAGCTCCACCGGAGCGCCCCGGGACAGGCCGAGCCTGCGCTGGGCGCTCCCCTCTCGCTCCGCCACCTCGATCACGCCGAACGAGTTGACCAGGGCCAGCAAATGTCCGGGCAGGGCCTCGCTATAGGTGCGGCCGAACGGCACGCGGACGCCGGCGACTAACACGTGGGCGGCGCGCGGCCGCCACTCGGCGTCCAGATTGGTGATCAGGTTGCCGAATCGGTCGATGCTGACGACCTCCCCCACGACGCTGCCGTCCCGCGCCAGCGGCGCCGCCAGCCGACACGGGCGAGCATGCGCCAGGACGCCCAGCTGTTCCAGGTCTTGCGCGCCGCTGGCGATGCCTGCGGCGAGCGGCGCAAACACGTCCCGACCGTGGAACGTAGCGCTGGCGGGAGGCAGGCCCAGGCGCGGCAAGTCCACTGCGTACACGCGCGCGTCAGGGCTCCCGAGCAGACGTTCGCCGAGCAAGCCATTGTCGGGCACGAGGAAGTAGTGCCCGAGCAGCGCCGCGGCCAGTATGCGGCGTTCACTGCCCACGCCCGGATCCACCACGGCCACGTGCAACGTGCCCGGCGGGAACCAGGGGAAACAACGCTCCAGCCAGAACGCGGCCTGCGCGATCGCCTGCGCTTCGATGCCGTGACACAGATCGACCACGCGTGCGGCCGGGAAGCGCGAGATGATAGCGCCCGTCATCACACCCACAAACGGATCCGACAGACCAAAATCCGTGAGCAGCGTGATCACTCCCGAAGGCGTGATGGCAGGCCCGCTCACCCCTGCGGCGTGCTTCCATCACGCGAGCGCCCCGGTGCCGGAGCGTCGCGCCAGCGCGTGAGCCGGCGTGGCCAGCCCTCTTCCCCATGTTGCCGCCAGGCCAGGCGCAGAGCTGCGCGCGCGTAGTTGCAGAGCCACTCGGGAGGCTGCCCGGCGCCGGTCCACGCGCCCCACGCGACCGCGCCATCGGCCAGCGAGACCTGCGCCTGGGTCGACCAGCTGCCGGTCGGGTTAGCGAGATCCATCTGAAAATGCGCGCGGATCTCGTCGTGCTCCAGCAGCCGTACGCTGAAACGGCCACCTGTCTCGGGTTGCATCCATGCAGCATGGCGCGCTCCACAGCCGAAGCCAACCCAGGAAGTTGGCGACGCCGCCCGGAATTGGAGCTGTTCGCCCGGTGGTTGAACGTCATTGCCGCCGGGCGGGCCCCCTCGTGCCCCCAGGCCTGCCCCCCGGGTCTTTCACGGCCCGAGCACGTGAGGTTGGCGTCGAGCCCCGGCTGCCCCTGCACTCGGACTTCCAGCACAGAGCGGATATCGGGCGTCTCCTATCGGTGGCCTGCCTCGGAAGTAACAATCGTCAGGTCGGTCTCGGACTGTTTCATGGGGTCAGCCTCTGGCGAGAGACAGGGCACGTCGGCGCCGAAGGAGCCGCAAAAACAAGGTAGTGTCGCGTCCAGGCTGCGCCGAGCGCGCCGTGCCACGGGCCGCCGCGGGCGAATCGGCCCGTGGCATGGCGCTCGTTACTTATGAGGCGCGGCACTAGAACCGCAAAATGCTGGATCGGATTGAGCTCGCCGCGCGCCTGCGCCGGGCCTGGCTGCGCTTCCTGGACAGTCCGCGGGGGGTCGTCTTGAAAAAGTTGGGTGCGGCGGCTTATGCGGAGGTGAGCTCGGGAGCCGTGGAAGGCATGGCCTTCGATCTGTTCCTGGCGTCGATTCCGCTGCTGGCGCTGTGCGGCTGGGCCCTGGCTCGCGTGGTGGAAAACAACCCGGAGGTGGTGCGCGACATGACGCAGGTCGCGTCGCTCGCGCCCAGCGACGTCCGGCAGCTCATCCTCGATCACTCCCGCAGCTTTGACGGAGGTGTCGCACCGCTCGTGTTGTGCGGAGCGCTGTGGATGGCGTCCAGCGCCTTGCACACGCCCATGCGCATCCTGGAGAAGGCGTTGGAAGTGTCACCACGTCCCTGGTGGCAGTGTCGCTTGATCGCGCTCACCTGCGTCGTGGCGATGTTGTTGGCGGTAGCCGTGAGCGCCGCGATGACGTTGATCATGATGGGCGGGCCCGGCGCGCTGCTGCGCGCGCTGCGCGCGCCGGAGGTGCTGGTGCCCGACTTGCCCTATTCGGGCCTGATCCTGGGTCTCGTCGTGATCACCGCGCTTCTGGCCGGCTTCTTCTGGGTGGCGGTGCGGGCGCCGGCGCCACGCCGCGTCTGGCCGGGTAGCGTGGTGAGCATGTTGTTGGTCACGTTGGCGTCGGCGCTCTTGGCGCTGTATGTGAACGAGCTGTCGACCCTGGCCGTGTACTACGGCAGCCTGACCGCCGTCGCGGTGTTCCTATTTTGGCTGTGGTTGTGCAGCGCCAGCATCCTGATTGGCGCGCTCGTGAACGCATACTTCGAAGCGCTCTCCAGCGTGCACCCGAGTGCGTAGCCGGCCGCCCCCGTGCTCTGGCGACCACTTGGTTTCAGCACTGAAATGTCCTACGCCGCTAGGGTCGATTTCGACGAGGAGGCTTCTGATGCTTATGTCGCAGTTTAGATGTACTGGTCGGGCTCCGGCCACCGCCGTGTTGTGGGTGGCCCTGGCCGTCTTTGCTTCGCGAACCGCGCGCGCGCAGACGCCGGAGGTTCCGGCCGAGGATGATGCCGACAGGTCGGCGCCACCCGAGCCGCTTCCGGAGATCAATTTGACCGACCCACCGCCGCCGAGCAGGGGTCCGATCATCGATTTGAGCACGCCCGCGCCCGGAGCCCGCGTGCTCCGCACCTACCATCAACACGACGGTTTCTACGTACGAGTCGATGGGGGCTTGGGCACCTTGCTCAGCGCGAATGTCGATACGAATCTCGGTGATCGGAGCGCCGATGGGGTGAGCCTCAGCTACGATCTGTTGATCGGTGGCAGCCCCGGGCCAGGATTCGCCGTCGGTGGCGGTCTGGTGGGATCATTGCAGCTCTCCGGGGACTGGGAGACCCGCTCGGGCGTGCCGGCGGACGGCGGTAACCTGACGACGCTGATCATCGGCCCATTCGCGGACGGCTTCCCTGACCCCAAGGGTGGCTGGCATCTGGGAGGCCTGGCGGGGCTGGCCTGGGCGGGGTTCGACATGCCGGTGTCCGGCGATGGCACCTCGGCCATCGGCTTTGGTGGCGCGTTCTGGACCGGCTACGACGTATGGGTTGCCCCGGACTGGTCGGTGGGTGGCCTGTTGCGCATGGATGCGCTACGCGCGACCAACTCCGACGACGACGCGACCGTGAGCCAGGTCGCCCTGTCGTTGATGTTCTCGGTCCTCTACCACTAGGATCGCGTCGCATAAGCAACGAGCGCCGCGCCGCGGGCCGATTCGCCCGCGGCGGCCGGTGGCACGGCGCGTCGGCGCAGCCTAGACGCCCGTCTTGCCCATCTGGCACGGCGCGGGAGCACCGCGCGACGGCCTGTCAGCGGAGGTCGGCTCCGCGATCGCCGAGTGGCGCCGCGTGGTCCAAAGCTGCCGGTCGGCAGCCGGAGCCGCTCAGGAGTGCAACGATTCCACCGCAGCCAGACGGGCGGCGCGTGGCGGCCGCGCCTCCAGACCGTCGTAATCGAGATCGGGCTCACCTTCTTCCGCCCAGGCGATCACGACCACGTCATCATGGTCACTCTCGAAGTGAACCAGATCGAGCTGGACGCCACCCGTGAGTTGGTCGCTGCTGACGCCGCGTTGCGCCGACGCCAGGGGCCTGGCGTAGGGCGTCGGTCGCCCCGCGACCACGTCCCGCTCGCGATACGATTGCACCACCAGGCGCAGCCCCTCGCGCGCGCTACCCTGGTTACGCTGCCGTACCCGTACGCGCCGGCGACCCAGGCCGCTCAGCCCCCAGGAGGTGTCGGCGAGCAGAGCCGTCCAGGAGGCGTCGCCGCGCAGCGACGGACAACGCGCCGCCATCGGCACGTTCACCGGCGGGACAATGCTCAGCGAGGGGGGCAAGGTCGACATGCAAACCCCTAATGCACGACTTGTGCCAATCCCGTTCGATGAATCTTTCAAGGACTGCTGGAGCGCGGGCGGGCTCGACGGGGACTGCATCCGCTCGGTCTCTCGCCAGCGATCAGGAGTGTTCCCGAACGGATCTCCACGGCGACGCGAGCTTTGTGGGGCCAAGTTTTTTGAAGAGGCGAGCGCACGGGCGCGTCGCCACACGCGGGAGCGAGTGTCCGCGGCGGGGTCAGCTCGGACCGGTGAGGTGATCGCGACCCGGGTCGCCGCGCCTCGTCCGCGACCGCAGCAAGCGGCTCCCCCATTCTCGCAGCATGAGGCATGTTGCCTCTGTGGAGCCCTGCCTGAGCGACAGTAGCCACCAACGTCGGGCAGCACCTACGGCGCCCACGACGCCGCCGTCCCGATGTGTCCGACATACAAATGGGCTGCGCCCGATAGCTTGGACACGTGTCTGCATTTCGGTCGATTCCCAGCGCATTCCTGCCTGGATCACGGCAGCCGCGTCGTGCGCGTCCGCGGAGCGCTCGAAGCGCAGCTCCCAGACCAACGCCGCGCCGTCGCCGGAGCCGAACGACGACAGACGATCAGCTGCCCAACCTGCCGCGACGCGTTCCGCCACGAGCTCGCTCGTCCAGCCTTCGAGCACCGTGCGCAAGGTCTGCTCGCCGAGCAGGTCAGTGTAGGTGAGCTGCCAGTGAGAGTCCGGCGCCTCGGGGATGGGCAAGGGTGGGCGGGTGCTACCTTGTTGCTCCGGATGCAACAGCTGCTGCGTGGTGGCCGGCGGCGTGGCCAGGCGCGCGTCGACGGCCGCCCACCCACCCCCTGCGTGGAGCCGGGCGACGAAGCCGCGACCGTCGACATAGGGTGCGGAAAGGGCGCGCAAAAGTAGGCTGGGAGCCTCGCTGTCGGCGTTGGGTGGCAGCTGACTGACGTCCTGCCACGCCGGGTCCGCAGCGGCGGCATGCAGGGTCGAAAGCTCCGATACGAGCAGCTCGGCGTCACCTTCGGCCAGGCTGTGGAGGGCGCTCTGCCGATCCCAGGCATCCGGAGCCGCTCTCAGCCTCTCCCCGAGTCCGTAGTGCTGATCCTGGAGAGCGTGCACGAGCTCGTGCCAGAGCGCGCGTTGACGGCTCGCACCGACCAGGGAGCGATCCACGACGATGCTGCGCCGTTCGGGGTCGTAGAAAGCGCGCAGTCGGCCGCGCAGGGCGCGCTCCATCGCCGGCAACCAGCGAAAGCCGCTCGGCGCGAGCTCGAGCCGTACGAGCAGCTGTTCATAGGTCTCTCGTAGGGCGGGGGGCGTGTTCTTCCCGAGCGAAGATAGCGCTCGCAGAGTCAGCTCCGAGGTGGTCAATGCTTCCAGCTCGGGCAACTGCACGGCGCGTAGCCCTCGCTGCTCCTCCACCTGTCGCAGCAGCTGAGCTATCTCGATCACTGCGGGCGCCACCGCGGGCTCCGGAGCTCCGGCACTCGGGCTCACGATCATCTCGGATCGAGACGGGGTCTGGCCGAGCCCTGGAGAGCAGCTCAGGGCCAGCCATGAAATGAACCTGAGAATGCGCGGTCCGACCCGGTCCTCCCGGGTAGGCGTCCGTGGCCCCGTGCAGCTCGCGCTGGGCTCAGCCGGCGCTGGCGGCTTGCCGCAGCCCCGCAATGGCGCGCGCGCGATCCGGCGTATCGAAGATCTTGGACCCTGACACGAGGACGCGAGCACCCGCCGCGACGGTTCGGCCTGCGTTCTCTGACGAGATGCCACCATCCACCTCTAGATCGATCGGGTGACCGGATTGGTCAATCATCTCACGCACGGCGGCGATCTTGGGCAGCTGCGATTCGAGAAAGGCCTGTCCCGCTTGGCCCGGGCTGACGCATAGAACGAGCACGAGATCGATCGCGGCGGTGAGGGGCCGCAGCGCGTCAATCGGCGTCTCGGGGCGCAGCGCGACGCCGGCACGTTTGCCGAGCGCGCGGATCAACGCGAGCGTGCCCGCCAGGTCCTGGCACGCTTCGCCATGCACGGTGATGATGTCAGCGCCCGCGCTGGCGAATGCCTCGACGTAGCGGGCGGGCTCGTTCACCATCAAGTGCACGTCCAGAGGCATGCGAGTGGCACGGCGAGCGGCCTTGACGGTGCCGGGGCCGAACGTCAAATGAGGTGCGAAGCGGCCGTCGACGACGTCGATATGCACCCAGTCGGCGCCGCCGGCTTCAATATCGGCGATCTCGCGCGCCAGATGCCCCAGATCGGCACTCAGGATGGACGGAGCGATCAAAATGGGGCCGGACATGCGCGCGAGATACACGAGGACCTGGCCAAAGACCAGCCATTCCCCCGACCGAGGGCGCGCGAGTGAGCAGCGGTCCGGCCTGGTACGTAGAAGTTCCCAGCGCCAACGGAAGGGGCTCCGAGCCGGTCGATCTCCGAGCCATCCCCGGAATATCCGGCCACGCCGGGTTGTCCAAGCTGGGAGCCCGCCCGCGAGCAGGGCAGACGCGCCGTGTCAGGCACCCGGAGCGGCTCGAACGCCACGCTCGTGACCGGAAGGGGCGGCTCTGCCACCTCCCTGGCGTGATCTATTGGAAGACTGCCCATTCAGGCGACCGCATCAGTCCGGCCCCGCCCTTACTCACCCGCCATCCGCATGTTATAGCCTTCGGCGCTCGCGCTGAGCTATCAGGCCCTGGCATCCGAGGGCGCAGCTTCAGACGCTATGAGGCTCCCCCGCTGAGCCCCCGTTCGTAGGAGACCAATGATCACTCGCCCTCTAGGCAAGAAAGACTATGACCACATCG
>WUUC01068807.1_pt1 | contig 11860 bp, 7 predicted proteins | sample 6278441 | NCBI WGS metagenome assembly WUUC01 (sample SAMN13675441, study PRJNA597444) | soil metagenome | isolation source: soil | place: USA: Washington | collected 2017-10 | reverse complement strand
GCGGGATCTCGTGGTAGGTGCCGTCGCGCATCCAGATCTGGAACACGCCCTTGATGTTCATCTTCACGATGTCGGCCCGGTCGAGGCCGTACTTGGTGAGGAACAGCTCGTCGAAGATGGAGTCGTCGAAGGTCTTCGAGCACAGCAGGCCGATGTTGAACTGGATGGGCTTGCCTATCTTGCCGGCCTTGCGGCTCCACATGATGGGCGGCACCGACGACTGGCACGACATGCCCACGAGCGCCAGGCGCTCGAGGCCCCGCTCCCTGGCTTCGTCCATGGCCAGGGTGTTGGCCGAGTAGGTGTAGCGGCTGCCGGCGCCGGCCAGGATCTCTTCCTTGGTGACGGCCACGCCGGGCGTGGCCTTCCAGGTGCTGCCGTCGCCCTCGAGGAACGAGACCAGCGCGCCGTCGATGTAGTCGTGGTCGCGGGCCCAGATGAGGAAGGCCGACACCAGCCCGCCGTCCTGGCCCATCTGGTGGACGTAGTCGTCGCTGGCCCGCACCAGCAGGATGTCCTGGTAGATGCCCGACACCTGGTCGGTCTCGCGGGTGAGGCCGAAGAGGTGCTCGTCGGCCTGGGGCTCCCACGACCCGAAGCGGGGACAGGCCCGGGTGCAGCTGGTGCAGCCCTTCTCGCCGTGGAGGCAGTTGTCGGGACCCAGCTCGTCTTCCAGGTGGAAGGGCTTGTACGCGCCGGGCTCGTGGGTGTAGCCGATCACGTCGTGGGGGCACGAGATCACGCAGCCCGCGCAACCGGTGCACAACCCGCTCTGGATGACCTCGGAGTAGAGCTCTTTCCACTGCGCCGTCCACCGGGCGGGACGGGGGGCGGCGGGGGCCTCCGTGTCGGTCACAGCCATGTCGGGCAAGCTAGCCCGGGTACCCCCGGAAAGGCCCACTCCGGTGCGTTCCAGGGCCGCTTCCGCAGCGCTCGTCAGCAGGTGGGCGTCAGGTCGCGGCATCCACGAGCACGTGGCGCGGTAATCTCGTCGGCTCATGCCCCGTGAGAGGGATCTGCCCGCGTACACCGCCACCTACGCGCGCCGTCCGACGAGGCAGCCACCTCGGAGTGCACCTCCTTCCTCGCGGAGGGGCGCGCCCCCTGGGCGCCACCGCCGAGACGACGAGCGTGACTTCGAGCGCGAGTACGAGCGTGACCAGGAGCCGCCCAAGCGGCTCAAGAAGTCGCGCGCCGACAACTTCACCAGCAAGGGCAAGCCCCGGCGCAGCTGGCCCCAGCGGCTGATCCTGGGCGGCGGCATATCCCTCGTGGTGGTGGCGCTGCTCGGCCTGGGCGGCGTGGCCTACGTGATGAAGTCGATCGGCGACATCGAGCGCTACGACGACCTGGGCGTCGACGCGGTGGCCGCTGGCGAGCCCAGCAACTACCTGGTGGTGGGCAGCGACAGCCGGGCCGAGACCGGCGACGAGTTCGGCGACGTGGGCGGCCAGCGCAGCGACACGATCATGGTGCTGCGCCTCGACCCCGAGACCAAGGCCGCCTCGGTGCTGTCGATCCCCCGTGACCTGCTGGTGACCATCGCCGGCAGCGGCGAGACGGCCCGCATCAACTCGGCCTACTCGATCAGCCGCCAGGCCCTCATCGACACCCTGCGGGCCAACTTCGGCATCGAGATCAACCACTACATCGAGGTCGACTTCGGCGGCTTCCAGGAGCTGGTCGACGCCGTGGGCGGCGTGCCCCTCTACCTCGACCGGGCCATCAAGGACGACCACTCGGGCCTGTTCCAGTCGAACCTGGGCTGCGTGACCCTCAACGGCGAGCAGGCCCTGGCCTTCGCCCGGTCCCGCCACCTGCAGGTCATGACGCCCGACGGCTGGAGCAACGAGGACCCCTACGCCGACCTGGGCCGCATCCAGCGCCAGCAGGTCTTCATCCGCCGGGCCGTGGTCACGGCGCTGGGCACGGTCAAGTCCAACCCGCTCAAGGTGCGCGAGTTCCTCGACATCGCCACCGACAACGTGGGCATCGACGCCGAGACCGACCCCCTGGGCCTGGTCGACGAGTTCAAGGACTTCGACGTCAACAACCTGAAGACCTACTCGATCCCGGTGCTCGACAGCGGTGACGGGGCCACGGTGGTGACCGACCGCGACGCGGCGGACCCCATCCTCAACGTGTTCCGCGGCCTCGAGCCCGGTGAGGTGTCGCCCTACCGCATCGAGATCGTCGTGCTCAACGGCACCGGCACCGAGGGCCAGGCGGGTGACGCGGCCGCCGCCTTCGAGGGCGTGGGCTTCAAGATCGCCGAGCCCTCCGACATCGAGCCCCACGAGCGCACCACCATCTACCACCTGCCCGGCGAGGACAACTTCGCCCTGCAGGTGGCCCGCTACGTCACCGGCGGCGCCGACATCAAGGTGCGCGAGGACCTGGGCCTGACGTCGGGCCAGGTGGCGGTGGCCACCGGCACCGACTTCACCACCGTGCACATGCAGCCCACGCCGCTCGATCAGATGCCCGAGCGCGAGGGTGCCCCCGCCCAGACCACCACCCCGGCGGCGGCCAGCGGAAGCGGCGGTGGAGACGACGGCGGCGGCGACTCCGCCAGCGGCGGCGGCGATGGTGGCGCTCCGGCGACGACGAGCACCACCCAGCCCCCGAGCACGGAGAGCCAGTCGGAGTACACGATCGGCGATCCGCCGCCCGGCATCCGCTGCGGCTGACGAGTCACGGCTGACGGGTCACGGCTGACCCGCCAGGTGCGGGGTCGGTGCCGAGGTCAGCAGGCCGGCGGGTCTCAGGCCGGGGGCTTCAGGTCAGGGGCGGTCGCAGCGGCTGCACCGACCCTGGGCCGGTGTGGGCGGCGGATCGGGCGCCGTGGCCGTAGCTGTCGTCGCAGCGGCGGTCGCCGGCGTCGACCGGGGGACGAGCTCGACCTCGTCGACCAGCACCACACCCCCACTGGCTTCGTGCTGGACCCTCCAGGCCAGCAGGTGGTCGGCGGCTGCGTGGTCGAGGAAGTCGACCACCAGGTGCAGGTCGACGACGCTGCCGGGCGGGATCTCGGCGAGCACCCGTGACAGGCGGGGCACCGACAGGAAGCTGAGCGTCCCGCCGGCCACGACCTGCCACCGGCCGCCGGTCTCGACGGCGTGGAGCTGGGCGCCGACCAGCCGGCGCAGCATCAGCGCCAGCGAGACGACCACGCCGACGAGGACGCCTTCGAGCAGCCCGAGCAGCACGACGCCCACGATGGTGGCGAGGTAGGCCGGCAGGTCGCCGTGCTGGCGGGCCATGCGGACGTCGGCGGGGCGGATGAGCCCGGCGCCGACGACGACGAGCAGGCCGGCGAGCACCGCGGTGGGGATGCGCTCGATGGCCGCCACGAACAGCAGCGAGAACAACAGCACCCACACCCCGTGGAGGATGGCCGAGGCCCGGCTGACCGCTCCGGCCCGGACGTTGGTCGAGCTGCGCACGATCACGCCGGTGACGGGCAGCCCGCCGAGCAGGCCCGAGACGGTGTTGGCCGCCCCCTGGCCGATGAGCTCTCGGTCGAGGTTGGCCCGGGGACCGCTGGGCCGCAGCTTGTCGACGGCCAGCGCCGACATCAGGCTCTCGAGGCTGGCCACGATGGCCAGGGTGGCCACGCCGACGACCACGGCCGTGGGACTGGTCGACTGGGGCAGCCGGGGGAGCTGCACGGCACCGGCCAGCGACCCGGGCAGGTCGATGCGGGTGACCTCGAGTGCCAGCACCTCGGCCAGCAAGGTCACGCCGACCACCGCCACCAGGGGACCGGGCACCGTCCGCAGGGGCAGGTGGGGCCAGACCAGCAACACCACGATGACGCCGATGCCGAGCACGGCGCTGGTGTCGTGGATGCCGGTGAGCAGGCCGGGAAGGGCCGCCAGGTTCTCGAGGGGGCTGTGCGCCCCCTTCCCGCCCAGCAGCACCCGGAGCTGGCCCACAGCCACCGTGGTGCCGATGCCGGCGAGCATGCCGTGCACGACCGACGGCGAGATGGCCAGGACGGCCCGGGCGATGCGGCTCGCCCCCAGCCCCATCTGGACCAGGCCGGCGGCCACGGTCAGGGCGCAGGTGGCGCGCCAGCCGAACTCGGAGATGAGCCCGGCGACGACCACGGTCAGGCCGGCGGCCGGACCGCTCACCTGGAGAGGTGCGCCACCCCACACGCCCACGACGATGCCGCCGACGACGGCGGCGATGATGCCGGCCATGATCGGCGCCCCGGAGGCGACGGCGATGCCCAGGGAAAGGGGCACGGCCACCAGGAAGACCACCAGGGAGGCGGGTAGGTCATGCCGAAGCAACTGGCCAACTCGCATCTTTACCGTCCTCGGTTGGGAGGGCGGCCCGCCGAGCGGCATGGTTCCACAAGTCCGTTCGAACTGTCGAGGAAACTCACCCCTTTCTGCCCCACCTTGCGTGCAGCTCTCGTGAGGGCCCGTGCCGATCCGTGGGAGGGTGGGAGCCGGACAGCGCGCACCGGCGGGCAGGCCGGGCCCAGCAGGCGAGGGGCGGGGACATGGCCATCACGGTGGGCGGCATCACCATCCACGTGGGCGGCCCGGGGGCGGCCGACAACCTGGAGGTGGCCATCGTCGGCTTCCTCGACGCCGCGACCGAGTCGCTCGACATCGCCGTCCAGGAGCTCGAGTCGCAGCCCATCGCCGAGGCGGTCATCCGGGCGAAGGCGCGGGGCACCAGGGTGCGCCTGGCGCTGGAGGGCGACTACCTCACCGAGGTGAAGGCGGCCGCCGATCCCTGGTCACCGGGCGGCGAGAACGAGGCCAACCGTCGCATCCACTCGGCCCTCATGCGGGCCCGGATCCCCACGATCACCGACCTGAACCCGCACATCTTCCACCAGAAGTTCGTGGTGCGTGACCTGGGGGTCGACGGCAAGGCGGCGGTGCTCACGGGGTCGACCAACTTCACGCCCACCGACACCTCGGTCAACCTCAACCACCTGCTGGTCATCAAGGGCCAGCGCATCGCCGCCACCTACGCGGCCGAGTTCGAGGAGCTGTGGACCGGCACCTTCGGGTCGGTGCGCGAGCGCCACGACCCCGAGCCCTTCGAGTCCCGGATCGGCGGTGTGCGGGTGAAGGTGCTCTTCGCCCCCGACCACGCCCCCGAGATGGAGATGATGAAGCAGATGCTCAAGGCCCGAGCCGCCGTCGACTTCGCCGTCTTCACCTTCACCCGCAGCTCGGGCATCGACGACACGATGGTGGCGCTGCAGCGGGGGGACGTGCCGGTGCGGGGCATCCTCGACCGGGGCCAGGGCAACCAGACCTGGGCCGCCACCAAGGACCTGCGGGCCGGTGGCATCGACCTCCACATCGTCCGGGCGGCCACCGGCGTGCGCAAGCTGCACCACAAGCTCATGGTCATCGACGGCCAGGTGATCGTGGCCGGGTCGTTCAACTACACCGACCCGGCCAACCGGCTCAACGACGAGAACCTGCTCGTCATCGGCGACCTCGAGACCACCGATCCCGACGAGGTGGCGCGCCAGAGCCAGCTCGGGGCCCACGCCCGGGCCGAGATCGAGCGGATCATCACCGCCTTCGGCGAGCCCGCCCCTGCCTGACGGGCTGCCGCCGGCGGTGGCGCCCCGCTGGACGGACAGCTAGGCGCCGGCGGCGGACTCGGCTTCGGCCCGGGGACGGGGGTCGCCGGCCTGGATGCCCTGGATGACGTCGTCACCGATGGGCAAGGGCTCGCAGCCGTGGTCGTCCTCGCACACGAAGTCGAACTGGGGCTCGGCCAGCACGTGGCAGTCGGCGCAGCTGCCGCCGAACTGGTTGATGACCTCGGCCCCGCCCCGGGTCACGATCTCGGTGCCCTCGGCGTCCACCGTGAGCTGGAAGAACTCCCAGTCGTTGGAGTCGGGATCGAAGCCCGGAGCGCGCTTGACCATGGCCTCGGTGGGGATCAGCTGGATGAGGGTCCCCACGGGGTAGGCCCCGGCGCCCTCGGTGTCGTTGGCCACCTCGAGGGTGGCGTCGAGGTCGCCCAGCAGGTTGTCGACGAAGAACCCCCGCACGGGGGTCATGTCGTTGATGTTCCGGAAGTCGTCGGGCTCCATCACGAAGTCCTCGACGGCTGCGGTGGTGGTGGTCTCGTCGGCATCCCCCGCCGCGGCGCCGTCGTCGTCCCCCGACGAGCAGGCCACCGCCACCGCCGCGATCACGGGGACCGCCACGAAGGCGGCGTGCCGCAGGAAGCCCACCCGGGGCTGCTTCGTCGTCATGGAGCGGACATTAGGTGCACTCATCACGGTTTGCTCGGGACGTGCAAAAAGGCGCGCCGGCCATGGTGAAAGGGACCGCCGCCGTCGCACCGTCAGAGCGTGAGCTCGAACACGGCGAGCTTGCCGTCGAAGTCGTGGACGAGCGCGGCGCCCTCCGCCACCTCGATCTCGAACGGCTGGAGGGGCAGATCGGTGGACCACAGCAGCTCACCGGCCATGTCGATGGCGCCCAGGGTGGAGGTGTCCATCACCAGGAGCGTGGGGCTGCCGTCGGGCGCGGCGGCGAAGCCGGCGGCCCCCGGTCCTCCGTAGGTGCCGGTGGTCGTCCCCGACGCCGGGTCGAGGAAGGTGATGCCGCCGTCGGCCTGCACCACGAGCTTGCCGTCGATCGTCAGGGGCAGCTGGGCGCTCGATGCCCCCAGATCCTGGTTCCAGCGCACGGCCCCGGTGGCGACGTCGTAGGCGGTGACGAAGCCGTCGTAGTCGACGACGGCTACGGCGTCGCCACCCAGCGGTCCGATGGCGTCGACCGACACCTCGCCCCGGGGCAGCTCCGTGGTCCACAGCAGGTCACCGGTGTCGGGGCGGAACCCGCCCACCAGGCCCTCGTCGCTGCCGGTCACGGCCACCCCGCCGACCACGGCCACGTTGCCCCAGGCCCACAGCTCCTCGACCAAGCGCTCCCAACGGACGGTGCCGTCGGCCAGGTTCACCCCGGTGATGGTCGTGCCGACGTGGTCGATGACGACCTCGCCGGCCACCACCGGCTGGGGCAGCCACACGTCGGGGGCCTTCCACACCTCGTTGCCCGTGGCCGGGTCGAGGCCGTAGGTGGCCTCGGGCTCGCTGATGCCCACCACCAGCAGGTCACCCGCCCGCAGCGGGTTGGCGCCCGTCGACTCGTCGCCCAGGTCCTTCTGCCAGGCCTGCTCACCCGTGGCCAGGTCGAAGGCGGTGAGCAGGCCCCGGCTGTCGACGATGTAGGCCCGCTCGCCGTCGACGGCGGTGACGTCGCCGATGGTCTCCTCGCTCAGGTCGGCCTGCCAGGCGAACCGGGCCTGGGAGGCGTCGCCGCTGCCGGACACGTCTTCGCCGTCGCCCTGCCCCCCGGGGACAAGGGGTGTCTCGCTGCCGTCGTCGCCGGTGGCGGTGTCGTCGCTCCCGCCCATCTCGCGGGTGGCGATCAGGGCCACCACGACCAGGACGGCCACGAGGGCGGCACCGGCGATGGTCAGCAGGCGGCGATCGGGCCCGCTGCTCGCCGCTGTCGCCACGGCGTGGCGGGGACCGGAGCCGGGGCCGAGGTCGTGTCCGGGGCGGCTCTGCCAACCGCCGGAGCTGTGTCCCTGTTCCTGTCCCGGCTGCGGGTACGGGCCGCTCGGGACGGGGATGGGGACCGGGATCGGTGTGGGCAGCAGGGTGGAGACGCCGGGCGTGGGGTGACCGCCGTTGCCGTTGGTCCCGGCCGGGCCGACCGCGCCTGCCGGGCCGGACGGTGGAGTGGCCGCGGCTCGGCTGTAGGCATCCAGGGCGGCGCCCATGGCGACGGGGTGCTTGGGGTGGGCGTCGACGACGACGGGGCGTTCCAGCCCGGCCGAGACCTGGCGGCTGACGAGGGGCACCCGCGACGATCCGCCCACCAGCAGCACGGCATCGAGGTCGGCGGGGGTGATGCCCGCCTGGGCGACCACCCGGCTCATGGCGTCGATGGTGGGCGACAGCAGCGGCCAGATCAGCTCTTCGAGCTCACTGCGGTGGAGGAGCACGTTGTGGCTCAGGTCGGGGAACCACACGGGGATGCTGGCCGAGGTCTCGGCGGACAGGGCCTCCTTGGCCTCGATGCAGGCCCGGCGGAGGTTGGCGGTGGCGGCCACGACGGCGGGGTCGTCGACCATGCCGTCGTGGTCGGGGCCGAGCGAGGCCAGCCCGGCCAGGTCGGGACCGGCCGAGCGGACCACGTAGGCGAACACCGCCTGGTCGATGTCGATGCCGCCCAGCCGTTCGATGCCCTCGGCCCGGCCCAGGGTCTCGAAGCCGCCGTCGGTGCGGCGGCGCAGGACCGAGGCGTCGAAGGTCCCGCCGCCCAGGTCGTAGACGGCGACCGTGCAGCCGGGGGCCAGGCGCTCGGCCTGGGCGTACCAGGTGGCGGCGGCCACCGGCTCGGGCAGCAGCCCGGCCTGGGGCAGGCCCGATTGGTTGACGGCCTGGCGCAGGACGTCCCGCTTGAACTCGCCCCAGTTGGCGGGGTGGGTCACGGTGAGGGCGGCCGGCGGCTGGCCCTCGGTCTCGGACACCGTCTGGACCACCCAGCGCAGCACCTCGGCCAGGCAGCGGTCGACGGCGATGGGGCTGCCACCGAGCAGCAGGGGAGTGGGGTCGCCCACCCGCCGCTTGAACTCACGGGCCACCCGGTCGGGCGAGGTGGAGGCCCGGCGCTCGGCGGCCTCGCCCACCAGGAACTTGGCGTCCTCGCCGAGGAAGACGACCGTCGGCACCGACGTCGCCCGGTAGCCCAGTGCCACGATCTCGGCACGGCCGCCCCGGGCCACGGCCGCGGCCGTGTACGTCGTCCCGATGTCGATGCCCAGCGCGTACGTCATGCCCGTCCTGCCTCGCCCCGCTCCCGGCCAACCGTCCCCGGACGTCGCCGACGTCCTCCCCGCAGAACCCGGCGAGATTACCGGCCGGGCCGAGGGTACGGTCGGCCGGCATGGAGGCCGAGCGCTACCTCGAGCTGTTGGAGCAGGACGGGAACCGGCTGGTGGCCGTGGCCCGGGCGGCCGACCTGGAGGCACCCATCCCCACGTGCCCGGGGTGGACGGTGGGCGACTGCCTGACCCACGTGGCCGAGGTGTACCAGCACAAGATCGCCTGCATCCGACTGGGGAGATCGCCGGGGGTGGACTACCAGCAGGCGCCACCCGACGGCGTCGACGTGTTCGCCTGGTTCGACACCTCGTTGCGGGACCTGATCGACGAGCTGCGGTCCCGGGGCCCGGCGGCTCCCGCCTACTCGTGGTGGCCGCCCGACCAGTCGGTGGGCTTCTGGTACCGGCGCATGGCGCAGGAGACCGCCGTCCACCGGCTCGACGTCGAGGACGGCGCCGGCACGCCCACTCCGCTCGATGCCGAGCTGGCGCTGGACGGCATCGACGAGGTGCTCGATCCCTTCCTCGCCGACGACTGGGCCGACGTGTCGGCCGAGGAGTGGGGCGATGTCGATCCCCAGGCCGGAGCGGGCCGATCGGTCGTCGTCCGCAGCGGGGGTCGAGCGTGGCGCAGCACGATGCAGCCCGACGCCATCCCCGTCGAGCGGCTCGACGACCCCGATGGGTTCGGCGACGCAGTCGTGACCGGCGACGCCGAGTCGGTCCTGCTGTGGCTGTTCGGCCGGCGCGGCGACGGCGCGGTCGAGCTGTCGGGCGATCCGGACGTGGTGGTCGCCTTCCGCGACCGCCTGACGATCGCCACCCAATAGGCGCGCTCAGTCGAGGGCGAAGAGGCGGCGGAAGCGGGAGCGGGCCGCCTTCGACCCGGTGACGGCGAGGGTGCCGTCGCGGTCGAGGTCGTCCAGCGATTCGCCTTGGCGCAGCCGCCCGAACGCCCACGCGGGCCCGTCGACCACCACGGCGGCTGGGCCGTCGACCTGGCGCAGGAACACGGGCCGGCGCGAGGACAGGTGCTGGACGTGGCCGTCGGCCACCAGGTCGTAGTGCTCGTCGACGTCGAGGACCCGGGCCTCGCCCTCGTCGAACCAGGGCAGGAACAGGGCCGGGCCCACGCCGATCGGCCGGAGGGCCCGGTCGGGTGAAGCCGGTGCGAGCTCGGGCGTGCCGAAGCGGGCCAGGGCGCGGAGCACCGGCTGGGCCTCGCGCCCCCGCGGGGTCAGCTTGTAGACGCTGCGGGCGGCGGGCGGCGGCAGCTCCTCCACGACGACCAGCCCGTCATCGACCAGGCGCTTGAGCCGCTGGGACAACACGTTGGGCGGGATGCCCTCGAGGCCCCGGCGCAGGTCGGTGAAGCGCTGGGAGCCGAACGACAGCTCACGCAGGACGAGCAGCGTCCACCGATCGCCGAGCAGCTCGAGGCCGCGGGCGATGGGGCAGTACTGCTCGTAGTGGGCGGGCACAGGGCCGACTGTAGTCAAGTTCACAAAGGAAATCACTCGGTACATATTGTGTATCGAGTAGTTGTGTGCGAGAACTTCCCCATGCGCACCGTGAGACCGGGCCAGGTCCTGGCCGTGTCGGCCATGGCCACCTTCCTGGTGTTCCTCGACACGACCGCCCTCTACGTCGCCTATCCGGACCTGCGGGCCGACTTCACCGGCGTCAGCGCCTCGCAGCTGTCGTGGGTGCTGAACAGCTACACGATCGCGGTGGCCGCCCTGCTGGTGCCGGCCGGGCGGTTGGCCGACCGGGTGGGCCGCAAGCGCACCTTCCTCACCGCCACCGCGGTGTTCTGCGTGGGCTCGGCGCTGTGCGGGCTGGCCCCCGGGGTCGGCTGGCTCATCGCCGCCCGGGTGGTGCAGGCCGTGGGAGCGGCGGGGCTGATCCCGTCCTCGCTGGGCCTGGTGCTGGCGGCCTTCCCCCGTGAGCGAGTGCCGGTGGCGGTGGCCATTTGGGGTGCGTTGGCCGCCGTCGCCGGCGCCGTGGGCCCGACCGTGGGCGCGGCGATGGTCGAGACCTGGGGCTGGCGCTCGGTGTTCGTGCTGAACGTGCCGGTGGTGGCGGGCGTGCTGACCATCGGGCACCGGTACCTCGCGGAGTCGGCCGAGTCGGTCGTCAGCCGCTTGCCCGACGTGGCCAGCGTGTTGCTGCTGGCCGGCGGGCTGGGACTGGTCGCGTTGGGGGTCGTGCAGACCGACGAGTGGGGCTGGACCGGTGGTGCGACGCTGCTGGCGCTCGGCGGCGGGTTGGCGGCCGTGGGCGTGTTCGTGTGGCGGTCGCGGCGGGTGGCGAACCCGCTGTTCCCCCTCGACCTGTTCGGCATCAACGGGGTGCGCTGGGGGAACGTCGGCCTGCTGGCCTTCTCGACCGGGTTCTCCATGGCGTTCTTCGGCAACGTCCAGTTCCTGACCGGTGTGTGGCGGTGGTCGGTGCTGAAGGCGGGCTTCGCCATCGCTCCCGGGCCGCTGCTGGTGGCGGTGCTGGCGCCCATCGCCGGACGCCTGGCCGTGCGGTTCGGGCAGCGGGCCCTGCTGCTGCCGGGCGGGCTGGTGCTGGGGCTCGGGGCCCTGTGGCTGATCGTCCGGGCCGACCTGCAGCCGGACTACCTGGGCACCTTCATGCCTGCCAACATGCTGACCGGGCTGGGCGTGGCGCTGTGCCTGCCGCAGCTGTCGAGCGTGGCGGTGCAGCAGCTGCCCGCCGACCAGTCCTCGACCGGGTCGGGCATCAGCCAGTCCATCCGCCAGATGGGCCAGACCTTCGGGGTCGCCTTGTTCATCGCCGTCCTCGGCACCCCCGGTCCCACCGAGGCCCTCGCCCGCTTCGAGCGGGTCTGGTTCGTGGTCATCGCCGCGGGCATCGCCGTGTCGTTGTCCGCCCTCGCCTTGCGGACCTCTCGCCCTGCGATGTCGCCCTCCCTCGCCGGCCTCGAGGCCGAGTC
>WUUC01017766.1_pt1 | contig 11861 bp, 10 predicted proteins | sample 6278441 | NCBI WGS metagenome assembly WUUC01 (sample SAMN13675441, study PRJNA597444) | soil metagenome | isolation source: soil | place: USA: Washington | collected 2017-10 | reverse complement strand
CCGCACGGTGAAAGTCCAACACCGTTCGTCCGAACTGATCGGCGGTCCGGACGCGCAGCACGGCGATCCGGGTTGCCCGGCGATCCGCGCGCTCGCGATTCGCCCGCAGCGCCACGACCTCGCAGGCGGTGCGCAGCGTGTCGCCGATTCGGGCCAGGCGATGGAAGCGCAGACCCCGATAGAAGAGGTTGGCGACCACCCGCCGCGTGGGCAGCGTGCTCTGCCCGATAGCGACGTCACAGACCAGCAGCGGGTGCGCGAGCAGCGGGCCCGGTCCGGCGACGGCCGTGCAGCAGGGCTCGTCGAGTGCGAGGCGCAGGCGATCGCCGACGATCGCCTGGTGCAAGGCCGCATGACCGGGGGTTAGCGTCAGGCCGGGCGCGGTGTCGAAGGTCTGCCCTCGATGCAGGTCCTCGAACCATGGTCCGTCGACGCCGCTCATTTCGCCCGGGTGCGGGCAAGCACGCGCTCGGCGGCCCGGACGGTCGCCGCGTCGATCATCTCGCCGTCGAGAGTCACAGCACCGCGGCCATCCTGGTGCGCGCGAGCGAGCGCGTCCAGGACGCGCTCGGCTCGCCGAACGTCATCCGCGCCCGGCGTGAACGCCTCGCGAACCGCTCGGAGCTGGTTCGGATGGATCGACCACTTGCCGTCGAACCCGAGCCTGCGCGCAGCCCCGAGCGCACGATCGAACTCGGCGTCGACCTCGACTCCGAGGTGAGGTCCGTCGATGGCGCAGATCCCAGCCGACCGCGCAGCCGCGAGCACGATCTCCTGTGCCGGCACCCAATCGTCGAGACGGCCATCCCGGCGTCCCAGGGCCGCACCGAGGTCGGCGTAGCCGATCACGAGTGCCTCGAGCCGCGCGGACGAGGACGCGATTGCGGCCGCGTTCTGCAGACCCGCGGGGGTTTCGAGTAGGGCGTGTGTGGCCAGCGGCCGGGTACGGCCGGCCGCGAGCTCCGCTCCGTCGAGAAGGCGATCCACGAACGCCAGATCGGCGGCAGAGTCGACCTTGGGGATGACGATGCTGTCGAGGTTGTCCATCGCGATGGCGGCGATCAGGTCGGAGTGGCACCACGGTGTGCCGGGCGCGTTGACCCGCAGCGCCACCTCGGCGTCCGGCCAGGCGGCCAGCGCGCGACCCGCGAGCTCGCGGGCGCGGTCCTTCTCGGCGGGCGGCACCGCGTCCTCGAGGTCGATTACGAGCGCATCCGCGGCGAAGTCGGTGGCCCTGGCAAGCGTGCGTTCGTGCGCCGGAACGACGAGCGGACAGGACCGGGCGACGGGTCCGGAGGTCACGACGGCGTCCCGGCCGGATACGGTTCCGAGATCCAGACCGACCGTCCCCTGACCGCCACCCTGCGGCGCCCCTCATGAACCGGTCCCGCCCTGCGCGGCAGGGGATACGCGATGTCGCCGAACGAGCCGGCGTGGCGATCTCGTCGGTGTCGCGTGTCTTCTCCGATCACCCTGACGTGAGCGCGTCGATGCGCGAGAAGGTGCTCCGAGCGGCCGCCGAGCTCGGCTACCAACCGGATCTGCTCGCCCAGAGCCTCCGCCGGCAGATGACGCTGTCGATCGGGTTCGCGGCGTCGGACATCAGCAACCCGGTGCTGGCGGAAACCGTGACGGGCGCCGAGCGGGTGCTGCGCGAGCACTCCTATTCCATGCTGGTCACGGACGCCGAGGGCGATCCCGAGCTCGACGTCGCGCAGATCGACGTCCTGCGCCGGCGCCGGGTGGACGGCATGCTGCTCTCGCTCACCGACGAACGCGATGCCGGCACGGTCCAGGCCCTGCGTGGCCTCGACCTGCCATTCGTGCTGGTCGACCGGGATGTGCCCGAGGGAGTCGAGGCGCCCCAGGTCCGGTTCGACCATCGCAACGGGATGCGAGCGGCGGCCGAGCATCTGTGGTCGCTCGGCCACAGGCATGCGGCTCTGATCGTCGGCGGGCCTCAGCGGCCCGCCCGCGAACGACGGCTCGGGGTCGAGGAGGTCTTCCAGGAGGGCGGCGGTCAGCTGACGATCCTGTCCGGACCGTTCACGATCGAGCACGGGATGGCTGCCACAACCGAGGCCCTCGCCGCCGACCCGCGGCCCACCGCATTGATCGCGGCGGGAAACCTGTACATGCGTGGCGCCCTGCGCGGGCTGCGCGAGCAGGGGGTGGTGGTCGGCCGCGACATCTCCTTCGTCGGCTGCGACGACGTGGCGGTTGCGGAGTTCCACGATCCGCCGATCGCGCTCGTCCGGCGCGATCCCAGGCGCAGCGGCGAGGTGGCCGCGCGGGTGCTGCTCGCCGCTCTCGACGCGGCACCCGAGCCGGAGCCGGGGGACTTCGATCTCCCGACGGAGTTCGTGCCGCGGCCGAGCGTGACGGCCGTCTGAGATTCCGGGCACAGCCGGTCAGGCGGCTCTTCGAATGCCGACGATCATCTCGATCAATCCGTGCTCGTCGAGCTCGCTCGCCGGCAGGTCGGCGACTTTGCGGCCGTGGCGCATCACGACGATGCGGTCGGCCAGCTCGAGCACGTGGGGCAGGATGTGGCTGATGATCGCCACGGAGATGCCGCGCGAGCGCACCTCCTTGACGATCTCGAGCACCGCCGCGGACTGGGCCACGCCCAGCGCCGCAGTCGGCTCGTCCATGATCACGAGCTTCGACGCCCACACCATTGCCCGCGCGATCGCGACGCTCTGGCGCTGACCGCCCGACAGCGACTCGACAGCGGTGCCGGACAGGCTCGGGATGTTGATCTTGAGGTCGTTGAGGTGCTGCTCGGCCTCGCGACGCATGGCGCGTCTGTCGATCATCCCCAACAGGCCGAGCGGCCCGTTCCTGCGCCGCTCGCGGCCCAGGTAGATGTTGGTCACCACATCGAGGTTCGCCGGCATGGCGAGGTCCTGATAGATCGTCTCGATCCCGTGCCCGCGTGCCTCGATCGGCGACCTGATCGCGACCGAATGGCCCTCCAGCTCGATCTCACCGGCGTCCGGGGTCACCGCTCCGGAGATCATCTTCACCAGCGTGGACTTGCCCGCCCCGTTGTCGCCGACGATCGCCACGATCTCTCCGTGGCCGATCTCGATGTCGACGTCGTCGCAGGCCACGATCGTGCCGTAGCTCTTGGTGAGGCCGCTGGCTTTGATCAGCGCCGTCACGCGCGCGCCACCTTGAGCGAGGCCCTGCGGCGCAGTTCGCCGAGGATGATCGCGAGCAGCAGCACCGTGCCGGTAATCACCGGCTGCCAGAAGCTCGAGATGTCCTCGAGTACCAGACCGTTGGAGATCATGCCGAGGAGCAGGATGCCGACGAGCGTGCCGACCACCGTTCCACGTCCGCCCTCCAGCGCCGTGCCGCCGATGATCACCGCCGCGAGGATCGTGAGCAGGTCGTTCTGCCCCGCGGCCTGGAACGGCGCGACCGAACCCGACGCGGACGCCAGCACGACGCCCGACAGGCCGGCGGCCAGCCCTCCCAGCACGTAAAGCAGGACGATCACGCGGGTCACCGGCACACCCGACAGACGGGCGGCCTGCTTGTCGCCGCCCACTGCGAACACGTGCACGCCAAAGCGGGTGTAGCGCAGGATGAAGAACGCCGCCAGGAAGGTCGCGCCCATGATCACGGTCACGGTCGGGAGGCCGAACACGAGGTCCGAGTCGCCGATCTTCTCGAAGGTGTCGTTCTCGATCAGGAGGGGGTCGCCCTCGGTGATCACGAACGCCAGCCCCGTGAATACGAAGTTGGTCCCCAGCGTGACGATGAACGGGTTGAGGTTGAGCAGCGCGACGAGCAACCCGTTCAGCACGCCGACCGCGCCGCCGGTCCCGATCCCGATCAGCACGACGAACACCACCGGCACCCCGTCCTCCAGCAGCGCCTGGCAGACGATGCCGGTCATGATGAAGATCACCACTGGTGACAGATCGATGCCGCCGCCGATCAGGATGATCGTCGCGAAGGCCGCAGCGATGCCCACGACCGCGACAGCCTCCGTGATGTTGAGCAGGTTCCTCTCCGTGAAGAAGTACTCGTTCGAGAGGCTGAGGTAGAGGCCGAGCGCGAGAGTGATCAGCGGCAGCGCGTATTCCGGCTGCAGGAGCAGCGTGCCCGCCCGGCTGCCGATCCGGCGCGGACGCGCGACCTCCTCACCCTCGCGCGGGTTGGACGTGACGTGCACTCGCTACTCGGGATAGAGCTCGTCGACGTTGTCCTTGGTGCCGCGCACCAACTCCGTTCCGACGAACTTGGGAACAGGGTTGCCCGCCATGACGTCCTGGAGGATCGGGATCAGCCAGTCCCCGTAGCGCTCGGGGAAGAACGCGACCGACAGGTCCTGCTCGCCTGAGCGCACCGACTTCTGATCGGCGGGGTCCAGGCCGGTGTCCGCGAGGATCGTGTCCTCGTCCGGGCGGCCCTCCCGTTCGACCGCCTTGAGGATGCTCTGCATCCGCGGCGAGTCGATGCTCGTGATCGCGACGTGCTTGAAGTCGGGATGCGACGTGAACCAGTCCGTCACCCGCTTCTGGCCCGACTGCGACTCGGTCAGCTTGCAGACGATGTCGAAGACGTTGCCCTCTGGAATCGCGAAGCCCTTCTCGGGGACCGTTTTTGCGACCTCCTCGAACATGATGTTCACGGTCGGCCCGTTGTCGGGATCGGTGCACTGCACGATCGCCGTGTCCTCGGGCTTCCATTCGCGCGCCTGCGCCTCCTCCGCGAGGAATGCGCCGATCTCCTTGCCGACGTCCGGCCAGTTCGCGCCCATCGCGGGGTGATCGTCGATCGGGATGTACATCTGGACCGACGGGATGCAGTTGTCTTCCTCGAGGATCTCGAAGAATTTGGGCAGGATGCTCGGGTCTAGGTTCGCCTGGAGGACGCCCTTGTTCTGCTTGACACCCGCCGTCTTGGCCGCGCTGAGCGGCTCCGTGCGGGAGGGGAACTTCAGGTTGTAGACGTCGAGTGGCATGCCGGCCTTCTCGGCCATGGCCGTGACGCTCTTCGTGTTCGCGACCCCGAACGTGTCCGAGTTGCCGTAGTGCATGTAGCCGATCTGCGTGTCGCCGCCGGTTACGTTGCGGATGTCGGCCTTGTACTCGGCTGGGTGGTCCTTGGCCACCTCGAACTTGCAGCTGTCGCCGTTCCACCGGTACCACGGCTCGACGGACGCGCCGACGGGCGACGACTTGAGCACCTCGGAGCCCAGCTCCAAGCCGGTGCCGTACGGGCCGCCGTCTCCGCCGCCGCTTGACTCGTCACCATCTCCACCGCAGGCGGTAACGGCGGTAAGACAACAGATCACAGCTAGTCCAAGCGTTGATCGGAGCACATCCCCTCCAGGTTTGGGAACCGATACTGGAAACCTTTCCGGACTCTATTGGAGTTCACGATCCGGCGTCAAGCCCTAAGAACAGCGCGCTTTTGCGGCTAGAGTCTGGAATCGCTTCCAACCCTGCGAACGTGGCCTCCCGAGATTCCGTGAAACCAGTCGTGGCGCGCACTCAGCGCGTGAGCATCCGCGATGTCGCCGACCACGCTGGTGTGGCGATGTCGTCAGTGAGTCGAGTGCTGAGCGGGCATCCCGACGTCAGTGCGGCCATGCGCGACCGGGTGATGCGGGCGGTCGACGAGCTGGACTACACGCCCGACTGGCTCGCCCAGAGCCTGCGCCGCCAGCAGACCAAGACGATCGGCTTCACGATGGCGGACATCTCGAACCCGATCATGGCCAAGATCGTGCTGGGCGCGGAGACGGTCCTGCGAGCGAATGGCTACTCGGTCGTACTCACCAACTCCGAGGGCGCGGGCGACCGCGACGCCAAGCACATCATCATGCTCGACAACCGCCGCGTCGACGGGTTCCTCGTCGCAACAGCCGTCGAGGGCCACCGCGCCACGTCGGCTGCGCTGCGCGCGACGGACGCACCGGTGACGGTCATCGATCGCAACCTGCCGGCGAGCCTCATGGCGAGCACGGTTTTCTTCGACCATCGCCGCGGCATGCGCGACGCGGTCGGGCACCTGCTCGATCTGGGCCACCGCCGCATCAGCCTCGTCCTCGGCCAGCGCTTCCGGCCCACGGAGGAGCGCCGGCGTGGATTGGAGGACGCCTACGAGATGCGCGACCTGCCGCCTACGTTCGACGTCGTCGAGGGCCACTACGCCGAGCGCCACGGCATGGCTGCCGCCGAGCAGGTACTCGACGGCTCCGACCCGCCAACCGCGATCGTCGCCGGGAGCAACCAGCTGCTGACGGGGAGCCTGCGCATCCTCAAGCGGCGCGGCTTGAGGCTCGGTCGCGACATCTCGATCGCCAGCTGCGACGAGATCTCCCTCACCGAGCTCCACGACCCGCCGATCGCGGTTGTGCATCGCGACAATGCGGAGATCGGCCGGCGCGGCGCCGAACTCCTGCTTCGCCGCCTCGAGGGTGAGCAGAAGCCCGCCACGGTGACGCTCCCGACCTGGTTCGAGCCGCGCGCGAGCTGCGCGCCGCCGCGGGTCTAGATCAGCCGGCTGCCTGTCACACGGCGCCGGGATGCAGTTCCGGGGCGGCCTCTCGGAGCGCCTGGGTATAGGCGTGCTGAGGCTGCTGCAGGACCCCGCCCGCAGGGCCGCGCTCGCAGATCACGCCCCCCTGCAACACCGCCACCTCGTCTGCGATCGAGTTGACCAGGGCGAGATCATGCGTGATGAACAACAGCGCCAGTCCGGCGGCGCGCAGGTCGGCGAGGAGGGCGACAATGGCCGCCTGAATCGAGACGTCGAGCGCCGACGTGACCTCATCGCAGACGAGCAGCCTCGGGCGAGCCGCGAGCGCTCGTGCGATGGCGACTCGTTGCTTCTCCCCGCCGGAGAGCTCGCGCGCATAGCGGTCGAGGACCGTGGACGGCAGGCGCACGCGGTCGAGCAGCTCTTCGACGCGCAGCGCCGCCTCGTCCCTGCGCGTGTGCCCGAAGTGCCGCAGTGGGCGCGCCAGGATCTGGCGAACCGAGCGTCCCGGGTTGAGCGAGCGATCGGGATTCTGGAAGATGAACTGGATCCCCTCGCATTGCTTCGCCGTGCGCTCGGCGGCGTGCCCGGCGAGTGGTTCTCCGGCGAACGCGATCGTTCCCACATCCGGGCGGTGCAGCCCGACGATGCAGCGCCCGAGCGTCGACTTGCCGCTGCCGCTCTCGCCTACGAGCGCCACGCAGCCACCGGCCGGGACCTCCAGGGAGACGCCGTTGCAGACCTCGTGGCTGCCGTACGACGCGTGGAGGTCCACGACGCTCAGCAGTGCCGCTCCGTCGTGAGGTGACGACGCGGCCACGAGCCTGCGGTGGCTGACGATCGACTCGGCGGCGCCGGCCCGGTGGCAGCGAGCCCAGCGGTTGGGTTCGACCGCGACCGCCGCCGGGTCCACGGTCGTGCAGATGTCGATCGCGAGCGGGCATCTCGGGGCAAACCGACAGGCCGCCGGCCTCCTGCCCGGCGGCGGCGTGGTACCGGCGATGCCCTCCAGCTCGTGCCGGAATGCGAGCCGCGGCACCGACTCGAGGAGAAGCGCGGTATAGGGGTGTGACGGATGCGAGAAGACCGCGCTCCGCGGCCCATGCTCGACAACCCGTCCGGCATACATCACCGCGACGCGATCGGCCAGGCCGTCGACCGCCGCGAGGTCGTGCGTGACGTAGACGAATGCCGCATCGCTGGAGCCCGCGATCCGGCGCAGCAGTCGCAGGATGCGCGCCTGCGTGATCGTGTCGAGGCCGGTGGTGGGCTCGTCGAGCACCACGACCTGAGGCTCGGCCACGAGCGCCATCGCGATCGTCAGACGCTGCTGCTGGCCTCCCGACAGCTCGAACGGATAGCGCCGCAGGAAGCCGGCGTCGGACGGCAGGCCCACCTCCTCGAGCATCGCCTCGACCGCCCTGGCGACGCGCTCGCGCGACCATCCGTGCACTAGCGGCACCTCGGCGAGCTGACGGCCCACTCGCTGGCGCGGGTTCAGCGCCGTGGTCGGATCCTGGGGAACGTACGAGATGACGGTTCCCCGCAGGCCGCGCCGGGCGCGCTCGTCGAGCGCCAGGATGTCGACGTCTCCGGGAAGCACCACGCTGCCGGCGGCCAGCCGCGTCCCCGCGCGCGCGTGCCCCAGCAGAGCGAGAGCCGTGCTTGTCTTGCCGCAGCCCGACTCGCCGACCAGGGCCAGACATTCGCCGCGCTCCACGCCGAAGTCCACCTCGGAGACGATCTCGCGCCCCTGTGTGGTGGACACAGCCAGGTCGCGCACCCTCATGACCTCAGACATCGCGTACCTCGGTCGAGCGCCCGGCGCTGCGCGCGACCCCGTCCGAGACCAGGTTCACCCCCACGGAGAGGATCGCGATCGCTGCCGCCGGGAGGATCACCACCCACGGCTGACGCAGCAGGCCGATGCGGTTCTCGCTGATCAGAAGGCCCCAGTCGGCGGCCGGTGGCGACTGACCGAGTCCTAGGAAGCTCAACGAGCTGTACAGGATGATCGAGCCCGTCACGCGCAGGCCGAAGTCGGCCATCACCGGCGTCCAGATGTTCGGCAGGATCTCCTGCAGGAGCAAGTACGGCGTATGCTCGCCGCTGGCGACGGCGGCCTCCACGTACTCGCGGGTCGACACCTCGCGCGTCACGGCTCGGACGATGCGCACGATCCGCGGAATGTGCACGAGCGCGATCGCTATCACGGCGACCAGAACGCCAGACCCCGCGCCCGCGACCAGCATGAGCACGAGAATGACCGGGGGAAAGGCCACCGCGACGTCCATCACGGCCACGGTTCCGAGGTCGAGCGCACCGCCCCGCAAGCCCGCCAGCGTTCCCAAGGCGATGCCCACGACGTAGGCGAGGACGGTGGCGGCGAACGCGACCACGACCACGGTCACGCCACCGTGCAGGAACCGGCTGAGCGCGTCCCTCCCGAGCACATCGGTCCCGAGCAGCGCCCCGTCGCCGGGCGGCTGCAAGGGCACCCCGACGATCTCGCTCGGGGGGTGCGGCGCCAACAGCGGGCCCACGAACGCGATGAGGACCATGGCCAGCGTGGCGGCGAGGCCGACCCGAGCGGGCCAGCTGCCGGTGGCCCCGCGGACCAGCAGGCTTCGCTTCCACGTCATCGCCCGCGAGCCAGCCTCGGCGTCAGCGCGACATGGGCGATCTCGGCCAGCGCCGTCACCGCGATGTAGACCGCGGTGATCAGCATCACGATCGCTTGCACGGTCGCCAGATCCCTGGTGGAGACGGCGTCCGCCAAGGCCAACCCAAGGCCGGGGAACTGGAAGACCTTCTCGGTCACGACGACGCCGCCGGCCAGCCAGGCGACGTTGAGCGCGAGCACCTGGATCGTGGGACCGAGCGCGTTGGGAATCGCATGCCGAACCAGCACCCGGCGCTCGCTCACGCCCTTCAGGCGCGCCATCTGCACGTACTCGGAGTCGAGCACGTCGATCATGCACGCACGCACCATCCGGGTGGTCTGCGCGGTGATCGCCGCGAGCAGCGTGAGCAGTGGAAGGAGGAGGATGTCGAACTGCGCCAGCAGCGGGCGGTCGGGATCCACCAGCGACACCGCCGGCAGCAGGTCGGTCCACGACGCGAAGAAGACGACCAGCAGCGTCCCGACCACGAACTCCGGCGTGGCGATGAACGCCAGCGTCGAGGTGGTGACGACGTGGTCGACGGGCGAGTCCCGCCGCACGGCCGAGATCGTGCCCAGCAGCAGCGAGAGCGGAATCAGCACGGCAAGGGTGAGCAGCGACAGGATCGCCGTGTTGCGGATTCGGGAGGAGATGATCTCGGAGACCGGGTCGCCGGACGGGATCGACTCGCCGAGATCGCCCCTCAGCAGGCCGGTGAGCCAATCGACGTAACGGTCCAGAATCGGACGTTCCAGCCCGAAGTCCGCACGGTACTGGGCCAGCAGCGCCGGCGTCGCGTTCTGCCCGAGTGCGGCTTGGGCGGCATCGCCTGGGAGGGCCTCGGTGCCGACGAACACGATCGCCGAGACCACGAGAAGGATTGCGACCGCCGTGGCGACCCGGAGCGAGATGCGCCGCAGCACGAGATGCTCTAGTACGAGCTCACGCCGCGAGCCACGTCCGGCGGAAGTCGTAGTTCCCCATGCTGCGGATCACGCTCGGCGTGATGCCGCGCACCTTCTCCGAGACGGCGTCGATGACCGGGAGGAACCCCCAGATCAGCGTCCCCCCGCGATCCCACAGGATCTGCTGCGCGTCCCCCATCAGCTGCTTCTGCTTGTCGGGGTCGGGCGACGCAAAGGCTTGCCCGACCACCTGCTCGAAGGCGTCGTCCTTGAACCTCGTCTCGTTGAAGGGCGAGGTCTTCAGGTAGGCGATGTTGATGTAGCTGGAGAGCGGCCGCCCGGCCCAGTTCGTCGCCGCGAACGGGTACTTGTCGTACGCGTTCGAGAAGTACTGGTCCGTCGGCCAACGGCGCAGGTCCACCGTGATGCCGGCCTGCTTCGCCTGCTCGACGAACAGCGTCGAGCACTCGAGCATCGCCGGCGCCGTGTCTGACGAATGGAGCGTTACCTTGAGGTCCTCGTGGCCGGCCTTCTTGAGCAGCGCCCGCGCCAGCTCGGGGTCGTGCTCGCGCTGCGGGATGTCCTTCGCGTAGTTCACGTCGAACCAGCACGGCAGGTCATTGCCGAGCTTGCCCTTGTCGCGCAGCACGTTCTGGACGATCTGCTCGCGATCCATCGCGTAGCGCAGGGCCTGCCGAACGTCGTTGTTGGTGAACGGATCGGCGCTGCACTGCACGTACAGGGCGGTGTGCTGGCCCCCGATCTTCTCCAGCAGCTTCAAGGACGGGTTGTCGGAGACCGCATCGACGAGCGTGAGGTCAAGCTGCGAGAGCGCGTCGATCTGTCCCCCCTGGAGCGCGTTGACACGCGAGTTGGCGTCGTTCACCGACACGAACTCGAGCTCGTCGAGGTACGGCAGGCCATCGCGGTAGTCGTCGTGGCGCACGAACAGGCTGCGTTCTCCGCGCTTCCAGCTCTTGAACTTGAACGGACCTGTACCGATCGGGTTCTCGAAGTCGCTGCCGGCCGCGAAGATCTTCACCGTTCGGTCTCCGAGCACATCGGGGAGGAACGAGTTGGGCCGCTTCAGCGGCATCTCGATGGTGAGCTTGTCGAGGGCGCGAAGGCCGTTGCCGTCCACGTCCGCGAGAGCCCCGCCGCCCTGGGCCTTGTTCTTGGGGTCGAGCATGTACTGGATGCTCGAAACGACGTCGTCGGAGCTGAGCGTCTTGCCGTTGTGGAACAGGACGTCCTTGCGCAGTTTGATCTTCCAGACGCTCGCGTCCTTGTTCGGCGAGAGCTCCTCCGCCAGGGCGTTGAAGGTGCGGCCGTCGGGGTCGAAGTCAGTCAGGCCTTCGAACAGGTTGAACCCGCGAGCCGTGTCGATCTCGCCGTTGGCGAGGTTGAAGTTGAGCGTCTCCGTGGAGCCGGCTCCGATGATTCCAACGCGCAGGCGGCCGCCGCGGTTCACCTTCTCGGTGCCGGATGCCGGGCTCCCGGACGGCTCGGACGAGCCGGAGTCACAGGCCGCCAGCACTCCGCCGAAGGCAAGGCCGACTCCGCTCGCGGCGGCCCCCTTTAGGAGATGCCGCCTCGAGAGTCCGGCCTGGTGCAGATCGTGGCTGTCTTGGGGGGAATCCGCCATGAGCGCTCCTTGCAATCGTTTCCGGAACCGATTCTAGCCTGCTCTGTCAAGCCCCCAGAGGAGCGCCCTGGAATCTGTCGCGTCTTGTTTGGACGTCGTGTAGGGTCGCCCGGAATCGATACCAGACGACGAAAGGGAGCGCTG
>WUUC01121424.1_pt1 | contig 11865 bp, 14 predicted proteins | sample 6278441 | NCBI WGS metagenome assembly WUUC01 (sample SAMN13675441, study PRJNA597444) | soil metagenome | isolation source: soil | place: USA: Washington | collected 2017-10 | reverse complement strand
CTGTCGTTCCGGCGAAGAGCCGGTCGAGGAAGATGCCCATGTCGCCTCTCAGTAGCCCAGGTACGCGCGGCGGACGGTGTCGTTGCCCCGAAAGGTCTCGGCCGTCCCCGTCGCCGCGACGGTGCCGACCTCGAGCAGGTAGACCCGCGCGGCCAGGTCAAGGGCGAGCTCGGCGTTCTGCTCGACGAGCAGCAGCGCGGTGCCCTCGTCGGCGTTGAGCTGCCGCAGGACCGTGAACAGGCCCTGCACGACGACGGGCGCGAGGCCGAGGCTGATCTCGTCGCAGAGCAGCAGCCGCGGGCGCGACATCATCGCCCGCGCGATCGCGAGCATCTGCTGCTCGCCGCCGGACAGCGTGCCGGCGAGCTGGTCGCGGCGCTGCCCGAGCACCGGGAAGACCGTGCACCACTTGTCGATGTCTTGGATGACGTCGCGGGCCTTGTCGCGGGTCACCGCGCCGACCCGGAGGTTGTCGCGGACCGTGAGGTCGGTGAGCGTGCCCCGGCCCTGCGGCACCAGGCTCACGCCGCGGCGGAGCATGGCGTCGGGGGTGGTGTCGTCGGCGGGCTCGCCGTCGACGGTGATCTTGCCGGTGTGCGGGATGAGGCCGGAGATGGCGCGCAGCAAGGTGGTCTTGCCGGCACCGTTCGCGCCGAGCATCACCACGACCTCGCCGGGCGCCACGTCGAGGTCGATGCCGTGCAGGACGTTCGCGGAGCCGTACCCGGCGCGCAGGTCCTGGACGTCGAGGAGCGGGGTCACGCCACCCACCTCGCAAGCTCGGTGGTGGCTGCCTCGGCGCCTCGCAGGCTCGGCGCCGAGGCAGTGTTCAATGGTTCCCTCGCAAGCTCGCTCACGCGGCCCGTCCCAGGTAGGAGGCGACGACCTCGGGGGAGCGCTGCACCTCGTCCGGGGTGCCGTCGGCGATGATCTTGCCGAAGTCCATCGCCACCACGTGGTCGGAGATGCCCATCACCAGACCCATGTGGTGCTCGACGAGCAGCGCGCTGAACCCCAGCTCACGATGCAGGCGCTTGATCAACTGGCCGAGATCGTTCACCTCCGAGTGGGTCAGCCCGCCGGCGGGCTCGTCCAGCAGCAGCAGCTTCGGCTGGCTCAGCAGCGCGCGGGCCAGCTCGACCCGCTTCAACGTGCCGAACGGCAGGCCTTGCGCGGGGTGGTGGGCGACGTCGGTGAGGTCCAGCTCCTGGAGCAGCCAGGCGGCCTCCGACTCCAGCCTGCGCCGTGCCCTGCGCCCACCCGGCCAGCTGATGGCGGCGCCCAGCAGGTGCGGGGTGTGCCGCGAGTGGGCGCCGACGAGCGTGTTCTCCATGACCGTGAGTGAGGCGAACAACGCCAGGTTCTGGAAGGTGCGGGCCACCCCGTTGCGCACGATCTGGTAACGGCGCAGCGCCAGCAGGTCGGTGCCGTCGAAGCGGATCTCGCCTTCGCTGGGCCGGTACACCCGGGTGACGCAGTTGAACAGCGAGGTCTTGCCGGCCCCGTTGGGTCCGATGAGCCCACAGATCTCGTTGTCCGCCACGGTAAAGCTCGCGTGGTTGAGTGCCGTGACCCCACCGAACCGCAGCACGATGTCCCTGACTTCAAGCACCAGACACCTCCCGCGGCACCGTCGCCATACTTCAGTTAGCGGTGTTGAGTTAATACAACATGGACAGATGTTCGGTCAACGCATCAGCGTGATTCGTTGTGCAACCAGAATGAATCTAGGCGATCAACGCCGTTAGTTGTAGTATGCGAAGCATGACCGGACCGGGCTGTACTGTTGCAGAAGTCGCCGTCCTGCTCGACAAGCTCACCATCACCGAGCTGCTGACCGGTTACCTCCGAGCCATCGACCGCGGCGACATCGCCACGCTGCGGGCCAGTTACCACCTCGGCGCTTTCGAGGAGCACGGCGGCCTGTACGCAGGCCCCGCCCAGGGCTACATCGACTCCATCGAGGCCGGCCTCACCCATCCCCGCGCGGTCGGCACCCACACGCTGTCCAACGTGCTGATCGAGGTCGACGGCGACCTGGCCCGCTCGGAGCACTACGTCCTCGCGATGACCCGGGTGAAGGTCGACGGTGTGGTCCGCGACTCCCTGGTGGCCTCGCGGATCATCGACGACCTGTCGCGCCGCGACGGCCGGTGGGGGATCATTCGGCGGCGGCTGCGTTTCGACTGGTCCCACGACCTCGGCCCACGCCCGGAGCGCTGGGTGTCCGGCCTGCACGACCCCGCGGATCTGTTGCACGGAGCCAAATTCCCGGACGATCCCGTCTACGACGACAGCTGGCGCGCTGTGTCCACAGTGGAGGGATGTTGATGAGCACCTCGGTGGAAGGCTGCGTCGCCCTCGTCACCGGCGGCAACCGCGGCATCGGCCAGGCGTTCGTCACCGAACTGCTGGTCCAGGGCGCCCACCGCGTCTACTGCGGCGCCCGCCGCGTGGACGACGTGCCGGCTGAGCTGACGGCCGCCGGCGCCATCCCCGTCCAACTCGACATCACCTCCGAGTCGGCGGTGTCCGCGGCCGCCTCGTCGTGTGGTGACGTGACGGTGCTGATCAACAACGCCGGCTTCCACGGCCGGTCGCGGCTGGTGTTGACGTCGAACCCGGAGATCGCCCGCCAAGAGATGGAGGTCAACTACTTCGGCACCCTCAACATGATCCGCGCCTTCGCCCCCGTCCTGGCTGCCAACGGCGGCGGCTCGATCGTGAACGTACTGTCGGTTGCCGGCGCGTTCCCCACCGCGTTCATGGGCGGCTACTCCACCGCCAAGTCCGCCGCGTTGTTCCTGTCCACCATCGCCCGTGCCGAGCTGGAACCCTTCGGCACCTCGGTCACCGCGCTGATCGTCGGCTCCGTCGACACCCGCATGGCCGACCACGTCTCCGGCCTCAAAGAAGAGCCCCACGACATCGCGGTAGTCGGGTTGCGCGCCATGTCCCGCGGCGAACGCACCCTCGACACCGACCGCATGGCCATCGAAGCCCGCGCCCGCTACTCGGTGGACCCGGTCCGCTGGGAACGCGGCATGGCCAAGGTGCTCAACTCGGGTTCGTTGTCCACCGGCCGCAAAGCACCGTGACGTACCGAGTGGTGCAGTGGGCCACTGGCTCCATCGGCCGCCGGGGTCAGACAGGCGTCCTCGCGACGAGCAACTTCGACGAGATCCTCGCCCTCGACGCCGATGTAGTCATCCACACCGCCCGCCTGGAACTCCCCTACGAAGCCCACGACTCCGACATCTGCCGGTTGTTGCGCAGCGGCAAGAACGTCATCACCACCGCCGGCCACCGCCGCCTCACCCTCGCCATCATCTGGACCATGGACCGCACCCACCCCCGCTACGCCGGTCGCCCCCCACTGGCACCTCCACCTCACCGGCAAACCCGAGCTCACCATGTCCCTCGACCTCCACGACCCCACCGACCCCACCGACCCCAGTGTCTTCACCACCGGCGGCCAATACGCCGCCCCCGGCCTCCTCACCCCGTCAACCTTCGCCCTCTGCAAGGTCACCTGAAAGCCACGCTCCGGGCGGACCGGATGTGCGTTGCGTTCCCGACTTAACGCCGGGCAAGGTGTCGCAAGGACCCGGCGATGACGGCGCGCTGCGCCGCGGGCAGATCCACCTGCTCGACCAACGCGTCCGGGTCGATCCGCCCGTCGCGCAGCGCCGCCAGCAGTTCTGGTGGGAACCCGGCCGCCGAGGCGTTGGCCAGCTCAGCGGCCAGCTCCTCGACACGCGCATGGTCGCCGGGCTCGTCGGCCAGGTTCTCCATCTGCCGGTACACCTCGCCGATCCGGGCCGCCGCGGCGGGATCCGCCGCCATCGCTCCCGCGGCATCCAGCGTCATCCGGCGCACCTGTGGCGCCGCAACGGTATCGGCCAGCGCCAACAGTTCCCGTTCGACGGTGGCCGCTTTCGTCGTGGCGCCGCCGAGGGCTCGGAACAGCTCGGTGAGCTCGGCCGAGCCCAACTCATCCACATCAGACACTCCAGTTTCGCGCAGCTCGGCTAGGCGCGCCCGCCGGCGCTGGATCTCCCGTTCCTGGCGGGCCAGGTCGGCGTCGAGCTCGTCAAGCAGCATCACGAGATCCCGGTGCGGTTCGCCGGCAAGTACGCGTCCCACATCATCGAGGCTCAACCCCACTGCGACCATGCGCCGGACCCGGGCCAGCCGCACCGCGTCCGCCAGCCGGTAGTCCCGGTATCCGTTGGACCGTCGCCCGGGGCTCGGGCAACAACCCACGCTTGTGGTAATGCCGGATCGTCCGCACAGACACACCCAGCATCCCGGCCAGCACCCCGATTCGCATGAGTCAAGGAGAAACCATGACGCGGTGTCATGGTCAAGCTCAGGCCAGCCCGCGCCCGGTGGCCGCCCCCGGCAAACTCGAGCAAGATCGCTGTCGATTCCACCCGACCTCGCTCGTCGAGAAGGTAAAGCAAGACACCAACCCAAGGAGGATTCCCATGGCCCAGTACGCAGTCCTGATCTACTCTCCGGCCCCCGCCGACCCCATGGACATCACCCCCGACTACCTGGAACTCCTCGACCGCTACCCCGCCCAAGTCGAGGAGTTGGGCGGCCACATCGTCACCGGCTTCGCCCTCGAACCCAGCACCACCGCCACCGCCATCCGCGGTGACCTCATCACCGACGGCCCCTTCATTGAAGCCAAAGAAGTCGTCGCCGGCTTCTTCATCCTCGACGCCCCCGATCTGGACACCGCCCTCCAAATCGCCAAACTCAACCCCGCCACCCGCGACGGCGGCGTCGAAGTCCGCCCCCTTTTCGAACCGCCGGCCGAGTGACACCACGCGATGGGGGGCCGTCCAGAGCGGCCCCCCATCCACGTGTCCGAGGAACATCCCTCTTGTGGGCCGGCCGTTGGCGCGGATGTTTGGCGACACATCCCCGGTCTGCGCTGTCACACTCTGCCAAGCGGCATGCGCAACCGCTGGTGAGATCGCGTTCAGACGGCCTAGTCTTGAAAGTGAGCTGCGGGTGTAGCGCCAGCGGCACCGCGTTCTCCCGCGCCGTGCTGACACCGTGTCTATTGTCCAGTTTTTAGGAAGGAATTGTCAGATCTGCCGTGTGGTCACCGGGCACGCTTCCGGCAGGTAGCCGCAACGGACTGGAGACTGTATATACAAGACAAGCCCTGAGCGATGGTCCCTGCGATATAGTCCCGTTGGCTAGGGAGGTCTGCGGTGCTGTGGCAGCAGCCTGCGATGTTGTTCTTGGTGTCCTTGATCCCCAGCATCATCGCGCTGATATTTCGCTGCCAGGGCCGCGGTGCACCGTTCGCAACGATGGCGAGCTCGACCTGCTCGGCACTAACGATCATCATTGTCGCGGTTCTCGCGGCGGCCGCCGCCTTCTTCGCCCATCAAGTACCTGGCCTGTCCGACGTGCCGCCTATCGTGACTGCCGTCGTAGTGCCATGGACGCTGTGTGTGAGACGACTCCAAGCTCAGCGGGATCCTGCTTCGATACCCCAAGCCAGGTCGATACACATGGTCATTGTGAGCGCGGGATGTGTCCTGTTGCTGCGATGGTTGGACACTCAGATGAGCATGGACAAGAACGACTGGGTAGAAGGCGAGGACGGCTGGGAAAGTTGGTCTCCCGAGGAACTGACTGTGAAGTCCAGAGACTTTTCCAATCGACTCAAACGGCTCGCGGCCACGAATGAGGACTTGTGCAAGAAGGTCAAGTCCGACTGGTCGTTCATCAAGAGGAAATTGGTTATAGCTCAAGATACATGTCGCAAATCCGCCGAACGTGCCGAAGCTCTCAACGCGGCGAGAGAGGCATACCTCGTTCTACGAGGACGGGCGTATGACGAGGGTTACCGCCGTCGGTTTGACCCCACGCTCGGCCGGCGCCGCATCAGGCTGCCGAGCTGGGCGTTCGGCCGGTAGGGCGGCGGCAGTACCCGATCTCAATGAGTTTGGCGTACCTCGTCCTGGGGAACGAGCGTGACGTTGACGTAGGCGTGAAGAGCTTGCGCTACCGTGCCAATTGTTCGCAGGGTAAGGTTTTCGTCACCGGACAACACTTGGCTCACGCGGCCTGGCGTAACGCCCAACCGTTTGGCTAGGTCAGATCTGCTGACGCCATGTTCTTTCATGTACCACGTGATCGCCGAGTTGATTTCTAGGGGAAGTTGAGCCACGACGTCCACCACGTCTTCTTCCACCTCGGTCACGCTGGGAGACTCGGGCAGAGCCGCGGCCGCGCGCTCAACCTCGTCTAATAGCTCCAGCACCGGGGTCGCCTCGCTGGGAGCCTGTCGCACGACTACGCGCCGTGCTTGCTCGAGCAGGTAGCGTACATCCCGAGCCGGCTCATGGCCGTAAAACTCCGCAGACGATGTCATGCCCCCAGTTTAGCTATAGCTATGTTGTTTAGATAGGCCTAAAGACCCTGATTCCCCTGGTTGAGCTACGCAGGAGACGTTAGCTCAGTCGTCTTAAAGGACAAAATGTCAGAAAGTAGACAATTTGTGGACATATACTGGACTACGATAGATCGAACCTCGGCGGCTAGGTATAACACTATGCCTGCGCCTTGGCAGGTGCAACAACCCATGCTTTAGCTGACTGAGGCTTGGTCGGCCGGGTTGCGGACGACCTGCACTGAGGAGCCACGGAGGCGGTCGCCGCATTCGCTGCACAGCAGGCGGGGGTGGAAGGCTCGGCGGCAGGGGGTGTGGGTCAAACGTAACGCTGGGCCTTCGGGGGCTTGGAACCAGCGGTGGGCCCATTCGATGACGGTGGCCAGTACGGGGAAGAAGGCGCGGCCTTTTTCGGTTAGGTGGTAGGTGACCCAGTCGGGGCGTTGGGGATTGGGGGTTTGGGTCAGTACTCCGATGTCGCAGAAGGTTCTGAGGCGTTCGGCGACGATGGTGGGGGGTGCGCCCATGCGTTGTTCGAATTCGCCGAAGCGGGTGGCGCCCAGGAAGGCCGCACCTAATAGAGCAGTGGACCAGCGGTTGCCGATCATGGCCATGGTTTGGGTGATGAGTTCAGGGGGGCGGGGACCGGAGTGTTTGCGGCGGCGGGTGACGGCGGTGGGGATGGAGCGGTCCCAGCCGCCGCTGGGGCCGAAGCGGCCGCGGACGTCGCGGGCTTCGGCGATTTCGTTGCAGGATTCGCACGACAGTAGTGGGCTGAAGATGGCGTTGCAGCGGGCGTGGCGCATTTCGGGGAGGTGTTCATCGGGGTCGTTGACCCATTTTTGCTCCCAGGCCCACATCGTCAACAGTATTGGCCACATTTGGCGGCCGCGGGGGGTGAGGCGGTAATGGTGGCGGGGTGGGCGGGTGTCGACGCGGACCCGTTGCATGATGTCGGACTCGACGAGGCGGGAGAGGCGGGCCGTCAGCACGGTGCTGGAGATGGGGCCGGCGCCGAGCCAGTCGTTGTATTGGGTGAGGCCGGAGTTGAGGGCGAGTTGGACTATCCACAGGGTCCACTCGTCGCCGACGATGCCGTTGGCGACGGCGATGGCGTTGGGGCCGCCGGGCTCGAGAACAGTGACCTCGCCGCGGGCGGCGGGTTTGTTCTGGGCCATGGGGTTTCCTTTGGAGGTCGAGGTCATGTCGGGACGATCGAGAGGCGGACGCCGCACAGGGTGTGGTCGCGGCGTGTCGCATCGCTGGCGCCGAGGGTGACCGCCACCAGACCGTCTTGATCCGCTTGCATTGGCACGAAGCGTAGCTTTCGGCCGCTCAGGTCGAGTTCGGTGGTCCCGGGCGGTACGTCCAACCCGAGCAACACGGCCCAGCGGGCGGCGTACGCAACCGGGTCGGGCACGGCGAGGTCGGCCGCGATGATGTCGGAGACCACGCTGGTGCTGCCGGTGTCCGAAAGCGCTGGGCAGAAGTGCCACTCGGCGCCGGAGCGCATCTCGTCGATCTCGGCGAGAGTGCCGAGGTCGCGGGGGTGCCACTGGGTCAGCGGGTTGCCTTCGTAGACGGTGTGCATCACGGGCTTCAGGCCGATCGAGGCGGCGCGCGAGATCACCGCGTCGACGTCGGGGACCTGCAGGGCGACCAGGTAGCCGCGGTCGCCGCCGCGCCGCAGCAGCCGACCGGGGGAGGAGTCGGCTGCCAGCGGCGCGACGATCTCGAGGAAGGTCTGGTTGATGGCGAGGACCTCGTGTTCGAAGCCGAGTTTGGCCATGCCGGGCTCGTCGCGGACGCCGTCACGGAGGCCGAGCAGGGACTTCGCCTGAGCCAGGGCGGTGGGGAGGTCGCCGGTGAGCAGGACTACCTGACGCAGAAGGGTCATGAGATGTGCTCCGGGACCAGCCGCTGGCGCAGCTCGCGTTTGAGGATCTTGCCGACGGGGTTGCGGGGGAGGGTGGGGACGATCTCCAGGCGTTCCGGCCACTTGAAGCGGGCGACCTCGGCCCCACGCAACAGATCCAGCAGTGAGTCCAGAGTCGGCGCGTCGCCGGGTACGCGAGGTACGACGAAGGCGCACAGACGTTCGCCGAGGACGGGATCGGGCATGCCGACCAGGGCCACCTCGCCCACCTTGGAGTGCGCGGAGAGCAGCGACTCGACCTCGACCGCGGACACCTTGTAGCCGCCGCGGCTGATCAGGTCCTTGGCGCGGTCGACGTAGACCAGCAGATGGTCGCCGGGGCCGGTGATCTCGAAGATGTCGCCGGTGCGGTAGTAGCCCTGCTCGTCGAACGGGGACGGCACGTCGCCCCAGTACCCGGCGAAGATCGTCGGGGCGGACACCCGGAGCTCGCCGGGGTGGCCGGGTTCGTCGATGTCGACGCCGGTGTCGAGGTCGACCAGGCGGGACTTGGTCTCCCGGCCGGCGCGGGCGCGCCAGTTGAAGGTCGGGTCGCCGGGCCGGGGGAACAGTCGCCCTCGGTCGGCGGGATCGGGAATGGTGTCCGGGCAGCCGAACAGGCACAGGCCTTCGTTGGAACCGAACAGGTTGAGCACCTCGACGCCGCGATCGCGTTCCCAGGCCTCGATCATCCACGCGGGCAGGGGTGCCGAGCCGGAACCGACGGCGCGCAGGGACGACAGGTCACGAGCGGCCAGCTCCGAGGGGTGGGCGACCAGGTTGGTGAGCACCGCGGGCGGGGCGCAGGTGTAGGTGACCCGCTCACGCTCGATCTGGTCGAGGAAGACGGCAAGGTCGAACGGGTGGTGCTGGACCAGCCGCGCACCGAGCATCAGCCACGGCAGGAACATGCCGGCCATGCCGCCGGCGTTGACCATGGGGAACGGGTTGAGCAGCACATCGTCGCGCGTCAGCCGCGGCGTCGAGATGGTGCCGAGCGCGATCGCCTGCCAGTCGCCGTGCGCGCGGGGCACACCCTTGGGAAGGCCTTCGGTTCCGGAGGTCCAGCACAGAGTCACGCAGTCGTTGGGGTGCAACGGGATGTCAGGCGCACCGTTGCCTTTGGACATATCGTGGGCAAGGTCGATCACACCCGCCGGCAGGTCGTCACCCCAGGCGAGCACCGTCTCGGCCACACCCGTCGCCCGGGCCGCCAACCGTGACTTGTTCGCCCGGCCAACGGTGACGAACACCTTCAGCCCGGCGAGCCTGCCCAGCTGGGTCAGCTCGTGACCGGCGTACTGGATCGGGAACGCGCAGGTGATCGCGCCGAGGCTGGCGACGGCCAGGTACGACACGGCCAACTCGACGATGTTGGGCAGTTGCACCCCGACCACGTCGCCCTGCCGCACCCCTGCGCGGTGCAAGGCCCCCGCCAGCTGACGGACCTCCCGATCCACCTCGGTCCAAGTCAGCTGGCGGGGAGCACCATCGGTGATCGCCAAGCGGTTGTCGGGGTCCACAAGGGACACCTGATCCGGCCGGGCGACCACATGTTCGGCGAGCAGGTCGAGCCAGGTCTTGCCGCTCCACCAGCCGTCACGGAGGAACTCGGCGACCTTGTCCTCAGGGAAGAGCCGCATGGACACCTCCAATGCTGGCGGCGAAGTCGAGGAACGCCGCCCGTGCCTCGGAAAACTCGCGCGGCTCATCCTGCTTGCTGAGGTCGATCAGGGACGCCAGCTCAGCCGGTGTGACCGGGCCGCCCGGCAGCGGAACGGACCCCCACTCGACCGCGCTGGTAGCCCGCAGCACACCGCCGGCGCAGACCAGCACCTGCCCGTTCACCGTCGAGGCCGGGTCGACCAGCGCGGTCACCAGCGGGGCCACCGCGGCAGGGGTGAGCGTGTCGCGGAACTCGGCGCCCATCCCGGTGTCGGTCAGCTGCGTTGTGGCGTAAGGCAAAACGACGTTGGTGAACACGCCGCGGCGCGAGCCCTCGACTGCGATCGCCTTGCCCAGCGCGATCAGCGCACCCTTGCTCGCCGTGTATGCGGACACCGTCGGCTCGCCGTGCAGGCCGGCGGTGGACGAGACGAGCACGATGCGCCCGAAGCCGGCCGCGCGCATGTGCTGGCTGCACAGCATGGCGATGTGTGCGCTGCCACCGAGGTTGGTGGCGATCACCGCGTCGAAGCGTTCCGGCGTGGTCTTGTGGAACATCTCGGGTTTGGCCACGGCCGCGCTGGTGACCAGGAAGTCGACGTGACCCCACTGCCGCAACGCGACGGCGAGCATGGCCGAAGCCGCGTCGGGATCGGTGACGTCGCTGTGCTCGGCCACGGCCTCTCCGCCGGCCGCACGGATCTCCTCCACCACCGCGTCGGCGGAGTCGTTGCGGTTGTTGACCACGACCCGTGCCCCGGCCGCGGCCAGGTCGAGGGCGAACGCCCTGCCTAGCCCCTTGCCACCACCCGTGACGATGCCAACCCGGCCCTTCATCGCGAGACCCGCTCGATGAGCACCGCGACGCCGAGGCCGGCCGCGCCACTGACCGCGGCCACGCCGTAGCGGCCGTCGCGCTGCTCCAACTCGTCGACGCACTGGCCGACCAGGATCGCCCCGGTGGCGCCGAAGGCGTGGCCCATCGCGATGGTGCCGCCGTTGGGGTTCAGCCGGTCAGGGCCGGCGTCCAGATCGCGGCGGAAACGCAGGCACAGCGCGGAAAACGCCTCGGCGAACTCGAACACGTCGATGTCGGCGGGAGTCAGCCCGGCCTTGGCGATGACGCGCTCGACGGCCGTCTGCCCCGCGGTCAGCATGATCACCGGGTCGGTGCTCGCGGTCGCGCTGGCGACGATCCGGGCCCGCAAAGGCAGCCCCAGCCGCGAAGCGGACTCAGCGGACCCGAGCAGCAGCAGCGCCGCGGCGTCGGCCAACGCCGGCGAGGAGCCGACCGTGTGCAGGTGCCGGATCTCGCCGACCTCCGGGTGGGCGGCCAGCGCGATGGCGTCCTGGCCGGCGGCACCGAGCCCGGCGAACGCGGGCTCCAGGACGGCCTGGGTCTCCAAAGTGGTCCCCGGCCGGATCAGCTCGTCGCGGTCGAACTCACCCACCGGGACCACGCTTCGCTTGTAGAACCCGGAGTCCCACGCGGCGGCGGCCTTGGTCTGGGTCTCCACTCCGTACGCGTCGAGTTCGGAGCGCTCGAAGCCCTCCAAGGTGGCGTTGAGGTCGGCGGCGATACCCATGTGCACGGACCCGACGCGAGTGATGACGTCCTGGTCTGTCCACAGTGGACCGCCATCGGCGAACATCGGCACCCGGGACACGCTCTCGACACCGCCGGCGACGGCCAGGTCGATGTCCCCACCCCGGATGCGGCCGGCGGTCTGCGCGACAGCGTCCACGCCGGACGCGCAGAACCGGTTGAGGGTCACGCCGGGAACGTCCGGGCCCCAGCCGGCGAGCAGCACCGAGGTGCGGGCGAGGTTGGCGCCCTGCTCGCCGACCTGCGCGCTGTTGCCGA
>WUUC01012098.1_pt1 | contig 11865 bp, 10 predicted proteins | sample 6278441 | NCBI WGS metagenome assembly WUUC01 (sample SAMN13675441, study PRJNA597444) | soil metagenome | isolation source: soil | place: USA: Washington | collected 2017-10 | reverse complement strand
GGTAGCAGACGGTGCCGTCGATGTCGCGGCAGGTGAAGTACTCGTTGCCGCGGTTGAGGGCCAGGAACGCGCTCGGGTTGTCCGCGTACCGCTCAAGTGCGGAGAGTACGCGACCGCCGCCGTGCAGCCGGAGCGAGTCGGGTGCGTTCATGCTTGTCCCAACGTTTCGGTTTCGTTGCCGCCGACGATAGAGGATCGCCTCTGACGTCCCGTCGAAATCGCCATCACAGCGACGTCAGGGCTGAGTCAGCACCAGTCTCCAATACTGCGATGTACGTCACCGGTGGCTGAGCTCTCCATGCCACCAGCCGCCGGCAATGTCCGAAACGAAGATTGCGGGGTCATCGTGTCGGTGAAGGTTATTGCGGAAACTAGGCAAATACCCTCGTTGAGCAGCCTTGTGCGAGGAAAGGATGTCGCGAGCAATAGATGGGTTTACACGCTCTCGCCACGCGCGGTGCTGGATGACTCGTTCGCGAGCCTCACGGTAAAGCGAAGACTGGAGTCGGGCGCGATTTCGCTCGACGAGGTACCGCCGGGCGTCGTCGTCGGCCGGGTCGCGCTGGCGGACAAGGAGACGATCGAGGACGCGCTGGCCGCCGCGGCCGAGGCCACCAGGATCTGGCGTTCGGTGCCGCTGGCGACCCGTCTCGACGAATGGATGGCGCTGCTACGGGCCACCTTGCTGGCGAACAGCGAGGAGTTCATCCACATGCTCACCCTGGAGGGGCACCCGGTGGAGCTGGCGCGCTGGGAGCTGTCCGGGATGCTCGAGCTGACCCGGCCGGAGACGGTGGACTTCCTGCACGGCCAGATGTGGCAGGAGTTCACGGTCAACGGTCGGCGCAATATCATCCGGCGGCAGGCCGACGGCGTGGTGTGTGTAACGCCGCCCGCGAACGCGCCGCTGGTCAGCGCGCTACTCGGCGCCGCGAGCATCGCGGGGGGCAACGCCGTTGTCGTGCGCGCCCCGCGGAGCGCGCCCTTCGCCGTCTCGCACGTCATGCGCAACCTGATCGCGCCGACCCTGGACGAGCTCGGCGCCCCGCCGGGCACGCTCAACGTCGTCTGCGGCCACCCGAGCCCGATGCTGGATACCTGGATCGCCAGCCCGCATGTCAACGACATCATGTACTTCGGCGACACCCCGAGCGGGTTGCGGATCGAGCGCCGGTGCGTCGAGATGGGCAAGAAGCCGATTCTCGAGCTGGCCGGCAACGATGTCGTGCTGATCTGGAAGGACGCCGATCTGGACGGCGCCGCCGCAGCGCTCGCCGAGAGCTTTTACGGGTCCGGACAGCTGTGCATGGTCCCGAACCAGGCGCTCGTCCACCCGGCGGTGGCCGACCGGCTGATCGACCTGGTGGTGGCGAAGGCGCGGTCGCTGCGGCCCGGCTACCCCGACGAGGACGGTGTGCTGCTGTCACCCGTCCTGCGCCACGACAAGTTCGAGCAGTTCCTGTCCGAGGCGGTGGCCGGCGGGGCCACCGTCGTGACCGGCGGCCACGGAATGCAGATCGACGGAAGCCATGACCGTTCCGGGTTCTTCCTCGAGCCCACGGTGGTCCGGATCGACGGCCTGCGGCGCGCGCGCGAACTCGATGTGGTGCGGGAGGAGACGTTCTTTCCGCTGCTGCCCGTCGTCGTTCCGGACGCGGCGGACGATGAGCTCCTCTGCGACGTCTTCATCGAGTTCGTCAATTCCAACCGATACGGCCTGCGCAACTCGCTGTGGGCCACGGACGAGACGGTGATCGACAGGTTCGTGGCCGAGACGGCCGGGGGCGGCCTCCTCAAGGTCAACGACTCGCACATCGCGTTCGCGGCCCCGCTCCCGACCCATGGCGGCACCGGTCTGACCGGGGGCGTCTTCGGTGAGGCCAACTATCCCGTGCTCCGGACCACGCATCTGCAGGGCATCTCGATCGTCACCGACCGTTCGGAGAAGGAGCGGCGCAATGCGAACTCTGGATGAAGCTCGCCAGGTCTGCGAGCACCACCTCCCAGGTCTGTTGTCCAAGCTGTCCGGCATCTCGCTGCCCGAACTGGAGAAGCCCGGAAATCCGGCGCTTGAGCTGTTCCGGAAGTGCGGCGGGCCGGCGCTGGTGATCCCCAGGGCGTACGAGGGGCGCGGCGCGACGCCGATGGAGGCCATCCAGGTGATGCGCGCGATCGGGGCCACCGCCCCGTCCCTGTCCGTGGCGGCGGCGATGCACCACTTCTCCGTGGCGACCATCTTCGCGCTCGCCGAGAGCCTGCGCTCCAGCGGCGTCGAATGGGCGCTGCTGGAGGGGATCGCCACGCAGAACCTGCTGGTGTCCTCGGCCTTCGCCGAAGGCAATCCGGGCCAGGGGATCTTGTCCCCGCGCGTTACCGGCGTGCGCAAGGACGGCGGGATCGTCGTCAACGGGTCCAAGCGGCCGTGCAGTATGTCGCATTCCATGGACCTGCTCTCGGCCAGCGTCTCCGTTCCCGCCGAAGGCGGCGGGACCGAGGTGGTGCTGATGCTCATTCCGAAGGAAACGCCGGGGGTGTCCACCCACCCGTTCTGGGGGAGCAACGTGCTGGCCGGCGCCGAGAGCGACGAAGTGCGACTCACCGACGTCTTTGTCGACCAGCGCCTCCTGGTCCCGACCGAGGTCGGCGAGCAGGGCGAGCTCGATGAGCTGCAGACCGTCGGGTTCATGTGGTTCGAGATGTTGATCACCTCGTGCTACCTCGGCATGGCCAGCGCCCTGGCCGAGCGGGCCTTGGCGAGCAAGAAGCTCGGCACCGACCTGGTGGCCGATCTAGGCGTGCGGCTGGAGACGGCGACGCTGCTGCTGGAGCGAATCGCGGCACAGCTGGTGGCGAAGGAGGCGGACAACGCGGCTCTCGCCAAGGCGATGATCGCCAGGTACGGCGCCCAGGAAGCGATCTTGGACGTCGAAAGGAAGGCCGTCGAGGCGCTGGGCGGAATGGCGTTCATCTCCTCCCCGGAGGTCGCCTACCTCGCCGCGGCCTGCCACTGCGTCACCTTCCATCCGCCCTCGCGATCCAGCACACGCCGGGAACTGGCCGCGCACCTCGAAGGCGACATCCTGCGAATCAAGTGAGGTCACGCAAATGTCCAAGGGCGCTGTACCACCCGCCCAGTCCGCCGCCGGCGACATGTTGAGCCCCGGCGTCACCGGCGTCATGAGCGACGAACGTGTGTCGGCTCTGTACCGGCGCGCCATGAGCTCGGGCCGGGTCCGCCTGGCCGACGTCCTGGGCGGGCACGTGGAGGTCGAGTCCTTCGGCGCGTGGATCATTACCAGCGGCGGCGAGCGAATTCTCAACGTCGGGGGATACGGGGTGCTCATCACCGGCGCCCGGCACCCTATCGTGATCGCCGAGGTCGAGCGGCAGCTGCGCAGGCACCCGGTCGGAACCAGGATCTTCCTCGACCCGGTGGCCGCCCGCGCGGCCGAGCTGCTGACCTCCGTGGTGAACCACGACCTGGAACGGGTGCATTTCTCGGGCTCGGGGGCAGAGGCGGTCGAGGCGGCAATCAAGATCGCCCGGCTGAACGGGCGGCGCCGTCTGGTGTCGATGACCGGCGGCTACCACGGCAAGACGATGGGCGCGCTGTCGGTGACCGCCAAGAACGCCTTCCAGGATCCGTTCCGGCCCCTGCTCCCATACGCCTCCCACGTGCCGTTCGGCGACATAGCCGCCCTTGCCGGAGTTCTCGAGCGGCACCCGGGCGAGACTTGCGTGGTCGTGGAACCGGTCCAGGGGGAGGGCGGGGTGGTCATCCCGCCGAACGGCTATCTCGGCGACGTTCGGGCGGCGTGCTCGAAGTACGGCGCGCTGCTGGTCGTCGACGAGGTGCAGACCGGGCTCGGCCGGTTGGGGGCTTGGTGGGGGGCCGATCTGGAAGGAATCTGCCCCGACATCCTCCTTTCGGGTAAGGCGCTCGGCGGCGGCGTCATGCCGGTCGCCGCGACCATCACCACCGACAAGATCTTCGCCCCGCTCGACCGCGACCCGGTCCTGCACACCTCGACCTTCTCCGCCGCGCCGATCGCCATGGCGGCCGTGTGCGGCGCCATCCGGGCGATCCGGGAAGAGGGACTGGTCGAGCGGGCCGCCGAACTCGGCGCCCGGCTGACGCCCGAACTACACCGGATCATGGCTGCGGGGCTGGCGCACCACCGCCACGAGGTGCGCGGCGTCGGCCTTCTCATCGGTATCGAGTTCGGCGACCCCGCGATGGCGGCGGAACTCTTCATGGCGCTCGTCGCCAACGGCATCGTCGCCAACATGTCCTTGAGCTCCGACCATGTCGTTCGGCTCACGCCGCCGGCGACGATGTGCGAATCGGAGATCACTTTCCTGTTCGAACGGTTCGAGCGGGCGGTCGCACTGGTCGCCGAGCGAAATCCCGAATATGAGGTGCTTGCAGATGCGTAGCGTCGAACTCACGCTGAACTCTCCCGCGCACGCGGACTTCGCGTTTCAGCGGATCACCGAATTCGAGCGATATCCCGATTTCGTGGACGAGGTCCGCTCGGTCGTCGTACACGCCGAGGACGGCGAGACGCTGATGAGCGAATGGGACATCCTTTTCCGCAACGGCCCGTTGCGCTGGTCTGAGGTCGACTATATCCAGTCGGCCGTTCGCCGAATCGTCTTCGAGCAGACCAGCGGGGACTTTGAGGTGTTCCGGGGCTCGTGGCAGGTGAAGCCGGCCGAGAATGGCTGCTCGATCACCTTCGAGGCGATATTCGACTTCGGTATCCCGAGCCTGGCCGGGGTGCTCGAGCCGATCGCGAGCAAGGTGCTCAAGGAGGCCATCGCCACCATCGTGTACCGGCTGCTGGGCGAGGCCACGGTTGTCGGGGAACCCGCGGTCGCCGCCGCCGTCCGCGCCCGCCTCGGGCTCGAGCGCGTGGCCGCCGAAACAGTGTCGGCCTAGCACCCCGGGGAGATCTGGATGGACCACGCGAACCGCTTCGAGAGCCGGGTCACCTACCGGTTGCTCCGCGCGGAGTACGGGGTCGCGCTCGTCGTGTGCTCGGCACTGTTCCTCTGGCACGTCACCGAAGTGCGCTGGCTTCCGGCGCTGGCCTTGTTCGCCTACATCGACCTGATCGGCTACATCCCCGGGGCCATCGCATATCGGCGTGCCCGGGGTGCGCAGATCCCGAAGGTCTACTACGTGCTCTACAACACGATGCACAGCTTCGTCACCCAGGCCGCCGTGGTGGGGGCATGGATCTACTTGGCCGGTTTCGAATGGGCCCTGTTGGCGGTGCCGATCCACCTGTGCGGTGACCGCGCGATCTTCGGCAATTTCCTCAAGCCCTTCCGCGTACCTTTCGAGCCCGCGGTGATTCCAGAGTTCACGGAATTCGACGAACGAGCCACCGGTCGGGCCCGCGCGAACCTTTCGCTGTCGGCGCGGTTTTGAAGCAGGACCGGGAGTAGGACCGGGAGTAAATGCGATGTCCGAGAGCATAGAACGCCCCATCATCATCGGTGCCGGGCCCGGCGGTCTGGCGGTCGCCTGGACGCTGAAGGAGGCGGGGATAAACCCCCTCATCCTCGACCGGGAGACGATCCCCTGTTCGAGCTGGTACACCTACTACTCCTCGATGCGGATGAATTCCTGGCGGCGGCTGAGCTCGCTGCCTGGCATGCGGCTGTCGGCGGAATACGGTCCGTGGCCGATGCGGGACGACTTCATCAACTACATGAAGAAGTACGTCCAGGTCCTGGACCCCGACATCAGGTTCCAGACCGAGGTCAGCCGGATCAGCCGGCAAGACGGCCGGTGGACGCTGCGCACCTCCGCCGGCGATATGCAGACCAAGCACGTCGTGCTCGCCACCGGCCTGCACCGTAAGCCGTTCGTGCCGGACTGGCCGGGTCTTGACGAGTTCGAGGGGGAGTTCCTCCACGCCCGGGATTACCGGGTGCCCGACCCGTACGTCGGCAAGAACGTCCTGGTGGTCGGCTGCGGGCCGACGGGGATCGACATCGCGGTGGCGGTCATGCGGGCCGGCGCGTCCCGCGTCCGCATGGCGATCCGGCACACGCCGGTTCTGTTCAAGCTCAGCCCCACGACGTCGCTCCTGAGCCAGGCCATCAAGCACGGCCCGCTGCCGAACTGGCTGGTCAACCGGGGCAGCCTGCTGTTGCACAGGTGGCACTGGGGGGATCTGTCGCCGTACGGCCTGGCCCCGCCGGCCGAGGGGACCATGGCCGGGACGGCGCGCATCGGTCACTCCTATGGCGCGATCGACCGTGGCCTGATTCCCGCCGTCCGGGAGGGGACGATCGAGGTGGTCCCGGGCGTCACCGGCTTCAACAAGAAGGCCGTGCTGCTCGACGGGGGCGCCAGCATAAAGCCGGAGGTCGTCGTCGCGGCGACCGGGCAACGGCCCGGCATGGAAGGGCTGGTCGGACACCTCGGCGTGTTGTCCCAGCCCGGCGGGCGTCCGATCGTGCACGGGCGCGAGTGCGCCCGGCAGGCGCCCGGGATGTACTTCCAGGGGTACCGCCTGCCACCGGGGCAGCTGCCCGACATGGCGGTGGACGCCCGCGCGATCGCCCGCGCGATCAGCGGAGCCGGGCGGCTCGATCCCGCTCGGGTGCTGCGGAGGCTGCGGTGAACGGGCTCGGGACGCCCTGGGTGAGCACCGGTCACACCGGGACGCGTGGACGTCTCTATGGCACCCGGCGGTGTGACGTCGCCATCATCGGTGCGGGTCTGACCGGGCTTTCCACGGCGGTCGAGCTGCTCGAACTCGACCCGGACCTGCGGGTCGTGGTGATCGAGGCGGACCACGTGGCGGCCGGGGCGAGCGGGCGCGGCACGGGCCTGCTCGGCCCGCGTGTCGGCCCCGCCCTGTCGGTCGCCCGCCGGCGTTATGGCGACGACGTTGCGCGCGCGGTTTATCTCTGGTCGGTCTCCGCCGTACGCCACGTTCTCCACCTGGTGGAACGTTACGAGATTTGCTGTGACCTGACCCCCGGAAGCCAGCTGGTCGTCGCGCCCGACGAGGAGGCCGCGGCGGAGCAGGCGCGCGAGGCCGAGGCCGCTCACGCCCTCGGCCTGGAGATCCCGCTGGTGCAATCGCTGCCCGAGATCGCGGCCGGATACGTCACCGGGCTGCGGTACACGCCCGCCGCGACGCTGGATTCCGCCGCGCTGACCGAGCATCTGGCGCGAATCGGCGAGCAGCGGGGACTCACGATCTTCGAGCGCAGCGTGGTCCGCGATGTCCGGCCGGGCCTGCTGACCACCGTTGTCACCGACGATGGCGCGGCCGTCGCCGACCACGTCGTCATCGCCACCAACGCGTTCAGCGGGTTGCGGACGCCGGCCGGGGTGGTGGGCATGCGGGTACAGGCAGGGATGACCGAGAAGCTGTCCCAAGCGACGCTCACGGCACTATCGGCCCTCGTCACCGAGCCACTGATCGGACACCGCGAACTGACGCCGTATTTCCGGCTCACCCCCGACGGGCGTCTTGTGGTGGGCGGCGGAGCGATCCGGCAGGGACCCTACGGCTCGATGGCCCTGATCCCCGGGAAGCTCCGTACGGCGGTGCGGGAGCTGTCTCCGGTCCTGGCCGAGGTGGAGATCGAATCAACGTGGGCGGGACCCATCGGCGTGACACGCGACGGCCTGCCGGTTGTCGGCCGCCACCCCAAGGACCCGCAGCTGTACCACGCGGGCGGGTGCAACGGCCACGGCCTCGCGGTCTCGGTATACAACGGCGCCCAGCTGGCGCGCTGGATCGTACCCGGCGACGAGGACGGGCCGCGCCTGCCATGGATCCGGCCGAAGGCGCCGTGGGTGCCGCGCGGACGTCTCGCGGCGCGGGTACTTGATCGCTACCTGGCGCATCTCACCGCCTCGTCCGACCGGCAGTACGCGCCGTCGCAGCAGTCGTCGTCGCTACCGTCGCAGAAAGGGAGCCGATGAACCGCGTTGGCAGTGAGAAAACGACCGCCGGCGGGCGGCCGGTGTCGTCGGCGTCGATGGACGGGATGCCGCCCGGGCCGTCCCATCCGGTGCTGTGGCAGACCATCCGCTTCCGGCACGGGCGCCAGCACTACCTGCGGGAGATGCATGACCGGTTCGGGGACATCGTCACGTTGCGAGTCGTGCCCGGCGGCACATTCGTACTTCTGCGAAATACCGACCACATCGGCGAGGTCTTCCGCGGCGCACCGGATGTCTTCCACGCGGGCGAGGGCAACTCGCTCCTGGTGCCGATCGTCGGCCGCCACTCGGTGCTGACTCTTGACGCGCCTCAGCACAAGCCGGCGCGCAAACGAATGATGCCGTCCTTTCACCACGAGCGGATCGCCGCGCTGACCACGACCATGCGGGAGATCGCCGAGGAGGAGGCGCGCAGTTGGCCCGTCGACAAGCCCATCCGGTTCTTGGACCGGGCCTACGCGCTCACCCTCAAGATCATGGTGCGGGCGGTGTTCGGCGTCGACGATCTGCAGCGCGCGGACGAGTTCGGCCGCGCACTGCGCCGCGCGTCGGATATCCGCCTGTCGGACATCGCCGTGTGGATCCGCCCGGAACTCGGCAAGGTGTGGCCCTGGCGGCAGGTGGTGCGCAACCTTGAGCACGCCAATGAACTGATCTACGCGGAGATCGCCAGGCGGCGACGGGATCCTGAACGGTCCCGGCGTCCAGACCCCCTGTCCATGCTGCTGGAGGACCAGTCCGACGATGTGGTGGTACGCGACGAGGCGATGTCGCTCCTGGTGGCCGGGCATGAGACCACCGCGGTCGCGCTCGGCTGGCTCTTTGAACGGCTGCTACGTCATCCCCGGGTTCTCGCGCGGGTGTACGAGGGCCTGGACGAGCCGAAGGACCCTTACCGCACCGCCGTCTTCAAGGAGGCGCTGCGCGTCCGGCCGGTGATCCACAACGTCGCGCGGCGGCTCACCGAGCCGATCGAGCTGGGCGGTTACCGGCTCCCCGCCGGAGTCTCGGTGTTGCCGGCCATCGGCCCGGTGCACTTCGATCCACGGCTCTGGGGCCCGGATGCGGATCAGTTCCGCCCGGAACGCTGGCTGGAGTCCAACCCTCCGCAGAACGCCTGGATCCCGTTCGGGGGCGGTGTGCGCCGCTGCGTGGGCGCCATGTTCGCCCAGGTGGAAGTCGAGAACGTGCTGGCCGCGGTGCTGCGCGCCGTGGAACTGCAAGCCGTCCGTCCCGATGACGAGGGCAGCGCGATGCGTCACATCACCATGATCCCAAAGCAGCGCACTGAGTTGCGTGTCGTCCGTCGGCGCGTCTGAAGCCGAGCAGCGCGGGAGGTATGAACATGAATGAACCGTTGCGTGTCGCAGCCGTCGTCAATCCGGCGGCCGGTGGCGACGGCGCCGCTGCGGTGGCCCCCATGACGGCGGCGGACACCGCCGCCGTCGAGATCTTCACGACCAGGGCGGCGGGTCACGCGGCCGAAATCGCGTACAAGCTGGCCGCGAGCACCGCTCCCCCGGACCTGATCGTCGCGGTCGGAGGAGACGGCACCGCCGCGGAGGTGGCCGACGGAATCTACCGCGCCCGCAGGCCGGGTCTCGACACGGTACCGCCCCTCCTGATCGCTCCCGCCGGCACCGGCAACTCGAGTTACCGAGGATTGTGGAGCGACCAGGCGTGGGAGACGGTGGTCGGGCGCGTCCTGCGGAAAGAGACGGTCGCCCGGCCGATCGACATGGCCAGGATCGAGCAGAACGACCACCTCGTGCTGTTGGGCTCGGGAAGCGGGCTGTTCGCCGCCACCCTCGTGGCGGCCCAGAACAGACCGGAAAAGGGCAGAGACCGCCTGATGGCGGCCGCGCTGGCCGCGATGGAGGATTACGTGCCCTACCCCGGCCGAGTCTCCGTCGACGGCGAGACGATCTACGAGGGCGACATCATCGAAACGATCATGGGTGGTTCCCGGTACCGGGGCGGCCTGCTGCGGCTGGTGCCCAAGTCGATCCTCGACGACCGGCGGCTCGACATCACCGTTGTCACCGCCGCCACGGATATGTACGCCTTCGCGCAGGCCGCTCTGCACGGCGACGTCTACGACACGCCGGGGATCCGCTGGGGACGGGGCGACCGGATCACCATCGAACGTCTTGACGGGCGGCCGGTCCTGTACGAGCACGACGGGGAACTCATTCCCCAGACCACACCCGCCTACGAGATGAGCGTCATCCCGGCGGCGCTGAACGTGCTGACCCCGGCCGAGGCACCACCAAGTTTCCTCGGAGCGGTAACCCCATGATCGGCATCAGCCCCCTGCAGAAAAGCGAGCCGGCCGTGAGTGACGCGGTGTTCCGCACGTACTGCCGCAAGCTGGCGGCCGGTGTCGCCGTCGTCACCGCATGCGGTCCGTCGGGGTGGTCGGGGACGACCGTGAGCACTGTGACGAGCGTGTCGATGGATCCGCCCGTGCTCCTGTGCTGCGTCTCCCGCGGATCGGGCACCCTGGCCGCCATCCGCTATGCGGGCCGCTTCGCCGTGCACCTGCTGACCGCGGACCAGCCGGAGCTGGCCGACCGGTTCAGCCGGCCGGCCGGCAACGGTTCACGCTTTGCGGGGATGGGCTCGCAGGTACGGCTCATCGGCGGGACGCCGGTGATCGCCGGAGCGCTCGCGGTCGCCTGGTGCGACCTGTACTCCCTCGCCGAGATCGGCGACCACATCGTCGTGTACGGGCGGTCGCTGGACGTGCAGATCGGCTGCGGCGACCCGCTGCTCTGGCATGAGCGCGCCTACCGGCGCGTGGACACCGTCCGGTCACCGGCATGAACAGCAGGAGGCACCCATGACAGGGGCCTTGCCCGTCGACACCTTGTCCGGCGCGCCGCCCGAGCCGCCGCCGAGTCTCATCGAAAGGCTCGCCGCCTGGGCGCACACGGTGACCTACGAGGACATCCCGGAACGTACGCTGGCCGCGGCACGGAGCCAGCTCATCTCGAACCTGGCGGCCGTCTGCGCGTCGCTGCGCCACCCCATCGGGCGGGCGATCGTCGATGCCTTCGGCCCGCCGTTCCAGCCCGACCCGACCCGGTCGGCGTATGTGCTGGCGGCCCTGGCGACCGCGCTCGACTTCGACGAGGTCGCCTACGCGGGGCACGTCTCGGCCGGCGCCGTGAACGTCGCGATCGCGGAGGCCGCACGGGGCGGCCTGGACGGCCGGTCGCTGCTGGCGACGATCGTCACCGCCAACGAGTGCGCCGCGCGGATCACCGCCGCGACGATCCTCAGCCCGTTCTTCCGCGGCCAGACCAACACCCACTGCCACCTGGCCAGCGCGGCGGCGGCGCGGCTGCGGGCCCAGAACGCGTCCCAGGAGGAATGGACGGCGGGGCTGGGACTGGCGCTGGGAATCCTGGCCACCCCGCTCCACCACGGGGTGGTGACCAGCGACGTCAAGACCCTCTCGGCGGCCGCGCCGGTCCGCATGGCGCTTGACGCGTGCGACGCCGCGGCGCACGGCCTGACCGGATCGCCCACGATCCTCGAACACCGGGAGGGCCTGCTGGCCCAGCTGTCGGCGGTCCCTGTTCCCGAGGCCGTAACCGCCGGCCTCGGCAGCCGATGGCACACCGACACGTTGACCTACAAACGCTTCCCCGGCAGCGCCTATCTGCACTCGGCGTTCGACTGCGCCGAACGGCTGCATGGGCGGCTCGGTGCCGTCGACGCGTCCCTGGTTAGCCGCATCGTCGTCCACGGGTCGCTGCTGACCTGGCAGATGGAGAACAAGGTGGCCCCCGACCTCGACGGCCCGCGGACGAGCGTGGCCGCCGCGACCCTGTCGGTCGGGTACGGCGTGGCCACCCTGCTCCTGACGGGGACGTTCG
>WUUC01116097.1_pt1 | contig 11866 bp, 5 predicted proteins | sample 6278441 | NCBI WGS metagenome assembly WUUC01 (sample SAMN13675441, study PRJNA597444) | soil metagenome | isolation source: soil | place: USA: Washington | collected 2017-10 | reverse complement strand
TTGGTCATTATGATGCCAAACTTTTTTCTTCATTGTTAAAAAGTCCATTACATGATCTTCGGCGGGAAACCGTTCGATCACTGGCGAGCTTTCCATTAAGTGTTGAGCAGATCTACGAGGCATTGAAAGACTTTGTGGTTGATGCAAATCCTGCAGTCCGTTCACAAGTAATTCGCACCGTGACGGAGAGCGCCAAAGCTGATATATCAACGATCGATTTGTTGGTTCGGTTTTGCAGTCCTGAAATTCCCGGAAATACAATGGGCGGGCCTTATGAGAGAAAATTCGAAAGATTCCTGGCTCGCCAAGCCCTGGAGCAGTACCCTGTTGAATTTCGGAGTTATCTGAATTCTTCCCTTGCCAACAAAGTTCCTGTCGACAATCTGCTTTGGGCAGTTCAGGCTTTACCGGCCCCCGAAGGGGAAAAAGCATTCATAAGCCTTTGGCCGCGATCAACCATCACGCAACTGGATGAATCTACTTTTGTGAGCCTTGCAAAAATGTTAAAAACTGAAAAGGTATATGATATCGCGAAACCCTTGATTCACGACCCCGCTTACGCGAGCACGTATGTTAAGTTTGCTTTGCAGAATCAACCTGAGGTTCAATCAAAAGAATTATCCGGTTTGTTGGAAGCTCCCGTCATTGAATTATTACGAAGCGATATTGAATCGGATATCACACTGGCCCTGGAGGCAATTTCCAGTTATAAAATTGAGAATACCTTTCAGGAGATTGATAAAATAATTGATGAAAGCACTCCCTATGTAGTTTTAGAATCTGCCATGCTTGCCCTTGGTAATGACGCAAAGAGATCGGAGGGTACCTTTGTCAGGATTTTCGACAACGAAAAGTTCGGCTTTAATGCACGTCTCATAGCGTTTCAAAATTTAGTCAAGGCCGGTCGAACTTCTTCCTTACAGGAAGCCGCAAAGAATTGGGTTCCAACAATCAAAAGCCAGGAAAAACAGGAATTCGTTACAAGGCTTTCTGGCTCAAGTGAAGGAGTTAAGTTGTTATCGAAATTGTACAAGGACTCAATAATTGATATAGCTGCATTCGATATTTCTGCTGCAGAGCGAATTCACAATGCAAGCCCGGAAAATCCGCAAGCGCAGGCCATTCTTGAGGGTGTTAGATCACGGGAAGTGGCCGAGGAAGCGGCATTCAAAGACAGGTTGGCAAAGTACATGGCTATCGCGCAACGTGGAGGAGGCAATCCCCAAAAGGGAGAAGTGCTTTTTGAAACTTGCCTAACCTGTCATAGGGTTGGCAACAAAGGCCAGGAAATTGCACCATCGCTGGACGGGTCGGCTAACCGTGAATACGAAGCACTTTTAACGGCAATCCTCGATCCGGACGCCGCCGTGGAAAATAGCTACCGAGTTTTTCGTGTGACTAAGAAAGATGGTACCATAGTGGAAGGGTATGTAGTGAGAAGGGATACTCAACAAGGCACCACCCTTGCGGTTATGGGCGGAAGAAGGGTATTTATTAAACCGGAAGACATAAAAAACCAAGGTTATCTGTCTGGGCGCTCGTTTATGGTAAGAGGACTTATCGATAATTACTCTGATGACGAAGTCGCTGATTTGCTCGCCTACATACGAACATTACATTAGTTACCGGATTTCCACCGGTTTCTGATTTTATCTCCTCTCGCACTTTGGCAATGAATTGGTCCCTATTGGTGGCCGTATTCCGTTTCAGGTTCTTGTGAAGCGGATATTATTCCAGCGGGACGTCGATTCTGAATAACATGTCATACTTTCAGCCAGTCGTGCGGTATTCATCATGTTAAGATTGTTAGCCTACTAGCTAATTCAGTATCAACACCAGACTGAAATTAGATCTTACCTTGACTTCAACAAAACCAACAAACCCGACAAATCCCCACTCATGAAAAGAAAGCTATTTCTCCATTGGAGGCAACTGAGCAACAAAGCTTGTGCTCGAGCTGCTGTGCTTGCTCTCATTGTCCTTCTTGCCTCTGTTGCACAGACAACAAACGCAGATGATTTCCCCAATAACATGGAGGAAATAATGATGGTCCCCATAACAGTTTCCGGAAGAGTTGTTTCTCAGGAAGATGGGTCCGGAATTCCTGGTGTAAACGTTATAGTGAAGGGTACCACGATGGGTACTGTAACAGACGTTAACGGGCGATACACTATAGAGGTGCCTGATGACGATGGCATCCTTGTCTTTTCCTATGTTGGGTTAGAGCCCCAGGAGGTATCCGTTACGGGACGAAAAGTAATCGATGTGGAGTTAGCGCCGGACAACGTTCAACTCAGTGAAGTTATAGTTGTCGGTTACGGAACGGCAAGAAAAAAAGATCTCACCGGATCCGTTGCTCGCGTTAGTGCAGAAGATCTTTCTGCGCTTCCGCTTTATAATGTAGAGCAGGCGTTGAATGGTAGAGCGGCTGGCGTTTCAGTTCAGCAGAATTCAGGCACACCGGGCGGGAGATTAGAAGTTAGGGTAAGGGGAGGAAATTCTATGATTGGGAGTAATGAACCGTTGTACGTTGTGGACGGGATTGCGATGACAGGGGCGGTTGACTATTTAAATCCTAATGATATTGAGTCAATCGATATTCTTAAGGATGCATCGGCAACAGCGATCTATGGATCACGGGGCGCGAACGGCGTTGTGATCATTACAACTAAAAGAGGGGATAAAAATCAGCCTGGAAAGATTGAGATCAGTAGCTACTATGGTGTTCAGCAGGAAATAGGCAGGTATGAAGTGCTTGATGCCGTTGAGTTTGCTACAGTGGCAAATGAAAGGGCAAAAAATGATGGCATTGCGCCGTTCTTCGATTTGGATACGGTTTCCAATCCTGGCTATGACTGGCAGGATCAGGTCATTAGAACTGCTAAAATTCAGAGCCACACGCTTACATTTTCCGGAGGGTCGAAAACCACGCGCTACGCTTTCTCAACCAACTACTTCCAGCAGGATGGTATCATTATAAACACAGGAGTACAAAGAGGCTCTATGCGTTTTAATTTGGACCATGAAGTCAATAAACTGATCAATGTCGGTTTTAATGTGACTTTAGCCAGAAGAGAAGTTAATCAACTTGAAGTAGATAATGGAGGTCTCGGAGCCAGCGTTTATGTCGATGCCATAGCAATGCCTCCAACTCTTAATGGACCGTACGATTCACAAGGTAATCTTTATCAGATCGACCAAATGCCTGAGTATGATTATGTCAGCTTAAGTGTGGTAAACCCGCTTTATTACGCTGGGCAAAAGAACCGACTCCTTGCGAGCACTGCCTTGATCAATACCTACCTGGAGTTTAATATTCTTAAGGATCTGAAGTTCAGATCAACATTCGGCCTTGAGTATACACAGTCGATAAGTGAGCAGTTTACTCCAATAGTATATACGGGAGATTTGGGGTACGGTCGTGATGGATACTCTTATTTGAATTCATTTCTAAACGAAAACATTTTAACATATACGAAGTCATTTGGCGCTGATCAGAAGTTAAATGTGATCGCGGGTTTTACAACACAGTCGTCCTTGTCCCGCTCCTTAAGTGCAAGTGCAACAGGCATTTCAAATAATGCAACGGAGAACTTTGACCTGTCAGCCTCGTCAATCATCAATGCTCCATCGCAGGGTTATTCAGACTGGAGATTGCTTTCATTCTTAGGAAGAGTAAACTATTCGCTTAAAGACAGATACTTGCTAACTGCGAGTATCCGTAGCGATGGGTCTTCACGATTTGGAGACGGAAATAAATGGGCAACTTTTCCATCGGCGGCTCTCGGCTGGAGACTCTCTGAAGAGCCATTCCTTGAGAATGTCAGCGTGATCGATGACCTCAAACTCCGGGCTTCATATGGTATAACCGGCAACACGGCATTAAGCCCCTATCAATCGCTGGATAGAATGACCTCTGTCAGAGTAGTACAGGGAAACAAAACAGATGAGGTAGGATATATGCCATCTGCGTTGGCCAATACCGACCTGCGATGGGAGACAACAACGCAAATAGATGTTGGCTTCGACTTGTCCATGTTTAAGAACAAGATTGGATTGAGCTTTGACTACTACAAGAAGAATACCAACAACTTACTGGCCTCCGTTCCATTGCCACCATCAATTGGATTTGGTTCGTCACTTAAGAACGTTGGAGAAATTGAAAATAAAGGAATTGAAATTTCCCTTAACGCCATCATACTTGATCGTGCATTTAAGTGGGATATCACGGGCCAGTTTTCTACAAACCAGAACAAGATTGTTGATCTGGCAGGTGATAGCGACATTTTCGGGAGCACGGCCAGCCACCCCTTCAACGCTACAATAAATATTGCGCGTGAAGGATATCCCATGGGTGTGTTTTTTGGACTTCTCGAAGATGGATTGGACGACAATGGCTTCGTGAAATACCAGGATGTTGACGGAAACGGAACGGTGAATTCTTTGGATAGGGTCATTCTGGGCACTCCGTATCCAGACTTTACATATGGATTGAACAGCACGATGTCTTACAAGAATTTCGACCTGAATATTTTCTTCCAGGGAGTTCAAGGCAGAGATCTTTTTTGGGAAACAGCAGGGGTAAACCTGAATTCCTTCCAGCGCGGAATGAATCAGTTTAAGGATCTTTTTGGCAATTATTGGACGAACGAGAATCCCGATCCTAATGCCAAATACCCCAAGATCAGCAGTGCAACATCTGTGCAACCGTCTGATAGGTATGTCCATGACGCAAGCTATCTACGACTGAAGCTGGTAAGGCTCTCCTATAATATTCCTGTTAAGAAACTTGGATGGCTAAACAAAGCACAGGTATATGTTGCTGGCACGAATCTGTTAACAATGACAAAATATCCTGGCTTGGATCCTGAAGTAAACACCTTGGGCTCCGACTCCAATGTTATTGGATCGAGGCTGAGAGTAGGGTTGGACGACTCTGCATATCCAAATGCGAAGGTTTATACTATAGGAATGAATCTAGGCTTCTAAATCTATCAATCATGACGAAGATATCCTTATACACGATTTGCTTGATTCTACTTTGCTCATGTGAAGAGCGGTTGAATGAAGTACCGAAAAATTTTATTTCAAATGTCAATTTCTGGCGGAATGCCGACGATGCGGAGGCTGGCGTGAGGGGAATGTACAGAGTAGATTTGGTTGACCCATACGATGAACAGTTCCTGGAACTTCACTCGGACTTCGCGGTGGGCCGTGGTTCATGGGCACCCTTAAGCATCTGGCAATCACCAATGGCCAATGCGGAAATTCAACGGGCGGCTATTTATTTTTGGAATCGCCCTTATCAGATTGTAAATATCACCAACACGGTGTTGGAAAATATTCCAGCCATTGAAATGAATGAGGACAGGAAGAAGGTGCTCCTGGCAGAGGCGAGGTTCATGAGAGCCATGCAATATTTCAATTTGGTACGTGGATTTGGTCCGGTGCCACTTCGACTATCAGCCACTAAAGATTTGAGTGGCGTCGATGCTGTTCGGGCATCAGTCGATGAAGTTTATGCCGCAATCCTGGAGGACCTGGCTATTGCTGAAGCTGACCTTCCCGTTACACAAGGTGCTGATACAAGGCGCCCCACAAACTGGTCGGCCAAAATGCTCATGGCCCAGGTATATCTTACGCGCGAGAATTGGAGTTTGGCTGCTGCAAAAGCACAAGAAGTCATCAGTAGTGGAAGGTTTTCGATTATGCCGATCACAACATCAAATGACTTTTACAACATCTTTTCCAGGCGACCGACGTCTGAAGATGTTCTTTCAATTCACTATTCTTCTACGATTCAGGACAGTTATGTAACAACTTTGCACATAGCAAATGTCCCGGCCTATAATAATAGCTCTTCTGGTTTTTTTACAACCATTCCTAAAACCACTACCATCATTGGAACCGCCTGGAGTGCTACTGATTTGAGGAAGGGTTTCAATCTGTATACAAACTATGTAAACAACAATGGTGTTTTGGTCAACCTTCCGACATCAACACCGATCCTTTTCAAGAAGATTATTGCTCTGCCGGATGGTATACGGTCTAATGCCCGATACCTATTGCGCTTTACTGAAAATTACCTCATATATGCTGAAGCTGCGGCAATGGCTGCCGACGGTCCAACAACTCAAGCGCTCGAGTATCTGAATGTGGTTCGAAGAAGAGCTTACGGCCGAAATCTATCTGCACCGTCTGCGATTGATTATCCTGCAGGTATGAGTCTTACGGATTTCAGAAATGCGGTTTTACTGGAACGCGCGTACGAATTCATCAACGAGCAGCAACGGTGGTGGGACTTGAGACGTACAGGCACAGTTAAACAAGCTATTGGCGCTGCATTTGGAGTTACCGTTCATGACTCCAGAATACTGTGGCCCATCCCACAAGATGAGATCAATAATAATGGCGCGCTTTCGCAATCAGATCAGAATCCCGGCTATTAATTAGTATTCACGGTGGGCACTACGGAGTGCCCTCGTTTTAAACCAACCTTCAATCAACCAGAAGTCCATCGCTCATGAACAAAAAACCAAGCTCATCAACACAGTATCAATTAACCGATTTCACTCGCCGGGGCTTTTTAAGGAGTGCCTTATTGGCTGGAACTGGGGCTATGGTGTTAAGTTCTTTTAAGCCTGTTTCTGGTGTATTCACAACCTTTACCGGTACCAGGAAAAAGCTGAAGCCGGAATTGTACGGTGACTGGTGGCTGATCGGACCGCCTCCACCTGCGAGCAAAGATATTCCCGCAGAAATTCCAAAGTCAAAAGAGGAGATCGATAGGATCTGTGAAGCCTCTGGAATGTCAAAAGAAGATTGTCTTAAGTATGCACAGAAGCAAGCTGGAAGGAAATCCAGATTTGAACCCGTAGATCATCACGTTTTCAGAGGACCTGACGGCTACTGGCATCTTTGGGGTTGCATTCGCGGAACCGGTGTTGGGCGAATCCTTTATCACTGGAGGGCAAAAAACATAACAGATACTCCATGGGAACTTACCGGTGAATTCTTGCGGTGCGATCCAAAAGTTGGTGAGTGCATCGATGACTGGGGAGGGAAGGAGTGGATACAATCGCCCTACATTATTAGTGAAAATGGAAAGTATTATATGTTCTATGGAGGACATAGTACGGGAAGAGACGCAACAGGTGTGCCCGTAAGCGGGTTAGCACCGGATGTACACAGGTCAGAAGGTCAGATGTGCTTGATGATTTCCAATGATGGATTAAAATGGGAGAGACATTTATTCAAAGATGGCTTGAGCAGGTTATTTGTTGGGCCAGGAGAAGCAAGGGATCCTTGCCTTCTTAAGGTAGATGATCTCTGGTACATGTACTATGCCGGATATGAGGATGGTGACCTAAAGGGTCGTGGTGGAATTTTTGTTCGCACCTCCAAAGATCTGATCAATTGGTCGCCTTACAAACTTGCTCACCGGGATGCAACATTTGGAAAGACCAGTTGGGATCATGAATGCCCGCACGTGGTATATAAGGAAGGATACTTTTACCTGTTTAGAACGGAGAGCTATTGGGATGCCAACACCTATGTGTACCGTAGCGAAAACCCAATGGACTTTGGCACTGACGAAAAATCGGCTCAACCGCTGCTCGTAGGAAAAATTGCAGTCGCCGCGGCCGAACTATATGACGTGGACGGGGCAGGATATGTTTCTTCCAATCACGATCCCGCAAAAGGAACTCAAATGTCACGACTTAGGTGGGTAGCTGATAATTAATAAGTCAATCAACTATGGCCGATAGAAAAGCAATTAAAAGGACGGATAGTCAGATGGAAAGGAGAGCGTTTCTCAAGACAGGAACTGCGTTGGGATTGATACCATTCTTTAGTGGCTTCGAAGGTCTCACTGCAGGTGTCAATATAGTTGACGATGCCAGGAAACAAAAGCTGATGCCCGTGATCGCCAGTGACTGGTGGTTGATTGGCGCCGTCCCAAAGGATTTGTCACCGCCGCCACCTGAAGAGGTACAAAGACTAGTGACCGACAGACGCAAACTCAGCGGCAAGGAGGGCAAACAGTATGATGATTACGGACAGATCCTTGCCGGCCAGCTAACAAAGATTGAACCGGTAGATCACCACCTGTTCCAGGGACCTGATGGTTATTGGCATCTGTGGGGCTGTGTGAGGAATACATCCTTTGGTAGAGTTCTATATCACTGGCGCGCGAGAAAACTCGAGGAAACAAAATGGGAAGAGACAGGAGAAATTATACGGAGTGATGCCAATGCGGGAGAATGCATTCATGGATGGTATGGTCAGGAATGGATTCAGTCTCCTTACATTATTTATGAGAAGGGTAAGTACTATATGTTCTATGGAGGCTTTAGTACTGGTAAGGACAAGGCCGGAAATACAGTTTATGGTAACCCACCCCATATCGGGATGAGAAAGGCAGAGTCGCAAATGTGCTTGATGACCTCTGTTGATGGTTTGAACTGGCAACGACATAAGAATGATGTCGGCTTCAGCCGCGTATTTGTGGGACCTGGTACGGTAAGGGATCCAAGCCTGATAAAGATCAAGGACCTTTGGTATATGTATTATACCGGAGATGAGCAAAACCATCTCATAGGAGGTGTCTTTGTTCGTACTTCTGAAGATCTGATCAATTGGTCTGACTACAAAATGGTGCATCATGACGCGACGTTCGGTGCAACCACCTGGCAACATGAATGCCCCCATGTATTATACAGGAGCGGATATTACTATCTCATGATCACAGAAAACTATAAGGATGCGAGGACGCATGTTTACAGGAGCGAGGATCCTATGGATTTTGGATTTACAACTGAAGCATCTCAACGAATGTATGTTGGACTGATCGCATGCGCTGCTCCGGAAGTGTATCCAGCCAACGGCAAGGAATATATTTCATCAAGTCACAATCCATCGCTGGGCACGCAGATGGCAATGCTGGAATGGAAGCCGGTCTGATAGCTTCTTTGAAATGCAATGGACTTCGGAACCGATAAATGCTCACTCCACCAGGAGGAAACAGCATCCGGGATCATACAATGTTGACGGCACTGGAAATCAATCAATCGAATTAACCTGATAAAACAGAAAAGGAATTATGGAAAAGGATGTTAATAAAGACCATGATGAAAAAATCGAAAGGAGAACATTCCTCAAAGCTGGTACAGTTTTGGGAATTGCTCCATTCATTTATGGCCTCGGTGGATTTTCTCATGAAGCCGCTGAAACGAAGCGCAATAAAAAAAGAAAACTAGTGCCCTACATAGCCAGTGAATGGTGGCTGATCGGTGCGGCTCCGAAAGATTTATCACCACTATCGCCGGAACAAATAGAGAAATTGGTAGCAGACAGAAGAAGGCTTAGTGGCAGGGAAGACAAACAGTATGATGATTCAGGAAAAATCATGGCAAGCAAGCTGGGTAAAATCGAACCTGTCGACCATCATCTCTTCCAGGGTCCCGATGGTTATTGGCATCTGTGGGGCTGCGTCAGGAATACTAACGTAGGGCGGGTTCTTTATCATTGGCGTGCGCGCACCCTGGAGCAAAGTCCGTGGGAAGAAACAAAGGAATATTTCCGCAGCGATGCAAAAGCAGGAGAGTGTATCGACGATTGGTATGGTCAGGAATGGCTGCAGTCGCCCTATTTTGTTTATGAAAAGGGTACTTACTATATGTTCTATGGAGGCCACAGTACCGGTAAGGATAAGAACGGCAATCCTGTTTCCGGCAACCCGCCGCATGTAGGAATGAGAAAAGCTGAGTCACAAATTTGCCTGATGACTTCGAAAAACGGGGTCGACTGGCAAAGGTATAAGAACAAGGATGGCCACAGCCGCGTTTTCGTGGGCCCCGGCCAGACAAGAGATCCATCGTTGATCAAGATCAAAGGACTTTGGTATATGTATTTTGCCGGTGACGAGCAAAATCACCTTGTCGCCGGATGTTATGTCCGGACATCGAAGGACCTGATCAACTGGTCGGATTACAAGATGGTCCATCACGACGCCACTTTTGGCGCGACAACATTTGAGCACGAATGCCCCCATGTAGTTTACCGCGAGGGTTACTACTACCTGATGGTTACCGAAGACTATGACCTGAAAACTCATGTCTATAGAAGCGAAGACCCGATGGACTTCGGTCTTACAACCGAGGCTTCACAAAAGTTGTATGTGGGAGTTTTGCCATGTGGTGCACCTGAAACCTACCAGGTTGATGGAAAGGAATATATCTCTTCAAATCATAATCCGCCATTGGGTACGCAATTGGCAAGACTGGGATGGAAGCCAGCTTAATGCAGCTGGTTTGGTGAGTCTGTAAGTCTTGATACACAATTCATGAGTTACATCAATTGTACTATTTGATGTCGGTCCTTGTATTTTCTGATAAATAAATTCACAACGCCCTGGAACGTTACGTAGTTTTTTTTCTTGCCGGGATTCTATTCCTTCATTCTGTTGGGTGCTCGCCAACTGAGAAACGTGTTTCAACACCACTGGAGGAATTCAGCAAGAACATACGCGCAACGGAAGCGCGAACGCCGGAAGAGGAGCGAGCTGGCTTTGTTTTACCGGAGGGATTTGAAATTCAAATTTTCGCAGCAGAACCAGATATAGGTAAGCCATTGAATATGGCATTCGATGCACGGGGAAGGATGTGGCTCACGCAATCCAATGAGTATCCTTTTCCTAACGATGCTGGAAAAGATAGAGTAACTATTCTTGAGGATACCGATAACGATGGGCAGGCTGATAAGTTTATCACGTTTGCAGATTCATTGAACATACCTATCGGGATTACACCTGTAATGGACGGTGCTATTGTCTATAGTATTCCATATGTATACCACCTCATTGATCGTGATGGAGATAGCCAGGTAGACGAGCGACGGATTCTTCTGAGTGGATTTGAGTTCAAAGACACCCATGGGATGATTAACAACTTTGTCCGCGGTCTTGATGGATGGATACACGCTGACCATGGTTATAGAAACAGTTCCAAAGTTGTCGGTTCCAATCCAAATGATACGCTGTTCATGACATCAGGAAACACATTCAGGTTTTTGCCTGACGGCTCCAGGGTGGAGGTAACAACAACGGGCCGCGTTAATCCTTTCGGTCTTGTTTACGACGAGTTCGGTTATATGTACGGCGTCGATTGTCACACCAGTCCCATATACCAGCTTATTCGCGGCGGTGATTACCCTCACTTTGGCAAGAAGCCGACTGGTATCGGGTATGCACCTTTTATGATGCGACATGAGTATGGATCAACAGCATTGGCTGGACTTGCCTATTATGGCGCCACTCATTTCCCCGTTAAGTTTCAAAGCAGTTTTTACTACGGCGACGTTGTGATGAGCCGCGTTCTCAGGACAAGTATGAAGGTGATAGGGACTACTCCCATACCTAATCAAGAGACCGATTTCATCATCAGTGATGATCCCTGGTTCAGGCCGGTCGATGTAAAACTTGGACCTGATGGGGCACTCTATGTTGCAGATTTCTACAACAGGATCATTGGCCACTATGAAGTACCACTGGATCATCCTGGCAGAGACAGACAGAGAGGAAGGATTTGGAGGATTACCTACAAAGGGAATGGCCAGCCGGAGTATAAATCAAGAGATTGGAGCAAAGCAAACCTCGACCAACTACTGGAAGGATTGTCTGATCCCAACCCGACGGTGCGAATGACGGTAAGCGACCTGATAGCAGATGTTTTCCCCGAGCAGGCGCCAGCGGCATTGAATGGTCTGATTGAGTCAGCCGACGCTACACCAGAACAGCGAAGGCATGGTTTGTGGATACTTCACCGGTTAAGTGCGTTGTCTGATGAAAGGCTTCTCGCCGCCTGCA
>WUUC01236829.1_pt1 | contig 11867 bp, 9 predicted proteins | sample 6278441 | NCBI WGS metagenome assembly WUUC01 (sample SAMN13675441, study PRJNA597444) | soil metagenome | isolation source: soil | place: USA: Washington | collected 2017-10 | reverse complement strand
TGAAGCCGCCGATGACGACCACCGCCGGGTACGGCGCCGAGCCACTGCTGGGCAGCGTGACCGTTCCGCTAAAAGACGTCTTTCCTCCGGGGTTGTCGACTTGAACCGAGTACGCCGTGTTGCTCACGCTGCCACTGACGGCTCCGCCAATCGTGCTGGGCGGGGGTGCTTTTGGCCCCAAGATTCGCCTCTCCACCTCCAGGACCAGCTCTCGACGCCTGCAGCGCCATTCCGTCATGTTCTTCACCTGGGTTCCGTCCCACCTGGTGAAGGGATCCGGCAAGGTGCTCGCAGAAGCCCCGTTGGGACCAGTCGCCGCCGTCACGTCACACGAAAGGCCAGTGTCCTCTTGGTTCGATACGGCAGGACCGCCGCCTCCAGCCGAGCTGCCGCCACCAGGCACCGTACCGCCCAGTCCGTTCCCAGGGTTGCCACCTCCGCCCGTGGTGTTGTTGGCTCCGCCGGTCGACCCGTTGGCGCCAGCTGTCGAAGGCTCGGTTCCCGCTGAACCGTTGACTCCGCCCGTCGCAGGCGTCGCGCCAGCCATCGCCGTGTTTGCGCCGCCGGTCGCGCTGCTCCCCGAATTGCCTGTGCCGCCCTGCCCAGAACCATCTGCAGCGTCGTCCTGGGAACCACAAGCCAAGCCTGCGCTCAGCGCCGCAAGCACGAGTGAGGAGAACGAAAAGGGAGGGGTGAATGGCTTGCGCATGGCCAGTCTTGCTTGCAACAAGTCCGGATGATGCGGGAGATGCTCATTTTTACCTCCTCCCGTTGTAGCCTTACAGCCGAGCTAGACATGGCAGCTCATGGCTCGAAGGCCTGCGCGCCCTAAAAATACTTCCCCAGACATTTGTAGAGGGCCATATTGGCGCCGAGCATGAGCAAGCCTCGCACTGCATCCGCCTCGGCTGCTCGTGACCGCCAAATCAAGAGGCAACCGCCTAGCTTCGAGAAGCTGTCAGCTCAACCGGTGCTTTCGAAACGTGCGCGCGACCTCGGTTGGCAGCTGTTCGGCGAAACAGGGACCCCGGTGCTGACGCCGACGATCGAACGCCGCCTCGCAGGAGTGCTCGTGCTGGAGCATCATTTGCGGCGCTGTGTGGGGCGAAGGCTGGGTGACTCGAAACAGGGTCCCTTCCTAGCAACGGTGTACATCATCGATGGAAGCGCATGGGGGTATGGCCCACGAGGCGGCCACCTCTTGCGAGCTGGTGACATCGCCACTTGGCACAGCAGCCAAGAAATCACCTTTCAGGTAGATGACATGGTCCGCAAGGTGGTCTTCTTCTTCGACGTCGAGAGCCTCGGCCCTGTGGCGCTCGACCCGGTGCTTTGCGACGATTCGATACCTCGCTCGTCACCACTTGGTGCGCCGCTTTCCGCCATGTTCGGTGAGCTTTGGCGAGGGCTCGACGCGATGCCATCCGACTACCACGCAGCCGCCTTGTCCATGGCAAAGGACGCGGTCTCGCGAGCCCTGCGCGCAACGTCCCAGCTTCGCGAGCACCGCTCAGGCCTCACACTCTTCGATCGCGTGGTTGCGTACATCGAACAGGCCTTCGACGATCCGGATCTTTCGCCGGCCTCAGTGGCGGTCGCCCTGCGCATCTCCGTCCGCTACTTGCACCTGCTGTTCGCTCAACGTGGGCACACCACCGCTGGTTGGATTCGAGAGCGCCGTCTCGCGTTCTGTCGCGAAGCTCTGGCCAACGTCGATTCGGGATTGAGCGTCACCGACGTTGCACTTCAGGCAGGTTTCACGGACCCGTCCCACTTCAGTCGCGTGTTTCGTCACCGCTTCGGTATGGCTCCGAACCAGTACCGACGCCTACAAGTGGGACGAGCCACGAGCGCGTGATCACGGACCGAGACGTCGCCGCAGCGACGCGGCCCCGGCGCTCACCGAGCTGAATTGCACGCATCGTCAAACGAAACTGCGCGCACGTCCTAACGCCCGTGTGGAGAGCGGCTGCACAATGCGAGGGCTGAATCGTGACGGCAGCCGTCCGAACGAGACCGAGGAGCTTGCGAATGCGCGTTGGCCAGACACATCTCCACGAGCTACGGGGTTCGATAAGGCGGTTGCCCTTGCTGACGGCGCTGGCAGCGACTTCGCTCGCGGGGTGCTCGTTGGTCGTAGACGCCGACACCCCTCAATGTGCCACGGACGCTGATTGCGCCGCGCGCGGTGCGAGCTTCGCTGCTGCGGCGTGCGAAAAGAACCTGTGCGTGGTCAGGGCGAGCGCTCCAGCGACAGAAAATCTCGAATGCGCAGCGCCGACCAACAACGGACTTCCGACCGTCAAGTATTCGTTCGCTGTCCAGCTACCTGCCGGCGCTGGGCCAGGCGCGGCGACGTCGTTCCGAGTTCAAGCCTGCCAGCAGTTGGACGTGGACTGCCAGGAGCCTGCTGCTGGACCCTTCGATGTCGCGGCTGGCACCTCGTACGACTTCCCGCTGCCGCAAGGCTTTTTGGGCTTCTTCCAGATTGTGGGCGAGGGGACGCTACCGGCCCTGTATTTCGTGCCCCGTCCCATCGTGACTGACACCGTGGGCTGGAGCCCGACGGTCATCTCCGAAGAAGTCCTCGCTCAACTCGCTGCGGCGGCCGGTGTCTCGCTCGATCCCGCCTCCGGCGTCGTGATCGCGTCCGTTCGCGACTGCAACGGAGCGCCCATCGAGGGAGCCACCGTCACGGCCAGCGAAGGACAAGCAATTCGCTACTACTTCGTGAACAACCTGCCGGTGCTCTCGGCGCTGGAAACCAGCGTCCAGGGGGCGGTCGGCTTCGCGAACGTGCCGGCCACCACGATCGCCCTGAACGGTGTCAGCAGGTCCGGCCAGCACTTCGCGCCGGTCTCCGTGCGCGTCAAGTCGGGTTCGCTGTCATTCGTGGAGGTCAGGCCGTGACGAACGCGCTTCGACGCGAGCTGCCTCGTTCGACGCTCGGTCGATATCGACTCATTTGCGAGCTCGGGTCGGGCGGGATGGCGCACGTGTACCTGGCGCTCACGACCGGTCTTGCCGGCTTCACCAAACTGGCGGTGTTGAAGGTGATGCGAGCCGAGCTCGCGCAAAACTCCGAAGCGGTGAAGCTATTTCTCGGAGAGGCCCGGCTGGCGGCACGCTTCAACCACCCGAACGTCGTGCAGACCACCGAGGTCGGCGAAGATGCCGGCAGTTACTTCATCAGTATGGAGTACCTCGAGGGTCTGCCTCTCGGGTCGCTCTTGGGCAAGACGGCACCGCTGCACTTGCCGCTGGCTACGCGTTTGGAAATCGCTTGTCAGATGTTGGACGGGCTCAGCTATCTGCACGAGCTCTCGGACCTCGATGGCTCACCTCTCCGTCTCGTGCATCGAGACATCAGTCCGAGCAATGTTTTCCTCACGTTCGAAGGCACAGCGAAGCTCCTGGACTTCGGCGTCGCGAAGGCTGCGGGGGTGACGGAGGTGAGCACAGCTGGCAGTTTCAAAGGGAAGGTCGGCTACGCGGCTCCCGAGCAGCTGCGGGGGCAGAGTGACGCTCGTTCCGACATTTTCACGGCTGGCCTGCTGATCTGGGAAATGCTGAGCTACCGGCGGCTCTCGCTGGATCGACCGCTGACGGAGATCCTGCGCGGTCGAGTGGCGGGAGCGGACACCGAGTTGATGCGGACTCGGAGTCAGGGACTCGCGGCTCGCCTCATCGAGATTTGTGTAAAAGCAGCAGCTCCAAGGCCCGAGGATCGGTACCAGTCCGCTTCCGCGCTACGCGACGCGCTGCGCGACTACATGCAGGAGCATGCCCTGCACTCGTCTGCCGAACAGCTACGAGTCCTACTCGCAGACCGTTTCGACCTACTGCGGCAAGCGACGCGCAAGCGCATCGATCAGCGACTCAAGGCGGTGCAGCTTCAGGACGCGGGTCTCTCGCCGAGCGGCGGGCCCCGCTCCAACTCGCACACTCCGCATCCCTTCGTGGACTCGTCGCAGCACGGCTCTCTCACGCTGCAGCCCGTGAGCAAGGCTCGCCGCTTCGTAGTGCCAGCCGGCGGCGTGGCCATCGTGGTAACTGCCGCGTTGCTCGGCGCCTTGGTGGCGCGCAGCGCTCGACGTGGCTCGCCGCTGGTCGTTGATCAGCCGAGTATAGAGGCTTCGGCTCGGGCCCGACCCGACGCCCACTTCGGCCGCTCCAGCGAAAGTGGCACTTCCGGCGCCTCTTTCGTGGCGCAGCCACGGCCGCTCGACGAGCGCGGAACGGCGGCGGAGCTCGAAATGGGTCGGACGCAGCGCCGTGGCAGCACCTCGCCCGGAGCAGCGGCGACCCAGCCGGCTCATCGGGCCGAGTCGCGCTCTGTCGTTCGACCTCGCCCGGCGCCCCGCGCTCCGCGAGAAGCAGCCGCGCAGGCAGTGCCTTCTGCGTCGGGTCGCAGCTTGCCCGAGGCTCCGCGTTCGCCGCCGAGCGCGCCGAATGACCCGTCCGATTTCGCTCATCGTGACAGCAACCAAGTCGCGCGACCCATCGACACCTCGAGCCCCTACTCCAACTGAGTCAGCATGAAGCCAGCCCCATCCTTCTTCGTAGTCGGTCTGTTCTTGGCGCAGCTCGCAGCGGCGTGCCCCGTAGCGGCGGCATCAACGAGCGACGAAGCAACCACCCCGGAAGCCCAGCAGGCACATCGGCACTTCAGCTTGGGAGTGAAGCTCTATTCCGAAGGTGACTTCGGCCCTGCCCTCGCGCAGTTTCAGCGAGCGTATGCGCTCAAGCCGCATTTCCGCGTGCTCTACAACATCGCGCAATGCAAGTTCGAGCTGCGCGACTACGTCGAGGCGCGCGCAACACTGAGGCGGTATCTCGCGGAGGGCGGAGCAGCCGCGCTCGACGCCGAGCGGAACGCACAGATCGAGGCGGATCTGGCCGACCTGGGGCGCCGCATCGCACAGCTCGACGTGCATTCCAACGTGCGCGGTGCCGTGGTGTACGTGGACGGGCGCAAGGTCGGGACGACTCCGTTGTCGCAAGCCATCGACGTAAGCGAGGGTCAGCGCTCTTTGTCCGTCGAGTCGAGCACCCGAGGTACCAAGCAACGCTCCGTTCTGTTGGTCGGCGGCGACCGCCAGACCATCACCGTAGACTTCGAGCTCATCGCGCCAGGGGTTGGTGCTAGCTCCGATCTCCAGGAGTCACGGTCTCGGGGGTTTCTCCCTTCACCAGCATCCAGCCTCGGCGCCGGGTTTTGGGTCAGCGGCGTCGGAGCGGCACTGCTCGCCGGCGGCGCGGGTGTTACGGGTTACCTCGCGCTTCGAGCTCAAAACGAGCGTCGCGCGGACCTAGACCGGCCGGGCGTCTCCGCCGCTGAGCTAGATTCGGACAAGCGTCGCATTCAGACATTCGCCATGACGTCGGACGCGCTCCTGGGCGGCGCGATCATCTGCGCCGGCGTCGCGACCACCCTTCTCGTGCTGCATGGAACCGAGAAGAGGCCCACGCTGGCCCTCGGCCCCGGTAGCGTCGCCCTCCGCGGTTCGTTTTGAAGGGTGTTCACAATCACGGGGAGCCAGCGCTGAGTCGTTGCCTTACTTGCTGCGCGAAACGCCCGCTCGGAAAGCGCATCGAGTACTGGTCCAGATCGGCTCGACCGCCGACGGCATCACCGGAGCGCAGTCGGCAGGTGGCCCGCCCATACAGTGCGCGCTCACTGAGCGAGGGCGGGGCCGCAGCCAGCACCGCATCGAAATCGGCCAGTGCCTTGCGGCAGTCGCGCTCGGCGTAGAGCTCGCCGCGCAGCAGCTGGAGCTCCAGGCGCCGTCCCACGCGCGCCAGCGGCAATCGAGCCAGGTCCTCGAGCGCGTCCGCGTGCCGCCCGAGCAGCAGTAGCGCGTCGATGCGGGCCACCGCGGCCTCCAGCGCGAGCACACCCGCAGGAAAGCGCGCACGGTGCTCGTCGAGCAAGCGCAGGGCGGCTACCCCGTCGTGATCGCGGCGCAGCTTTTCGAGCGCTCTTTGCAGCAACTCTGACTCGCGGCTGAGACCGCTCGACCCCGGGTTGACTTGACCGGTCGGGGCGACGCGCTGCGGCGCCGACGACGCCGACGACGACGCCTCCGCTGCCGCCTTGGCCGGCGACGGCGCTGGCTGATCCGGCACCGGCACCGCTGTCTGGCGCAGCTCAACGCCAGCGCGCGTCACTCGCGGCGCCTGCTCTACTCGCGTGTCGGATACGTGCTGCATCTCCCAGATCCCCGGTTTCAGCCACTGTGCGAGCGCCGCGCCAGCGCTGCCGGCGAGCACTGCCAGCACGATCGGTAACAGTCGAAACAGCGGCCGCGAGCGCCGCCCAGCGCCAGCGCGCCAGCGCCGCCCGACGCGCGCCAGCTCCGCCTCGCTCATCGGCTCCTCGCGCGCTGCGGAGCGAAACACCTCGCCGAGCTCCGCGTCCACACCGCTACCGGGATGCTCGTGAGCCCAGCGCCTGACCCGACCTCGAGGCTTGTTGCTCAGCATCGTCGAAGCTCCTGCTCCCGCCCGTAACGTCGAGCGTAAATCTTGCGAAAGCGCGCGCGGGCGCGATGCAGGCTCACCCAGGCATTGTTTTCCGAGATCGCGAGCACCTCGCCAATCTGCTCGATCGGCAGATCCTCGAGCTCGAACATGATGAGCAGCATACGGTCGCGCTCCGAGAGCCGCTCCAAAATCGCGTAGACGATGCCGGCAGCTTGTTCGCGCTCGGCACCGTGCAACGGCGTTTCGATGCTCGAATGCTCGAGCTGCAGCCCGGGCAGCGCACGCTGGAACAGCAGGCGCCGCCAACGCTCCTTGCGCCGCCGATCCATCACCACCCGCGCCGTCACACCGTAGAGCCAGGTCTTGAGCGCGGATTCGCCGCGGAATTCAGGCAAACGACGCTGCACCACCAGCAGCACTTCGTGCAGCACGTCCTCGGCGTCTCGCCTACCCCACAGGCGCTTGACCCAGCGCGACATCTCGCGGCCGTGCTCGCGATAAAGCCCCTCCAGGTCGAGCGCCGCCCGCGGGCGCTCGTCACCGAGGCCTTCGAGCGGCTCGAGTAGCGTGCGGCTTCTCAGCAGACGACCTCCATTGCTGGCCCTCAGCGCAAGAACGAAGGTGAGCGTACGATGCTGTCGACTAGCGCGCGAATCGAGTAGCCCGACTCGGCGAAGCTCAGAGCGGCGCGGTTGAGCTCCTGCTCGCTGAGCGGCGCCCCAGTGGTGTCCAGCGGCGCGCCGAAGGCGTCGTTGGCCATGAGACGCGTGAAGCAACGGCCGACGGTGCACGAGCTGGCGAGCTGCGGCGCCAGCTCCGAGAAGTCGGCGAAGCTGACCGGCGGGTCCGACAGCGCCCCGGCAGCATTGACCGGGTGCCCGTTATCTAGCTCGCTGTAGTCGCCGGCTGCGTCGTAGTGCTCGAGCGAGTAGCCCGGCGGATCCATGAGCCGGTGGCAGCCAGTGCAGGGAACTAGCGATACGCCACTCTCGAGCCGCTCTCGACGCGTTTCTCCCGGACCCAGTACCTCTTCGAGAACCCCCTCTGGCGGCGGCGGAATCTCCTGACAGAACAAGCCCCGGCTCATCCACCTGCCGCGCGTCGTGATGGTCGCGTACCAGCTCAAGAACTCCGGCTCCGTGAGAATGCCGATGCGATGCTCGCCCGTCGGCTCGGCTAGCAGAGTGGACAGCGTCGCGTCAGGCTCGACCAGCTTCCGTGCGAAGCGTGCCGGCGACTCCCAGGTCTGCCCCGCGCCGTCATACGGCGTCAGCCATTTGGTCAAGAAGCGCTCGAGCCCTGGTGCGGCGGTGCCGGCGGCCGCGTGCTCATCGAGGATGCCCTTGGCGCGGGCCGCGGCCCAGGCCGGCGTCGGCTTGGACGGCAACGCGCCAGCCGGAAACGAGGGGTCGCCGTCGAGAAACTGGTAGATGCGCGCCAGCACTTCGGCCGAAGTGAGCAGTGGCCGAGCATCGGCTTCCACCTGAATGGAGCCGTAGTCGCAAATGGGCGCCTCGCCCGTCGCGCCCGTCGCGCCCGTCGCGAGCGCGCCCGCCGAGCCCTGGGTGCTGCCCGACCCGCCCGCCGAGGCATTGGACCCGCCTGGTTCATCCACCGGCTCGAATCCCACAGCCACTCGACCTGAGCAGGCCACGAGCGCCAGCCCGAGGCCCAAGGCAGAAGCCCACTGAAAACCCCTCAGGGTCGTTTCACCATTCGACATGACCCTGATTAGTGGACCGGCCACGAACCTTCTTACAGCCGATGTGAGCTCACAGAACCCAAGCCATGCCGAGGGTCAGGTAGAGCTCGAGCATCGGCAGCCGTATCGACGGCTGCTGATCCGCCCGGTCGATGAAGATCTCACTTTTACCCCAAGCCACGCCGTTCAGGTCGACGAACCCACGCCAACGCTGTCCCGCATATTGCCCCCGCAGACCCAAAAGCCCGCCGCCACGCAGTACGTTCCGTGTCGCCGAGGGCTCGAAGTCTCGACCCGACGCGTGGAGCCAGCCGAGCGCCAAGCCGGCGTGCAGGTCGATCTGCCCGACGCCCAGCGGCAACCGCAAGGCGGGTCCCGCCACCAGCGGCCAGCGCCAGTAACGGACGCTGCCCAGCGATAGCGGCTCCGTCGTGGGAGTCATGACGTGGGCGGTGAGCGCTGCACCCAAGCCCGAGCGCTCCGGCATCCAGCGGACGCCGAGGCTGCCGAGCGCGGACAACCGCTCGCCATCGAAGTGTGCGCCAGCACCGCCCCAACTCCCAGCGCCGACGCCGAGCGGGTGTCCGCGGCTGCTCGTCAACGCTCCGCGGCTGGACCGTCGTCGCTGCCTTCGGCTCGGCTGGCGCAGCGACGGGCGTTGCAGCCGGTGGGGCCGAGACAGGCGTGTCCGCCTCGCTGGGCATTTCTGCTCGCGAGGGCGGCGGCGGGAGCGCAGCCACGAACTCCGGATGCACGTCGGAAATCCAGCTGGCCAGGACGACCGACGCGAGCGCTTCGAGCTCATCGCAGGTCGCCGCCGCGCTCAGCACGCGCTCGCCGAGCACGCTGCCGTCCGTGCGGGTCACCACAATCTTGAGCTCGCTGCCTTCGCGTAGCAGCGTCGCGCGCTCCTCGAGCGTGTCAGCGCTCTTCATACCGAGAATGACGCGCACCCGTGCTTCCACCGCCGCCGGGCGCGGGCATTGCTCATCGCTACCATCCACGAACGCGAGCTGCCCCACCACGAGCGGCCAAAGAAGCGAAAATGGCGCAGCCAAGGCGAGCCAGCTTAACCCGTGACGCTCAGACGTGGGTGCCCAGCGGTCCGCCCAGAGACCTCCCGAGCTGGGTTTCTTCTATTTCGGGACCTCTGGGACGCTTCCGCAGTCGACCAGGGAGAGCGTCGAGTCGATCCGGAAATGTGAGCCGGTCGAATGCCTTTCGGCGTGGAACAGCTCGAGCGGGTACACGTTGCCCTTGACGAGCCCGAGCTCTGCCGCGCGGTCGTCGAGCACGATGGTGTCCTCGAGCGACGAGTGCAGCCCGCCCAGGTCGATCGCCAGGCGCCCGTTGATGAACGCCCAGACGTCATCGTCACCTTTGAAGGTGAAGGACTCGCCGCCGGAGTAGCGGAACTGCACGTGCAGCTCGGTCGTAAACCCGTAGTTGTGCCGCTGATCATCCTCCGCCAGGTACATGTCGTTGAAGCCCACGCCGTCGACCGGAACGAAGTTTTCGCTCTGAAACGAGACCACATTGCCCACCGCCTCCATCTTGAAATACAACAAGAAGGAGTGGTTCACACCAGGGGTGTTGCGGTACCACTGGTCGAACGAGGCCTTGCCGGTGGTTTGTCGCCCCGTCGGGCAAAGGATCGGGTCTGGCATCAGCACCTCACACTGTGAGGCGTACACAGGCTTGTGGTCCGCATCGAGCTGAGGCGCGACCAACCCCCGCGCCACCAGCTGGCCGGCGAACGCCTCGAAGTCAGGGTGCCTGCCCGGCTCGATGGTGTTGAAGTCGCGCACGATACCGACCAGCACGTCGCAACCGTCGTTATCGGCGAGCGTCGGCAGCTCGCCGCCCTGGTCGATCGGGGCGCCGCGCTGGTAGCCGCCCACCTCTGTTTCGGTCAGGTTATCGAGCGTGATCGGCGGGCGCGCGGGCCCTGTGTCGGAGCCAGCGCTGGGCGGCACCACGATGGAGAGGCTGCCAGCCATTCCGGCCATGCCGCCGCCGGTAGCGGGCCCCCCGCTAGCACCGCCGTTCGGCGGCAGTGGCTGAGCAGCCGAGCCCCCCGTCGAGCCGGCTGAGGAGCCATTCGGGTCGGTGCCACACGCCGCCGCCACCAAGGAGAAACAGAGCAAGGTGGCCTGCGTCAGGGAGCGCTCCATAGCTACCTGCTCAGTTACCTCAAGGCGCGCCTGCGGCTCAGTTTTTTCTTCGTAGAACGAGCTCAGCCAGCTGGCACTTCACGAAAGGCGACTAGCAGCCGTCCGGTTTCACGCGAAAATCTCAATGTCTCAAAACGGACAGTCGGTCTGCTGAGAGGTGAACTTGGGGTTATCGGCGGCTTGAAACCAATCCACGAACCAGATGCACCCGTCCCGCGCAGAGCCCGCGGGTATCTTCATGCACTGCTGCCGAACGCAGTCCTTCTTCGCAGAGTGAGCGCCCGTGCAACTGGCGAGAAAGCCCCCGTACTGAGCGCCGAGATCGCTGGTGCCCCACTGCTGGCTGCAGGCGTTGAATTGGCCCACGCCACCGCCGGGGATCATCAAATCGAACTGATTGTTCGCAACGTCGCCGCCGGTGTTGCTCACCTTGACGATCATCTGCTTGCCTTTGATCAACTTGGAGCCGGGATCGTTGGCATTGTGTTGACCTTCCCCAGTGAACTGGATGCGGTAGCACTGCCCGCAGTTGGGGTTGGATTTCGCGATGTAGCCATGCGAGAGGCAGTCGTTGATCGCTTTGGGGGCCTCGTCATAACAGGCGTAAGAGCCGCCGCCGGAGCAGGAGCTTTGCGTGTTGCCGGTCCTGGTCGTCCCGTCCTGGTTGCAGCGATGGCCGTCGAACTGGGCGCAGTGGGGCTGACAGCAGTCCCAGTAGCGCGTGGCGTAGCCGTTGCCGGAGGTGACGTTCGGTAGGCCCATCGTGGAGCAGTCGACGGCGTTCGGCCCGCCGCCACTTCCGCCGCCGCCTTCAGGAACGCAGCGGCCACAGCTCACGTCACAAAACTTGGAGAACCAGTCCTCTCCGCAGGCGTCGCTTTCGGTAGCCCAGTTTTCACACGTGGCACCGGGCCATTCCGGATCCGGCGGGGGCTGGGTATCCACGCACGGCTTCGGTGCGCTACCGCCGGTGCCGCCACTAGGCGCCCCTCCTCCGTTGGTGCCTCCGGCGCCCCCGACGCCGCTACCACCACTAGTCGTGTTGCCGCTCGCCCCGGCAACCGTGGCGCCTGTGCCGCCCGTTTGTGAGGCGCCGCCGCCGGGGACGCTGCCGCCGGTGCTCGACTTGCCTGCCATTGGGCTCGACGTGGCCCCTGCTGCAGCGCCGCCGCTGGAACCGGTTCCAGGCGGCTCGGGCGACGACGTGTCGGGCGAACAGCCGCTGGCGGCGAGCACAGCTGCACACCAGAGGGTAGCCCCAGCCCAGAGGATGGAGCGCACGGGACGTGATTGGAAAGCGCTAGCGGTCACGCGCTGAGCGTAGCGAAGCAGGCCGCGCCGCGCTGCTAACAAATCGCGCCTCGCACACGAATGTGGAGCACGCTCTGCCTTCGCTGCACTTTTGTCGAGGGGCTGCGCTACTGCGCCACGGGCACTCTGGCACCGGTCCCAGATTTTCTGAAACCGGTTCCTGAGACGACGAAAGTTACGGTCATCGCGACCAG
>WUUC01029714.1_pt1 | contig 11868 bp, 8 predicted proteins | sample 6278441 | NCBI WGS metagenome assembly WUUC01 (sample SAMN13675441, study PRJNA597444) | soil metagenome | isolation source: soil | place: USA: Washington | collected 2017-10 | reverse complement strand
TTTTGCGCCGTTCATGACGACTGCCCCATGGTTCGCGGGGAAAAAGTGGCGGGGCGCGGGCCGTTTCGACCCCTTTCGCCCCGTGGTTGGCCCTCAATCCGGCAAAACGCACGTGCCGCCGTTGCAAACGAGCGGCGGGCAACACTGCGCGCTCGAGCTGCAAGAGCCGCACGTCGTTCCATTGCAGGCTTGTCCCCCGCAATCGAGGCACGACTGGCACCCTGGCGGCGGAGGCGGGCACGAGTCGCCCGACTTGACCGCGGCGCGATCGTAGTGAATCGTCGTGCTCGCCTTGCCGTGATACCGGCCCGCGAAAATCGCGCCGAACATTTCGAACGAGGCGCTCGAATAGATCTCACCGTTCGGTGCGTAGAGTCCCGCGCCGATGCGCGCCGAGGCCTTCATGTACACGGACCAGGGCGGGGCGCCTGAGACGACCGAGCCGGCCGCGCAAGTCCCGTTGTTGCAATCGGCCGAGCAGCACTCGCCATCGTGCCCGCACGAAGCTCCGCCCGACTTGCAGACGCCGCCCACGTACACCCGCATGTTGGCCGGATAAGCCGCCGACCCGATGCTGAGCGTTCCGTTGCCGTAGATGTCTCCCCCGACGACGACGTCGAAGCGTGCCGTCGAGTCGAGGGTGACCACCAGCGATCCATTGACTTCGATGCTGCCGCCAATGAAGAGCGCCGTGTTGCCGTGGGCGGCGATGGTCACGTTGCTGTTGGCGACGAGCCGATTCAAATAGTAATAGCCGCAGGGCAAGTCGATCACGGCCGCTGCGCTCCCGGTGTCGAAAATGGACGGCGAGAGGCCAATGGCGGCGTTGTCGTTGTTGATGGCTTGCGCGTAGTGCGCGATGTAGCCGGCGACCGGTACTTGGTCGGCGGGAGCGCAGCGTTTGCAGGGCTCTGGCACGTTGAGCCCGGGCGACGGGATGCAGGTGCCGCCGACCGAATACGACCCCGGAGCAGGGCAGGTCGTCGCATGCAGATCGCCCGCGAAGCTGCCGCCGCCGACCATCGCTCCCGCGACGTACGCGGTGCGACCTACGTCGACGTCGCCGGCCAGTTGTCCGCCGGCGTGAAGCTCGAGGCTGACGTCGGCATTGCCGGGATTGATGCTCTGGTACGACCACAGATCGCCGGTGCACGTGAGCGAGCTTCCGCCGTTGTACGTGCCGTTGACTCCGACGCCGGCCCCGAGCCCGCCGGGTTGGTACGGAGCGCGCGTGCTATCGAAGGCATCGAACGTCTGCGATCCGCCGCCGTTGAATCCGATGCAAGTGCAGATCGCCCAAGGGAAGGTACTGGCGGCCGTGTTGCCAGAGCACGTGCCCGGATTGGTCCCACCGGTCGTCAGAATGATGGGCGGCCCCCCGTTGACGCATTTGGCTGGGGGCGGTCCCACGACCACGGCGGGTACGCAGCTACCGCCGACGCAACCCATGCCGGCGGCGCAAGCGTTGCCGCAAGATCCGCAGTTGTTCCGATCGCTCGAGAAGTCGACGCAGCGGCCGTTGCAAACGGAGAGGCTGCCCGGGCAGCTGGTGGTGCAGCCGCTCGAGACGCACACCTGATTGGAGGCGCAGACGGTGTTGCACCCGCCACAATGCGCAGGATCGCCGGCGGTCGGAATGCATTGACCATTGCAATACGTTTGATAGAGCGGGCAGGTGCACTGTCCGCCGCTGCACGACGAGCCTCCGCCGCACGTCGTTCCGCAAGCGCCGCAGTTTTGATCGCTGCTGGTGGTGTTGACGCATACGCCGCCGCAAACGACTTGCGGATACGGGCAAACACATTGACTGTTGGCGCACACCGTTCCGCCGGTGCACGCGTTGTTGCAAGCGCCGCAGTGGCTCGAGTCCCATCCCGTATCGACGCAGGCGGTGCCGCACTGCGGATATTGGGGCGCGCAAACGCACGCCCCGGCCGCGCAAAACGAGTTGGCCTGACAGGCGTTGTTGCATGCGCCGCAGTGAGCGTCCTCAATCTGCGTATCGACGCAGATGCCGTTGCACAGCGTCGTTCCGGTGGGGCAGCCACACGTCCCGCCGTTGCAAACGAGCCCCGCCCCGCACACGTTGCCGCAGCCGCCGCAATTGTTGCGATCGGTCTGCAGGTCGAGGCACGCGCCGCTGCAGTTCGTCAGGCCGGAACCACATTGAATCGTGCACGCGCTGCCGCTGCAGACTTCATTCATCGGGCAGGGCATCCCGCAGCCGCCGCAATGATTCGGGTTGGAGGAAGTGTTCACGCACGTGCCGGAGCATTCCGTTTGCCCTTGGGCACACTGACACCCACCCGCGCAGATCTTGCCGCCGGTGCAAGCCGCCCCGCATCCGCCGCAGTGAGCGGGATCGGACGTCGTATCGACGCAGGTGCCGTTGCAATCGGTTTGCCCCTGTGGGCACTGACACGTGCCGGCGCAAATTTTCCCATCCGTGCACGCCGCGCCGCACGCGCCGCAGTTGGCCGGATCGGTCCCCGTATTCACGCAGGTGCCGCCGCAGTCCGTTTGCCCTTGCGCACATTGGCAGCTGCCGGCACACACTTTCGTCTTGCCGCAGATGGTGCCGCACGCGCCGCAATTGTTGAGGTCCGTTCCGAGATCGGTACAAACTCCGCGGCACGACGTCGAACCTCCTTCACAGAGGACGTCGTGAGACACGTCGTCCGGGCTGGCATCCGGACTTGCGCCATCGACCGGACCCGACCCGTCGATCGAAACGTCGGCCCCATCGACCGCCGTATCCAACGACGCGTCTTGCGGATCGGAAGGCCCTCCGTCGTCGATCCCACCGTCGCCGCCGGTTCCCGCGCCACCTTCGGGACCGCCAGCCGCACCAGCCGATCCACTCGTTCCCGCGTTGCCCGCGTCGCGCCCCGCGTTTCCTCCGGACGAGGCACCGCCCGGGCCATTGGAACCACCTCTGCCCCCCACGCCTCCGCCGCCACCGGTCCCGCCGGACCCTCCTCGTCCCGCAGCTGCGGCATCCGGTGTCGACCCGCTGGTCCCTGACGACCCTCCGGGCGCTGCATCATCGCTCCCGCAAGCAAGGGCGATGAAAATGCAACCCACGGATACCGTGCGAACGATGGCGGCTCGCAATCGAGACATGATGCTCCTGTCGTTGGGGCGTTGAATCCCATGCGAACAACGACAGGCGAAGCGAGGACCTTAAGCCGATTGATGGAATTGCGTCGTCAATGGCGCCCATCGGTCGCGACCCGGGAAGCGCGCGATCTTTTCTGGCGTTCGTGAGCCGTTTGGCTCGTTCGCGGCCGCTATCTCAGCATGCGCCTTCCGCGCGCCGGTTCGCGAGGGCTCCGACCGCGGCGTTCCTCGATAATAGAGGAAGCGGGCGCTTCTCGAGACAGAGCGCGCCCGATTCCTAGGCGCAATCTACGGAGCGCACGTCCCGAAGCACGTCGGCGGAATGCTATTCGTGCAGGACACCGGGAGGCACGATTGCCCGGCGGCACAGCCCGTCGTCACCGGGGGATCTCCGGCGATCGTGCATCGTGGGCCCCTCGTCCCCGGCTCACAGTTTCCGGTCTTCGGATTGCAGACCATACCGGTCTGACACGAGACGAACGTGCAGAGGTTGGAAAGCGCTTCGCTCTCTGCCTCCGACGCTGCTTGCGGTTCGTCGACGCTCGCGCTGCCACAAGCTCCCAGCAGCCCAGCGAACAGAATGCCGAGTCCGATCCTCAAGGTCTTGTTCGCGCGATGAGATCGATCGTTGTTTCTCATGGGGGTTTTCTCTTTTCTTTCGATACGACTTCCGCCTTGGCCCGCGGCCGCGAGCTCCGGCAATGAACGGCGCATGGCAATTTGCCAACTGCGGTACGTCCGAATCGCGCAAACAGTTCCACGAAAGTGGTTCGTTCGGCCGAGAAGACCTGCTTGACAATGAATAAGCCAACGCTTATTGATTGGTCATGCACAGCGCGGCGGCGGCCGAAAACAAGATCTTCCAAGCACTGGCCGACCCCAGCCGCCGGGCCATTTTCGAGTCGCTGACCCGCGGCGAAGCGGCGGTGAAAGACCTCACCGCGCGCTTCGACATTTCGCAGCCCGCGGTGTCACAGCACCTCGCCGCATTGAAAGACGCGGGCCTCGTCAACGGCCGGCGCGAGGGGCGGCTCGTCTATTACCGCGTGGAGCCTCGCGGAATGAAACCTCTCATCGACTGGATCGCGCATTACCGCGCTTTCTGGGCCGATCGTGCCGATCGTCTCGAAAAACTGCTGGAGAAAATGGACGAATGAGCCTCATCGACAAAACTGCAAAAGACCAAACCGACGCCCTCTCGTTCGAGCTCGATTTGAAGCACTCGCCCGAGAAGGTGTGGCGCGCGCTCACCACCCCCGAGCTGCTCGAGCAGTGGCTCTTGCCGGCGATCGGTTTCAAGCTCGAGCCCGGGGCCGCGTTCACGCTGAAGACGCAGGCGTATCCCGGCTGGGATGGCACCGTGAAATGCCAGATGCTCGAGATCGAGCCGAAGCGCAAGATCAGCTACACCTGGACGGTTCCGTTCCTCGACACCGTGGTGTCGTTCGAGCTCCACCCCACCGCGACCGGGACGCGCCTGTCGATCGTGCAATCGGGGTTCAAGTCCGAGCAGAAGCAGGAGTTCGGCGGAGCGCGCTACGGCTGGAAGATGATGGGCGAGAAACTCATCGATCTGCTCGGGAGCGTGGCATGAGCCAATTCACGCGCGAAAAGCAGCGCCTGAAGGAGCTTGCCGCTCACCACTTCCGACTCTATGCAAGACCGCCAGATGAACGCTTCCCATCCGCACCCCGCCGACAGCCACGACGTGATCCGGGTCCAGCGCGCCCGCGAGAACAATCTGAAGGACGTCAGCGTCGAGATCCCCAAGCGGCGCTTGACAGTGTTCACCGGCGTCTCGGGATCGGGCAAGTCTTCGCTGGTGTTCGGCACCATCGCGGCCGAGTCGCAGCGCATGATCAACGAGACGTACAGCGCCTTCGTGCAAGGATTCATGCCGACGCTGGGGCGCCCCGAAGTCGACTTTCTTTCCGGGCTGACGACGGCGATCATCGTCGATCAAGAGCGGATGGGTGCCAACTCGCGCTCGACGGTCGGCACGGCGACCGACGCCAACGCGATGTTGCGGGTGCTGTGGAGCCGGCTCGGAAAGCCGCACATCGGCTCTTCGAACGCGTTCTCTTTCAACGTCCCTTCGGTCCGGGGGAGCGGCGAGATCTCCATCGAGAAGGCGGACGGCAAGAAGACCGAGAAGCGCACCTTCAGCGTCGCAGGCGGGATGTGCCCCCGATGCGAGGGGATGGGACAAACCAGCGACATCGATCTCACCCAGCTCTATGACGACAAGAAGTCGCTCAACGAAGGTGCGCTCACGATCCCCGGCTACAGCATGGAGGGCTGGTTCGGCCGTATTTTCCGAGGTTGCGGCTTCTTCGATCCCGACAAGCCGATCAAAAAGTTCACCAAGAAGGAGCTCCACGATCTGCTCCACAAAGAGCCGACCAAGATCAAAGTCGACGGTATCAACCTGACGTACGCGGGTTTGATCCCGACGATGCACAAGTCCTTCCTGTCCAAGGACGTCGACGCGCTCCAACCTCACATCCGAGCATTCGTGGAGCGCGCGGTCACCTTCACCTCGTGTCCCGATTGCGGTGGTACCCGCCTCAACGAGACGGCCCGTTCGTCGAAGATCAAAGGCAAAAACATCGCCGACGCCTGCGCGATGCAGATCAGCGATCTGGCCGAGTGGGTGCGCGGTCTTTCCGAGCCGTCCGTCGCTCCGCTGCTCGCGTCGCTGCGAGAGACGCTCGACTCGTTCGTGGAGATTGGGCTTGGGTACCTGAGCCTCGATCGCCCTTCCGGCACCCTATCGGGGGGCGAGGCGCAGCGCACGAAGATGATTCGCCACCTCGGCTCGTCGCTCACCGACGTGACCTACGTTTTCGACGAGCCGACCATCGGGCTGCATCCGCACGACATTCAGCGGATGAACGACTTGCTGCGTCGCTTGCGCGATAAGGGGAACACCGTCCTCGTGGTCGAGCACAAGCCGGAGACCATCGCGATCGCCGATCACATCGTCGATCTCGGCCCCGGCGCGGGCACGGCCGGCGGCGAGGTCGTGTTCGAGGGGACGGTGGAAGGATTGCGCGCGAGCGGCACGCTCACCGGGCGTCATTTGAGCGATCGGGTCTCATTGAAGCCTTCCGTGCGTAAGCCTTCGGGCATCATGAAAATACGCGGTGCGCGTACGCACAACCTGAAGAACGTCGACGTCGACATCCCGCTCGGTGTGCTGGTCGTCGTCACCGGTGTCGCGGGGTCCGGCAAGAGCTCGCTCATCCACGGATCCGTTTCCGGCCGCGAGGGAGTGGTGTCGGTCGATCAGACTCCGATCCGCGGTTCGCGGCGCAGCAATCCGGCCACGTACACCGATCTCCTCGAGCCGATCCGTAAGGCATTCGCGAAGGCGAACGGCGTCAAGCCGGCGCTCTTCAGCGCCAACTCGGAGGGGGCCTGCCCCACCTGCAACGGCGCCGGCGTGATCTACACCGATCTGGCGATGATGGCCGGCGTCACCACGGTCTGCGAGGACTGCGAAGGGCGGCGATTTCAGGCATCGGTGCTCGAATACCGGCTCGGCAAGCTGAACATCGCCGAGGTGCTCGACCTTTCGGTGCAAGAAGCGACCGGGTTCTTTGGCGCGGGCAAAGCACACACGCCGCCGGCGCATGCGATCTTGCAACGGATGGCCGACGTGGGGCTCGGCTACCTGCGCCTCGGTCAACCGCTCACCACGTTGTCCGGGGGCGAACGGCAGCGCCTCAAACTCGCGACACACATGGGGGCCGAGGGTGGCGTCTACGTGCTCGACGAGCCGACGACGGGGCTGCACCTCGCCGATCTCGAGCAGCTGCTGGGGCTCTTGGACCGCCTGGTCGATTCCGGCAAATCAGCGATCGTGATCGAGCACCATCAGGCGGTGATGGCGCACGCCGATTGGATCGTCGATCTCGGTCCCGGTGCCGGGCACGAAGGCGGCAAAGTCGTGTTCGAAGGCACCCCCGCCGATCTCGTGGCGGCCAAGTCGACTCTCACGGGCAAGCACCTCGCGGAGTTCGTCGGCGCCTCTTCGAAACCCAGCCCCAAGAACGCGTCTCGCGCTGCGCATCACTAAGGATTCCACGAGCGTCGAGCCCGAAGCGAATCGGACCGCGGAAGGTTTGCTTTTACGGGTCCCCTTGACGCCGGGGCGATCACGTATCAAATGAAGTTACGTGAGACGAGACAGCCGGCTTTCGGTAGCCCTCCACGCGCTGCTGCACATGGCGGAAGTCGAGCTCCTGACGTCGGAGCAAATGGCCGCTCAAGGGGACACGAATCCGGTGGTCATGCGGCGCACCATGGCCGGGCTCCGTGCGGCAGGGATCGTGCGCTCCGAAAAGGGGCACGGTGGCGGTTGGTCATTGGTTCGACCGCTCGACGCCGTGTCGCTGTACGACATCTATGAAGCGCTCGGTGAGCCGTCGATCCTAGCGATCGGCAACCGCACCGAGAGCCCCGGTTGCGTGGTCGAGGCGACCGTGAATCGTGCGCTCGCGGCTGCATTCGAGGACGCCGAAGCGCGGCTCGTCCAGCAGTTGCGGCGCATCACATTGGCGTCGCTCGCCGCCGACGTCACCAAGCATGGCGGGATGGCCAGGCGAAGAAAGAAGGCAAAGCATGCATGACGTGATCGTGGTCGGTGGTAGCTACGCAGGTCTGGCCGCTGCGCTGCAGCTCGGGCGCGCTCGACGTCGGGTGCTCGTGATCGACGCTAGCGTTCGTCGCAATCGAAATGCGGCGCATTCGCACGGGTTCCTAGGTCAAGACGGACGAGATCCGGCCGAAATCGCTGCCAAAGGGCGCGCCGAGGTGCTCGCCTATCCCACGGTGCGATGGGTCGAGTCGACCGCAGAGTCGGTGGCGCGCGACGGCGACACGTTCGCCGTCACCGTCGCCGGCGGCGAGCGCTTCTTGGCCGAGCGCCTGATCCTCGCGCTCGGCGTGATCGACGAGCTGCCCGACCTGCCGGGGGTCGCCGAGCGGTGGGGACGAAGCATATTTCATTGCCCGTACTGTCATGGTTACGAGCTCGGCGGAGGTGAGATTGGAGTGCTCGCGACGGCGCCGATCTCCGTGCATCAAGCCATGATGCTCCCCGACTGGGGCAAGACGACGTACTTCACGCGTGGGTTCGAGCCGACACCTGAAGAACGGGCGGCCCTCGCGCGGCGTGGCGTGACGATCGAGCCCACTCCCGTCGTGCGGATCGAGGACCGAGCGACGGTCAGGCTCGCGGACGATCGCGCGCTGTCCTTCGCGGGGCTTTTCCTGGCGCCGCAGAACCGCATTGCAGGACGCATCGCCGCCGATCTCGGCCTCGAAATGGAGGAGGGGCCGGTGGGATCGATCATCAAGACGGACATGATGAAAGCGACATCCGTGCCCGGTGTCTTCGCATGCGGTGACGCCGCGTTGCTCGCGGGCTCGGTCAGTTTCGCCGTGGCCGACGGGGCGCGCGCGGGGTTCGGCGCGCATCGATCGCTCATCTTTCGTTGACGTGCGGCCGGTACGTAGGCCGCTCGCCTTGCGCACTCAATGGGGGCGAGATCGGTGCAATCCCGCGCGTCTCTCGATCTACGGCTCTTGTCGCTTTACAACGGCGGTTAACACGCACGATGTGTGCGCAGCGCGAGCAACATCACGATCAACGTCGTCAGCGCGAATCCTGCGCAAGCCCAAAACAGCCGCGTAGTTCCGAGATAGCCGGCCAGAACGCCGAACGCGCCGAAGCCGAGCACACTTCCCGCTTTGAGCGCGTTCGAATAGAGGTTCGTCGCGGCTCCTGGTTGTCTTGGCACCAGATCCTGAAAGAATGGAATCGCAAGGCTCGTGGTGACTGCGACCGCTGCCGCGTTGAGCAGTTGCAGCGGATAGACGTGCCACACCGCGGTGACGAATGGCAGCGCCGCGAAGTAAATGACGGCAGCGACCGCACCGAAGATCATCACGCGCGATTGATGACCGCGTGACGCGAGATGACCGAACAGCAGCATGAAAAGGATCTCGAACATCGGCGACACCGCGAACGCCGTACCGACGTCATGCTCCTTCGCGCCCAGCTTTGCCGTCAGAAATAGCGGCAAATTTAGCCCTTTGATGGTGAACGCGGCGAACATCAACGCGAAGGCAGCCGCGAGTAGAAGCACGATGGGGCTCGCCAAACGCTGAGCGCGCAGCGGCGCTGGCGCCTCCCCCGATACCGGCGCCGCTCCAGGCACGAACGCGATGACACCGAACGCGAAGACGACGAAGAGAACGGCGGCCGCCTGAAAGATGGCTGAATAGCCGAAATGGCTCACCAGCCGAGCGGCGAGCACCGGCCCCACGGTCCACGCCAACGCGTAGCAGGCGCGCAAGACGCCCATGAGGAGAGGCGCAACACCGCCTGCTCGTTCCGTGTGCTCGATGTGCTCGCGCACGTGCGCAAAGAATTGAGCGAAGTTGATCGCTCCGACGGCGCCCGCGGACGCCCCGATCAAAGTGAGCAAAAGCGGATCGCGAATGTACGCGAAGCCCAAATGGCCGATCGCGCCGGCCGCGCTGCCGATGAGCAGCAGCGTACGGCGCGAGGTCCCCTTGTCCGACCAGCGCGCGATGGTCTGGCTGATCACGATCGCCGAGACGGCGCTGATCGTCAGGAAAGTTCCGAGCGCCGCGGAGCTCATCCCAATGTCGCGCGTCGCCCAGAGCGACAGGAAGGGCAGGGTGAACGCCGACGTCAGCCCCAGGATAAAATTCGTCGCCAAAAGACCCTGAAAGCGGCGATTGACGAGGACGCTCCGTGCGCTCGGCGATGTCACGCGTGCATGCTACGCCGAGCCCTCCGGGGTCAACGCGTCGAGCACGCGGGTGAGATTGCGGACCGAGTCGCTCCGTCCACCGGGACGATTGCGCAATGCCCAGATTTCGCCATGCCGAGCGACGATCCCTCCTAGCATCTTCGCCAGCTCCCCCCGCTCAGCGCTTGGCAATTGCGCGATCGCGCCGGGGTCCGCCAGCGCCGCGCGTGCGATTCCGAGCCGGCATGCGAAGCGCAGCAGATCGCGAGCATAGCCGAGCTCTTCGACGGCAAGTGTGCCTTCGCTCGTGCGCGGGCGTGCGCGCGGAAGCGCATCGCCCGCGCGCTCGACGAAGTCCAGCGTCGTCGCGAGGGTCTCGCGGGTCACCCCTGGCGGGGAAAAGAGGCGCTCCGGTTTGAGCACGCTCCAAAACAAGACCGAAGCGTTGGATCGCAAGCTCCCCGTTTGCCGGTACGCATTGCCGAGATCGTGCGCGGCGCGGCCGAGCTCCGACGCCGAGTCGCTAAAGACGTGCACGTCGAGAAGTCGCGGCAGATCGAGCCTGAAAGGGTGTTCTGCGTCGGCCGCGTTCCAGCTGAGCGCCGCGCCCAGCAAAAATCCCAAGCTGCTCACCGACAGCGGCTGCAGGTGCCCGTGATCGCCCCAATCGGTATTCAAGAATCCCTCTGCCCCAGCCGCTTTCCCCGCGCGAGCGGCGTTGGCGATGTTCTCGACGGCGTTGTGCGTGCGACCGGCGAACGAGTTCCAGCTGCTGGTGCCGGGGCAGACGTAACATTCGAGTCCGGCGCCGCGGAGCGCGGCGAGGTGTTCGGCAAAGGGGTGATTGGCTTCGTAGCCCCACTCGAGCGCGATGGCGTCTTTCGGAACCTCCGCGACGAGCGTTTCGCTGCGGGTGACGGTATCGGCCCAAAACGCCATTCTCCGGCCGCGGCGCGCGACCCGCGCGTGGACGCCTTTCAGAAAATCCAAATACAACCGCCCTTCCCCGTTCGCAGCACGGGCCGCTTGGGAACGCCCGCACCCGAGATCGAGCGGCTCATCCAAGCCGACATTGAACAAGCGGCTTCGAAAGTTCGGCAGCAGCTGATCGTACAATCCTTCCAAAAACGCGAAGCTCGCCGGGTCGGTGGCGCACAACCCGTACGGCTCGCCCCGCCAGTTCCAGGGATGCTCGAACCCGTCCGGACACTCGGCGAGCTTTCGATAAGGATCGTGAGCGAGCCAGCGATGCATGTGACCGAAGCTGTTTTGGTTCGGAACGAGCTCGACGAGTCGCGATGCGCAGTAGGCATCGAAGCTCCGCACTTCGTCTGCCGTCATCGGGCTGGCATCGCGCCAGACCTCGTCGTGACCCGCATAGGCGAACGTGTGCTCCATGTACAACTGAAGCTGATTCACCTTCCAGTACGCGAGCCGATCGACGAGCGCTTGCAGCGTCGCGAGGGCCGGCACCTTGTCGCGGCTGATGTCGAGCATGACGCCGCGCACGGGAAAGTTCGGTGAATCTTCGATGGTGACGTGTGGTAGCGCAAGGAGCCCCGGGCCCGCGAGCTCGATGAGCTGGGTGAATGTCGACAACGCGTACGCGAGCCCGATCGCGTCGATCGCAGTGAGCGTCGCCCCGCCGTCGTCGACGATCATGGCGTACGCTTGCCGCGCTAGGTTGGCTGGGAGCGCCGCGCCGAACGCGAGCGGCGCGATCCGCATTCGAACATGCAAAGCCCCATCCGTCTCGTCGACACGCGCGAGCGCGTGGCCGCGCCCGCGCAGCACCCGCTCCAGTCGCTCCAGCGCGTAGGCGAGCCCGACCCCATCGACACAGGGCACCCGCAACGTCGGTGGGAGCGACCACGTTCCGTCGCGGCGCTCCAGCCGCTGGGGGCGCGGCAGCAGCAACGCCAGGACCGCATCGGCCGGCACGTGCGTCATGCGAGCAGGG
>WUUC01073893.1_pt1 | contig 11870 bp, 6 predicted proteins | sample 6278441 | NCBI WGS metagenome assembly WUUC01 (sample SAMN13675441, study PRJNA597444) | soil metagenome | isolation source: soil | place: USA: Washington | collected 2017-10 | reverse complement strand
GGTTTGGTTAAACGTGAGCTGAAACAAGCGATAAGTTGATGAATAAAGTACCTCTCAGCCTGACTTTGAAGTAAGTAAAGATGCCAGCTAAATTCTAATAACAGAGACTCCCGCAACTGTGTGAACGATTGTTCTCCTATTCTCCAAAATAAAAAGTTGTTTGGCTCGTCAACCTGGCGCGGCCGAACTTTCTACCCGACTGGCGCAACTCAACAGTAGTCGTTCCTTTCTCTATTAAGGTATCATTTTGCTTCCTCTGAGTCTGCAACCATCACACAAACAGGATGTCAACAGTTCGTCAGAGATGAAAAACCATTGCGTAGTAGGGGAGTCCTGGAGTTCGATGAGAATTTGTTTTGTCCTTGAGCATTTTTATCCTTACATCGGCGGAGCGGAAACCATGTTCAAAGAATATACCACCCGCCTTGTCGAATTGGGTTGCGAAGTAAAAGTGGCTACCAGCAATTCGGGCGGCGTCACCGGGCGTGCCGTCTATGACGGGGTGGAGGTTCATCATTTTCCCTGGAAAGGTTTTTTCGGACATCCGATTCCGAAGCCGAAAGATATTCATGAATTTGCCAGTTGGGCAGACATCATTCACGGAGCAACCTTTCCTGCCGCTCCTGTGGCGCTCCGGGTCGCCAGAAAATTCGGCAAGCCATGTGTGGTGACAGTGTATGAAGTATGGGGCAGGAAGTGGTTCTGGATCGAGAAAAATTATTTAAAAGCTTCCCTCTATTACGCCTTCGAGCAGTTCGTCATCAATAGAAATTATTCGCTCTGTCACGTCATCTCGCACGCCACCGAAAGAGACCTGCGCAAGTATGGAAAGAAGGATCAGCCGGTAGTGACCATCTACCCGGGCTTGAAGAGCAAGCTCTTGGGCGAGATGCCGACTGTTACCCAGGCGAACAAGGATCAGAAGACTTTTCTTTTCTACGGCAGACCCGGCAAGTCGAAAGGATTATTTGTTCTCTTTGAAGCGATAAAAGCCGTCGCAGGTTCTTTGCCTGCCGAGTTCAACTTTGTCTTCATTCTTGCCAACAACCCCCTGCAAGATAAGACCAGACTCATCAGGCTTGTCGAGCAGCACCGCCTCTCGCACCGCGTGCGCATACTCGACCCGCTGCCTGAAGACGAATTGGTTGCCGCCATTCAAGCGGCCTACTGCGTCATCGTTCCCTCGATAACCGAAGGCTTCGGCTATACGGCGGCGGAATCGTGCGGACTCGGCAGGCCTGTGCTTGCCAGCAACGGCGGTTCCCTTCCCGAAGTGGTATCGGGTCAAGCCCTGTTTTTTGAAAACCGCAACAGCGCCGATCTGGCGCAGAAGATACGCCTCGCCAGCGAGGGGAAATTTGAGCAAATCCCCCGAAAAACTTTCAACTGGCAGGAGTCAACACAAAAACTGCTCGGCATCTATGAAAAGCTGATTCGTCAGCACGGCAAAGCCTCTACGGAGATCATTACAGAAAACCCTTAGCCAACTGGCTCAGTATCTGGAAGGCGGTCTTGATTCTTGTCCTTGAGATAACAAGAAAGAGCAGCTTAGGGCTTCATCGCAATAGATTTGCCGCCTAAAAAATCTGCTTTCAGGCAAGGTTCCTCGTGCGAAAGCGAATATCTTTATATGGCCAAAATAATGTAATGAAACCCTAATTCAATCTCTTCCAGAGAGTATTATCAAAGCACATCTGCTCTGGCTTGGGCTATGTGGCTCAAGCCATCCTGAGCTTGACGTTTCCCGCTCTTCCTGGCAAGCCAGGGATTAGTTAATTAGGGCTAAAAGCTTCAACTTCGGTGATACGACTATTGCCCCAAAGACCGCTCGTTACCCACACCCTGATCTTGTTGGTCGTTATGTTGGGGAAGGTGAACTGCCTCCAGACCTTATTATTCCCGGTTACACTGCCGCTAGGAACCGTCACCCAGGTAGAACCATTCCAGTACTGCACATCGAAGGCGGTAATCCCCCAGAAGCTGAACGTCATCGCCAGCGTCGGCTCTTGCGGATTACTATCGTTATCCTGCACGGTGAATACGTCAATCTCGTTGATGGTCTTGCTGCCGTTGAAATTGATCTCCAGCCAATCGGGAAACACGTTGTCTGTGCCATCCGCCCAGCCGCCACCGTTCCCCCAATTGAGACCTTTTCTATCGCCGTTGTTAGCTCCGCCCGCAGGAAAATTGGCATTGTATATGCTAGAGGCATTCGCCGTAGCTCCGTTAGACGCAAGCGCCACGTTTATTGGTGAGATCACTGAGCCATCGCTGTAAAACTCGACCTCAGCAATATTACAATAGCCACCATCCGGAGAGAGATAGCGTAGGTATCTATAGGCAGTCGGATTGTTTACTGTTACTTCAACCCAACTACTTATCGCAAATCCGGAAGGAGTTCCAGCAGGAATCGAATACAGATCCAAAAAGCCCGTGCTTTCACCGGCGTTCGAGCCTTGGAACTTACCGCCTGCCATTCTGTCAGGTCCACCAGACCAATCACTGCGAGGAAAGAACCTAATTTTCTTAATCACCTTGGCGTTTCCTGATCCCAGATCAATCCCTGCGTAACCGCCATTGGGCTGTGGCGCGTCAAAATGGGTTTGGATATTTCCATCATATACGTACTCTCTCACATTCGTGCCTGGCGGATAAAATGCCCCCGGAGTTCCGAATACTGTGCCTGACAGTTTGCTTAACTGAGCAGAGCTAAAAGCTGCCTGCGTCACGTTGTAGGTCTGCCCACCGATTGTCAGTGTGCCGGCGCGTGGGCTCGTACTTGCATTCATGGCAACCGAGTAGATGATGGTCCCAACTCCCGTGCCAGACTTCCCAGAGATTATGGTTATCCAGGGAGTGTTGCTTGTCGCGTACCAACCGCAAGTCGTCCCTGTAGTAATAGCACCTGAGCCGCCAGTAGACGTGAAAGTACTCTGCGACGGGTGACTTGTTTGAGTGCAACCGCCTAGCTGGGTAACCGTATGCGTCTGTCCTGCAACAGAGAGTGTGCCAGTTCGTGGTGCCCCGCTTGTGTTAGACGCGACATTGTAGCTGATCGTCGTACTACCTGTTCCGCTGATACTACTTTGAGGGTTGCCACCTACTTGAAAGGTGATCCAATCCACGTTACTCTTCGCTACCCATCCGCAGGTCGTCGTAACAGTGACGCTATTTGAAACGCCATTAGCGGATAAACCGGTGCGTGACAAAGGGCTAACCGTGTAACTGCACCCCGCCGCTGGAATGATGAAGTTTGTTTCCGAGATATCAAAAAAGATGTTGCCGACGGCTTCGACCTTAATGCGTGCCTGGGTCGTAGGGAGATTCGGTACTGTGATCGTTTGGCTTCCATCGTTGGCAGTTCCTGAAGCCAGAAATCTGGGATCGGTCACCATCGTTGGAAATGTTGCTCCGCCATCCGTCGAAAGTAAGATGTTAACCGTCGGGCAGTTGATCGGAGAGTTTGCCGTGCTTCCCACATTCCAGGTTATGGTCGGCTGTGAGCCGGGCGTCCATCCCATCGCCGTGTTCGGCGAGGTAATAATAAACGGTTCGCTACCGCCATCCACGGTGACCAGTACGTCGGCTGAAGTTACCCCTCCACCTCCAGAGCGATTATCTCTTGCCGTCACTGTAAATTTCATTATGCGAGAGATCAACGGCAAGGCCTCGCCCGGCATATACCCGCCAAGCAGAGACGGTGGCGCGTTTGCATAATCCCTCACATAGCTCAGGTCAGGGAAAGTTCTTGATGGAGAAGAAGTGGGTAGGCGCGAGCGGAAGATGGGTCTTGGTTGCCCATCGGCGTCCGTATCCGGCGGCGAGACGGCTCCTGTATCCGCTTCCTCCCAGGTGTAGGTAAGCGGATCGCCGTTCGGGTCAGTCCCGATAGCCGTCAGGGTGAAGGGGGTCGCCTTGGGGATCACATAGCCCGAACCGACGGTGAGGGTGGGGGCACCGTTGTTCGTCGGATCCTGCGTGGCACAGGCGCCTGGGCCGATGCCTGAAGGCGGGGCAATATAATTCCACATCTGAGCGATACTTCCTGCGTGAAAATAGCCATCTTTATCATTTTGCAAATTTTGCAACCCGCAAAAACCTGCATACGACATGATGGTCGAGCCTGACCCTGGTTCGAAGGCGGATACCTGTGCCCGTTGGTTGCCGCTCAGAAAACTCCCGCAAGCAGCAACCGATCCATTAAAGGTATGACTGGCTCCGAATTGGTGAGCCATTTCATGAGTAATCACCAAGACATTCCCACCCCCTGACGCTCCGCGTGCTTTCGAGGAAAAGCTACAAACACTGCTCAAAGTAGCAATTCCGCCTCCGTTGGAGGCACAAAAAACATGACCAATATCATAGTTGGCACTCTCTATGACTTGATCCAGATTGCGTTGATTTTGACATAACATGTTCCACATAAGTGGATCTGGTGAATCACAATTTGAAACAAAATCTCCGTCTGTATAAGGATCAGGATTCGTTTCATAAATGATGGTTTGTTGATTTGTAACTAGTATCAGCCGCACGGAAAGCTCGCGTTCAAAAATAGCGTTGATCTGGCATACCGTCGCGGTGATCGCAGCTAGCGCAAGCGCTTTTGTCCCCCCGTTATTAGCGGTGTATTCAGCGGTTGCCGCCACCGCCAGGCGAAAGGTGCGCAGGGTTCCGCCGATTGAAAAATTCTGCGGCGTCGGGCTTGTCGTCTCAACACCTGCCTGAGCCGATAAATCCTTTTTTACGTCTTCCACGAAGCATCCCAGGAATTCATCTTTTTTTGGCAGATCGCTCATATTGTAACTGATGAAATGATCCGGAGCGTTTTTTCCATAGGGATCAATCAGTACGGTGCCTTCAGAGGAAAGAATCATGGCTTGAAATCCTGAGGGCGTGAAGGTAAAGCGCATAGACGCCGAGGGGTCGTCAATGCCCTGGCCTCGATAAGTCTTGATCTCCGGGAACTGGCGCGCCAATCCCGGCTCCATAATCGGTGATTCGACAATCAAGAATTTCGCAAACTCTCCACCCGGCATCGGTAAGGCGATTTCAACGCCGGTGCCGGTTTTCCCATTGAGTTGCTCCAGGGGAACGCTACCTAATAACTGTTTCAAGCCGCCCCGGTCTAAATACAGGGTTCGATACTTCTCCGGGGTCACGGTACGATTACCACTGATGGGAATGGTCTTTTCATCAATGTCTTGCCACAGCGATGCACCATAGTCGGATTTTTGCGAGGCTGCCATCACTCTCATAAACGTATCCGGAAGCAGGGTTTTGCCCAAACCTGCCAGCCCGACCACGAGCGGGAACAATAACAAGAGAAAGAGAACAAAACCTTTCGCTTTTCTACTGCGATTAGAGAGGGGAAATGAAGCTGTTTTTTTCATCTGTAAGGATCCTTTATATCTACATTTTCGATAAAGGAAGACGGAGTTTGCTCGTCAAGACAGTCTCGCTTGGCGAGCAAAAGTTCATACAACGCCTGTCGGTTATCGAGTTAAAATCTATTGAAGTGGTCTTATCAGCAAGAAAATCTCAGTACCTGGATGAGGATTGACTACAAACAAGGCACAAGTGGAGTCCCTGTTTGATGAATAAGACTTTGTTGACCCGGAATTGTTGGTTGAAGAGTTGAATCAACGCACGCAGAGAATACGCATAGAGAAAGGCTTCTGTCAACGACTTTTTGTTTTCGATAACAGGAGAAGAATCGTTCGCACAGGTACTTGCAGGCTGAGTTATTGAATCTGCCTGTCACCTTTACTGATTTCAAATCGGGGTTAGAGGAAGGCTATTCGTAATTGACAATCTACAGCGGCGCTTTTAAACTTCGCTCTTTCCAAATCCACCTTGCCTGCTAGAAGAAGTTTTATGAAGATACGGGTCTACGATGAATCGAGCAGGTTACGAGGGAATCGCAAAGTCTCAATATTGAAACCTAAAATTCAGGTCTTAGCTTTCCTTGTAAGCATTTTACTGAAAGGTTGACGTGTTGGCACACTGAGATTGTGCCGGAGGTCGAAGGAAGAGTAGGAATACTGATCATGATGAACAGCAAGTCAATGTACGATATACAAGTAAACCAGATCAATCAGTATGGCGATGTTGCTGTGTTAATTCCTTGTTTGAATGAAGAGAAAACCATCGGTAAGGTGGTAACGGATTTCAGGCAGGCGATTGCGGGCGCAAAAATATTTGTTTTTGATAATAATTCAACGGACGACACGGCAAGTATCGCGCAACGGAACGGAGCCGTTGTGGTCCCTGCTCCCAGTCAGGGAAAGGGCTATGTGGTCAGGCAGATGTTTGATCAGATCGAGGCTGAAATTTACGTAATGGTTGACGGAGATGACACCTATCCTGCTGCCGCTGCTCAGGAATTGATCGCGGAATTCAGAAAGGGCGGCATTGATATGATTGTCGGTGTCCGGCAGCCTTCGGCGGAAGAACTCTCCTTTCGGCGGTTCCACAGATTCGGCAATCGTTTGGTTGCCGTCCTGATATCCAGACTATTCTCCATCCCGGTAACCGATGTGATGTCGGGATATAGGGTTTTCTCGAAAGAGTTTGTGAAGAGTGTGCCTCTGCGGTCGAAAGGATTCGAGATTGAAACCGAGATGACCCTACAAGCGGCAACCAAAAATTTTATGATTAAGGAAATGCCCATCCATTACGGGCATCGTCCCGAGGGCAGCTATTCCAAATTGAACACCTACTCGGATGGCTTCCTTGTCTTAAAAGCGATCTTCATCATATTTAAGGACTATAAGCCATTTGTATTTTTCACCTCGCTCAGTAGTGTGCTTTTCCTTATCACGATCCTTGCAGGTCTCCCGCCAGTCATTGAATACTTCAGGAGCGGCTATGTCTATCGCGTGCCGCTGGTGATATTGGCTACAGGGACGGGAATTTTGTCCGTATTGAGTTTTACGATAGGCTTGGTACTCGATACCATATCAAAATACCATAATGAGAATTTTCAATTACTTCGCCGTCTGCTCAAGAGATAGCTTTGTTCACTCCGAGAGCAATGTGATTCGACCATAGCCAAAATCAATCCCGCACCTGGGGGCTTAATTTAGATGAGAGATAAACCATGCAAGAAAGCTTTGAGTCACCGGAAATCAGTGATAAAACCCAGTTTCGCCGAACGAAATTAGCCTCCTTCCTTTATAAGCCAGTGGTTTTACTTCTTTCAATCATCGTCGTGGGCATCAGTATCGTTGCACCCTTTTACCTATCGCGGTACGAGCGTGGGCCAGGTGGTCAGACATTAAGACTTATCCTTACTCATGATATGGTGATGCACCTTCCGCTGGCACAGGCTTTCGACAAGGTCCTGAGAACAGGCATCCTATACCCTCGCTGGCTCGCTGACATCAACCATGGATATGGCATCGCAACCATGAATTATTACCCGCCAATCGTCTATTACCTGATATCCCTGTTTCACGCTATTTTTGGTAATTGGGTAGATGGGCTGTTTGCGCTTTCCATTTTGGCTTTCGCGGGCTCCGGTCTTTCACTTTATCTGTTTGCTCGCCTCTTTCTGGGCAGCTTGGCGAGTGCTGTTGCTTCGCTGTTTTACATGCTGCTTCCCTTCCATATGCTTACTCTCTATTGGCAAGGGGCGATGGGACAACTTCTTTCCTATGTATTTCTACCGTTAGTTTTGTATTTTGTTTATAAGCTGGGGAAACAAGGTCAGGCGCGAAACTATGCGGCGGTGGGCTTATTTTATGGCTTGTTTCTGCTGACTAACTTTCCTATTGCATTTTTGTTCTCTTATACACTGGTATTTTACGCACTGGTCTGGGCAGGTAAGAGGAGAGAGTGGAAGATTGTCTTGAGAATCGCCATCGGGATGGCTTTAGGTCTTTTGTTTAGCGCCATCTACTGGCTCCCGGCAGCTCTTGAAACAAAGTACATGTATGAATGGACGAGCGAGCTATTTCCCTATCACACAACCTACATGACTCTGCTGACCGTCCATGATGAATTCGGATGGCGTCTCAACACCTTATTTGCACTACATTTGGTGGTACTCACGATTGCCATTATTATCGTGCGGGCCGTCGCTTCAAAGGAGCCGAAAGCTACGGATGTAATACCAAGCCTTGCGGAAGAGTCCAGCTTTCAGATTCGGCTATGGGTCATTATGAGCATAGCCACCATATTCATGAGTACCTCCTTCTCGATATACATTTCTAAACTGATACCCAGAATTCAGCTTGCAGTCCCTGCCTGGCGCTGGCTGGTTCCTGCGGGTTTCTTCACAGCCTTGCTGATTGGCGCGGCGTTTGAGCGATTGATCAACAGCGCCGTATTTTTACCGAAAAGGCGTCTGCTATACAGTGCCGTGTTTGGCATCGCATTAGTCGGCAATGTCTGGTTCTCCGTGCAGTATATACTTATCGGAGCGCTCTCAAATCCAACCTATGTTCCTGCATCGATGTATATCGATTCCGGGTTTACTCCGAAAGGCTCGACCTCTCCGGATCGACTTCCCGATACTCCGCAAGCCCTATTACAGCCAGAGACCGGAACCGTGCGTGTCATTCGATGGGACCCGCAAGATCGCGAAATTTTCGTACAAGCTGCCGAGCCGGTAGCTCTGCGATTGCGGACCTACAATTTCCCAGGCTGGGTTGCTCATATTGACGGTCAGAAGACCCCCGTTTTAAGTGATAAGGATGGCGCCCAATTGATCGAAGTTCCGGAAGGGTCACACACAGTTGAGGTCTCTTTTGTTAACACCCCGCCGCGTACCTACGGCACCATCTTGTCGGGGTTCGGCTTTTTGACGATCATAAGTTTGACAGCACTCAGTCAATGGCAGCGAAACAAGCGCAGAGTCGCAGAGCGTGCCGAAACCGCTGTTTATGGAGATGAGTCCGAAGCTGGCAACCTTACAGATGGAGAAAAGGTCGAGCGCCGCAGCCTGACCAGGAGGAAGAAACAAATCGCCATCATCGGCATAGCGATTCTCGCCGGCATCCTCATGCTTGTTGTTTTCAACAGAGTTTTTCGGACGGATAAGAAGCCTGCACCAAGTAACAATAGCGCCACACAAAAGGAGGCTCCGGCAATCGGATCGGAAGCAAAATTACAGGTTCAAGGCCTGGCTTTGATTCCGGTAGCCGTTGACGATACTGCCTTGAATGAACTGATGGGCGTGCTTCCTTCAAGGGATGCAGACAAACTGGAAGGTCTGGTGCAAGCGGGTAAAGTTCTGCGCGTTGACAATGGCACAAGAGTTCGCATTCTCGAATTCGGTTTTGCAAAGACAAAGATTCGAATCCTCGAAGGCGAGCATAGTCGGAAGGATGGTTGGGTGCCGGAGAGATGGCTGCAATAATCTCCCAACCGGAAGCCAGGAGAGCAAGGAAATGCAGGAAATAACCCATTTGACTTTCTCCGTTCTGCCAATTAAACTTTCGCCTTTCTGTGGACAACTCACATAAACTACAAATGCAGGTCTGCAACAAAGCAGAGCGGTATAACCACCGGCAGGAAATCCGGATGTGAACTGAAATCACTGTATAAGGGTCTCAAGGAGTTTTTTATGCCAGTTGCGGCAGATGTACGCCTAGCGGCAGGGGTGAAAATATTTCAACCGGAGTTGGTCAATCTTTATGGTTGCGACATTGGCGGCGACACCAAGATCGGCGCTTTCGTGGAAATCCAGAAGAATGTCTCCGTCGGCGCTCGTTGTAAGGTGTCCTCTCACACCTTTATCTGCGAAGGGGTGAGGATCGAGGATGAAGTATTCATCGGGCATGGGGTTATGTTCACGAACGACCTTTACCCGCGCGCGACCAATGAAGATGGCAGTCTACAGACGGAAGATAACTGGCAGGTGGTGGAAACGCGTATCAGGCACAGAGCTTCTATCGGCAGTAATGCAACCATACTGGCGGGCATTACCATAGGCGAATACGCGCTCGTCGGGGCCGGAGCCGTAGTGACACGTGATGTCCCGGATTACGCCATCGTCGCCGGCGTGCCCGCTCGCATCGTGGGCAACACGCGTGAACGACATAAGGAAGTAAAAACCGGTGGTAAGTAACGTAAAATCGCATCGCAGGTTATGCGTCATGGTTGATTCAAGATTACAGATTCTACACTTGCCACTTTATCAAAGAGGCAAAGTATGATCGGTATCGGAGTTATCGGGTATGGCTACTGGGGACCAAATCTGGTGCGCAATTTCATGGAGGCATCCGGCTCCAGAGTTGTCGCCGTGTGCGATTCGCGTCCGCAGCGACTCGCGGAATTACAGAACCGTTATCCATCCGTGAAGGGAACCGGAAATTACCGCGACCTGCTCGAAGATTCTTCCATTGACGCCATCGCCATCGCCACACCCGTCTCCTCTCATTTCGAATTAGCCCTGCAAGCCCTCAAAGCCGGTAAGCATGTGCTGGTCGAGAAACCGCTCACCTCAAGTTCTGAACAGGCTGTGCAGTTAATCGAAGAGGCGGCTCGCCGCCAGCGCGTGTTGATGGTAGATCACACCTTCGTCTACACAGGCGCCGTCAGAAAGATTCAAAAAATGATCGCGGCAAACGAGTTGGGCGAAATTTACTACTACGATTCGGTGCGCGTCAATTTGGGACTGTTCCAGCATGACGTGAACGTCATGTGGGACCTGGCGGTTCATGATCTGGCGATTCTCGATTATGTATTTCCGTCCAGGCCGGTTGCCGTATCCGCAACGGGCATCAGTCATCTTTCCGGTCAGCCGGAGAATGTCGCCTATATCACCCTGTTCTTCGCCGAACAGCAGATCGCCCATCTGCACGTCAACTGGCTGGCGCCCGTCAAAGTGCGGCAAACCCTCATCGGCGGCAGCGAGAGAATGATTGTCTATGATGATATAGAACCCAGCGAAAAGATTAAGATTTATGACAAAGGCGTCAGCCTTTCCCAGAGACCCGAGGCTCTTTACGAATTGCTCGTCAGCTATCGCTCAGGAGATATGTGGGCGCCCAAACTTGATGTCACAGAAGCTCTGCGAACCGAAGCAGCGCATTTTATTGACTGCATCGAAAACCACAAACAGCCTGAAACGGATGGTCATACGGGGCTTAGAATCATACGACTGCTTGAAGCGGCTGAGGCATCCTTACGGGCGCGCGGTCAATTAGTCGAGTTAGCGTAATTATTTATCCAGAGGAGACCGATGATTCCATTTTTAGACCTGAAGGCTCAGTACCTGAGCATCAAGGATGAAATCAATGCAGCGATAATGAGCGTTGTAGAAAACTGTCAATTTATACTTGGCCCGGAAGTCGAAGCCTTTGAAGCGGAGTTTGCCGACTATTGTCAAACCCGCTATGCCCTCGGGATCAATTCCGGCACCAGCGCACTGCACCTTGCCCTGCTGGCCGGCGGCATCAAACCCGGGGATGAAGTAATTACCGTCAGCCACACCTTTGTGGCATCCGTTGCGGCAATTCTTTATACGGGCGCAAAACCTGTTTTAATTGATGTTTCGCCCGGCACCTACACGATGGATCCGGCACAGCTGGAAGCCGCAATCACGCCGCGCACAAAGGCAATTATGCCTGTCCATCTTTATGGGCAGTGCGCCGATATGGAGCCGATTCTCGATTGCGCTCGCCGCCACAACCTGCTGGTCATTGAAGACGCCGCGCAGGCGCACGGAGCCGAATATAAAGGACGCCGCGCAGGAAGCTTTGGCGAGATGGCCTGCTTCAGCTTCTATCCCGGCAAAAACCTCGGCGCTTACGGGGAAGGCGGCGCCGTTGTCACCAACAATGAGGAGTACGCAAAGACCATTAAAGTCTTGCGCGATCAGGGGCAGAGCCAGAAGTATCACCACACCCTGCTGGGATACAATT
>WUUC01146384.1_pt1 | contig 11871 bp, 14 predicted proteins | sample 6278441 | NCBI WGS metagenome assembly WUUC01 (sample SAMN13675441, study PRJNA597444) | soil metagenome | isolation source: soil | place: USA: Washington | collected 2017-10 | reverse complement strand
TCGCGATGGTCCCGCTGGACATTCACGTCACCGACACCTACTTCATCGTCGCCCACATCCACTTCGTGCTCTTCGCGGGCTCGGTATTCACGATCTTCGCCGGCATCTACCACTGGTTCCCGAAGATCACCGGGCGGATGTACGACCCGAAGCTCGGCCGCCTGCACTTCTGGCTCACGCTGGCAGGCACCTGGGGAACGTTCGTGCCGATGCACTGGATCGGCATGGAGGGAATGCCGCGACGGGTCTCTGACTATTCGGCCCAGTTCGGCGACTGGAACCTTTTGATCTCCCTGTTCGCCTTCATGCTCGGCGCCGCCCAACTGGTCTTCCTCTTCAACATGATCGTCTCCTGGAAGTGGGGCCCTCGGGCAAGCGCCAACCCGTGGCGGGCCAAGACGATCGAATGGCTCGTGTCCTCGCCTCCACCTCGATTCAACTTCGACGGGCTGCCGCGAGTCGTCGGCGGCCCGTATGAGTTCGGAGTCCCCAACGCACGCCACGCGCTGCTTCCTGGCGACGACGGCTACAAGACGCCGCCCCTCACCAAGACGCCGGCAAAGCGCTTGCCCACCCACGCCTGACAACTCAATCCGACACAAGGGAGAACGCAATGACCGACTACGCAAAGGACGTCCTGGTATCGACCGACTGGGTCGCAGAGCACCTGGAGGACGAGCAGGTCCGGATCGTCGAGGTCGACGAGAATCAGGACCTCTACGACGAGGCCCACATCCCCGGCGCGATCGGCTTCGACTGGAAGCGCGATCTCCAGGAGCAGGTGCGCAGGCGCTTCCTCGGGCCGGCGAAGTTCGCCGAGCTCATGGGAAGCCGCGGCATCTCCAACGAGCACACCGTCGTGCTCTACGGCGACCGCAACAACTGGTTCGCGGCCTACACGTATTGGTACTTCCGCTACTACGGGCACGAGGCCGTGAAGCTGATGAACGGCCCGCGAGAGAAGTGGATCGTCGAGGAGCGCGAGACGTCCGACGTTGCGCCCGGTTATGCCCCGGCGGACTTCTTCGTCCTTCGCACGGACGACTCCATCCGCGCACTGCGAGATCGGGTCGAAGCTTCGCTCGGAACGGCTACCCGGCTCGTGGATGTGCGCAGCCCGGCCGAGTTCGCGGGCGAGATCATCTCACCGGACGGGTACGAGCAGGAGGGTGCCCAGCGGGCGGGGCACATCCCCGGCGCCGCATCGGTCCCCTGGTCCAGTGCGGTGAACGAGGAGGGGACCTTCAAGTCCGCCGGCGAGCTCGAGGAGCTCTATCGCTCAAAGGGCGTGATCGGCGAAGGGGATCCCGTGATCGCCTACTGCCGGATCGGTGAACGTTCGGCGCATACGTGGTTCGTCCTCAGCGAGCTCCTGGGCCTCGAGGACGTGCGGAACTACGACGGCTCGTGGACCGAATGGGGCAATCTCGTCGACGCGCCGATCGAGATCGGGGCCTAAGGTGGGCTAATGCCCCCGCCGAAGCCACCCGCCCACGAAGCGGCGACGGGCGCCCGGCATGACTCAACTCAACGTGAGGTGCCCACCGGATCCAGCGTCGACGAGATGAGCGAAGCCTCCTTTCCGGCCAGCGATGCGCCGGCCGTTTGGACCTGGGATGTCCCTGCTCATTCGACAGCGAAAGACGCCGCCGGCGCGCCGGCTTCTTCCGGCGAGCAGGCCGTGCACCCCTGACTCGCGCTCGGATGGCGGGGAGATCGGCGGCCACCGGCGCTACGGATCGTCGCCCAGGCGATCGCCCCACCGAGCGCAGCGATCGCAGCGGCGATCATCATTGCGCTCGAGTATCCGCCTGAGAACTCGCCCGGCCCCACAGCTGTGCTGGCGCTGAGACCCGCGGCCGCGGGCAGCACGGAGCTGGCGAAGAGCTGAGCGACCCGCGCCGCCGCGTTGTTGACCGCCGACGCAATGCCGGCCCGCTCGTCGGGCAGCGCGGCGAGCACCGCGGCTGTCAGCGGGGCCACGAAGATCGTCATCCCGATGCCGAACACGACCACTCCCGGGAGGACCGATTCGAGGTAGCTGTCTCCCTCGTCGACCGACGAGAGCATGATCGTCCCCGCCGCGAGGACGAGTGGGCCGACCGCCATCGGGATGCGCGGGCCGATCCGCTCTCCGAGCCTGCCCGCCTGCGGCGAGAAGAGCAGCATGATCACAGTCGCCGGGATCGTGGCGGCACCGGCGGCGAGGGCGGTGTAGCCGAGCACGTTCTGTAGTTGCAGCGAGAGGAAGAAGAAGACGGCGCCGATCGCCAGGTAGTTGGCGAGCGTGGCCGCATTGGCGCCGGAGAACTGGCGCGAGCTGAAGATCGCCAGCGGCAGCATCGGCTGAGACGCTCTGCGCTCGAAGAGCAGGAACGTGATCAGGAGCAGGCAGCCGACGCCTGCGCTCGCGGCGACGGCCGGGTCGTCGAGCCCGCGCCCGCCGGCCTCGACCAGCGCGTAGGTGAGCCCGGCGAGGCCGAGGCTGACGAGCACCGAGCCGATCCAGTCCGGTCGCGGCGCCGCGGTCCGAGGAGCGCGGCTTTCAGGGAGGTGACGGACCGCGATCCAGGCGGCGAGGAGCGCGACCACCACGACGACCGCGAACACCCACCGCCAAGAGGTCGCGTCGACGAGGGCACCGCCCACGAACGGACCGATCAGGCTCGAGATGCCGGACCATCCGGCCCATGCGCCGATCGCCGCGGCGCGATCCTCGGCGGCAAAGCTCGCCTCGACGATCGCGAGGCTGGCGGGGACGACAAGCGCCGCCGCGACTCCCTGGAGGACGCGCGCGCCGATCAGCACCTCCCCGCTCGGTGCGATCGCGCAGAGGAGGGACGTAGCGGCAAACGCGATCAGACCCACGTTGAAGACTTTGCGGCGCCCGAAGAGGTCGCCGAGCGAGCCGCCGGTGATGATCAGTGCGCTCAGCGCCAGGAGGTAAGCGTTCATCACCCACTGCAGCCCGCCGAGGTCGAGGTCTAGGTCGCGCCCGATCGCAGGCAGAGCGACTGTGACCACGCTGGACTCGAGGAACGCCGCACCGGAACCGAGGATGACTGCGGCCAGTGCCCAGCGACCGCGCCGCGATCTGTAGCGAAGCGGCTCGTACTCGGCCGTGGTCTCGGCGTCGTCAGTCAACCCACCGGACATCCTCTCTCAGCTGGCCAGTGCGTGGGTGAGGCCGCCGGCGCTTCGGTCAGTGGCGCGATACCGGCTGGAGGTCGTCGGTTGCCGGCCCTTGGATCACGGCACCGGCATGGTCGAAGCGCGATCCGTGGCAAGGACAGTCCCAGGTCTCCTCGCTCCCGTTCCACTCCACGAGGCATCCGAGGTGGGTGCATACCGCCGACACGGCGTGGACCTCTCCTGAGGCGCGCCTATGGACGGCCAGCTTCTCGCCGCCCACCTCGACCACCCTGCCCTCGCCGGGCTCTAGATCGTCTGGCAGGCCCGACCCACGGGAAGAGAGTCGATCGCCAAGCAGCCTGGCCCCGGCTCTTAAGTTCTCGGTCACGAACCTCCGCCCGCCGGCGAGAGGCTTCACCCGGTTGCTGTTGAAGACGCGCGCCCACGGGTTCGGTTTGTCGAGGATCTTGTCGGCCAGGATCATCCCCGCGGCGGTGCCATTCGAAAGTCCCCACTTCCGAAACCCGGTCGCGACGTAGACCTGCTTCGAGAAGGGCGAGATTCGCCCCACGTATGGGACGCCGTCGATTGGGATCGCGTCCTGGGTGGACCACCGGTACTCGAGTGACGCGACGGGGAAGTGCTCCCTCGCCCAGGTCTCCAGCCTGCGGTAGCGCTCGGCAACAACGACCTCGTCACTGGCTCGGTGCCCCTCGCCGCCGACCAGCAGGAGATCACCGCCGGCGGCGCTGTAGGGCATGATCGAGCGCACCGGCTCGTCGGCACTGATGAACGTGCCGTCCGGGAGGGGGCCGTCGAGCGCGACGGCGACTATGTAGGAGCGGTGGGGATGGCAGCGCGCGAAGAACAGTCCCCGATCGAGGATCGGGTAGTTCGTGGCGACGATCACCGCCCCTGCAGTGACGCGTCCCGCCTCAGTGGCGACTGTGCAGGGGTTGCCGTCATCGACCTTCTTGACGCTGCTCTCCTCGAAAACGTGGCTGCCGTTCCCGTCGATCGCCCGAGCGAGACCGACCAGATACTTCGTGGCGTGGAGCTGAGCCTGGCCGTCGAAGCGCACCGCGCCCCGGACTTCGAACGGCAATGGGACCGAGTCGGTGTACGAGGCCGGGAGTTCGAGCTCCCGCGCCAGCGCCGCCTCGCGCTTGACGTCTTCGAGCGCCGACTCTGTAGTCGCATAGGTGTAGTTGGCCACCCGTCGGAAATCGCAGTTGATCGTCTCGGAGGCGACCAGCGAGGCGACCTGCGCGATCGCGGCCTCGTTCGCCGCGCCGTAGGTCTGGGCTCCCCGCTTGCCGAAGCTCCGCGAGAGCTGGGCGTAGATCAAGCCCTGGAGGGAGCTCACCTTGCCGGTGGTGTGGCCGGTCACACCAGTGCCGACCCGGCCCGCCTCGAGGACGACAACGCTCGCGCCGGCCTGCTTGAGGAGGAGCGCTGAGGTGAGGCCGGCGATCCCGCCGCCGATCACCGCGACATCGGCCTCGATTTCGCCGCCGAGAGCGGGATAGCTCGTTTCGGGGGCGGTGTCGACCCAGAGCGATACCGCCTTGCCGGCAAGAGTCGTCGCGTCCGTCATACCGCTATTCGCGTCTGCTCGGCGCCGGTTCTTACCTCGGGCCCCGGATATCGGACGAGCGCCCCATCAACGGCGGCGAATGGCGTCAACTTGTGCGGCGTCCCCTTGCCCCGAAGATCGAGGTGCACAACACGCCAGCCGCGGACCACTAGAACGTCGGCGAGCATGCGCCGGTGGCAGCGCCACCATTGGGCCTCGGCGCACATGACGGTTGTCCTGCGCAGGCGTGCTTCAACCTCGAGCTTCGCAAGCTCGGCGGCGAACTGGGCAGACGCCATGTGGTCCGCGTAGCCGCGGAACTGCGCGTTCTTCCAAGCTGCGTTGTTCGAGGCCTCGGTCGGGCGCCGGCGCCCGCCCAGGCCCTCGAAGTGCCGGTATTCAAGCGACCGCGTGCCGAGCAGGGATTCGAGCTCGCTCGAGTTCGTCCAAGGGACCCGCCGAGAGCCCGGATAGCGGCGTACGTCGGCGAGCAGCTCGATGTGCGCCGCGACGAGCGTCTCAAGGAACTCTTCGCTCGTCTGAGTCGAGTGGCCGATGGTCAGGATCTCGGGCACGTCGAGCATCTTCATGCCTTTTGCCTCGAGCTCGATCCGCTCATGTGGTGCTCGCGTCGAGCAATCTCACGCTCGGGCCGGGCAGCGGCCGAGTCCGGATCGGCGTGCACGACGAGCACGGGCAACGCGCTCGTATGGAGCACGTGATGGCTGACGCTGCCGAGTAGAAGCGATCGCCACGCACCGCGTCCGCGGCTCCCCATGACAATCAGGTCGTGGTCGCCCGAGGCGGCCTCGGCGACGATCGCGGGTCCGGGGGGCCCCTTGCCAAGGACCGTCGTAATCGGCAGGTCTTCCGGCGTGTTCTTGACCGCCGCGTCGAGCAGATCCCTGCACTCACGTTCGATCTCCTGAGCCGCTTCAACCGGGTCGACGGGCGCCACGTACCCATATCCGAGCCCGGCGCCACCGTGCGGGGGCGAGATGGCGACGGTCATCGCAGTCAGCCGGGCATTGGCGGCTTGCGCAAGTTCGACGGCTTCGGCGAGAGCGCGGTCCGAGTGGGGGGAACCGTCGACGGCAACGAGGATTCTGCGAAACATGTCCTGAGCATTGCCGCACTCCACGGGGAGGGCCATGGGCCTTGACACCCATCTCACGCTGGCTCCCCGGTGCAAGTGGTGCCCTGCACCGGGGGTAGCCATCCGTGCGCCAGCTAGGCGCGTGCGCCAGAGCCGAGCGAATGGTCGACGGCACGCTCGACGGGCCGAGTGAGGCCGCTGTCGTGCGAGTCGCCGGACTGGGTTGCGGCGAGCCTGAACAACGTCAGCGCGCCGAGCAGGAGGCCGACGTCGCGTAATGCGATGTCGCCGTAGCCGCCGACGAGCAACAGGCTCACGATGATGCCGCCGAGCCAGCCTGCGACGAGCAAGCCGCCAAACCGGGGGACGACGAGCACGACGAACCCAGCAATGATCTCGATGACCCCGACGGTGTACATGCCGTCCTGGGCGCTACCCGGGAGGATGTCGTTGAACTCGGTGGCCAGGTACGCGGTCCAGTTGTCGTTCATCACCTCGGCGAACTTGTCGACTCCCATCAGCACGGGCAGCACGAAGAAGCCGAGCCGCAGCAGGGTGAATGCCTGGGCTACGGCGTCCTCGCGCAGTCGCGCCATCGAGGGGAATGGGATGGGTCGCAGCGTGGCTGCAATCGCGTTCATGTAACTGCTCCTTTCGGGAGGTCGTTACACCCTTAGCGACCGCACGCCGCCGCTTCTTACGCGGATTCGCTCTCGAGCAGGGCGCGCAGGCTGCGATGGTCCTCATGGCATGCGGGGCAACCCTCGAGATGGGCGCCCATGCCTGGGATCGCCGCATCGGCGTCCTCTCCGGTCAGCTCGAGCTCGACGTAGCGGTCGAGCTGCTCGAAGCACTCCTCACAGCTGATCTCGGGGCCGGCGGGTCCCAGGAGCCGCTTCAGGAGTCGCGCTTCGTCGTTCATCGAAGTTCCACTCATGATCTCAGTCCACTCGATTCCAGTTCGTCTTCTCCAAATCGCAAGCCTTCCTGGGCGAGGTGGGAGCGCAGCTTCTTGCGGGCGTCATGGATTGTCTTGTAGAGCGCGCCGCGCGTGGTGTTCAGGCGCTCGGCCAGAACGTCGATGGGGACGCCGTTCAGCGCAACCGCCACCAGGACCTCGCGCTGGTGCGGCGAGAGCTCGTACTCGATCGCGGACGAGATCGATGCGAGGAGCTCGTTGCTCTCGGCCTCGCCGGACGGAGAGCCGCCGCGGCTTGCGATCACCGACCAGTACTCGGGCTCGATCGGCACCTCGCGCCCCTGCCAGGCGCGCCGGCGGACCTTGACCGCCGCCTCGAGTAGCGCGAACTTGTACGCCCAGGTGGTGAACCGGCTGTCGCCGCGGTACGTGCCGAGCTTCCCGAGGATCGCGAACAGGGCGTCGTCCGCTGCCTGATGCGCGAGGTCGTCCAGGTCGCCGCCCCGCAGATGGGGATGGGAGTCCTTCCGGCGACTGATCTCGAAGCGCGAGGCGCGCAACAGCAGGTCGTGCAGGCGACGGGAGAACTCCTCGCGCCGCGGACTCTCCGCGCGGAGGCCGACGACCCAGGCGCGTGACTCCGAGTCGGGGCCGGGGACCGGTGGGGCTTCGCTGCGCTCGCTCATCGAAGCTGCCAGGGGAGGTCCGGCAGGCGCTTCGACCGTAGCACCGCCGGCGGTGAGCAGCGGGTTCAGCACGGGTTTCGCTCGTGGTCGAAGGGCGCCAGGATGCGAGCGGCGAGGTTCGGCGGACAGCCACGCTCGATCAACTCGATCAACGCGTGCAGGTCGAGCGCACAATCAGCCGCAAGCTCGGCGGCGAGATCGGCCTCGACACCCGCCCGCACGAGGCGCTGCTCACGCCAGGCGGCGAGGTTGCCTCCGGGCTCCACCGGCGGCTGTGCGAGGCCGTCCTCGGGAGCTCGCTTATGCCTGATCTCTGGCCGCATGCTCCCTTAGCGTCAGCTCCGTCCAACTTCTTACCTCAGGCGGCAAGCGCCGGCGGGTTCCGGTGCGCGTGCAGGGACATCGGGAGGGGCACTGGCGCCTGTCCGGCGGTGACCGCGTCGAGGTATTCACACGAGTCCTCGTAGCCGCGACGGGTCAGCTCATCGGCGTGGGAGAAGTCGATCGGCGCGATCGTCAACGGGCAGGGTGGCGGCAGGACGATCAGCTCCGCCTGGTCGCTGGGCATCTCGACCTCAACCAGGAGCCGCCGCATCACCAGGAGGCTCATGGCATGAAGGAGCATCGCCACTGCACCTCGAGGCGGCTCTGGCAGGTCGCAGGCGTTGCCGGTCGGCAACACGTAGATCCGCTCGGCCCCGAGCTCGATCGCGTCGATGATCGGCGTGTTGTTGGCGACACCGCCGTCGATCAGCAGTCGTCCCTCGCGTTCCACAGCAGGAAACACTCCCGGGATCGCGGCGCTGGCGATCACTGCCTCCAAGGCGTTTCCGTGGGAGAGCCGCAGCTCGCGGCCGCTCAGCAGGTCGGTGGTGATCACGTGAAGGGGGATCGGCGACTCCTCGATCTTGTCGAGCTCGAGGTTCTCAGCGACGAGCCTGCGCAGGCCCCGGTCGGATACGAGATGGTCACGAGCACCGAAGAATCCGAAGAACCCGGTAAGCGGATTGAGGGGAAAGACGTTTCCCCGGCTGACGCCGCGCCAGATCTGAGCAAGCTCGTCCGCCGTGGCCGGGGTCGCGGGCCGAGAAGCGATGAACGCCGCGTTGAGCGCGCCGACCGACGTCCCGACGATCAGGTCTGGCGCCACCCCGCGCTCGTAGAGCGCGCGCAGCATGCCTGCCTGCACCGCGCCCAGGCTGGCGCCGCCCGAAAGGACGAATGCTGTGGTTGGAGGATTGCTCATCTCCCAGTTGGCGTGCGGAGGAGTCCGCTTTCTTACACCTGACGCCTACGCCCGAAAATGGGTGACAAGGCCCATGGCCGGGTTCCGCCTCGGAACCGACCATTGGGGTATGGCAATCAACGGACCAGCGGGGCTCCTGCTTCTGGCGAGACAGCGGTCGCGAGGCGACCGGCAAGCCGGGGAACCGCGACGTAAGAACCAGCGGCGGTCAGACGCAGACGTGGCGAGGGCCGAGGCGCCCGAGCACGCCATTCCAACAGAGAGGAAGAGATGGCCGCACCTGAAGCATTCGTAATCGTTGGCGCCGGCCTGGCAGGGGCCAAGGCGGCGGAGACGCTGCGCGCCGAGGGCTTCACCGGTCGGCTGACGCTGATCGGCGATGAGCCCGAGCGCCCCTACGAGCGCCCGCCACTCTCCAAGGACCACCTTCGGGGTGAGACCGAGGACGTGCCCTACGTCCACGACGAGAGCTTCTACGTGGAGAACGACGTCGAGCTCCTGACGTCCACCCGCGTCACCGGGATCGAGCTCGGGCTACGTGAGCTCCTCCTGGAGGGCGACCGGCGCCTCGGCTACGACCGGCTGCTGCTGGCGCCCGGGTCGGTCCCGCGCCGGCTCGAGGTCGAGGGCGGCAAGCTCGACGGGATTCACTACCTGCGAACGCTCGATGACTCGCGGCGTATTGGGGAGCGCTTCGGCGAGGGCAAGCGCCTGGTCGTCGTCGGTTCCGGCTGGATCGGGGCCGAGATCGCGGCGTCCGCGCGCCAGAAGGGCTGCGACGTGACGATGATCGAGATGGCTTCGCTGCCGCTCGAGCGGGTGCTTGGCCCGGAGGTCGGTCGGATCTACCTCGACCTCCACAGGGACAACGGAGTCGAGTTCATCCCCGAAACAACGGTCGAGCGGTTCGAGGGCGAGGGTTCCGTCGAACGCGTCGTCACCAAGGATGGCGCCGTGATCGAAACGGACTTCGTCGTCGTCGGCATCGGCGTGGCGCCGCGAACCGGTCTGGTCGAGACCGCCGGCCTGAAGATCGACAACGGCGTCGTTGTCGACGAGCGTCTCGAGACCAGCGCTCCCGGCGTCTTCGCAGCCGGCGATGTGGCGAACGCCTGGCATCCCTTCTACGGGCACAACCTCCGGGTCGAGCACTGGGCGAACGCCCTCAACCAGGGGCCGGTCGCAGCCAGGGCGATGCTCGGCCAGGACGTGACCTACGACGAGATCCCGTACTTCTTCTCGGACCAGTACGACGCGGGAATGGAGTACTCGGGCTACGCGACCGAGTGGGACGAGGTCGTTTTCCGCGGCGACGTCGCCGGTCGCGAGTTCATCGCGTTCTGGGTCAAGGACGAGCGGGTCGTCGCCGGCCTGAACATGAACGTCTGGGACGTGAGCGATGAGATCCGCGAGCTGATCCGGCTACGCCGGCCGGTGCACCGCGGCGAGCTCACCGATCCTGAGGTCCCGCTCTCGCAGCTGATCGCGGACTCCGCGGATGACGCCGCCGGGCCGGAAATGCCCGATGTGGCCCTGAGCGCCTGGGCATCGGAGGGTGGCTCGTGATCAACGGATCGCGAAACGGCTCGGCAGCGGCGCTTCGGATCGTCGAGCGCGACGGCGGTGTGGACCTGGATGCTGCGGAGGATGCTGCACGCGAGCTCCTGGTCGCACTCGGCGCCGACCTGGAGTCGGACCACCTGCGAGAGACACCGCGGCGCGTCGCCAGGGCATACGCCGAGCTCCTGACGCCGCGACCGTTCAATGCGACCACGTTCCCCAACGACGAGGGCTACGACGAGCTGGTGATCGTCGGCGAGATCCCGTTCCAGTCGCTGTGCGCCCACCACCTGCTGCCGTTCCAGGGCAAGGCGCACGTCGCCTACCTGCCCGGCGAGCGGCTGGTCGGTCTCTCGAAGCTCGCGCGCATCGTGGAGATGTACTCGCGGCGTCTCCAGCTACAGGAGCGGCTGACTACCCAGGTCGCCGACTGGCTCGAAGAGCACCTGCAGCCGCGGGGAGTCGGCGTGGTACTCGAGGCGGAGCACCTTTGCATGTCGCTACGCGGCGTTCAGACCTCGGGATCGAACACGGTCACCTCCGCGCTGCGCGGCGCGGTAAAGGACGACGCGCGAACCCGGCAGGAGTTCCTGAGCCTGATCAACTCCGGCTGAGAATGAATGCCGTCTCGTCCAGATAACACCAGGCCCAGTCCTCGCTCGGCTCAAGGGATCGGATCAGCGGATGCCCCGACTCCTGGAAGTGGGCCGTCGCATGCCGGTTGGGGGAACTGTCGCAACAGCCGACCTTGCCGCAGGTAAGGCACTGCCTCAGATGCACCCACCCGGACCCGGTCTTCAGGCACTCCTCGCAGCCGTCGATCCCATCCGGCGCCTCGGTGACCTCGATCCGGTCGAGATGAGCGCACGTCGGGGCGCTCACGACGAACCGACGGAAAAGGCCGTCGTCGGCAGCCTGAATCGCTGCTGCAGCTGGTCGAGCAGGCCTCGCTCCTGCCATCCGGACGCTTCTCCCGCGCGCAACGCGATCAACAGGTGGTCGGGCGCGAACTCGTTGATGGCGTCTTCGAACGCAAGCAGCGGATCGTCCGCCCCAACCGCGCCTTCAGCTTCGCTTCCCAGGTCCGCAAGCTGCCCCAGAACCCTCTGGAGACGCTCGTCCGCCTGCTCTCTTGACCGATCGGTCGCGGATGTCAGCCACTCAAAGCGTGACGGCAGCGTCGGTGTGATCACCAAGACCTCATCGGCGGCATCGAGGAGAGCCCGGATCCCGAAAGGAAGCTCACCAGGACCGGAGACCGACTCGCCGGCGGCGATGAGAAGGCGGTGGGCCATCGCTGATAAGCAAATCAGGTTTGCGGCGGCCCAGCCCGATCCGGTGACAGAATCGGCGTGATGCTCGAGCCGCTGATCGACGCCGCGGCGATCGCAGGAGCGATCGGGCAGCCGGTGGACCAGCCGTATCTCCTCGAAGCCCGGCAGATGCAGGCGCTTTCGCTCGGCGTGCACATCCCACTCGTCTGCTTCGGGATCGCCTTCCCGGCCATGGTCCTGTTCATGGAAGGCCTCTACCTGCGCACCGGCGACCCGGTCTATAAGGCGCTCGCCAAGCGCTGGTCGAAGGTGATGCTGATCCTGTTCGCGATCGGGGTCGTGACCGGCACGATCCTCTCCTTCGAGCTCGGGCTGCTGTGGC
>WUUC01072280.1_pt1 | contig 11871 bp, 4 predicted proteins | sample 6278441 | NCBI WGS metagenome assembly WUUC01 (sample SAMN13675441, study PRJNA597444) | soil metagenome | isolation source: soil | place: USA: Washington | collected 2017-10 | reverse complement strand
CGGTGAGCGTCCGGCTGGCCGGTGCCAGCCCGGACGAAATGAGCTCCTCGGTCGCCGAGCCGCTCGAGCAGGCGCTCAGCGGTGTGTCCGGCGTCGATCAAATCGAGTCGCGACTGGGCGTGGGAAGCGCGCGGATCACCATCAAGTTCGTGCTCGAGCGTGACATCAACGAGGCCGCACAGGACGTGCGCGAAAAGGTCTCCGGCGCGCTCGGGCGCCTCCCGCCGCAGGTCGAACCGCCCGTGATCGCCAAGGTCGATCCGGATGCGCAGCCGATCTTCACGATTGCGCTTGGTGGCCCCCAGGGCCTGCGGGCGCTGACCGAGATTGCCGACAAGCGCATCCGGCGCGCGCTCGAGGCGGTGAACGGCGTCGGCGAAGTCACGATTGCCGGCGGCCGCTCGCGCGAGGTCCACGTCGAGGTGGACATCGAAAAGCTCTCGGCCCTCGGCCTGAGTGCCGGCCAGGTGCGCGACGCGATCGTGTCCGACAACGTCGAAGTGCCGGGCGGGCGCCTGGATCAGGGGGACGCGGAGGTCATGCTCCGGACCCCCGGTCGCTTCGATCGCGTCGAGGAATTCGGCCAGATTGTCGTCGCGGCGCCAGGTGGAGTCCCCATTCGCGTCGAGGACGTCGCCGACGTCAAGGACACGGAGGAGGATGCCCGCACGTCCGCGTTCCTGAACGGACAGCGCGCCATCGTGATCGACGTCAGGCGCCAGTCCGGGCAGAACACCATCCGCGTCATCGAGGACCTCAAGCTCGCGCTCGACGAAATCCGGCCGCACATCCCGAAGGATGTGACGATGGTCTACCTGCGCGACGATTCGCGCTTCATCTACGAATCGATCGCCTCGCTCGAAGAGCACCTGCTGCTCGGCAGCTTCCTCGCGAGCCTCGTCGTGCTGATCTTCATCCGCAACGTGCCGGCCACGCTCATCAGCGCGCTCGCGATCCCCGCATCGCTCATCGCGACCTTCACGCTGATGCGGGCCATGGACTTCACGCTCAACACCATGACGCTTCTCGGCCTCACGCTGGCCGTCGGTATCGTCATCGATGATGCGATCGTGGTGCTGGAGAATATCTTCCGGAAGATCGACGAGGAAGGGCTGCCGCCGTTCAAGGCGGCCGTCGAAGGTACCGGCGAGGTGCTGCTGGCGGTCGCGGCGACGTCCCTGTCGCTCGTCGTCATCTTCCTGCCCGTCGCGTTCATGACCGGCTACGCGCAGCGGTTCATCTATCCGTTCGGGCTGACCATGGCGTTTGCCATCATGGTGTCGCTGCTCGTGAGCGTCACGCTGACGCCCATGCTTGCCGCGCGGATGCTCGGGCGTTCGTCTGGCGGGCATGCGCGGCATCAGCCCTTCTACCGCTGGATCGACAGCCGCTACACGCGCAGCTTGAACTGGGCGCTGGCGCACCGCGGCGTGATTGTCGCGATCAGCGTGCTGGTTTTTGCCACGACCTTCCCGCTCGCGAAACAGGTCGGACGCTCCTTCCTTCCCGCGGAGGACCAGGGAGAGTTCGACGTCACGATCGATGCGCCGGAAGGTACGTCGCTCGCGGGCATGGAGAAGCTGGTGGTGGAACTCGCCTCGAAGCTCGAGGGGCTCGAGGGCGTCGCCATCGTCATGCCGACGATCTTCGAGCGCGTGAACCATTCGCACCTGCTCATCAAGCTGGACCCGATCGACGATCGATCGGTGACGCAGGAGCAGGTGGCCATGGCCGCGCGCGAGGCGATGGCTCCCTACAGGGCGTACCGGCCGACGGTGGTCGTCAAGTCACCCATCGGCGGTGGCGAGAGCGCCGCCTGGCCGATTCTCGTGAACCTGTACGGGCCGGATCTGAAGACGCTCAGCGCGCACGCCGTCCGCCTCGACGAGCAGCTCGCCGCGCTGCCGCAGTTCATCGACACCAAGGCGCGCGTGAACCTCGGAAATCCCGAGGTCCGGGTTGCCGTCGATCGACAGCGTGCGGCGGATCTCGGCGTGCGAGTACGGGATCTCGCCAGTGCGCTCCGCCTCATGGTGAGCGGGGAAGACGAAGTCACCAGCTTCCGCGAGGGAGGCGAGCGGTACCCCGTGAAGATGCGGGTGCGCGAGGACCAGCGCAACGACGTCGAGGCCATCGGCGGGCTGATGGTCGCGTCGCGTTCCGGCGAGCTGGTGCGCATCGACAATGTCGCGCGCCTCGATCGTGGCGAGGGCCCGACCTCCATCACGAGAATCGACCGCCAGTTCGCGGTGGGTGTCTCGGCGGACCTCCGGCCAGGTCAGCCGCTCGACGCCGCGATTCCGGTTGTGCGCGGCGAGATCCGCAAGCTGGGCCTGCCGGCCGAGTACCGGTCGCGATTCGCAGGACAGTCGCAGGTGCTGGACGAAACAGCGGCCAACATGATTCTCGCGATCGCGCTGGCCAGCATCTTCGTGTACCTGGTCCTCGTCGCACAGTTCGAGAGTTTCGTGCAGCCGCTCATCATCATGACGGCGCTCCCGCTCTCAGTGCCGTTTGCACTTCTCACCCTTGCGCTCACGAACCGTCCACTGAATCTCTGGAGCACGCTCGGCATCCTGCTCCTGCTCGGGATCGTCAAGAAAAACTCGATCCTCCAGGTGGACTATACGAACGTGCTCCGCAGCCGCGGCGTGCCGCTCGAGACCGCGCTCGTGGAGGCGTCGCGCACGCGGCTCCGCCCCATCCTGATGACGACGGCGGCAATCATTGCCGGGCTCATTCCCACGGCGCTCGGTGTCGGTGCGGGGGCTCGCCAGCGCGGCGACATCGCGATGACGATAGTCGGCGGCCAGACCCTGTGCCTCTTCCTCACGCTGCTGCTCGTGCCGGTGAGCTATTCGCTGGTCGAGGAATCGCGGGAGCGTTTCCTCCGCTCGGGCGTACGGGCGCGGCTTGGACGGACGCTCGACAAGATGATGGGACGTGGGGCGACCGAGCCGTCGGTCTGAGGGAGAGCGGCGGGAGTTCCTTCGGCCGGGAGAGAGACGACCGGGCGCCCGCGGCGGGACGCCCGGTCTCGAGTGTCAGCGGACCTGCTGGATGTCGGTGGCAGGTTTGAACAGCTGCGGCATCTCGTACGTGAGCACCGCGTTCAGTTCCTTGTCCGAGACGATCACGGCGTTGTGCACCGGATCGAGATCGAGGCCGCGGGGCTTCTTCAACATGCCCTTCGGGCCGCCCACCGTGAAGCGCGGCGGCACCTCGCCGTTGTCGTCAATTCCCCAGACCCCCACGTAGCCGGCCTGCTGGATGACGAAGATCAATCCGCTCTCCGGATGAATGCGCATGTTGCCGGCGTTGCCGAGCCGCGCTTTCGGTCCCGCAATGACGCGCTTCGGCTTCGCATTCCCTGACGCCGTTCGATCGAAGATCGCCAGCTGCGAACCGGCTCGCTCGCCGCCGCCCGGGCTGCGCAGCGCCGCCCCGACCACGAGCAGGTTGCGGACGTGGTCGATGGCCACTGATCCCGCCGCGGTGAACCCCGTGTCGGGTCCGCCCAGCACGCGCTTGGGCGCGACGTTGCCGCTGGCCTTGCGATCGAACACGAGGACGTTGTCCCCTTCGGGCACGTAGATTTCGTCGTTGTAGGGGTCAACGGCCAGGCGGTCCATCGCGGTGATTCGGGTCTTCGAACCCTGGATCACCCGGATGGGTGGCTCCTCACCTCGTGCCGATCCCTTGAAGATCAGGATCGCCTGCCCGAACTGCTGCGGGACGACAATCTCGTCGTGCAGGTGGTCGTAGTCGATGCCATGCATGGTCCGGCCGAGCATGGTCTTCTGTCCCTCGATGGCGCCGTTTCGTGCTGCATTTCCGTTCGCCAGCCTGGCGAACACCGCAATCTGCGGGTGGGCGACTCAATTGGGGACCAGGAGCTCCTGGCGCTTCGAATCATAGGTCAGCGCGCCTGGATTGCCGATCATCAGCGACGGGGCGCTTTCCGGCGCGCTCCGGATGGTGCGGAGCGGCGCCGTATCACCCTCGGCCGTAATCGGGTACGCGGTCGCCGAATGTCCGCCGAAGTTCGCGACCCAGAGCTCGCCGTTCTTGAAGTCCAGCGTCACGGACGTGGGATTGGCGAGCTTTGTTTTTTTCCCCTTCAGCACGCGTTTCGGGGCCACGTCGCCACGAGCGTTTGCGTCGAACACCAGGATCGACGGGCCCATGTCGTTGGCCACGAAAAGCTCCCTTCGCTCCGGATCGAAGGCGATGCCGGTGGGCCAGTTCAACTGCGTCTTCGGTCCCTTGATGACGCCGAGCGGCCGATCGTTGCCCTTCGCCGCGAGCGCGTGGATCGTGATCGACGGCTCGGCATGGCTGCCGCTGCCGGGGATCGCGTATTCGCGGCCGAGCGGCCAGTTCGCCTTTTCGCGTCCCTTGCCAAGTCCAGGCACGCCGGTGCGGATCGGCTGATCTGCGCGCCGCAGACCGCGCGACCCGTAATTGGCGACGAAGAACACCTCGTCCCTGGGGTCGATGGCAATACCGTGTGGATCAGCGAGGCCGGTGTCGTCCCCCTGCAGCAGGCGGATGGGGGCCTCGTCCTTCTCGGCGTTCTTGCGGAACACGACGACCGTCGAATCGTGCTGCGTCGTCAGGAACATCTCGTTCCGCTTCTCGTCCACGGCGATGCCGAACGTGCCGTGCGGCGTGTGCAGCGCGCGCTTTGGCGGAACGTCGCCGTCGCTTCCCTGCGCGAACACGACGAGCGTATCGACGGTGTCGTTGTTCGGCGCGAACAGGTCGCCGGTCGCCTGGTCGACGTAGAGCCCCGACTGGAACTCGATCAGCGTCTTGTCCCCGGCGAGCACGCGCTTCGGCTTGCTCGCGTCGGCACCGGCGGGCGTGTTTTCGAGGCGGTCGTAGACGAGAACCTGGAACAGGTTCTCGTCCGTGACGATCACTTCGTTTCGCTGCGGGTCAACGCCTATCGCGGCAAACGCCGGATACTTGTCCTGGATCTTCCGGCCGGGATCGCCCGCGAACACCTGCGTCTCGGGCCCGAGGGGCAGCCCTCCAGATCGCTGCTGCCATGCGGCGCGCTCCGCGCGCTGCACGGCCGATGGGACCATGCAGATTTCGCTCTCGAAATCCGGCAGGGCCTCCATCTTGACCAGCCGGCCGTTGACGAACGCGCCGGCAGCGTAGTTCGGCGGATGACCCGTCGACAGCAGGAGGCCTGCGGCGACGGCGCTCGTGACCAGCGCGCGACGCCACACGTACCGAACTGGTGGTGATTCAGCCATTGATGCTCCTCCGCAACGACCCCATTGCAATCCAGATCCCCTCGGCCTGGACTCGGGCCCTTAGAACTCGAACTTGAACCCGAGCTGCATCTGCCTCGCCGTGCCAACGATGTTCGTGATCTCGCCCGTGTTTTCAACCCGCCCCGCGGAGTTGAAGACCGTGCTCGTCGGCAGCCCGAAGTTGGCCCGATTCAGCACATTGAAGACCTCGAACCTGAATTGCCCCCGGTACCGGCTCCCGAAGCGCAGGTTCTTCATCACCGACATGTCCCATGTCGCGAAACCGGGCCCTTCGAGGGCGTTCCGCTCCACGTCGCCGAAGAAGCCGGGCGCGGGCAACACGAACGCGTTGGGGTCGAAATACTGCGTATTGCCGCCCAGGATGACGTTGTCCCGGTTATAGCCTGGCGCCCAGCTCGGACGCTGGCCCGCTCCACCGGAGCGCGGACGTGCACGGGCGCGGTCGAACCCGATCACCGGCGTGAACGGCACGCCTGAGCGCACGGAGACGATCCCCGCCATCTGCCAGCCGCCTGCGAGCGCAGCCATCAGGCCGTTCGAATTGCGGCCGAACGGGAGCTCGTAGCTGTAGTTGAACACGAAGTTGTGGCGGATGTCGAAATCCGACCGCCCGTAGTTGTCGGATCGGTCATAGGCATAACGCGGCTGGAAGCTGTTCGAGAAATCGCCGCTCCCGATGGCCTGCGAGCCCTCGTCGTATGACTTGCCGAACGTGTAAGAGCCCTGGAACTGCAGGCCGGCGGAGAAGCGCTTGCTCAGGCTCGCCGTCACGCCGTTGTACCAGGAGTTGCCATCGGTCACGCGCAGACGGATGCTTTCGAAGTTCGGATTCCGCCGCGGGGGATTTCCTCCGGTCGCGGAGGTCGGGAAAAAGTACTGGCCGTCCGGCAGGATCTCCGGAATCGACTGGTTGGCCTCGACGTTGCGAACCTGGTGGAAGCCGCGCGACCCGATGTAGCCCACCGTGACCACGGTCTGAGGCAGCACTTCGCGCTGCAGCGTCAAGTTGTACTGCACGCGCAGGGGGTTCTCCGGGTTGAAGTCGAACAGATCGAGCCGGTTCAGCGGTACCAGCGTGCCGCCAAGCGGGTTCGGGAACGGAGGCCGCGAGATGTTGATCTGTTCCATGTACGGCGGCGTCCGGTTGCCGTACGTCCGATAGTAGTTGCCGAGAATAGGCTCGTAGAAGTATCCGCCGCCGCCGCGCAGCGACGTTCGGCCATCGCCGAAGACATCCCACGCGAAGCCGACACGGGGCGCGAAATTCTTCTTCGACGGATTGTTGAACAGCGGATATCCAAGCGTGGGCGCCGGGTCGAGCGGCGATGTCATGTGCGCGACGCGGTCCTCCGCTTCCTTCGGTTCGGTGATGAACTCGTACCGGATGCCAAGGTTCACCGTCAGGCGGTTAGAGACGGAGTAATCGTCCTGCACGAAAATCCCGACCAGGCTCTGGCGCCATTTGCGGTCGGTCGTGCTCGAAGGGGAAGCGCCCTCAAACGTATTCGGACGGCCCAGGACGAAATCGTCGACCGACGTGAACGCATAGTTGCCACCGTACTGGAAGCTGGCATTCTGATCGTTGAACCACTTCGTATAGTTCACGCCGGCCTTGAAGGTGTGCGAGCCGGTCGTATAGGTCGTCGCATTGATGATCTGGACGCTCTTGTAGTCGAAGAACGATGGCGACTCCCCGTCCGGACCGAGGCCGGAGACACCCGAGACCCCGATGGTGCCGAACCGGGTTCCAGGGAAGAAGTACAGCGGAACCATGTCAGGGATGTTCATGACGCTGACCGTCTCCTCGAGCGGACGGTTGAACGCCACCCGGAACTCGTTCAGCAGCCTCGACGTGAAGACACGCTTGTGCTCCGCGGTCACGAACTGGTTGTTCGTGTGCAGTTTGTTGGCCCACAGGTTGAGCCCGATCGGATTGGTCTGACTCGCGTCGTCATACAGATACCGGACCGACACCGAGTCCTTGTCGGAGAACGAGTGATCGGCCTTGATCACGAAATAGTTCTCCCTCAGCGGCACGTCAACCGTCTGCGTAAATACTCCCGTCGCACCGGTTTCGGCGCCGTTCGGGAGCGGATAGAGGGCCATGTACGGTGCGGTCAGCGGGCTGATATCGGTGCGGGCACGCGTCGCACGGCTCGGCACACGGGTGATGGACGTTTCGGTGAGCTCCTGGCGCAGCCCCTCGTAGCTCGTGAAGAAGAACGTGCTGTCCTTCCTGATCGGCCCGCCGAGGTACCCACCAAACTGATTGCGGTTGAACGGCGGCTTTGCCTCGTCCGGATCGTCGAAGAAGGTCTTCGCATCGAACGAGTCGTTCCGATGGAACTCGAAGCCGGCGCCGTGAATCGTGTTGGTGCCGGAGCGCGTGACGGCGCTCACGATGCCGCCCGAGCTGCGACCGTGCTCGGCGCTGTAGCTGTTCACCAGAATCTGGAACTCGCGGACGGCCTCGACGCCGAGCATGCCGCCCGCCGCGCTCCCGGGCGACTGGTTGCCCTGTGAGTTCACGTCGGTCCCATCGAGCAGGAAGCTGATCTGGTTAGGCCGCGCACCGGCAACCGCGACCTGGGTGCCCATCCCGCGATCGACGGACTGGCCCGACGTCGGTGTGGCGAGCACTCCGGGCTGGAGCAGCGTGAGCTGCGAAAAGTCACGTCCGTTCAGCGGCAGGTCGCGAATCTGCTGCTGATCGACAACGGCAGAGACTCCGCCTCGCGTGGTCTCGACCATCGAGACGCTTTCGGTGACCGTAATGCGTTCTTCGAGTCCTCCGAGCTTGAGGGGAAAGTTCACCACCGCCCGCTGCCCGACGTTCAGGGTGATGCCCTGGCGGACGTTGGTCTGGAAGCCGGTCAGCTCCACGGTGATTTCGTACGTGCCGGGCTGGAGGGCCTCGGCCTGGTAGCGGCCCTCGTGATCGGTGACGATCACCCGCCTGCCGTCGGTTTCAATCTGCCGAATCGTCACCGTCGCCCCGGGGACGGCGGCGCCGGTCTCGTCGGTCACGGTGCCGGAAAATGTTCCCCCGGTCGCCTGCGCGAGAGCGCCGGCGGGTAGCAGGGCCAGGACACAGAGCACGAGCAACATGCGAACTCTCGTAATCATAAGGAGCTCCTGAAAAACCAACGTCCGAGCCTCGCAGCTTCTGATTTCATACTCCCGCGCAGCCTGTATGCCGACAGTGCCGCGCGGGTCAGGCGGCCGTCACGAACTGGCCGTCGCGCATCGAATAAACCGTCGGGAAATGCTCGACGGTCTTGGGGTCGTGGCTCACGAGAATCACCGTCTTGCCATAGTCGGTGGCCAGGCCGGTGAGCAGCTTGGAGATGGCGGCAGCATTGACGCTGTCCAGGTTTCCGGTCGGCTCGTCGGCGAGGATCAGCGCCGGGTCGTTCGCCAGCGCCAGGGCGATGGCCACGCGCTGCTGCTCGCCGCCCGAGAGTTCCTCCGGACGCTTGTGCCCCTTCGCGCCCAGCCCGACGAGCGTGAGCAGCGTCTGCGCACGCTCGCGGCATTCAGCCTGTCCCACACCCGCCATCACCATCGGCAGCTCGAGGTTCTCAATCGCCGTGATGCTGGGGATCAGATTGTAGGCCTGGAACACGAATCCGACATTCAGGAGTCTGTGCTTCTCGAGCAGGCGCTCGTTCATCGCGGTCAGATCCTGGTTGTCGATCGTGATGGTGCCGCCCGACGGCCTGTCGACTCCGCCGAGCAGGTTGAGCAGCGTGGTTTTGCCGCATCCGCTCGGCCCCATGATCGCGATGGCCTTGCCGGACTCGATCGTCCAGTCGGTGTCGCGCAGCGCATGGACCTCCTCCGGGCCCATCCGGTATTGCTTACTGAGCTTCGAGACCTGGACCTTGACGCCGCCGTGCTTGAAAAACGATGCGGGAACCGTGGTCATGAAATGCGTTCTCCAGTTGAAACGGGTGCTAGGCGGACCGGATGCTCTCGTTCGCGCTGCGGCGGTAGACGTAGCCGCTGAACGCGAACGCCACGGCGATGAGCAGCGCAATGAGCGTCAGCATCACGATGCCGGTGAGCGAAGAGACCACGAGGTTGGTTGGGAGGAGCTGGACGACCGTCCTGATTTCCCGCAGCTTCCAGACGTAGTTGGCCAGGCCGTACCCGGCGAGCACGGCCGTCGCCGCGCCAATCGCCAGTCCGAGCAGTGCCGGCGACAGCAGCGTCGCGATCGTGAAACGCCACACGTCGCGCGGCGAGGCGCCGCGGATGCGCAGCAGCGCCAGCGTGTGGCGGTCCTCCGCGTAGTTGGCGGTGGCAATGGCGAGAATGGCGATCAATGCCAGCAGCAGCCCTCCGACCAGATAGATGCGCATGTTCGCGAGCGCGAGCGCGATGAACATGTCGGTGCCGACCTTCCCGATCTCCTGGTCCAGGTTGTGTACTTCGAGCGGCACGTACGGCGAGGCCTGCGACAGAGTCTGGCCGAACACCGCCGAATCCTGGTGCCCCTCGGTCGCGACCAGCACGATGATTCGCGAGACGAGAAGCTGCAGCTTCCCGATCTCCGGGTTTTCCGCCCCGGCCACGAGGTACGCATTGCTGCTGAACAGGTGATTCAGGTAGTCGACGCGCGCCTGCACGTAACCCTGCCGATCTGTCACGGAGCGGGGCGGAATGCCGGGCAGGAATCCAAGCGTGCCGGCGGCCGGCAGGGCAATCGCGCGACGCTCGACATCGGTGCCAAGGAGCACCGAAGTGCCTTCAGAAAGCCGCCAGAACTCCGCCACCGGCGGGGAAATCGCCGTCTGGCCCTGGCGCACCCGCTGCATGATGGCGCCGAACTCAGACGAGATGCCGACTTCCGGCTCGTTGTAGACGTTGGTCGCATAGGCGTCGCTGCCCCCGAGCAGGTAGAGCGGCACACCTTTGAGTCCGTAGCCCGGCAGGTAGAAGCTTGGCAGGACGGTTTCAATGAGCGTCGTGACGGACCGCACACCCTGGACGCGCGCGAGCGCGGCCTCGAGACGATCCATCTCCGGCTTGAGCGCACGCAACTGCGCGCCGGCGCCGCCGCGCAGCAGCGCAACGTCGGCCAGATCGGGCGCGTTGTAGAGCAGCTGATAGTCGGTTCCGAGCTGCACCTGCGCGCCGCGCACCGCCTTGTCCTCGAACGACGGCCCCGTAATCGTCGGGTACAGGCTCACGCCTGACATCAGCGCGACAATCAGCAGGAACGCCATCGCGCGATGCGGTTTCGAGGAGATGTGCCGGATGGCGAAGCGCCCGAGGTTGCCGCCGATCGGCCGGACGATGGGCGCCATGGCGCGTTGAATCCATCCGCGCCGGGACGCGATGAGCGTGACGACTCCATAGAGAAAGAGGGGCAGTCCGAGGAAGTCGAGTCCGCGATCGATCGTCCAGAGGATTGGCCGATCGCTGATGGACGACAGCGAAAAATCGAAGGTCCAGCCGAAGAGGACGTACGACCCGAGCAGCAGCGAGATCGCCGGCAGCAGGCCGAATGTATTCGACACCCGGGTGGCTTCCGATCCCGCGACGCGGCGCGACGCCTCGAGCGGCGAGATCGTCATCGCATACTTCACGAGCCGCCGGCTGACGACGAGTGCGAGGATGACCGAAATGAGCAGGAATCCGCCGTAGAGCAGGATCTGTGACTGCTGCGTGAGCACTTCGAGCGGCAGCCCGCCTCGTTCGTAGATCATGAGAGGAACGACCGAGCCCGCGACCAGCCCGAGCACACCGCCAATCGCACCGCCGGAAACGACCGCAATCTGCAGCGCCCGTCCCATGACCCGGCCGGAGATGCCGCGCAGCCGCATCAATCCGAGCGTCCGGCGCTCGTTGAGCATGAGCAGGCCGGCCAGGTTGGCGCCGAGGACCCACGCCATCCAGAGCAGGGGCAACGCGACGAGCAGCGAGAGGACACCCACGAGGCGTGCGATGCGTTCCATGCGCCCGAGCAGGACCTGTGTCGTGCTGTCGACGACGAAATCGCCGAAGGCGCCTGGAGGCTTTTCCCGGCCCGTCAGTTCCTTGGGATCGTGGGCGAGCACGTAGCGGGGTCCGGACGACTCCAGTTCCGCCCGCGTCGACACGGTGAGGGCCGCTTCGCCGATCCGGATATTCAGGGCCGCGACGCGATCCAGCGAGTCGCTGATGTTCCAGCCGGAGATCAGCCGGTCGCGCTGAAGGCGTCCGAGGTAGACCACTTCAGGCTCGTACTCGGCCATTTGGAGGTGGCCGCGGTCGACCTCGCCTCGTGCGAGCACGTCCTCGGGCACGACGCCGGTGGCCACCGAGTCGAACTTCGCGATCGTGTCGGCGTTGTGGGGCATCAGCAGGATGATGCCGATGTAGGGGATATAGCTGACCGAACCGGTCTGGTCCATCATCCAGCGATTCAGTTCGTCGCGGTCGATCCGAATGACCCCGCGCAGCGGCGTGTTGAAGAGGAGCCGCGACTCACCCTCCATCTGGACGCGGACGGAGAATTCCTTCGATCCCTGGAGGGCCAGGAACGCGCTGCCCATCGCGCGCTCGGGCCCAACGAGCGCCAGCACCGCGCCGTTCT
>WUUC01010784.1_pt1 | contig 11871 bp, 10 predicted proteins | sample 6278441 | NCBI WGS metagenome assembly WUUC01 (sample SAMN13675441, study PRJNA597444) | soil metagenome | isolation source: soil | place: USA: Washington | collected 2017-10 | reverse complement strand
CGTAGCTCAGTTGGGAGAGCGCCGCCTTTGCACGGCGGAGGTCAGGGGTTCGAATCCCCTCGGCTCCACTGTTATTTTATAGCCATTTGCAGGTAAAATAAGAAGACGTAAGTAGGCCCCGGATGCGCTCCGGGGCCTTTGTACTGCAACCGTACTGCAACCCGCTACCGCAGTACATCCTCTAGTGCGCGTGTGGCGCTATCCTGCATGTCCGGCAGCACGTGCGAGTAGGTGTCGAGTGTTATGGCGATAGTGGCGTGTCCCAGCATCTCGGAGACGATCTTGGGATTGACGTTTCTGGCCAGTAGCAGTGTTGAGCAGGTATGGCGGAGGTCATGGAAGCGGATCCTCGGAAGCCCGGCCTTCTCGAGTAGCGGTGCGAAGGAACGCCTCCTGAGGTTTGAGGGGTTCACGAGCGTGCCCTTTTGCGTGGCGAAGACGAGGCCCTGGTCTCGGTAGAGGTCGCCGAGGCTCTCTATCTGCACAAGCTGCCGTGCGAGGTGGTCTCTTAGGGCGTCCACTGCCGGCTCCGTGAGCCTCACGGTCCTGCGGCTGCGCTTCGTCTTGGGCTCGCCCAGGAGTAGGCGCCCCCTGTGGCGGGTAAGGGTACGCTTCACCCTGAGCAGGCCATTCTCGAGGTCCACGTCATCCCACCTTAGGCCTAGGAGCTCGCCCTGACGGAGACCGGTGTGGATGGCCAGCACATAGAGAGCTTCAAAGCGTTCCCCACTGGCCGCCTCCAGCAGAGCCTTCACCTGCTCGCTATCCAGCGGTCGTATCTCGTCCGGAGCGGGTCTCGGGGTCGTGACGACCTCCGTCGCGTTGCGGGGTACGAGCGACCACCCGACGGCCTGGTCGAGTGCCTTGTGCAGGACAGCGTGGATCTTATGCACCGTGGCCGGCGAGAGTCCGCTGTCTAGTTTCTCGCGGTAGAAGCCCTGGACATGGGCGGGGCTGAGGACCTTAAGCTTCATGCTGCCCAGGGAGGGCCTTATGTGGAGCCGGATGATCTGCTCGTGCCTCTCGAAGGTGCCCTTTCGTACCGTGTCCCTGACCGAGTCGTAGAGCCACCGGTCCAGGTAGTCGCCCACGGTCTGGTTCCCAGCGTCGAAGGTGAGACCACTCTCTTGGTCCGAGAGGGCCTTCGCCAACTTGGCGGCTACCTCCTGGCGAGTCTTGCCGTAGACGGTCTTCCTCTTTCGCCCCTCGGCCGTGTAGACGGTGTACTGGGCGCACCAGCCCCCGCCCTTGCGGCGGTGGATCGACCCTTCGCCGTTACCGCGCTTCCTGCTCAATCTGTGCCTCCTTCTCGCCTGCATGACATCTTTACTATATGTTAGCAAAGTATTTTCATAAATATAACATATAAAGGCAGTTATTTTGCAAAATAGAGGGATAATTACTACAAAGGAATAGAGACAAGTCCCGGCGCGGCAGCCACCGCCCGGGACGCGGCCCATAAGGAGTGACTTATGGACGAAGTAAGTGTAACCCGTACTGCCCAACCCTCCACCAAGACGATAGTCGCCGACGAGGCCTTCTGCGCCCAGGTAGCCGCCCTCTTGTTCTGCGACCGGGGACCGATCCACGACGCCTTTATAGGGGAACCCGTGGAGGAGGTCTTGGAGATGGTGCGCTGGGCACTCTCCCACGAGGACGACGAAGGCTTCGACGCGGCAGAGGTTCTCACCGCCTGGGCTAAGAAGAGGGGACGCGGGGCGTGGAGCGACAGACCGTCTCAAAGGACACCGGATGGAGACGGAACCGAGAGACTCGCCGTAGCGCTGGCGCGGATGTGGACGGAGCACCCCGAGTCGTTGGCCGAGGCGATCCGGGCCCTGGAGAGAAGCCGCGACGCGAACGGGCGGTCCTGAGGTGGTTCGTAAGCCGGAGGTGCACCACGCGGCTCCGCGCTGCCTGCTCACCCTTCACGAGAGGGCCAACGGAGCAGATTTAGACGGCGAGGGGATACAGGCGTGGGTGGAGTGGGAGATCGAGGCGATGCGCTGGCGGGTGCCCGTGGAGATAGCCCGCGCCGACTTGGAGAAGTTGGTCGCGGCCTCCGAGGTGGTGCTAGAGCGGGAGACCCATCGCTTGGTCCACGCCCCCGACTGGCGGAGGTGGGGGTCTAGGGGAGGCAAGGAGACCTTGAGACGCTACGGCGCCGACTGGTTCTCGCTCCTGGCCCTGCGTAGGTGGGGGCGCATCACTGCCTCGGAGCTCGAGGCGGCAAGGGTGCTGCGGTGAGGGCTATGTTCGAGATAGGCGAGGGCTGTCGGGGCGCAGGCATCGCCTTAAAGGCCCTCCAAATGGTTTCTAACCAAGAGAAGGCCGCTTGATGGCGCCTCTCTCCCTCGGCAAGGTTGTAGCCACACCTGGAGCCTTAAAGGCCATCACAGAGGAAGGGGAGGATCCCTTCGACTACCTCGCCCGTCACGCCTCAGGAGACTGGGGAGACCTCTGCGAGGATGACCGGCGTGAGAACGAAAGGTCCTTGAGGCATGGCTGGCGGGTAGTCAGCTCCTACCCGGTGGGGAAGAAGACCGTCTGGGTGATCACCGAGGCCGACAGGTCCGTCACCACCCTCCTCCTTCCGGAGGAGTACTAGATGGGCTGCGAGTTGTGCGGAGAAGGAGATAGCTGGATCAAGACCTGCCTCGACCCGGGCGGCTACCGCCTTCTCGTCTGCGACCCCTGCTACGAGGAGCACCGCTCCGAACTGACCATCATCCCGGGGGACCACATTGTCACGGCCAGGTGCGAGGGGTGCGGGCGCTACGGAAACCCGCGGGAATTCTCTGGGGTCGTCCTCGGTGGCCGCAAGGGAGCCTTCTCGGGGACGTGTCAGGCGTGCGCGGGGGATGAGGGGAGTTGACAGGGCAGGAAGGGGAGCCGCGCCTGCCGCCCGGCTACCGGCTGGATCGGAGCGACCCGGACGTGTGGGCGCTGCGCCGACCAGAAGGTTGGGTGGTAGCCCACTTCAGCGCCCGAGGAGCCACCAGGGAGGCCATAGAGCAGACGGCTTGGGAGGACCACGAAGGCTCAGGAGAGGAGGAGTACCCGTGAGGAAGACCCACGGCTATATACACCACTACAGAGGCTACTGGTCCGACGGGGCAGGTGCAGAATAAGGATCTATCGGGAGGAAGGCTGGGCCCCGATGGTGGTCTGCTCGCAGCTGTCAGACAACCGCAACACCTCCGTGACCAACATGGCGGAGTACCTGGCCGCGGAGGTGATACGGGAGCACGGGCTGAGAGGGCCTCTGATCTGGATAGAGCACTACCCCGAGTACGAAGGAGGTATAGGGGAATACTCGCTGGTGAGGTTCTCTAGCTGGGAGCCGGTGGAGGTGTGCTTGGGAGGAGTATGGCGCTACCGGGTGGGATCACCTCGTTGGTCGCCGCTGTGCCGCGAGGACGTCGAGGCTCTCGTCCCGGAAGTAGGGGATCATCTGACGATGCCGATCCCGCGCAAGACGCAATTCTAAGCGCCTCTGAGGCTACAGCCACGCCCGGGCTCCCTGACCGCTCACTCTACCACTTCAAACGCCTTTTAGGAGTCTTTGAAGCACTGCTACGACGTTACTTCCCTAAGACTCTGTCAGTGTATATCCGCCTGAGTAGCCACGATCCCAAGGGCGAAGTGACCGTCATCGTGTCGGTAGCCCACCTCCCGCTCACACGAGGTTTAGACGACCTTCCGGTGGGTCTTCTAAACCATCCGTGCTGTAGTTGGTTTAAGAGACCTATACTGCCTAGGGGTTCTCTAAACCTTTTGGGTTCCTTAGAGCAGCGTGGGAGATTCTCTCCACACGAAGTCTCTCGAAGGTGCACGATACATCCCCAAGTTTAGAAGACCTTGTGCAAGAGTAGGGTCCTCTAAACCCGAGGCGGCTTCTAAACCCCCTCGAACGTAGTCATCTTGCCCGACACGCTCCAGGTTAAGGCATGCCCAGATATATCGATGGTTTCAGAGGCGCCTTCCGGGAAAATAGGGTGAATCAGGGCATAAAGAAGGGCCGGGGCAAAGTGTCCCAGCCCTTCCTGGCGTATGTTTGTCGGGCTAACCTCCCTTGCTGACCTACGGGAAGCCTACGATCGACTTCTCGGTTGTGTCGGTGACCTTGGTGTCGGTTCCGGCACCTCCGTCGAGAGAGTCGTTGCCGTTGACGCCGTCCTTAGAGTTGACCGTGTCGTCGTTCTCGTCCCCGAAGAGGCTGTCTGCCCCGCCGCTCCCGACCACTGAGTCGTTGCCCAACCCACCGTGCTCGGTGTCGTTGCCGCCTGCGCCGGTCAGCGTGTCGGCTCCGCCCAGACCGTCGAGGGTGTCGGCTCCGCCCCCGCCATTTATGGTGTTGTTGGCCTCAGAGCCCGTTAGGGTGTCGTTCTTGGGAGAGCCGATGAGGTTCTCCACGCCCGCGAGGGTGTCTGAGCCATCTCCGGTGGCCGTGTTGGTGCTAAGGGAGGCGGTTATTGCGGCCAGCGCCTCGGAGAAGTTAGCGGTGTCGGTCCCGAGGGAACCGTCTAGGGTGTCGTTACCTGATCCGCCGAAGAGCTTGTCGTTGCCTGCCTCGCCCCTGAGGATGTCGTTGCCCCCTAGGCCCTTTATGGTGTCGGAGCCGCCGAGGCCGCAGATGACGTCGTCGCCCGAGGTGCCCTGCAGGACGTCGGCACTGGAGGTGCCGGTCTTGGTGCAGCTCGTGGGCGGAGCGGCGGTGGTGAAGGTCCAGCTAAAGTCCTGCGCCAGCGCATAGCCCGCCAGGTCCTTCACTCCGCCTAGGCCGCCCTTCACTGTTGCGGTGTAGGTCGTGTTCGCCTCCAGGACGGAACTCGGAGTGAGCAAGGCTTTATTGATGCCGGAGAAGTACTCCACCCTAGCCGAAACTGGCGTGGAAGAGCCCTGCTTGGTGAGCGTAAAGGTGCCGGTGGTCAGCGTGCTCCGGTCCATTGCCTCGGAGAAGAAGGCATCGACGACTGCGGTGGGGGCTATGCCGGTGGCGTTGTTGACCGGGTTGGTGCTGCTGACCATGGGTGGGGTGGTGTCAACCGTCCAGGTGCGACGGGCCGGGGTGGGATCGGTGTTGCCCGCAGGATCGACCGCCCGCACCTCGAAGGTGTGCGTAGAGCCCTCGATTAGACCAGGATACTCTTTGGGCAAAGTGCAGACCTCGAAGGTTCCACCATCGAGCTTGCACTCGAAGGTAGCATTGACATCGTTGGAGGAGAAGCGGAAGGTGGTCTTGGTGCTAGCCTCCCACGGTTCCATGGTCATGGAGGTTATGGTTGTCTCCAGTGGGGGACAACCTAGCAAGCTCCTGACCTGCGCGAAGTCCACGCTTGGATCGTCGGCAAACTTGATGGTCTCTATCAGACCGGGCCCTGGTTTGCTTGCGCACACGTCGGTGCTGGTGTTGTCGAAATAGCTATTGAGGAACACGTCGCGGCAACCCTCTTCAAAACAAAGGCTAGGGGCGCCACCGATCCATAGCTGCACGGTCTGAACGTTACCGGTGGACGTGTTCTTCCAAATCCTCCAGGAGTCCTTGGAGGGCACGTCGTAGTTCGAAAGATCGAGCACGTCGGCCGTCCCGCTCGGGTCGTTGATACTGTCCTCTCCAGAAGGCTCGGTTGTGTATCCCGTGTAGGTGTCATCGCCCGCTCCGCCGTTTACCAGATTACTTTTCTTGGGTCTCATTGAGATCACGTCGTCGCCGGCGCCCGTTACGGCGTTCATGACGTCGTTGTTCTCCCAGTTCATGGTGTTGCCGTTGCCGTCACTGACCTCGGGACGGGTGGGGTCGCTGACGAGGTAAACGTTGAGATCGGGCATCGCGGCGCCTGAGGCAGCGTCTGCTACGGATATTGAGCCGCGTCCTCGGCTATCGATGATGGTGTCGTTACCCCAGTTCGGGGTGAAGTTGTAATAGTCGTAATAGGAGTTGACGTTCTCGCTGTCGGGGTTGTCGGGGCTGCCGTCGAGTACGTCGTCGCCGGCTCCTCCGTTGAGCCGGTCGGTGCCGTTTTCGCCGAACAGTTGGTCTGGGCCATCGCCGCCATTGAGCCGGTCGTCACCGAGCTCGCCGTGCATGGTGTCGTTGCCATCCTCGCCGTTGAGCGTGTCGTTTGCATCTCGGGCTGATATCTCGTCGTTGCCCGCTTTGCCGTTTATGGTCTCGGCGTTGACCGTACCGGTTATGACGTCGTCGTCGGTTGTGCCGTCGCAAGGGTTGGTCGTACAGGTGAAAGTGGCCGCTAGCGCGATTCCCCCAGCCGCAATCAGAGTCAGTGCTGTAGTTGCCACCAAGAGGAGCGTTCGTCTCATCATGATCTTCACTCTTCCTCTCGGGCGCCCCTTCTCTGTCGGCAACACCTGATGGTGATGTTCGCTCCAAGAGCGGAGACCGTAACGGTTCATGATCCTCTGCTTTCTCCTCGGGCGACCCTTCTCTCGCTCTGTGCCGGGCCGCTCCTTCTACGGCTTATGTAAACCATCGTAGAGGGGGTGCGTTATCTGGGCGTTAATTTGAAGGGCTCGGGGCCATACCTAATTAGGTAACTTTCGATATGAAGACGTGGCTAGAGGGGCCTGCTTCAGCGGTTCCTGGAGAATCCTGGCTGCTCTTACGGCAGTGGTTGGTGTTCTGTAACCCAGGCAGCGACCTGGTTTCTGGAGTGCAGCCCCAGCTTCTTGAGCACGTTGCGCACGTGGGTGGCGACGGTGTGCTCTGAGAGCGTGAGCGTAGAGGCGATCTGGTGGTTGCTCATACTCTGCGCCACCAGGAGCGCTACTTCCTTCTCGCGGGGAGTCAGGGCAACTGATGGTTGGTAGGGTGAGGGTTCCTCCGCTACAGCGGCCGTGTGCGCAGCGGGTTGCTTTTCTCTGGCAAGGGCGTACTCGGCGGCTTCTTCGAGCGACATCGCCCGCCCCTCGGCCAGCGCTTCCTCCCACAACTCCTCCCCAAGCCGGGAACGGGCGTTGGCCAGATAGGGCTCGTGCAGCCCCCGCTCACCGGGTGACAAAGCGATGCCGGTGACCCCGCGTGCCGCCTCCGCAGCACCCCACAGTCGCGCCGAGCGAGCATCCTTCCCCAGAGCTACCGCCAGGCTGGCCATCCCCTCCAGGCTCTCGAGGACTTGCGGCTTTCTCCCCATATCCTGGCTCATCACAAGGGCTTCCTCGAACGGTGTCGCCGCTCGCTCGTGCTCACCCAGGCCTAGCAAAGCGAGGCCAAGGTTGATAGAGGCCGAAGGGGCAAGGTCCACGCCAGAACTCCCGAGTTCTTGGGCGAAGGCCAGGGCCTCTTCGCTTAGCGTCCTCGCCCGCTCGAAGTCTCCCTGCAACAGTGCCGGGTGCCCGAGGTTGGAGAGCATTATCCCGACGCGATCCGGGTCTCCTATCTCCCGGGCCAACTCCAGGCTTTCCTCCCACAGAGCTGTCCCCCGAGCGTAGTCGTCCTCATCGTAGATCGCCAGGTACCCCAGCAGGTTGAGCGCGTGGAACCTCTTGAGCGCCGTGGCGGGGCTTCCTTCCTCCTCCAGTTCTTCGAGCACCTCCATGTTCTCCTTTAGCAGTGCCCTAGCCCGCTCGGTGTCGCCCTGTTGCGCCGCCAGCGTCCCCAGGCTATTGAGGGCAGTCGCCACGTTCCCCTTATCGCCCAATTCTCGAGAGAGCTCGAGCATCTCTCCGTAGGTCGCTTCAGCTCGCCCGAAATCGGCCTGAAACTGAGTCAGCCATCCCATCCCCTCGAGCGCCCTCACCCGTACCGGCGATGCTGCCGGCTCACCGCCCGCTAGCACGCGCTCCATCCACCTGATCCCCTCGCTCAGGTAGCCTCGTTGGTACCAGAATCGCCAGAGTGCCTCACCGAACCGCAGCCCCAGATCGGCTTCCCCTCGTTCGAGGGCCCAAGAGAGCGCCTCCCTGAGATTGTCGTGCTCTACCTCAAGCCGCTCGACCCATAGCCTCTGCTCTGGTCCGTCTAGCTCGGCCTCTTGTGCCAAGGCGAGGAAGGACTCTGCGTGCCGGTCCCGCACGAGCTCGGCTTCGCCGCTCTGCTCAACCTTCTCCCTGGCATACTGGCGGATGGGCTCTAGCATCCTGTAGCGTACTGCCCCACTCGTACTCGCTCCAGCCACCACAAGCGACTTGTCCACCAACCCGCCGAGGAGATCCAGGACATCGCTCTGCTCGATGCTACCTTCAGAGCACACCGCCTCTGCTACCTCCAGAGTCCACCCCCCGGCAAAGACCGACAGCCGCCCGAACAACGCCCTCTCGATCTCGCTAAGCAGATCGTGGCTCCAGTCCAGAGTAGCCCTCAAGGTCTGCTGCCTCGGCGCGGCGCTCCGGCTGGCACCCTTGAGCACATCGAGGGAAACTTCGAGCCTCTGGGCTACTTGCTCCACCGCCAGAGCCCCCATCCTGGCGGTGGCAAGCTCTATTGCGAGAGGTATACCGTCGAGCCTGCGGCACACCCTCGCCACAGCTCCCGCGTTCTCTCCTGTTAACCCGAAGTCGGGCAGCCTCAGGCGCGCTCGCTCTACGAAGAGCCTGACCGCTTCACAGCGCATGAGGCTCTCGACGCCTGCTCCATCGGATTCTCCATCCGTGGGATCAGGCAGGGAGAGCGGACTTACCTGCCAGACAACCTCTCCCCCCACACCTAGTGGCTCCCGGCTGGTGGCCAGCACCCTGAGACGCGGACATGAATCGAGGAGAACGTCTACTAGGCGCGCCGCCGCCTCCACGAGGTGTTCGCAATTGTCCAGGATCAAGAGCAAACGCTTGTCGCCCAGGGCGTCCGCGATCGTATCGGTGAGCAGCTCTCCGGGACGCTCTGACACCTTCAGAGCCCCTGCTACCTCCTGAGGCACCAGCTCCCCTTCGGAGAGCGGAGCGAGCTCCACCAGGCAAACCCCGTCCGGGTAGACGCCGACAAGGTCCCTGGTCACCTCAAGTGCCAGCCGAGTCTTGCCGGAGCCCCCCGCTCCCGTTAGGGTCAAGAGCCGGGTCATGGCGAGCATGCGCTTGGCCTCCACCATCTCGCGCTCACGTCCTACGAAGCTGGTTCTCGGGAGGGGCAGGTTATGGCGGCCGGCACCAGGTGGTTGCTCCTCTTGCGAGGGAGCGGCGGAGGGTGTCGGGAGAAGCCGCCCGGCAGCTATCTCATCGCGCAGACGGCGGGTCGTCGCGCCGGGCTGCGTACCGAGCTCCCTGGAGAGGGCATCGCGCAGCCGTTCGTATTGGGAGAGGGCTTGCTCGGGCCTCCCCGAGAGGGCGTGAAGGCGCATGATGGAAGCATGCGCCTCCTCTAGGGTGGGCTCCTTGGCTGTCGCCTTCCTAAGTGCCTCGATGGCAAGCCAGTGCTCGTCACGTTCTTCGTAGAACCCCGCAAGCTCTACAAGCAGCGTGATGTAGAGTCGTCGAAGCTCCTCGCGCCTACTTTCCGCCCACCCCTCGTAGCGGTCCTCCGGAAGTAGATCGCCCCCATAGAGGTCCAGGGTTGCGCGGTAAGTCGCAGGCTCCCTAGCACGCCGGGCGGTTGCCGCCGCCTCCTCGAAGGCATCTACGTCCACCCACAGTTGCCCTTCCGCACATAGCACTAGCGACTCATCCTCCGACCACAAGTACCTGGAGCCTTCGGAAGGATCTGATGCAAGCGCCCTACGGGCGGCATGGAGGGCCTGACGCAGGTTGTTTGAGGCGGCCCTCCTACCGGAGTCGGGCCATAAGACATCCATGGCTTGCTCGCGGTGGAGACGGTGATCGGAAGCAAGGGCAAGCAGCTTGATGAGGGCGACCGCCTTCTTGAGACGCCAGGCATCCCCTTGTATGGTGCGCGGCCCGACGGAGACCTTGAAGCCGCCCAGGAGCCACACCCGGACCGTCTCTTGCCACGTCACACCTCTAGCATTAGCAGGAGGACACATCACATCCTTTACGTTGCTCTGCCCCATTGTCCTACAAGACTGAAACACACGGCAATGAATCGCCGATGATCTTGGTGGACATCAACCCGTGCCTTGTAAGGCAGCACGATTTAGGAGACCTCGGGAAGGGTCTTCTAAATCAGGGCGGTGGGGCGACCTCGGACGGGCTACACCAAGGCAGCCTGAGAGTATCCGACCGGGTTTAGCGCCGGGAACAACCCGCCCACCACCACTCAGATCCGCTCCTCCATAATCTCCGCAAACACCAACAACGACGACGTGAACCTCATGGGCGGCAACACCAACACCTTCTTGTCCGGCGGCCACAACCTGATCGGGGGCGGACTGACGACCGCCTTCAACCAGGGCGGCGACCGCTTCGGCGTCACCAACCCCCGCCTAGGGGCGCTCGCCAACAACGGCGGCACCACAAAGACCCACGCCCTCCTTAAACGGAGCCCAGCCATAGACAAGGGCACCAACACCGACTGCCCCCCGACCGACCAGCGGGGCAAGGCCCGCCCGAAGAATGGCGACGGTAAGGGCAAGGCTATCTGCGACATTGGCTCCTTCGAGAAGGCCAAGGCTCACCACAGGAGACACCACAGGTAGAAGGGTCGAGGATGGCTTCGAGGGCAAACGGAAGGCTCCGGGCGTCTCCTAGCTGCAGGTGGACTTTCGAGGATGCCGACCGTCTACGCCCCGCCACGTAGCCCACCTATACCCCCGGCTCCTGGCCTAGTGTGGCGGTGTCGGGGCCTCGGAAGGTTTGCGAGTAGGCACTAGAGGATCGAGAACCCGCTCTGGGAAGCGACGAGATACACGGCGACGACCAACACGACCGCGTACTGCAACCACTCCGACACAAGAGACCGTCTGTCTCCGGACGATAGAATGCGGGGTCATGAGCGGGGAGGAGAAGGGCAGGGCGGAGTGGCTCACGGAGGCTTCCCTGCTCCTAGCGGTCCTGTTCCTCGGCACCAACCCTGTGGCGGTCAAGGTGGCCGTCTCTGAGGTCCTTCCATTGCCCTTCGTAGCCATGAGGTTCACCCTGGCAGGGCTTATGCTCCTCGTGATCGTGCTCCTGGTGGGATTGGACAGGCCACAGTGGAGTGCCATGCTCTCGATGGCGGGAGTAGGGGTCCTGGGCGTGGGGATGAACAACGTGGCCTTCACCCTGGGCGTGAGCATGACGACGGCGTCTGACACCGCCCTCATCTACGCTGCCGTGCCCATCTGGGGCATCCTCCTCGGACTGGCGTTGGGACTGGAGAGGCCCACGCGCTGGGGCGTTGTGGGGGTAGCCCTCGCCTTCCTGGGCGTCGGCATAGTCGTATACGGGGGTCTAGGGGGAGAGGGCGGCACGAGCCTTAAAGGCGATGTGCTGGTCGTGGTAGCTACAGTTTGCTGGGGCTCCTATGCCGTGCTCTCCCTACCGCTGCTAAGGAGGCACCCGCCCCTGGTTGTGGCGGCCTACACCATGCTCTTCGGGGGAATCGCCGCGTCTCCCTTCGCTGTCCCTGGCTTCGTGACCGCCGAGTGGGGCGAGGTGAGCAGAGGGGCGTGGGAGGCGGTGGCCTACTCGACGCTGCTTGTTGCGGCCTTCGGCTTCTACGCTTGGCAGAGGGGAGTCTCTCGGGTGGGGGCAAACCGCGTCCTTGTTTACCAATATCTGATCACCCTTGTGGGGGTCACATCGGGGGTGGTGCTGCTCGGTGAGGTTCTCACAGCGAACAAGGTTCTCGGAGGGGCGGTCATACTCGCGGGCGTGTACTTGGCTAGACGGCAGTAGGACGCTGTGAATCAAAGCGTAGAGACAGTAGCCGTTTTCATTCTGCCGCAACCCCCTCCCTTAGGTGCGGCGGAAAGAATCTGTAGCGTCTACACCATAGTTTTCGTACAGTGTTTGTATGACCTACGAGCAACTCTTGGACTTGGT
>WUUC01208165.1_pt1 | contig 11874 bp, 9 predicted proteins | sample 6278441 | NCBI WGS metagenome assembly WUUC01 (sample SAMN13675441, study PRJNA597444) | soil metagenome | isolation source: soil | place: USA: Washington | collected 2017-10 | reverse complement strand
CGGAGCGGCGTACCGTCATCCTCCCTGGCCTGCGCGAGCCTGCCGAGCAGGTCTTCGTGCGGGTTCTCGGCCCGGTGCTCCAGCTCGGATCGGAAGTACTCCTGGAACTCGAGTACCGCCTGAACGTGCAGGTTGGTGTCCGCCTCTGTACGGCCCTCGTTCTGGTCGTTGAGCTCGATGAACGCGTCCGACCATCGGCGGAAGTCGTCGAGCCGATCGGTGGAGACGCCCAGCATCTCGGCGATGACCCGCATGGGCACCGGCGCGGCGACGGTGTCGACGAAGTCGACCTGCACGCCGGGCTCGATCTGATCGAGCAGGGACCTCGCCAGGTCGGCCACGTGCGCCTCGAGCAGCGCAATCGCCTTCGGGGTGAACGCATGGCTGGCGAGCTTGCGGAGAAAACCGTGCCGAGGCGGGTCCGTCAGCACGAGGACGTCCTCCATGCCGCCGCCGATGGCGCGCAGGGCCGCCCGCCGCGGCATCGGACCCCCGTCGATCGGGTCGTCGGCGGGCGGTTCACCGTCGTCGGCCACGCGGCATTGGCTGGCGGTGAGCCCGAACCGGTTGGCGAAGAGGTGAGGCGACCTGGAGACGAACCGTATGTCCTCGTACTTGGTGAGTGCCCACGCCTGATCGACCTCCGACCAGTAGACGGGCGCTTCGGCCCGCATTCGTGCGAAGACGTCGAAGGGGTACCGCCCGAAGAAGCTGGCTTCGCCGAGGCGCACGAGATCGGTGAGCGGCGCCTTGGACGGGGGGGCTTTCATCGTGGGCGGGCCTTTCGGTCGAAGTGGGCGAGGACGCTGCCCCCGTGGGGGAGGGGCAAGTCGACCTCGTGCGCGTCCCTGAGGCACAAGTCAAGGAACGGATCGAGGTCTACGGGCATGAGAGCAATCGTACTGCACAGGCGGCGGTAGATTCTCATGAGCGAGTATCGGCCTCCGGGGCGAGCGCTGGCAACGGCCAAGGAGATCACGTGACCATGGATCTTGCGGGACGCAACGCCGTCGTCGTTGGCGCGTCGTCGGGCATCGGTCGTGCCGTCGCGGCGGAGCTGACTGCCCTCGGCGCCCGGGTCGGATGGTGCGCCCGACGAGCCGCTCTGTTGGAGGCCGGGATCGCCGAGGCCGGACGTTCGGGGGTGCCGCTGACCGCCGACATCACCTCCGACGCGGGGTGCGCCGCGATGGGGGCGTCGGCTGCGACGGCGTTCGACAGCCTCGACCTCGTCGTCGTCGCATCGGGCGCGTCCGGTGTCCGGCTGTTGCGCGACGCAGAGGCGGACTACTGGGAGCGCATCCTTCTCGCCAACGTGGTTGGGCCCTCGCTCGTCGTTCGACACCTCCTCGATCTCCTCACTCCGGGCGCAGTCGTTGCGATGCTCTCGTCCGAATCGGTGGGCCATCCCTACCCTGGGCTGGTCCCGTACGCCGCGAGCAAGGCGGCGCTGGAGGAGCTCATCCGAGAATGGCGCGCCGAGCATCCCGAACTCCGCTTCTCGCGGGTGACGGTCGGAACCACCTCGGGCACGGAGTTCATCCGTGACTTCGACCCCGCACTCAGCGCCGAGCTGTTCAACACCTGGTTGTCACTCGGAGTGATCCCCCAGCAATCGATGGTGGCCAGCGAGGTCGGAGCGTCGATCGCCCGCACGCTCGGCCACGCCTTGCTGGTGCCCGGCATCGACGTGCAGGACATCGTCCTCCGGTCTCCCGGTCCCGCCATGTCCCCGTCCCACGCGTGACGCCGTTCGCCACGGTGATCGACGAAGGATGAGGGCGCTCCGTTCGGACTACCGGGCCATTCGCGCGCGTGTGTGCGCTGGTCGGGCCGGGGCCGCGGACGACGTCGCATTCATTGGTGGTGACCCGGACGCCGGCGGGTGCGTCCTGCGTCGCCCCCAGGCTGCGTTGGCGCTGCTCGTAGACCTGGCGCCTCATGATCGAGACAACGTCGGCGAGCCCCGCCGGTTCGCGACCGACGGCTGGCCCCCGAACCTGCGTACGTGCCGTGACTCCGCTACGGAAGGGTCGCGGTTGTGAGCTCGTTCATGATCGACCGCTCGAGCACCGACTCGAACTGAGGCACGCGGTGTTGGTGGCGGGCCAAGTGTGTCGCTTTCGCCTCGGCGTCCACGAAGACCTCGATCGCCCAGTACGTGTTCGTGCGGTGCTCATCCCTGTAGAAGCGGTAGTACGTCGTGCCGGGCTCGTTGGCTGCCACGTCGGTGCTCATCTCGGCCAGGAGCGCCATCGCCTCGTCCACCCGGTCCGGATGTATGTCCAGCCTCGTCAAGATCACCGATTCCACCTGTCCTCCGACCTCCCATCACCCGAATCCTGATTCTCAGATTTCAGAACCGTACACTCGAATGTGGTATCAGCCTAACGCCCGCTTGCTAGGGTCGACGACGTGCTTCGGCCCCACCCGTTCCGAGACGTCGCTATCGCCTCGGTGTTCAACACAGAGCAGGCAAAGTCGCTGCCGGGCCGAGACTCCCTTGGACTCACGTTGGACGCCGCCGTGGGAGCTCTCGCAGCGGCCGGCGTGCCGGCTGCTCGTGTCGACGGCGTGTTCGGTCAATTCGCCTACGAGCTGCCATACCTGTTGGGGGTGGGAGCCGCCTACGTGAGTTCCCCCGGGATGGGGGCGATTCCCGCGATCCTCGATGCTGCCGGGGCGATCGCCGCAGGTAGCTGTACCGCGGCACTCATCGCGGGCGGGGGTGCGGGTTTGTACACCGATGGCAGTTCGGTGGCGCCGTGGACGCGGATCTCGAACGAGTTCGTCATTCCCTTCGGGATGTACACGGCGCTCGAGTTCGCGTTGATCGCCCGTCGCCACATGCATGTCTTCGGCACCACGCCCGAGCAGCTTGCCGTCGTGGCATCCACGATCCGCAACAACGGCCACGTCAACCCGGATGCGGTGTACCACGGGCGTGGTCCGTTCACCCCTGCCGACATCGTCGAATCCCGGATGGTCGCCGACCCGTTCCACCTCCTCGACTGCGCGATGACGGCGGAGGGGGGAACCGCGATCCTGATGACGGCAGCGGATCTCGCGGCGTCGCTCCAGCAGCCTCCGGTCTACCTCCTCGGAGGCGGTGTCGACCATGCAGGGCCCTCCTACCAGCACCCGCCGAGCTTCGACGTGGCGGGCTCGGCGCCGGGCTCGACACCAAACGGCTGGGTCGGTCGACGGGCGGCGAGACAGGCATTCGTCATGGCGGGGCTTGCACCTGACGACGTCGATGTCGCAGAGCTCTACGACCCATTCTCCTTCGAGATCATCCGGCAGTTGGAGGCCTTTGGCTTCTGCGAACCGGGCGAAGGCGGCGACTTCGTGGCGGACGGTCGCATCGGACCCGGTGGCGTGCTACCCGTCACCACTGACGGTGGAACCATGTCGTTCAGCCACGGTGGAGGAAGCGTGCAGATGCTCCAGCGGGTCGTCCGAGCCGTGCAACAGCTCACCGGATCGTGTCGAACGAACCAGGTCGCAGACGCCGAGATCGCATTGGTGTCGAACGGCGGGGCTGGCGCGTTCTTCAACGACGTGCTGCTGCTCGGCGCGCACCGTCCGTAGCTTGGACCAGGGTTGCCACGCCGCGACCCTCCACGTCCGGCCACTCTCGGCGCCGACGAGCTTGCCGTCGATGAGCAGGCGAGTCTCGTGGATCACGCTCGCGTCGTAGCGAGCGGCGAGAATCGCCTTGCCGATACCGGTGTTCGATTCTCATTAGCGGCAGCAGCGTGCGTATGCTCGTGGTGTGGCTCAGGAGCTCGTGAGGCAAGGTGCGCGACCCGGGAGGCATGGGCGTGCGAGGGTCGCGGTCGCGCGGGCGCCGGCGCCGAGCCGGATCCCCCGCTGCCGACGGGCTCCCGCAGATGGGCAGGGACGTGCGGATCCGTCGGTGACGAGGACCCGCCGACCAGCAAGAAGCTGCTTCCGGTCACCCGCCATGACCGGTGCCCGGCACCATGTTCTCCCCGGGAGTGTCGTGTGTCGTCGAGGCCTGGGTCGGCCCCCACCGCCGACGGGAGCTGGCTTGGGGAACGCTGTTCTCACCACAGATAGTGACCTACGATCCACACCTCGGCGATGCCGACGACCCGCTTGGAGCCCAGAGTGACGAACCCTGATGACCTCATCCTGGTCAGCGTCGACGACCACATCTGCGAACCCCGGGAGATGTTCGACGCCCACGTGCCGACGAAGTACAAGGAGTTCGCTCCACAGGTGATCACCGAGGACGATGGCACGGAGCGCTGGTGGTACGGCGACATCCCGGGGCGGCTCACCGGCCTGAACGCCGTCGCGGGTAAGCCACGGGAGTACTTCAACGTCGACGCCACCCGTTACGACGAGATGCGACCCGGTTGCTACGACGTGCACGAGCGGGTCCGCGACATGAGCGCCGGAGGCCAGCTCGCCGGTCTCAACTTCCCGAACTTCACCGGCTTCGCCGGCCAGGTCCTCAATCTCGGTCCCGATCCCAAGATCAACGAGATGATGATCCGCGCCTACAACGACTGGCACGTCGACGAGTGGTGCGGGTCCTACCCGGACCGGTTCATCCCCTGCGGCATCCTGCCGCTGTTCGACGTCGACCTCGCGGCCAGGGAGGTGCGCCGGCTCGCGGCCAAGGGCTGCCACGCGATCGCGTTCTCCGAGAACCCGGAGGGCTTGAACATGCCGAGTATCCACTCCGACGCCTGGGACCCCCTCTGGGCAGCAGCGTGCGAGACCGAGACAGTGCTTTGCTGCCACCTCGGCTCGAGCTCGCGTGGCCCGCAGGTCGGACCCGACTCCCCGCACAGCGTGACGATGACCCTTGGCGGCTGCACCTCGCTCTTCAGCATGGTCGAGCTCATGTGGGCTGGCTTCTGGGAGCGTTTCCCCACCCTGCGGTTCTCGATCACAGAGGGCGACATCGGCTGGATGCCGTATTTCGTATGGCGTGCCGAGCACGTGCAGCGGACCCATTCGGGGTGGACCAAGCACTCCTTCCCTGAGGGATGGGGTCCCAGAACGATCTTCGAGAACAACATCCTTTCGTGCTTCATCGCGGATCCGGTCGGCATGCGCCTCATCGATGTGTTCAACCAGGACAACGTGTTCTGGGAGTCCGACTTCCCCCATTCCGACGGCACCTGGCCGTACGCGCCCGAACGGTTCGCCGAGGTGGCCGCAGGGCTGGACGACGCGTTGATCGCCAAGATCACCCACGGCAACGCAATGCAGCACTACAAGTTCGACCCGTTCAAACACCGCGCCAAGGAGGCGTGCACCGCAGGTGCGCTCCGCGCCGAGGCCGCCGACGTCGATCTCGTGACCCGCGTGGGGCGCAAGGCGGCCGACGACGAGTACAAGAAGTTCTACCCGTCGCTCCGTCCAAAGCGCAGGAGCGGCGCGTCCGTGTCCGACCAGTGATGCAGCAGCCTGGACCAGCGTGACGCTGCTCGACGGCATAGTCGTTCTTGACCTCAGTGAAGGGATCGCCGGCGGGTACGCGACAAAGCTCCTTGCCGATGCTGGCGCGCTGATCGAGAAGATCGAGCGGCAGGGCGGCGATCCGCTCCGACGGTGGACGGCGTCCCGAACCAAGCTGCAGGGCGAGGACGGCGCCCTGTTCAAGTACTTGCACGCAGGCAAGCGATCGCGTGTCGGCGACCTCGATGACGTGGCTGCCCTCCTTCCCGGCGCATCGCTGGTCGTCGAGAGCGGTCGGCTCTCGACGACCGACATCGGCCACCTGCGCACGTCTCACCCGGCCTTGCCGATCCTGTCGATCTCACCGTTCGGTCGCACGGGACCGTGGGCCGACCACCCCAGCACGGAGTTCACCCTCCAGGCGCTGTGCGGGTCGATCGCCGGACGAGGGACACCGGACCGCGAACCGCTCCAAGCCGGTGGAGCGATCGGCGAGTGGGCCGCCGGCGCGTACGCCGCCATCGCTGCCCTCGCGGCGGTGCGGTCCGCGGTTGGCGACCACATCGACGTGTCGATCCTCGAGTGCATGGCAATCGTGCTCGGCGGCTACGGCGCGGTGCACATGGCGCTCGGCGGGACGCTGGAGAAGGCGAAGCTCGCCGACGTGCCGTTCCGCAGCGTGGAGCTCCCGGGCATCACCGCGACCGCCGACGGCCTGGTGGGCTTCTGCACCGGCACCGGCCAGCAGTTCGAGGACTTCCTCGTAATGATCGGGCACCCCGAGCTCATCGGCGACGAGCGCTTCCACACGCTCCGCCGACGCCTCACGCATCAGCTCGAGTTCGAGCAGCTGGTCGAGTCTTGGGCGACCATCCGAACAACCGACGAGATCCTCGCGGAGGCGGGCGCGTTCCGCATCCCGTGTGCTCCGATCGGGTCGCCCTCCACGATCGCCAGGTTCGAGCAGTTCGTCGCTCGCAAAGTCTTCGTCCCAGATGCCAGCGGTCAGTTCGTACAGCCGCGCTCGCCCTACCGGGTCCACGGTGACCCTGACTATGTCGCCGCACCGTGCCCTCTCCTCGGCGAGCACCAGAGCGCCCCTCCGGCCAACGGAGCACCAAAGCGCCGCGTTGGCGCGGACGCCTTGCCGCTCGCTGGCCTGAGGATCGTCGACATGACCGCGTTCTGGTCCGGACCGTCGGCGACGCAGATGCTCGCGTCGCTCGGGGCCGACGTCATCAAGGTGGAGTCGCACCGACGTCCCGACGGCATGCGCTTCACGTCGGTGAAGACTCCCGCAGATGACAGATGGTGGGAGTGGAGCGGTTTCCACCACGCCGCTGCGACCAACAAGCGGGCAATCGCCGTCGACTTGGAGGAGCCTGAGGGCCGTGCTCTGGTGCTGGAACTGATCGAGCGATCCGACGGACTCGTCGAGAACTACTCACCGCGCGTCCTGGACCGGTTCGGGATCACCTGGGACGAGGTCCACCGCCGAAACCCCGCCACGATCATGGTGCGGATGCCCGGATTCGGCCTCGACGGCCCCTGGCGCGATCGCACGGGGTTCGCACAGACGATGGAGCAGCTCAGCGGGATGGCCTGGCTCACCGGCTTCGCCGACGGCCTCCCGATGATCCCTCGAGGGCCCTGCGACCCGCTCGCCGGGATGCACGCGGTCGTGGCGTTCCTCGCGGCTCTTACCGAACGCGAGCGAACCGGTCAGGGACGCTTCATCGAAGTGACCATGATCGAGGCGGCACTCGCCGTCGCCGCCGAGATCGGTATCGAGTACTCGGCCTACGGCGTCGAGCTTCGCCGGGACGGCAACCGGGGCCCGGCAGCGGCTCCCCAGGGCCTGTACGCGTGCGCCGGGGCCGAGCAGTGGCTCGCCCTCGCGATCAGGGACGACGCCGACTGGCAGGCGTTCGTCCGAGTGCTCGGCAGCCCCGAATGGGCCGGCGAGGTCCTCGACACCGACGCTGGCCGCCGAGCCAACCACGACCTGATCGATCAGCACCTCATTCGCTGGGCGTCCGAACGCGAGCTCCATGCGACGGTCGCGACGCTGCTCGATGCCGGCATTCCCGCGGCCCCGGTCCTGTCGTCAGCCAGGGTGTTCGACCACCCTCAGCTGCGCGCCCGATGCTTCCCTGAGCCGGTCGAGCACCCACTCGCCGGCACCTACGAGGTACCCGGCGTGCCGTTCAGGTTCGAGTCGAGGAGCGGCGCCTGGTTCCGGAGAGCGGCACCGATGCTCGGAGAACACAATCACGAGGTCCTTCGCGACGTCCTCGACCTGAGCGACGACGCCGTCGCCGACTTGAAACGCCGGGGCGTGATCGGCGACCGCATCCCGTAGTCGGAGACGCAGCGACCGGACGGTCGCTGAAGTACAAGGAGCGAGCAGTGGAGAACGAACGCAACATCCTCCTGGTGTTCACGAACCCGGTGCCCGGGCGCGAGGCCGAGTTCCACCGGTGGTACGAGGAGGACCACATGCCGTACGTCCTGGAGACCCCGGGGATACTGAGCGCCCAGCGATTCGTCCTGCCCACGTCGCGCCGGCCGAGTAGGGCGCCGGCCGGCTCTGGTCACCGGCACCTCGTCGTGTACGAGCTCGAACGCGACGGCAACGAGGTGCAGCGAGACCTCATGGCACGGCGTGCAGGACCGGTCAAGCCGCTCTCGGACGCCTACGACGTGGCGTCGACGATGCTCGATTCCTGGGTGTCGGCTTCAGCACTTCGGCTGGCACGCTGAGTCGCTACTGGCGCGATGTGAGAATATGATTCCCTGTGCAGAGAGCGGCGAGACGCCGAGATTCGCACCACGCGCCAGTAGGGGAGGAACGAATGAGTAACGCGCCGACCGGAGCGGCAAACGTGCTGCAGCCGCAGGCCGAAGGCATCCCCGTTCTCAAGGTGACACCGATCACCCGACCTTTCTGGGAGGGATGCAACGCCGGGCGACTCCTCTACCAGCGCTGCAACCGGTGCGACGCCGCGATCTTCAACCCGGCGCACCGTTGTCGCCAGTGCACGTCGGATGATCTGCGCTGGGAGGAGAGCGCGGGGTTCGGCACGATCTACAGCTGGACGGTGTGCCACCGGCCGATGAGCCCCGCCTTCACCGTCCCGTACGCGCCGGTGATCGTCGATCTCGACGAGGGCTATCAGATCCTGAGCAACGTGATCGGGATCCCACCCGAGGAGGTCCGCGTCGGCCTCCGGGTGCGTGTCGAGTTCCATGCCATCGGCGATCGCTCGCTGCCGTACTTCCGTCCGCTGCCCGACCTCGTCGAGGAGGCAGGCTGATATGGCGACTGCGTGGCAAAGCCTGGTACCGAGCGGGATCCTCATCGACGGCGCGTGGCGGGAGACCGAAGCGTCGTTCGACGACCTCGATCCGTCGACGGAGGAGGTGTTCGCAGCGGCTCCGGACGGAACCGTGGCCGACATGGAGTCGGCGGTCGCCGCGGCGCGGCGGGCAGCGGATCGTGGCGACTGGGCCCGGCGATCCGTCGCCGATCGAGCGAAGTGCCTCCGGCAGCTCGCGGAAGGGCTCACCCGCCATGCAGATGAGGTCGTCGCCCTCGCGTCGACCGAGTGGGGCATGACCGCCAACGACCGGGGCATCCAGATCGACGTCGCCAGCCACTTCGCGTCCGACGCCGCCGACAAGGGCCCAGAAGCCCTAGCCGACGAGGACCTCGGCAACGCCGCCTGGGGCATCTCGTGCACCGGCATGCGCGCCCCGCTCGGCGTCGTCGCCGCGATCACGCCCTGGAACTTCCCGCACTCGATCAACATGCAGAAGCTGGCGCCCGCCCTCATCGCCGGCAACGCGTTCGTTCTCAAGCCGTCACCGCTCAGCCCGTTGGCCGGGCTGGCCCTGGCGAAGATCGTCCACGAGGAGACCGACATCCCCCCGGGAATCGTCAACGTCGTCTCCACCTCCAGCCAAGCGGCCGCGGAGGTCCTCACCACCGACCCGCGAGTTGACCTGGTCACCCTCGTGGGAAGCGCAGCCACCGCGCAAGCCGTCGGCGCGGCCGCGGCGAAGACCATGAAACGGACCATCTTCGAGCTCGGTGGCAAGTCGGCGGCGATCTACCTCGACGACTTCGACGTCGCCTCGCTCACGCCGCACACGGCCCAGGAGAGCTGCGCGCTACACGCCGGACAGGCCTGCACGCTCCTGAGCCGGCTCGTCGTGCACGACTCGATCTACGACGCCTTCGTCGAGCGATTCGCCCAGCTCGTGTCGGAGGTCACCGTCGGTGATCCGAAGGATCCGTCGATCGGGATGGGGCCACTCATCGACGCCCGCGCCCGGGACCGCGTGCTCGGCATGATCGATCGAGCGGTCGCCGACGGCGCTCGGCTCGTCACCGGCGGGCGTCGGCCCTCGCACCTCGATAGCGGCTTCTACGTCGAGCCCACCGTCCTCGCGGACGTCGACAACCGATCGGCCATCGCCCAGGAAGAGGTGTTCGGGCCGGTTGCCTGCGTCATCCGGGCGGGATCCGACGAGGAGGCCATCGCCATCGCCAACGACTCCGACTACGGGCTCATCGGCACCGTCTTCTCCCCCGACAAGGCGCGCGCCATCGCCGTCGCTCGGCAGGTCAACGCCGGCGTCGTCACCTACAACGGCGCGCCGCCGTATGGCCCCTTCGGAGGGTGGAAGCGCAGCGGCATCGGGCGAGAGGGCGGCGTGATCGGCATTCGTGGTTACACGGAGATGCGCGCCGTCACCACCTTCAGCTGAGAACCGATGCCAAGCAGACCCCCGCCAGGAGGCCCCCTTGCCCGACTACCAATTCTTGACATTCGAGACGTTCGACGAGGGCCGCGTGGCGCGGATCCTCCTGAACCGCCCCGAGACCCGCAATGCCCAGAACCGCGGGATGCTCGTCGAGCTCCACGATGCGTTCCTGACGGCCGAGGCCGACGACGAGGTGCGAGTGGTGATCCTCGGTGGCGAAGGCCTGATGTTCACCTCGGGCCACGACATGGGCTCGAAGCTCGCGGTCGAGGAGTACGGCCCGGGTCCCGGCCAACACGTCACCCGCACGATCAACGGCGGTACTCGAGAAGGCGCCGAGACACTCATGCTCCAGGAGTGGCACTACTTCTTCCAGAACACGCTGCGGTGGAGGAACCTGCGAAAGATCACGATCGCCCAAGTCCACGGTGACGTATACGCCGCCGGCCTGATGCTGGCGTGGGCCTGTGACCTGATCGTGGGGTCGGAGGAGGTCCGGTTCGCCGACGTGGTCGGTACTCGTCTCGGCATGTGCGGGGTCGAGTACTTCGGGCACCCGTGGGAGTTCGGGCCGCGCAAGGCCAAGGAGCTGCTTCTCACCGGGGACTCGCTCGACATACACGAGGCGTACCGGCTGGGCATGGTGTCGAAGGTCTTCTCGCTCGACGAGTTGCCTGAACGGACGCTCGAGCTCGCTCAGCGCATCGCCCAGGTGCCGACGATGGCAGCGCTCCTGATCAAGGAGTCGGTCAACCAGACCGTCGACAACATGGGGTTCTACAACGCCCTGCAGGCCTGCTTCAGCCTGCACCAGCTCAACCACAGCCACTGGGCCGAGGTGCGCGAGGACAAGTACCCGGTCGCCGACGAGGCTCACGGCGTTCCCAACTGGCGCGACGCCCCGCCGATCGTCGCCGCCCTGAAGGACAAGGTGCGGGCCGAGGCGTGAACCCCTCCTTCTCCTTCGAGCTTCCGACGCATCGCGTCGACCCGCCCGGCGAGTTCGTCAACGCGGCAGCGATCACATTCTCAACGAGCGTGACCCGGCGGCGCCCCCCGGGTCGCCCGCTTCCAGGAGGCCCCTGATGGAAACCCGCAAGCTTGACTTTCCGGTCTTCGACGCCGACAACCACCTGTACGAGACCCAGGACGCGTTGACCAAGCACCTGCCCCGCAAGTACCGCGGCGCTGTCGACTACTACGCCGACAGCCGCGGCCGGGTGAAGCTGGTCGTCAAGGGGGTCGTCAGCCACATGGTGCCGAACCCGACATTCGAGCGGGTGGCCCGACCCGGGACCGCGGAGGCGTACTTCATGGGGCGCAACCCCGAGGGCCTGAGCTTCCGGGAGTTCGTCGGCGAGGCGATGGACTGCATCCCGGCGTTCCAGGAGCCCGCGCCTCGACTCGAGCTCATGGACGAGCAGGGGATCGACCACGCTCTCATGTTCCCGACGCTCGCAAGCCTCATCGAGGAGCGCACCCGAGACGACGTCGAGCTCACCCATGTCGTGATGCACGCGCTCAACGAGTGGCTGTACGAGCAGTGGTCCTTCGACTACGAGGGTCGAATCTTCGCCACGCCCGTCGTGACGCTGCCCATCGTCGACAAGGCACTCGAGGAGCTGGAGTGGTGCGTCGAGCGAGGCGCCCGGACGGTGCTGGTTC
>WUUC01178306.1_pt1 | contig 11874 bp, 11 predicted proteins | sample 6278441 | NCBI WGS metagenome assembly WUUC01 (sample SAMN13675441, study PRJNA597444) | soil metagenome | isolation source: soil | place: USA: Washington | collected 2017-10 | reverse complement strand
GGAAATCCGGTGCGCGTCCTGGCTCGCCGCTCGAAGCTGTCGATCGGCGCGAGCAGCTTGGCGATGCCGAAGTCGAGGACCTTCGCGGAACCGCCCGCATCGACGAGGATGTTGCTCGGCTTGATGTCACGATGAACCACCAGGTTCTGGTGGGCGTACTGGAGCGCGGCGCAGACCTGACGGATCAGCTCGACGCGCGCACGCACGGAGAGCTGGTGCTGCTGTGCATGCACGGTGACAGAGGCTCCGTCGATGTACTCCATCACCAGATACGGCAGGCCGTCATCGGTGCTACCGCCGTCGAGCAGGCGGACGATGTGGGGGTGCTCGAGCGCGGCGAGGATCTGGCGCTCGTCACGAAACCGCGCGGTCGCTTCGGGCGAAGCGATACCGTACGACAGCATCTTGATCGCGACGCGTTGCGAGAACTGCGCGTCGTCGCGCTCGGCCAGGTAGACCGCGCCCATCCCGCCCTGGCCGAGCAGTCGGATCAGATGAAACGGACCGATCCGGCACCCCAGCTTCGCCTCGGCCGCGTCGCTGGCAAGCAACTGGATCTCGGCGGCGACCGCGTCGCGCAGGGAGGCGCCGTTGGCGGGCGCGCCCGCGAGCAACGCCTGCAGCTCGCCGTGAATCTCGACATCGTCCGGGCTGGCGTCGGCGACGAAGCTGGCGCGCTCGGCGTCCGGTAGCTCGAGCGCCTGCACAAACAACGCCTCGACGCGACGCCATTGCTCGGTGTTCATCGCTGCCTCACGATACCTCAAGCGGCACCGAGGGTTCGGCCGACGATTTCCTTGCGCTCCGGACCGGATCGGCCACATGAACAGAGGAGGAGGCACGAAGCCCATGAACATGACCCGTCGCAAGGTTCTTCAGCTCGGCGTGGCCGCCACGGTGGTTGGTACGTCGCGTCTCGCGGTGAGCGCGAAGCAGCCTCCGCTGATCACGCGGGCGATCCCGTCCACCGGCGAGAAGCTCCCGGTGATCGGCCTCGGCACCAACCGCTACGGTGTGACGGCCGCGGACGAGCTCGCCGCCCGGCGTGAGGTCCTGCGCCGCTTGCCCGAGCTGGGCGCGCAGGTGATCGATACCGCACCGGCGTACGGCCAGTCCGAGGAGGTGATCGGGCGGCTGGTCAGCGAGCTCAAGAACCGCGATCGCCTGTGGCTGGCGACCAAGGTGACCGCGCCGACCGGTGGTGTCGCCGAGGGCCGCAAGATGCTCGAGGAGTCGTTCCGCCGCCTGCGCACCGATCGCATCCAGCTGGTCCAGGTCCACAGCCTGAAGGGCGTGAAGGAGATGCTCCCCGTGCTTCGAGAGCAAAAGAAGGCACGCCGGATCTCGTACGTCGGTGTGACCACCTCGCGCGATGAGCAGTACGACGAGCTGCTCGAGATCATGCGTCGAGAGCCGCTCGATTTCGTCCAGGTCGACTACTCCATTGCCGACCGCAACGCGGCGAACAAGGTACTGCCACTGGCCGCCGAGCGCGGGATCGCCGTGCTGGTGAATCTTCCCCTGGGCCGCGGCAACGCGCTCAACAAGGTCAAGGGCAAGCCGCTGCCCGACTGGGCCAACGACGCCGACGTCACCAGCTTCGCCCAGATGTTCCTCAAGTACGTCGTCTCTCACCCTGCGGTGACCGTGGCGATCCCGGGGACCACGAAGGTCGAGCACCTCGAGGACAACCTGGGCGCCGCGCGGGGCCGCCTCCCCGACGCCGCGATGCGCCGCCGCATCGAGACCTTCTTCGACGCGCTGTAGCCCGACCCGCGCGCAGCGCCGATCGTCCGCGCGTGCCGCGCATCTGTGCGTCCGCGTGTCCGCGCGTCACGGATCGTGTGCGGCCCACGTAGTGAGCTGTCATTGACCCGTTCGCGAAGACCGCGCAGCGAGCGGCTCCGCGGCGCCAACGGTGACGTGACGGACCGCTCCTTGCCCAGCGAGCAGCTGGTGACCGATGCCATCAATGCATATCTTGTGTACTACGCTCACCTCAAGGAGCCGCGGCCCGAGAGGTTCGAGCGGCGCCGCAAGAAGCTGGACAAGGTCCTGTTCGAGATCATCTTTCGGCACTTACCATGATGCCGGGCGCTTCGTGATGCCGATGTCGGCCGGGTGGGGTCCGCCGCCAGACGAAACACCGCAGCATCGGGCGGCGCAACCCGCGGTGCTCTCCGGCCGGCGCAAGCCGAGGGGAGGTCACGCGTCGCGCAACGTCTCGCGCATGCGGACGGCCACGACGAGACCCGAAGCGAAGGTCACCGCGGCGATCAGCCAGATGGCCGCGTCGATCCCGAGCGCGTCGGCGGTGATGCCGGCGATCAGCGCACCGATCGCATAACCGAGATCGCGCCACAACCGGTAGACGCCCACGGACGACGCACGCCACGATGGATGGGCGACATCCGCGATCGCCGCGAGGAGCGCTGGATAGACCATCGCGGTGCCGGCGCCAAGGAGCGCCGCCCCGGTCGCGAAACCTGCGAACCCCGTTGAGATGACGATCGAGACGATGCCCGCCGCTTGCACCCACATCCCGCCAGCGATGAGCCACTTGCGGCCGATACGATCCGAGAGCGCGCCGGTGAACAGCTGACCGACACCCCACACCGCGGGATAGATCGCGGCGAGCCAACCGATGCGCTCGAGCGAGACGTTCGCGGCAGCATAGAACAGCGGGAACAGCCCCCACGCCATTCCGTCGTTGAGGTTGTTGACGAGCCCGGCCTGGCTGATCGACGACAGCTCGCGATCGCGGAACGAGGTTCGGAGGAAGATCTCGCGCTGCGAGACCGCAACCACCGGCCTGGCGTGGCTGTTGGCCTCGTGGCGCGCGTGCGCGTGCGTGTCGCGGACGAGAGCCACAGAGAGCGCGAGCCCGAATGCAGCAAGACCGACGCCGAGATAGAACGGCTCGGGCCGCAGCCCGTAGGTGGCGGCAACGTAGCCGGTCGCGAGCGCGGAGATCGCGACGGCACCGTAGCCGGCGAACTCGTTGAGCCCCATCGCGAAACCGCGCCGCGCGGGCCCGGCGAGATCGATCTTCATGATCACGGTGGTCGACCACGTGAGGCCCTGGCTCACGCCGAGCAGGACGTTGGCGAACAAGATCCAATCCCACGACGGCGCCCACATCAGCAGGAACGGGACCGGCAGCGCGACGAACCATCCAACGACGAGCACGCGTTTGCGACCGACCGCATCCGAAAGCCGCCCGGCGAAGTAGTTGGTGAGCGCTTTGGTGATGCCGAACACCACGATGAAAGACAACACCGCGGCGCGCGCCGCGAGGTGGAACTCCTGCTCGGCGATCGCTGGCAAGATGCTGCGCTCCAGCCCGATCATCGCGCCGACGAACGCGTTGACGATCACGAGCAGCGAGAATTGCGCGAGGTTCGGGCCGAGCCCGAGCCGGAGGGGGCTCACACGCGTCACGGTCCCCGACCTTGGTTGAACCGGAGGATCTCGTCCATGCTGGCCGGCTTCGGCGGGACACTCGCTCCGACCTGGTCGACGAAGGCTTCGGAGGGAAGCGCCAGCAGCGGGTTCCATCGCTTCTCGAACGCGAGGGTGCTCGTCGGCTTGCCGCTCAGCCCTGCGCCGCAGGGCGAACCGCTGAAGTGCGCCGGATACACTTCGAGATAGTCGGGCAGTCCGAGGAGCTTGTCATGAATGCTGTGGTGTAGCTCGGCCGCATTGGCTCGCTCGTGTCCCGGCAGGTCGGGGCGACCGACGCTACCAACGAACAGCGTGTCACCCGTGCACACGAACCACGGATCGGGACCGCGCCGGAGATCACTGACCACGAGCGCAACGCTTTCCGGTGTATGTCCCGGCGTGTGCAGCACGCGAATGATCGTGTTGCCCAGCTCGATCACCTGGTTGTCATCGAGCGGCTCGAACGCGAAGGTGACGTCGGCGGCTCGATGCAGCGCGTAGCGGGCACCGACCTTCTCGGCCAGCGCACGGCCACCCGAGCGATGATCCGCGTGGACGTGGGTCTCGAAGACGTACGCGATCCGCATCGCCTTGTCGGCGGCGAATGTGAGGTATGCGTCGACATCTGTCTCGTGCGGATCGACCACGCAGCAGATGCCTTGGCCCCCGCAGCCGAACACGTACGCGGCGCATCCGGTCTCGAACCGATAGAACGGACGGAAGATCACGAGGACCGCCCCGTCGCGATCGGCAGCCCGGCCGCGCGCCACTCGGCGACGCCATCCACGGCGCGCATCGCGCGAAGTCCGCGCTTCTGAAGCTCGGCGGCTGCCTGGATGGCGTAGACACAGTACGGGCCACGGCAATACGCGACGATCTGCTTCCGCCGGGGGGCCTCGCGCGCCCAGGTCTTGACCTCGTCGAGCGGCACCGACACCGCACCGGCGATGTGGCCTTGCTCGAACTCCTCCCAGGGTCGAACGTCGATCACGACGACCGTGCCAGCCTCGATCCGTCGCGCGAGCTCGTCCCGGTCGATCGGTTCGAACTTGTCGGATTCACCGAGGTACTCGCGGGCGACCGCGTCCAGTTCGGCGAGCCGCGCCTCGGCGGTCTGACGCAGGGCAAGCCACAGGTCCACAACCGCCGGCGCTGCGAGTCGGTAGTAGATCCGCTGGCCCTCGCGACGGGTGTCGACGAGACGGGCCGCGTGCAGCACTTGAAGATGCTGCGAGGCATTCGCGATCGACATCGTGGTTTCTCGCGCCAACGCGTCGACAGGACGCTCGCCTTGCACGAGGAGATCGATCAGTTCGAGGCGGCCCGGGGCGGCGAGCGCCTTGCCGATCCGGGCGAACTGGTCGTAGATGCGTTGCTTGGCAGCGTGGTCAGTCATTCAATTATTCACTTGAATATAAGATCCACGGCCGGTCGTCCAGCGGTATTCAAGCGCTCACTTGAAGACGAGGCCCAGCGCGCGCCGCCCGGCAGCTCCGCTAGCCTTGACGATGCCGCGAACCAACGCCTCGATGACGGTCGCGCGCGCCGCGGTCGGGTCAAACTCCGGAGGCTCGACGCGGCTGTCGGCAGAGAGGCGGTGCATGGCTTGACACGTATGTTCGTAAGTGGCAGGTTACGTAAGTGAGCACTTACGCTGAGCGAGCGTTCGATGCGCTGGGCGATCCGACCCGCCGGGCGGTGTTCAAGCGGCTACGTGCCGGCGCGCGCTCCGTAGGGGATATCGCCAAGGGGCTGGACGTGAGCCGTCCAGCCGTGTCGCAGCACCTGAAGGTGCTCAAGGAGGCGCGGCTCGTGACCCGCCGTGCCGAGGGCACGCGCCGACTCTACGAGATCGACACAACCGGCCTCGATGAGGCCCGCAAGTGGCTCGATGGATTCTGGGACGAAACGCTCGCGGCCTTCAAGACAGCGGTCGAACGAGAAACAACCAAGGAAAGGATCCGATGATGACGGACCAGTCGATACCCGCAGGTACTGATCCCAACAGCGTGCGAAAGGTCGTGAGCGTCAAGGCACCTCCCGCAATCGCATGGCGCGTATTTACCGAGCAGATGGGTACGTGGTGGCCGCTCGCGCACTACAAGATTGGAAAGGCCCAGGCGGTGGACGCAGTGGTCGAGCCTCGCGTTGGGGGACGCTGGTATGAGCGCGGCGAAGATGGGAGCACGTGCGACTGGGGGCGCGTGCTGTCATGGGAGCCGCACACGCGGTTGGTGCTGAGCTGGGACATCACTGCCGATTGGCAGCACGATCCGAACCTCGGCACCGAGATCGAGCTGCGCTTCATTCCCGAGGGCAAGGACGGCACGCGGGTCGAGCTCGAGCACCGGCGCCTCGATCGCTACGGCGCTCGCCGCGACGAGATGCGCCGCATCTTCGACACCGAAGGCGACTGGGGCCGGATCCTCGAAGGGTTCGCCCGCGTCGCGGAATCGTGAAGACCGCCATGTCGAACATCGAGGCCGCACGAACGGCGCTGCTCGCGCGAATTCTCGAGGGCAACGGTCCGCAGCATACAGGAGCCTGACCCGAAGTCGCGCCCGCGATCAAGAACAGGGGCATCGCGCGGTTTGCCGCCCGATGCTGCGGTGTGTCGTCGACGGCAGCGGACCAACCCGATCGACATCGGCATACACAGTCATGCCTCGAGTCCTGCCGCGCACGCTTGAGCCGCTGCGCGATCCACGGGCGCGTGGATCGCCGGTCGGCTTCGATCCGGCAGGCGCGGCTACGTCGGGACGACGTTGCCGCCGAGGGCTGCGATGAACGCCTTGCCGTCGGAGTGGGTGTACGTCTTGCCGAAGAACGACTCGATCCGGCACCCGGTGGGAGCGCGCAGGTCGAAGGGCTGCGGAGGGCCCACGTTTCGCAAAGTCCCGAACGGGCCGAGGGTCCTGCCGCTGGCGGTCGTGAAGGTCAGCTGCGCGACGTGGGTAGCGCCGAAGTACGTGGCGGTGACGCCGGCGATCGCGACGATGGGGTCGCCGGTGAAGTCGACCTGACTCGGGGCCCCGCCGCTGCCGCCCTGGGCCGGGGCTGTCTGGCCGCCGTACACCGGTGCGATGGAGTCGACGATGTCTCCGGACCGGATCACGAAGCCGGTCAACGGGCCCCAGCCGCTGACCCCGGGCAGGTTGTTCCAGCTCGTCCCCGATCCGCCCACGGGGCCGAGCTGCTCGTAGGGCAGACCCGCCGTGAACCAGTCCAGGACCAGCTTGCACCGGATGGCCGAGAGATCGCGCGTGACCGGCATGTGCAACGGCTGGCTGATGTCCAGGCCCAGGACACGCTGGATCTTGTCGCGGTTCTCCCACACTCCCTGGTACGTCCAGAGCTGGAACTGGCCCATGATCGGATACAGCATGCCGTACTGCCGCAGGATCGCGCCAATGCCGTTGACCCAGGTGGGCGTGCCGGGGATCGGGGTCTGCTGATAGATCTGGACGCTGACGATGTCGTTGGGGTCCGAGTGGAAGTCTGCGACCGCGGGACTGAAGTCGTAGATCCCAAAGTAGACCTGTCCGTCCACGTAGACCCGCGGATTGCCCGGATCGGCGCCGCGGATCGTCACGCTGGCCTTGCCTTCCTGGACCGCCACGGTGCTCGCGGAGAACGTCAGCTTGCCCGAGGGCGTCGACAGGTTGCTCGCGCTGATGCCATTGGTGTTGGCCGTGCCCAGGGTGCTCAGGGTGTAGCTGGCGGCCTGGTCCGCGTTCAGGGTGGCGAGGCCGATCCGCACGCCCGTGGTGCCCTCGATCTGGCCGAACTTGCGCACGTAAAAGTCGACGGTGTTCGTCTCGCCCTGCGCGAACCCCGCGGTGGTCGGGAGGCCCGGATTCATGCGGTAGATGAACTGGTCAGCGCGCAGGCTCCACCCCTCGGAGCACTCCTCGAGGAACGGGTAGGTCACGGGCCCGCCCTTCTCGAGGATCGTGCGCCGCACGGCGAGCGGGCGGGTAGCGAGCGACTTCGGGTCGACGGTCCCGAAGTCGGTGACGACCAGCATGCCAGACTGCTTGTCGATGAAGTCTGGATGGGCGTAGTCGATGGACTCGACGATGGTCGTGTAGGTCTTGCTCGCTCCAGATCCGGTGACATACGCGAGCGACAAGGTTCCGAGCGCTTCTTGCCACAGCGGGCGCCCCGGCAGCCGCACCGGCAGCGAGTTGGCGAGATCGAGGGTCAACGACGGCGTGGCGGCATCGAGGTCGAGCTTGGCCAGGGCCCACCATGCGGCCGGCGTGGGAATCTGCGGCGGCGGATCCGCGGTCGTCTGCCGCTGAGGCGCCGGGACCGGAGACAGCGAACGCGCGGGTACGACGAAGCTCGGCTCGCCATCGAGGCTGGGCCCGATCGAGCCCACGATCTTGCCGTAGTTGAAGCGATACAGCGGCTGCTCGGGCAGCGGCTCCCCGGTGTGGTAGTTGATCCAGGGCGCGTAGGGCTGCAGGGTCACGCCCAGGATGGTCGCGCCATACTGGTTGATCTCGCCCTGATCCAGGACCTGCGCAAGGAGGTAGTTGACGTACTCGATCGTGGGAATGTAGCCGGGCGACTCCGGGCCCTCCTTGCCCAGGTTCATGAAGTAGGCCTTCAGCGGCTCGATCTTGACCAGCACGGCACTCGGGACGCCCTGCGCCGACATCGCGGTGAACGTCGCCGCGGTGAAGGCATAGAGCGACGGGGCGTCGTTGTGGCCGCTGACCACCATGCGAATGGACAGCCGGTTCGGCGATCTCGCGTGGAGCTGCTGAAGGACCGCCGAGCTCCCCACGTTCCACTTCAAGTTGGTCAACGTCGACAGGTAGGCGGCCGCGCCGCTCGCCGAGCTGCGCGGGGTGTTCTCGCCCTGCGAGTTCATCCAGATACCGTTGAAGGCCACCGGCGTGAACGCGCCCTGCACGTACGCTCCGCCGAAGTCACCGAGCATGAGGGTCAGCCCCCAGATCTCGCTCCCATTCTGCTGCATCGGATCGAGATCGACCAGCTTGGGCGGCGAGCCGGTATACAGGGCCGCGACCTGGGCGCCCACCAGCGGATCGCTCGGGGTCGCAGCCCCGGCGCTGGTGACGCGGCAGTCGACGAGGTTGAACACGCTGTCGCCCTTGGGCTCCCAGTACAGCTCGATGTTCTCGGGCTTGAGCGTGTTCTGGTTGTAGTTCTCCGGGTTGTAGTTGTTGGGCGTGTTGTTGATGGTGGCCGGTGATGCCTGAAACATGCCGGCAAAGTGAATCCGCGGTCCGTCGAGATAGCTCATGTCACTCTCCTCGATCTCCTCGATCTCCTCGATCAGGGTGGGGTACGCCCGCCGTTCAACGGCTCTGGGTGAAAGGTGCGCAGGCGGCGGGCAAGGCGCCGTCGGCGCAGCCACCGGGCATCTGGATGTTGTCGAACAGATGGCTCAAACCCACGGGCGGCAGGGTCTCGTTGGCGGTGGGCCCTTGCATGTTGTGGCAGCTCAGGCAGTTGTAGGGGTTCGTCGCCGCGGCGACGCCGTTCTGGACGAACGACTCCATGGAGGTATTGGACGCGGACAGCGCGCCCTCCTGCGCTTGCAGATACGGAGGCAGCGTCCCGCCGACCGTCCAGACGTTGCCGACGAGCTCGTAGTTGGCCCACACCGGATTGATGCGCTGTGGATTGGCCTGGATCAGCGCCCAGACACTGTTGTTGATGGCATTGATCGCCTGGGTGCTCTCGGCGAGGAGCGCGCGCGTCTTGGCCTGGCACGCAAACTGGTTGGGATTGACGTCGCAGTTGGCGCCGCCCGGGAACGTCCCCACGGACGAGTCGCCGCTGGGGTGCATGCGGCAGACCTGGGCCGGGGTGGCTGCCTTGTACACGTTGGTGGTGCAGGTCGGGCAGCTCGGGTTGAACAGGTTCCACGCGCCACCGAGCGGCGGCGCCGCCGAGGTATTGCTGCAGTCAGGTGCGTTGTTGCGGTTCTCGAACGTCGCCCAGATCAGCGCCGGGAAGCTGGGCGTCTTGGACACGATGTGCATGCCCGTGAGCCCCAGCTGGACCTGCCGGCAGGGGCCGCCCTTGTTCTGGATCCAGCCCGGGACCACGTAGAAGCGCCCGGAGCCGGCCGCGGCGGCGTCGACGATCATCCAGCTGGTCTTGAGCTCGACCGCGGTGTCGGGCAACGCCAGGTTGGGATACTTCTGGATCAGGTCGATGCCCTGGTTGTTGGGCTTGAGCGGACCCGCGCAGTTCGCCTTGTAGAGCTGACACGTGGTGAGCATGTCGTAGGCACTCCGGTTGACCGCCATGCCGTAATAGACAAACTCGCCTTTCTGGTCGATGAGCGGCTGATCGGCGCCCGCCTGCTTGATGATGTCGGAGTAGAGCCGCGGCGGTTTGTCCGTCCCCTTGGCGCCAGCAGAGCAGGCGTTGGGCGGCTCCTCGCCCCAGGGCGTGGGCGCGCCGTCCTTGATGAAGATGCCATACGAGGGCATCCAGGTCTCGAAGCTCAAGATCGAGGGATCGCTGGTCGGCTGCACCAGGGCCAGCATCGACTGCCACATGAACTGCTCGAAGCTGCAGGCGGTCCGAGCGCTCGGCACCTCGGTGGGCAACGTGGCGCTGGTCAGCCAGGCCGGGTCAGCCGGGCACGCGTCGGTCCTCGGCGCCGACAGCTTCGCCGGCGGCGTCGGCGCCGAGGAACAGGCCACGAGCGAGAGCGCGCCGAGCGCCAGGATCCAGGACGGGATCGAGGACGGGATCCAGGACGGGATCGAGGACGGGATCGAGGACGGGATCGAGGACGGGATCGAGGACAGGAGTGGTTTGCTGGACATGAACATTTCCTCTGGGCGTGAAGGGCAGTGGGCGAGGTGGCATCGAGCGCGCCTCCGGCAGATCTCCCGGTGCTCGGGGATGACGACGCCCGGTTCAGAGGGCGGACAGCGGAAACCGGTAGATGGCTCCGCTCCCGGCGGTGGCGTCGATCCAGCCCGGCGCCATCTCGAACACGCCGAAGTCGAGCAGGTAGACGAAGCCGTCGTGCACGCGCACGTCGATCGGGCGGTGCAGCGGGCCGAGCTCCACGGGGTGGAGCCCGCCGGTGGCGAGATCGACGCGCGCGAGCGAACGCCCCACCTTGGGGCCCGGTGGTCCGGCGACCGGACGCTCGTCGCCGAACAGGCAGACCAGCAGCTGGCCGGCGTGGCGTGGCGCGTCCGCCGGGATCTGATCGAGCTTGGTGGCCGCGGTGTTGGCCGGAAACTCGAGCAGCGGCGTCGCGAGCGGCGGGAGCTCGGCGTGGTTGCGGATCACCGGCGCGGGCGCGGGGCCGCGGCTCGGCCGCAACCGCGGATCGCTCACCGGCGTGCGGCCGACGAAGTCCGGGAAGCCGTACCAGTAGCCCGGGTGGACCTCGACGAGCAGATCCGGTGCGTTGCCGACCGGCCGGCTGCCGCGCTCGTCGGGGCCCTGCTCGGTGGCGAGCAGCCGCCCATCGGCCAGGACCAGGAGACCGAACGCGTTGCGCAGGCCCCACGCAAACAGCTCGAGCCCGGAGCCGTCGAGGTTGCAGCGCAGGACCGCCGCCGTGCACGGGACGCGGCCCGCGATCCGGCGCGCACCGCCGGTGACGCCGAAGGGCGCGAACACGCCCGTCGAGATCCGCCGGCCTGGCGCGCGCGGGTCCGGCGTCTCGAAGGTGGCGTCGGAGACCACGATGTCGAGGCCCGGGATGTCCGCCCCGTCAGGCAGCTTGCCGAGCCAGCCGAGATCGTAGGAGTCGAGGCCCACCACGCCCGCGTTGGTCGCGGCGCCCTGGCTGAAGTACAGCTTGTCGTCGCGGCCGACGACCGCCATGCTGGTCTGGTAGTCGCCGAACCCCGGCAGATCGTCGAGCAACGTGGTGCGCGCGCCATCGGTGGTCACCCGGCTGATCCGCCCCGGCCGGCCGCCCTCGGAGACGATCCAGCCGCCGTCGTGCCACAGCAGCCCGTTGACCGGCGCACGCAGCCCGGACGCGATCACGGTGGAGCCGCGCAGGACCCGCCCGCCCGGCGGCGCACCGTCGAACGGTAGTCCGGACTCCGCGACCCACAGCGCACCACCGTCGTCGAACCCCAGGCTCGTCGGAAAATGCAGTCCGGACGCGACCCGCTCGAGCGAGGCGATCACGGGCGCAGCTCGGCCACGGCGTGCCTCGAGCCGCGCGGGCGCGCAAGATCGGAGTTGGAGATCCGATTGCCCGTCGGGCACTCCGATCGGCCGCGCGCGCGATCATCGCCAGTGCGGCGTTCGTCTCCGTGATGCATCCGCCCGCCGGAGCACGAGCTTGCGATCGAGGTCATAGGGCTCCTCCCGTCCACGCACCACAGCGAGCTGCGCTGTTCCTGGTGTGAGCGCAGTCATTAGCCTGCGCCGTCGTTCGTCGTCAAGTGCAGTCAGCCA
>WUUC01139548.1_pt1 | contig 11875 bp, 9 predicted proteins | sample 6278441 | NCBI WGS metagenome assembly WUUC01 (sample SAMN13675441, study PRJNA597444) | soil metagenome | isolation source: soil | place: USA: Washington | collected 2017-10 | reverse complement strand
AGGGCTCGAACAACCAGAGCGAGTCCCGCTACGCCCACGGGCTCGGGCAGGGCTACGCGGTCGCGTGGTCCACCGGGACCAAGACCAGCACCCACTACAACCTGGTGCTGGGTGGCGAGACCGCGCTGATGGTCAAGTCCCGCTTCGTCACCGAGTACGGCGACCCGGAGTACACCGTCGGGCTCGGCGGCTCGGGCGGCGGCATCCAGCAGTACGTGTACGGCCAGAACCACCGGGGCCTGCTGGACGGCGCGATCCCGCAGTATTCCTACCCCGACATGGTCACCCAGACCATCCACGTCGGCGACTGCGAGCTGCTCGAGCGGTGGATGGACCAGAAGGCGCTCGCGGACCCGGCGTCCAAGTGGCGGCAGTGGAGCAACCGGCCGCAGCTGGAGGGGCTCGCCGCGTCCGACACCGTGGCCAACCCGTACGCGCAGCTGACGCCGTGGCTCACGGCACCGGGCTCGAGCGAGTGCATCAACGGGTGGCGCGGCCTGTCGCCGCTCGCACTGAACCCGAAGTACGGCACCGCGCCGGGTATCACCCCGGAGCAGCAGGCCTCGGTCGAGTGGACGCACTGGAACGACGCGGTCAACGTGTACGGCCGCGACCCGGTCACCGGTTACGCCCGCTCCACCTGGGACAACGTCGGCGTGCAGTACGGGCTGAAGGCGCTGGTGGACGGGAACCTCACGCCCGCGGAGTTCCTCGACCTGAACGCGACGGCGGGCGGCTGGAAGGAGCCGCAGGACGCCGTGCAGGAGGGCTGCCCGTTCGTGACGCAGGCCTGTCCGTCCGATGTGGACGTCTGGAGCGCGCGGAACGTCACCGCGCCGGACGCCGCCGGGGTGCGCCCGCGCACCGAGGGCAACCTCGAGGCCATGCGCGCCGCCTACCGCTCCGGGATGGTGTTCGACGGCCGGATCGACATCCCGGTCATCGACTGGCGGCACTACCTCGACGCCGAGCTGGACATGCACAACGCGCGGCAGTCGTTCGCGTCCCGCCAGCGCATGATCGACCGCCGCGGCACCGCGGCGAACCAGGTCGTGTGGTTCACCGACGCCCGGCCCGCCCGCGCGTTCGACCAGACCCCGAAGGCACTCGCCGTGATGGACGAGTGGCTCGGCAACCTGCGCGCCCACCCGGCTCGCGGCGTCGTGGGCAACAAGCCGGCCGCCGCCGTCGACAGCTGCTTCGCCACCGACGGCACCCTGCTCCACCGCGGCCGCGACGCCTGGCGCGGCATCCTCGACCGCGGTCCGGCGGGCCCGTGCACCCAGCGCTTCCCGATCCACGGCACCTCCCGCACCGTGGCGGGCGGCCCCTTCGACGGGCAGCACTTCAAGTGCGCGCTCCAGCCGGTGCGGTCGGCGGTCGCCCGCGGCCTGTACGGCACGTGGCGCCCGAGCGCGGCGGAGACCGCCCGCCTGGAGCAGATCTTCCCGACCGGCGTCTGCGACTACCGCAAACCCGACGTCGGGCGCCCGCGGACGTTCCGTTGAGAGCGTTCCGCAATTGATCTGAGGTGACGCGAACACCGTACGTCCGATTTCCTGTCCGGTGATTTTCCGGCTCAACAATTCGGTCGATCTGCACCCGCCCCGGGCGCCACGGCGCTAGCGTCGAGAACGCCTGGGGAGGTTTGTTCATGGACTTTGACGTGATTCCGGAACGGTTGCGCGAACACAGGCCGTTTTCCGCCGAACAGCGGGCGGGCTCGGAGGGCCGGTGTGACCGTGTCGCTCCCTCCGGTTCTGGCGGATCTGCTCGCCAGGACGGGGCACCGGTGGCCGGACGCCGACGAGGACCGGTTGACCGCGATGGCCGACGGGTGGAAAGACCTGCACGACCAGTTGATCACACTCCGGGGTGACAACAACGAGCCGGTCGTGGCAATCCTCGCCGCGAATCGCGGGCGCGCGATCGCGGCTTTCCGGAGGTGGAAAGGAATTCGACGGAATCCTGCTGAAACTGATCGAGCTGTGCGCGCGGGTCGAAGCCATCCTGATCGCGGTCGCGCGGGCGGTCCTGGCGCTGAAGAAAGCGATCCTCGCGGCGCCGGCCGCGCTCGCCAAGGCCATCGCCGCCGCCAAGGAGGGCGCGAAGCACATTCCGGTCATCGGCGCGACGATCAGCGATGTCATCGCGAACGTCGTCGAGCCGCTGTTCGCCGCGGCGCGCAAGGCGATCACCGAGATCGTCACGAAAGCCGGCGAGATCGTCTGGCTGCTGCGCAAGGGGGGACAGCTGACGATCAGCGACCGGGACGACTTCTGGCGACCCGACGTGATCGCGCTGCTGCCCCGGCCGTACGAGCGGGCGAACCTGCCGGTGCTGTGACAGTCGAGCGGAGGAGGTCAGAGATGACGCAGTTCGATTTCCTGCTTCCCGAGAACCAGCCGGAGGAGGACGCGGACGGTCCGCTCGTCGGCCTCGGTGAGGCGGCGGGCGGCGAGATCCGGGCGGTCGCAGACGCGGAAGGGCGCGTCGAGCGGTTGGAGATCTCACCCGGGCTGTTGCGGCACTCCCGGCACGGGGGCACGGTCGTGGACTCGGCCACCCTCGCCACCGAGGTCACCCGGGCCGTGAACGCGGCCCTGGACGATCTCGTCCGGCGGGCGGCGGCGGCCTCGGTACCAGGCGCCCATGCCGTGGCCGGCGAACTGAACCGGGTCGGCGCCGACTTCCAGCGGGCCATCGACGACGTCACCACGGAACTGGAACGCGCCGAGCGCCGGCTGGATGGTCGCTGAGTCCTGCCTCCGTGGCGGATCCCGGCAGACCCTGCGGTCACACCACGGGTCGGCGGTCCACCTGGAACGGGCCCGGTGACTGGGCGACCGGCATCAGCTCGACGGTGTTCACGTTCATGTGCGCGGGCTGGGTGGTCACCCAGAGCACGGTCTCGGCGATGTCCGACGCCGTGAGTGCCCGCACGCCGTCGTACACCGCGTGCGCGCGGGTCGCGTCGCCGCCGAAGCGCACCAGGGAGAACTCGGTGCCCTCGCACAGGCCGGGTTCGACGCACGTGACCCGCACCCCCGTGCCGTGCAGGTCGCTGCGCAGGTTCAGGCTGAACTGCCGCACGAACGCCTTCGTCGCGCCGTAGACGTTCCCGCCGGGGTAGGGGTAGGTGCCCGCGACCGAGCCGAGGTTGACCACGTGGCCCCGGCCGCGCGCCACCATGCCCGGCAGCACCGCGCGCGTGCAGTGCACGAGGCCCCGGCAGTTCGTGTCGATCATCTCGTCCCAGTCGGCCGGATCCGCGCGGTGCGCGGGCTCCAGGCCCCTGGCGAGGCCCGCGTTGTTGACCAGCACGTCGATCTCGGCGAACGCGGCCGGCAGGCCCTCGACCGCGGCCCGCACCGCGGCCGGGTCGCGCACGTCGAGGGCGAGCGGCAGCACCGCGTCACCCGCCGGGATCCGCTCGACCCGCCGCGCGGCGGCCACCACCCGCGCGCCCCCCTCGGCGAAGCGGCGGGTGATCGCCGCGCCGAAGCCGCTGCTCGCGCCCGTCACGAACACCGTCCGGGTCACGGCCGGCCCGCCGTCACCGTGTCGAGCAGCCCGGCCAGGGCCTCGTCGAACGCGGCGGGCCGCTCCAGGTTGGGCAGGTGCGCCGCGCCGTCGACGACCACCAGCGTCGAGCCCGGGATCCGTTCGTGCAGGTACTCGGCGTCCGCGACCGGCGTGAACTCGTCGTCGCGGCCCACGACCACCAGCGCGGGCACGGTGACGGTGCCCAGCGTCGGCGTGTGGTCCCGGCGTTCGGCGCGGCCGCGCAGGGCCGCCGCGGCGCCCTCCGGCGGGGCGTTCCGCATCATCCGCGACACGTGCTCGGCGACGTGGGGGAGTGCCTCGATGTTGTGCGGTGCCACCATCTTCGGGAGGACCTCGGCGGCGTAGCCCGCCATGCCCTCGTGCAGGAGCCGGTCGGCCGCCTGGTTGCGCAGGCGCCGCCCGGCGGGTGTCTCGCCCTGCGCGAAGGTGTCCGCGAGCAGCAGCCCGCGGAGGCGCCCGGGGAACAGGTGCTGGCACTCCAGCACGATCTGGCCGCCCATCGACAGGCCGCCCAGCACGAACCGCTCGATGCCGAGGTGGTCCAGCAGGGCCGCGATGTCCCCGGCGAAGACCGACAGCGGCGTCACGCCCGGCACGACCGTCGTCTCGCCGTAGCCCCGCAGGTCCGGCGCGATCACCCGCCTGCCCCGCGCCGCGACGTGCTCGACCTGGGGTCGCCACATCGTGCGGTCGAACGGGTGCCCGTGGACCAGGACGAGGACGTCCTCCCCCGTGCCCGCGTCGTCGTACGCGACGGTGATGCCGTTGACATCCGCTCTGCTCACCCTGGTTCTCCTCGCACTTGGTGCTCCGAGGCTATGGGCGGCACAATGTCGGTGCAATGAAAACAATGCTCTCGGTGCAATGAGGAGGAGCGTGGAGGACTACCGCGTGCTCGCCGACGCCATCGCCGACACCATCGCCACCGACATCGGCGCGGGCAGGCTGCGGCCCGGCGACCGGCTGCCGCCCCAGCGCCGCTTCGCGCGCACGCACGGGATCGCGGCCTCGACCGCGGCCAGGGTGTACGGCGAGCTGGTGCGCCGCGGGCTCGCCGTCGGCGAGGTCGGGCGCGGCACCTTCGTGCGCGCCGCGCCGCGTCCGCCGGAGCCCGCGCTCGCCGAACCCGCCACCGCGCGGGTCGACCTGGAGCTGAACTTCCCGCTGCTGCCGGAGCAGGCGGCGCTGCTGTCGGCCTGCCTCGCCCCGCTGCTGCGGCCCGAGGTCCTGGCGGACGCGCTGCGGCCGATGACCGTCGACGGCACCGCACCCGCCCGCGCGGCGGCCGCGGCGGTGCTGGCGCGCACCGGCTGGACCCCGCGCCCGGAGCGGATCCTGTTCGCGGGCAACGGGAGGCAGGCCATCGCGGCCGCCGTCGCCGCGCTCGTCCCGGTCGGCGGGCGGCTCGGCGTCGAGGCGCTCACCTACCCGGTGGTGAAGGCGGTCGCGGCCCGGCTGGGCGTGACACTGGTGCCGCTGGCGGTGGACGAGCACGGCGTCGTGCCGGCGGCGGTGCGGGCCGCGCACGTCAGCGCCGTGTACGTCCAGCCCACCCTGCACAACCCGCTGGGCGTGACGATGACGCCCGCCCGCCGCGCCGAGCTCGCCGAGGTGCTGGCCGACCGCGACCTGCCCGCGATCGAGGACGGCATCTACACGTTCCTCCACGACGACCGGCCGCCGCTGGCCGCGCACGCGCCCGGCCACGTCGTGGTCGTCGACAGCTTGTCGAAGCGGATTGCCCCCGGGCTGACCCTCGGCTACCTCGTGCCCCCCGCCGGGCTGCACGAACGCGTCGCCGCGGCGGTGCGCTCGGGCGGCTGGTCGCCGGGCCGCTTCGCCCTCGAGGCGGCGACGCGCTGCGTCACCGACGGTACGGCAGCCACCGTCGTGGCGGCCAAGCGGGCGGACGCGGTGGCCCGCCAGCAGGTGGTGGCGCGGCGGCTCGCGGAGTTCACCGTGCACGCCGACCCGCGGGCGTTCCACTGCTGGTGGGAGCTGCCGGAACCCTGGCGCGCGGACACGTTCGTCGCGGCCGCGAGCCGCCACGGCATCGCGGTGACCCCGGCCGCCGCGTTCGCCGTGGGCCCCGGCCGCGCCCCGAACGCCGTGCGGCTGGCCGTGTCCGCGCCACCCGTCGACGTGCTGGAGTCCGCACTGGACACCCTGGCCCGGCTGGCCAGGAGCCGCCCCGAGGACAGCACGGTCGACTAGCGGCCGTCAGCAGTAGTGGTGGTGGTGGCGTTCCGGTTCGTGCCACCAGAACCCGTCGTCGTGGTGGTGGTCGGCGGGGGCGGCGCGGGTGGCGAGGGCCGGGGTGGCGGCCGCGGCGGGGGCGGCGAACGGGGCGACCAGTTCGTCCACGGTGCGGAGCCTGCCGCCGACCATCACCATCCGGACGGCGGCCGCCGCGCGGATGTCCTCGAGCGGGTCGCCCGCCACGAACGCGAGGTCGGCGAACGCGCCGGGACGCACCTCGCCGAGCCGCCCGGCGAGCCCCAGCCACCGCGCGGGGTTGCGGGTGGCGGTGGTGAGCGCCTCGTACGGGGTGAAGCCGAACCGCACCTTGGCCCGCAGGTTCGTGTGCAGCGACACGGCCGGGTTGTCCAGCGGCGCGTCCGTCCCGGCGATCACGAACCCGCCGCCGCGGTGGATGCGCAGCACCATGTCCACGTTGGCGGCGAGCAGCGCCAGCGTCGTCGCGTTCGCCGGGGCCAGCGCCGAGTCCGCCTTGGCCACGTACGCGGCGTACTCCCACGACGGGAACAGCGTCCTGGTGCGGGGGTCGTCGACGAGCGAGCGGTCCTCGGCGTAGATGGCGTAGGAGTTGAACAGCGTCGGCGTGATCGACATCCCGGACCGCGCGAACAGCGTGACCGCGTCGGCGTAGGCGCGGCCGAGCCGGGACACGGTGTGGGAGTACCCCAGGCGGTTCGTCGCGCCGGTGTGCTCCATGCCGTCCATGCCGAGCCGCTCGGCCGGGTACAGGTAGTGCGACGACAGCGGCATGCCCGCCCGGTGCGCCGCGGCGATCACCCGCCGCTGGTAGGACACCGGCAGCCGCACGTAGGTCTTGACCATGTCGTAGCCCAGCCCGCGGGCCCGTTCCAGCTCCAGCGCGAGCTGGGCGACCGACCGGGTGGGGCGCATGAAGTTGTAGTAGACGCGCGAGCCGTCGACCGCCTCACCGGTGCCGAAGTACCTCGGCCCGACCCGGGTGCCCGACTCGAGCGCCTCGCGGGTCTCGACGAACTGGTAGGCCGGGTCGCCGGGCGAGCGCGTGGTGGTGATGCCGTACGCGAGCCACAGCCTGCCCTGCCGGTCGCCCCACTGCCTGCCGCGCAGGTGCCAGTGGACGTGCGCGTCGACCAGCCCCGGCATCACCGTGAGCTCGCGGGCGTCCACCGTGTACGGGCGCGGGCCCTGGGGGACCACGTCGACGACCTTGCCGTCGTCGAGCACGATGTCGACCGACCTCCGCAGCCGCTCCGCCCGCCCGTCCCACAGCGCGCCCGCCCGGACGACGTCGTGCTCGTGTACCCGGGCGGGGCGCCAGCGCAGCGACAGCGGCACGTCCCGCGGCCGCCCGCCGGACAGGCGAACCGACCGCAGCGCCCCGTTGTGCAGGTACAGCAGGCGGTCCGCGCCGAGCCACGACAGCGAGTCGGTGACCTCGTGGGTGACCTGCCGCGCGGACCCGGTGTACCGGCCGCGCGCGTCGACCGGCACCACCCAGGCGCACGACTCGACCACGAACGCCAGGTGCCGCCCGTCGGGCGACCAGACCGGGCCGTCGTCGCCGCGGGTCGCGATCGACGCGTGCGGCAGCGCGTCCGGCAGTGGTTCGGTGTAAGTGAGCGCACCGCCGGCGAGGTCCACGGTCAGCACCTGGCTCGTGCCCTCGCGGAACCGCCGGGAGTACGGCTTCACCGCGGCCAGCGCGATCGTGCGGCCGTCCGGCGACCACGTCGGCCTGCCCGGCATGAACAGCGGCGGGGTCACCTGAGTGGGCGTGCCGGTCGCGAGGTCGAGCACCCACACGACGCCGTCCTGGTCGGTGTAGGCGATCCGGTCGCCGTCGGGGGAGAACCGGGGCGCGATCTGGGCACCCGGCAGGCCGGACAGCCGCAGCTCCGCGCCCGTGGCGAGGTCGCGCAGCCACAGGTCGGCGTCGCCCGCGCGGTCGGAGGCGTAGACGAGCGAGCGGCCGTCCGGGGCGAAGTCGGGGTCGGAGTTGAAGTAGCCGTCGGCGACCAGCCGCACCGGGTCCGGTCTGCCGACCGTCAGCAGCCACAGCGCGTTGAGCGCGCGGAACGCCACCCGGGTGCCGTCGGGCGACGCGACGGGCGAGGCGATGCCGAGCGCCCGCCGTTCGCGAGCCGCGTCGAGGTCGCGGACCGCCTGCCGGTAGGCCGGGCGCGCGACGACCGGGACCGCCGCCGCGAACGGCACGGTGACCGCCGCCCCGCCGATCCTGCGGCGCTTCACCACGCCGTCGGCGGTGTGGAGCAGCTCGTCCGGTGACAGCCACGACGGCGCGAAGCCGAACACGTCCTCGCCGCGGTCGCTGACGACCCGGTCGCCGACGACCAGCTCGGCCGTCGCACCCGCGACGCGGACGTACGCGATCGTCGTGCCGTCGGGGGAGAACGACGGGCCGTACAGCGTCGCGCCGGCGGGTGCGGTGACGGCACGGTTGACCGCGCCCGTCGCGAGGTCGAGGACGTCGATCGCCGTGTTGTCCACGGTGTAGGCGAGCCGCCCGCCGTCCGGCGACCACGCGGGCATGGCCTCTTCCGCCGCCGTGTCGGTGCGGGCGGTGATCGCGCCGGTGGCGGTGTCGAGGGTGAAGACGCCGTAGCCGCCCGTGCCGCCGCGGTCCGACGAGAACACCACGGTCCTGCCGTCCGGCGCGAAGCCCGGCTCGCGGTGGTCGAAGGGCCCGCTGGTGAGCTGCCGGAGGCCGGAGCCGTCGGGCCGGATCGTGTACAGGTGGTAGTTGCCGTCGCGGTACGCCTGGAAGATCAGCGTCCGCCCGTCCGGCGACCACGACGGCTGCGTCGCGTCGGTGTCGTCGCCGGTGAGCCTGCGCGCGGGGCCGCCCGCGATCGGCACCGTCCAGATCACCGTGCCCAGGTCGAAGGCGACGTGCCGCCCGTCCGGCGACGGCCGCGCGGAGATGTTGGTGCCCTCGGTGATCCGCGCCGTGCCGCCGTGCCCGGCCGCGGTGGCCGGGTCCCCGGCCGCCGTGCCGCCGAGTGCCGTGCCACCGACCACGCCGGCGCCCGCGATGACCCCGGCGCCGCGGAACACGTCCCGGCGCGTGAGCTCCGCCTCGTGCATGTGCCCTCCCCGATGAGCGACCCCGGCGATTGTCGCACCGAAGGCAAGGGCTTTCCACGGCCGCGAGGCCGCGGGCGCACCCTCCCGCCGGGTGTCGCCGCGCTCGGTGTCACTCCTCGGTGTCACCGCTCGACGAGGTCGCGTTCCCGGGCCGTGCGCTCGTCGTAGGCGGCGCGTGCCGAGGCGATGGCCTCCTGGTGGTCCTCGGTCCACGTGACCAGGGCCCGGATGGTGTCGTGGAGGGTGCAGCCCATGTCGGTGAGCTCGTAGTCCACGCGCGGGGGCACCACCGGGTAGGCCGTGCGCCGCACCAGGCCGTCGCGTTCCAGCTGGCGAAGGGTCACGGTCAGCATCCGCTGGCTGATGCCGTCGATCGCCTTGCGCAGCTCCGAGAAGCGCAGCGTGCGGCGCTCCAGCAGCGCGATCACCAGCAGCGACCACTTGTCGGCGATGCGGTCGAGGATCTGGCGCACCTCGCAGTCGGCGCGGCTGTGCCACTGCCAGATGTCGTAGTCCTTGGTGTCGTCGCAGTAACCGGGTTCCTTCGAAGTGCCTTCTTCCACAGCTCCCCATGGTGACCGACGATGTAGTTGCGAACAAGAAGTAACCGAGTTCTGTTGGGTAACCATGGGGAGTAGACGTGACCACACTGGCAAGCCCGCCGCGGATGACCGGGCGGGCGCGGGCCGTGCTGTTCGTGCTGTGCGGCTCGATCTTCCTCGAGGGCGTCGACGTCTCGATGCTCGGCGTCGCCCTCCCGGCCATCCGCGCGGACCTCGGCATGTCCACCTCCGCGCTCCAGTGGGTGGTCTCGGCCTACGTGCTGGGCTACGGCGGCTTCATGCTGCTCGGCGGCCGGGCCGCGGACCTGCTCGGCAGGCGCCGCGTGTTCGTGTTCTGGCTCGCCGTCTTCCTCGTCTTCTCCGGGCTCGGCGGCCTCGCCGGCGACGGCGGGCTGCTGATCGTGTCGCGGTTCGTCACCGGGCTCGCCGCCGCGTTCATGACGCCCGCCGGCCTGTCGCTGATCACCACCGGCTTCCCCGAGGGACCGGTGCGCAACCGGGCGCTGCTCTGGTACGCGGGCACCGCCGCGGGTGGCTTCTCCCTCGGCCTGGTCGTCGGCGGCCTGCTCACCGCGCTCGGCTGGCGCTGGGTGTTCTTCGCGCCGGTCCTGCTGGCGGCGGTCATCCTCGTGACGGCGCTGCGGATCGTGCCCGCCGACGTGCCGGTGCCGGGGCCGCGGCGCTTCGACGTGCTCGGCGCGCTCACCCTCACCACCGGCATGGTCGGCCTCGTCTACACGGTGGTGCGCGTGCCCGAGGTGCCCGCGGCCGCCTCGGTCGTGACCGGCGCGGTCAGCCTGCTGCTCCTGACCGCGTTCGTGCTGGTGGAACGACGGACCCCGGCCCCGCTGGTCCGGCTGGGCATCCTGCGCGGCGCCGCGCTGCTGCGCGCCAACGTCGCGACGGTCCTGTTCGCGGGCGCGTTCGTCAGCTTCCAGTTCATCACCGTCCTGTACCTGCAGGAGCTGCGCGGCTGGTCGGCGCTGGAGACCGGCACGGCGCTGCTGGTGGTGGCGATCGACGCGGTCCTGGCGCCCACGCTGACCCCGCGGCTGGTCGCCCGCTGGGGCAACGTGCCGGTCATCGTGGTGGGCACCGCCCTGGCCGTGGCGGGCTACGCGTTGTTCCTGTCGATCCCCGCCGACGCCGGGTACTGGTCGGCCATGTTCCCGACGATGGTCCTGCTGGGGCTCGCGTTCACGCTGGTGTACGGGCCGCTCACGATCGTGGCGACCGACGGTGTGGCGGACGCGGAGCAGGGGCTCGCGGGCGGGCTGTGGAACACCTCCTTCCAGTTCGGGTCGGCGCTCGGGCTCGCCGTGGCGACGTCGGTGTCGGTCGCGGCGGGCGGGGCGGACCTCCTCGCCGGGTTCCACGACGCGCTCGTCCTGCCGGTCGTGGCGGCGGCGCTCGCGCTGCTGGTCACGGCGACGGGTCTGCGCGGGCGGACGGCGGCGGTGGCACCCGCGTGATTCCGGCGGTGCCCGGGGCCGGCCGGACCTCGTAAGCTCGGCCGGGCCCGCACCCCTGCCGATGAAGACGGAGCTTTCCCCCATGACTCCCCAGCCGCCGACCAACGTCCGCGAGCTCGACCTCGACAAGCCCAACGCCGCCCGCATGTACGACTTCCACCTCGGTGGCTCCCACAACTTCGAGGCGGACCGGGCGCTCGCCAACCAGGTCACGATGGTGGCGCCGTGGGTCAAGGACGTGGCGCGCATCAACCGCGCGTGGCTGCGGCGGGTGGTGGACTTCATGATGGCGCAGGGGATCCGCCAGTTCCTCGACCTCGGCTCCGGCATCCCGACGGTGGGCAACGTGCACGAGCTCGCCCAGCAGCGGGACCCGGCGGTCCGCGTGGTGTACGTGGACTACGAGGCGGTCGCCGTGCACCACAGCTACGAGCTGTTGCGCGACAACGAGAACGCGACCGTGGTCTGGGCCGACGTCCGCAACCCCCACTCGGTGCTCAACCACGACGAGACCCGGCGCATGATCGACTTCACGCAGCCGGTCGGGCTGCTGTGCGCGGGCCTGCTGCTGTTCATCGGCGACGAGTACGACCCGGCCGGGCTCGTCGCCACCTACCGGGAGGCGTGCCCGCCCGGCAGCTACCTCGCCATCTCGACCATGAGCCAGGACGAGGCCGACCCGCAGACCGCGGAGCAGCTCGGCGGCCTGCTCCGGCTGTACGAGGGCGCCGACGAACGCGTGTACCCGCGCGACAAGGCGTCCATCGCCACCTGGTTCGCCGGCACGGACCTCGTCGAGCCCGGACTGGTGCTGCTCCACCGGTGGCGCCCGGAACGCTCCCCGGAGGGCGAGCCGGTGTGGACCCAGCAGGAGTCCTCGCCCGCCCGGCTCCTCGGCTACGGCGCGGTCGGCCGCGTCGGGGACTGACA
>WUUC01225761.1_pt1 | contig 11876 bp, 7 predicted proteins | sample 6278441 | NCBI WGS metagenome assembly WUUC01 (sample SAMN13675441, study PRJNA597444) | soil metagenome | isolation source: soil | place: USA: Washington | collected 2017-10 | reverse complement strand
GGATCTCGTCGCCGTGAGCATGCGGAAGGGATGGGAGCAGGTCGTCGCCGTGCTCGGGGTCCTCAAGGCGGGCGCCGCCTACGTGCCCGTCGACCCCGACCTCCCCCTCGCGCGCAGGCGGCACCTGCTGGCGCGCACGCGCACCGCAGCCGTGCTCACGCAGCCCGGTCTTCCGGTGGACGGCGTCGCGGTCGACGGCACCGAGGCGGAACTCCGCGAGCGGCCGGGTCCGTCCGGGGGCGACGTCGCGTACGTGATCTTCACGTCCGGATCCACCGGCGAACCCAAGGGCGTGGTGATCCACCACCGGGCCGCGCTCAACACCGTCGCCGACGTCAACGCCCGCTTCGCCGTCGGGCCGGGGGACGCCGTGCTCGGGTTGTCGGCGCTGAGCTTCGACCTGTCGGTGTACGACGTGTTCGGGGTCCTCGCCGCCGGTGCCACCCTCGTCCTGCCGGACGCCGACCGCGCACACGACGCCGAGCACTGGGCCGAGCTCGTCACCAGGCACGGCGTGACCGTGTGGAACAGCGTGCCCGCGCTCTACGGCATGTACGTCGACCACCTCGCCCGCGCCGGGCTGCCCGCGCCCGGGCTGCGTGACGTGCTGCTGTCCGGCGACTGGATCCCGCTGACCCTGCCGAAGCGGTCCCGCGCCGTCGCCCCCGACACCGCGCTCACGAGCCTCGGCGGCGCCACCGAGGCCGCGATCTGGTCGATCAGCCACCCCATCGGCGAACTCGACCCGTCGTGGCCGAGCATCCCGTACGGCAGGCCGCTCACCAACCAGCGCTTCCACGTCGTGAACGCGGCCGGAGCGCACTGCCCCGACTGGGTGCCCGGCGAGCTGCGGATCGCCGGGGTCGGCGTCGCGCTCGGCTACCACGACGACGAGGAACGGACCCGGGCGTCGTTCCCGGTCGACCGGCGCACCGGCGAACGCCAGTACCGCACCGGCGACCTCGGCCGGTACCGGCCCGACGGCACCATCGAGTTCCTCGGCCGCGCCGACTCGCAGGTGAAGGTGCAGGGCCACCGCATCGAGCCGGGGGAGATCGAGGCCGCGCTGGCCACGCTGCCCGGGGTCACCGACGCGGCCGTGGTGGTGCTCGGCGCCCGCGACGCGAACCGCACGCTCGTCGCGCACGTCGTCGCCGACGGGCTGACCGCACGCGACGTGCGGGCACACCTCGCCGCCCGGCTGCCCGCGTACATGGTGCCGCCGACGACCACGTTCTGGCCCACGCTTCCCCTGACCGGCAACGGGAAGGTCGACCGGACGCGGCTCGTCGCCGCCGGTGCGGGCGAGCGGCGGGAGACCGAGCACACCGACGCCGAGCCGACGACGGCCGTCGAGCGGGCCCTCGCCGCGATCTGGTGCGACGTGCTCGGCCGCACCCGGATCGGTGTGCACGAACGGTTCTTCGAGCTGGGCGGCGACTCCGTGCTGAGCATCCAGGTCGTGTCCCGCGCCGCTCGCGCGGGCCTCCGGATCACCCCGCGCGACCTGTTCGAGCACCAGACAGTGGCCGAACTCGCCGGGGCCGCGCGGCTCGACGGACCGCCCGCGGCCCCGCGGCCGCTCGAGGGTTCGGTGCCGCTGCTGCCGATCCAGCGCTGGCTGCTCGAGCTCGACCTGGCCGAGCCCGAGCACTTCGCCCAGACGCTGCTGCTGGAACCCGTCGACGGACCACTGGACGCCGACCGGCTCACCGCCGCGCTCGCCGCCGCGTTCGACCGGCACGACGTGTTCCGCCTGCGGTTCCGCCGCACCGCGGTGGCGTGGAGCCAGTACTACACCGACGAGACGGGTGCGGTCGTCGAGCGGCTGCGGGTGCCGGACGGCAGCGCGTGGCGGGACCACGTGCGTGTCGCCACCGAACGGTCCCGTGCGTTCGACCTGACCGACGGGCCGCTCGCCCGTGCCGTCGTGTTCATGACCGGCGACGGCGCGGCCGCGCTCCTCGTCACCGCGCACCACCTGGTGGTCGACGGCGTGTCGTGGCAGGTGCTGCTCGACGACGTGGCCGCCGCCTACGCCGGTGCGTCGCTGCCGCCCGTCGGGACCGGGTTCGGCGCCTACGCCAACGCCCTCGCCGAGCACGCCGACGGCCCCGACCTCGCCGGGCAGGCCGTGGCGTGGGCGGAACGGCTCGCGGACGTCGACCCGGCCGCACCCGCCGGACCCGAACGCCAGGCGGTCGCGGTCACGCGGAGCCTCGACGAGACGACCACCGCCGACCTGATCACCAGGGCGGGCAGTGCGTACCGGACGGGTGTGGACGAGCTGCTGCTCACCGCGCTCGCCAGGACGATCCGCATGCCCGGGGGCAGCCCGCTGCGTGTCGACGTCGAGGGCCACGGGCGTGCCGTGCCGGGCCTGCCGGACGTCTCCGGCACCGTCGGCTGGTTCACCACGATCACGCCGGTCGCGCTCGCCGTCGACCCGGACCTCGACCCCGGCGACGCGATCGTCGCCGTCAAGGAGACCGTGCGCGGACTGCCCGGTGGCGCCGAGGTGCTGCACGCCGACTGGCCGCGTGCCGACATCGTGCTCAACTACCTCGGCAGGCTCGACGGCCTCGGCGGCGGCCTGCTGCGCATCGCCGACGGGATGGCCGGGCGGACGAGCGCGCCGGACAACCGCAGGCCGTGGGCGCTGGAGATCGACTGCCGCGTCCTCGACGGGCGGTTCCACCTGACGTGGACGTACGACAGCGACAGATACACCCGCGAAGCTGCCGAGGCAGCGGCGGACCGGTTCGTCGTCGAACTCGCCGGGCTGGTCCGGCACTGCGCGGCCCCGGGCGCGGGCCGCTACACGCCGGCGGACTTCCCGCTCGCCGCGCTCACCGACGAGGCGCTCACCACTGTGCTCGACCAGTTCCGCCGCGCGAACGCCCGCGTTCGACAGGACGAGGAGATGCGATCGTGACCACCACCAGCCAGGGCTGGCTCCGCCCGGGACCGGGCACCGCGCCGCCGGGACAGCCCGTCAGGCCGAGGGTCGTCTGCCTCGCCTACGCCGGCCGCGGCGCCTCGGTGTTCGCGGACTGGCCCGCGCTGCTCGCGGGCACCGCCGACGTGCTCGCCGTGCAGTTGCCCGCCCGCGAGGAGCGCCGAGGCGACACCCCCGTCACCGACACCGAAACCCTGCGCGCCGAGCTGCTTCCCGAGCTGCTGCCGTGGTTCGACGGCCCCACTGTCCTGTTCGGACACTGTATGGGCGCGTTGCTGGCAGCCGACCTCACCGTCGCCATGCGCGCCGGGCACGGCGTGGAGCCTGCCGCGCTGGTGCTGTCCGGGGCGGCGCCGCCGTGGCAGCAGGAGTCCCTGGGCGACCTGGAGAGCTTGACCGACGGGGAGTTCGTGCGCGGGCTGCGGAAGGCGGGTGCGCTCACCGCGCGCCAGATCGCCGAGCCCGCTGTGCTCGCGCTGATGCTGCCCGCGATCCGCGCCGACTACCTGTTGTTCGAGTCGACTCGCCGGGCTTTCGCGCGTCCCGCCACCCCGCCGCTGCGCTGCCCGGTCAGCCTGTACGCGGGCGACGCCGATGCCGCCATCGTCCCCGAACAGGTCCGGGACTGGGGCGCGCTCACCACGCAGGACGCGCCGCTGCGGATCTTCGCAGGTGACCACTTCTTCCTGGAGACCGCCGCGGCCGACGTCGCCGCCGCGGTCGCCGAGCAGGTGCGGCAGGTGCGCCCGTGACCGGTGTCGACGACATCTACCCGCTCAGCCCCACCCAGCGCGGGCTGCTGTTCCACACCATCGCCGAGCCCGGGACCGGCGCCTACGTCGAACAGGTGCGGCTCGTGCTGCGCGGGCGGCTGCGGGTCGACGACCTGCGTGCCGCCTGGGCGACCGTCCTCGGCCGGCACGCCGCACTGCGCACCGGGTTCGTGTGGGAGGGCATCGACGACCCGGTGCAGGTGGTCGCGACCGCCCCGCACCCGCCGCGGTGGCACCTCGCCGACTGGCGCGACCGCACGGAAGCCGAGCAACGGGCCGACCTCGACGCCTACCTCGCGCGCGACCGGGCCGCCGGGTTCGACCTGACCGTGCCGCCGCTCGTGCGGTTCGCGTTGTTCCGCGTCGCCGACGACGAGCACGTGTTCACCTGGACGGCCCACCACCTCGTCGTCGACGGCTGGAGCTTCGCCGTCGTGCTCCGCGAGGTCCTCGACGTCTACCGCGGCGCGACCCTGCCCGCCGCCGGTTCGTTCCGCGACCACGTGGCGCTGCTCGCCAAGCGCGACTTCACCGATGCCGAGAAGTACTGGCGGGACGTGCTCGCGGGCTGGTCGGAGCCGACCGCGCTGCGCGTGCCGCGGCCGGACGGGCAGTACGCGCCTGCTGAGGCGTTCGGTGAGTTGCGCACCGAGCTGTCCGCCCAGCGCACCGCCCGTCTGCACGCGTTCGCCCGCGCCCAGCACGTCACCGCCAACACCGTCCTGCAGGGTGCGTGGGCGGTGCTGCTGTCGGTCTACGGCGGGGACCGGGACGTCGTGTTCGGCGCCGCGGTCGCGGGCAGGCCCGCCGAACTCGACGGCGCGGCCGGGATCGTCGGCCCGTTCCTCAACACCCTGCCGGTGCGCGTGCCGGCCGGTGGCGACCTGCCCGTCGCGGAGTGGCTGCGGCTGCTGCAGGACGACCAGGCGACCGCGCGGCAGTACGAGAACACGCCGCTCGCCCGCATCCAGGCCTGCGCGGACACCCCGCCCGGCACGCCCCTGTTCGAGACGTTGATGGGGTTCGAGAACTACCCGGTCGACAGCGACCTGTTCGGCGGCGACCAGGAACTCGCGGTGTCGTTCGCGGGCAGCTGGTCCTGCTCGCACTACCCGCTGACGCTGCTCGTCGAACCGGGGGAGCGGCTCGGCCTGCACGCGATGTTCGACCGGCGCAGGCTCACCGAGGCCACCGTCGCGGGCATGCTCGAGGGACTCGCCACCGTTCTCGACGCCATGGCCGCCGACCCGGCACGTCCGGTGTCGACCCTGACACCCGGCGGCGCACCCGCACGGCCCGCGGAACCGCTGGCGGTGCCGGAAACCACCCTCGTCGCGCTGTTCGACGAGCAGGTCACCCGCACCCCGGACGCGGTCGCCGTGGTCGACGGAGACCGCGAGCTGACCTACGCGGAGCTGGCCGACCGGGTGGGGCGGGTCGCCGCGCGGCTCGGCCCGCGGCCCGGCGAGGTGCTCGGCGTGTACGCGGACCGCTCGGCGGAGCTGGTCGTCGGCGTGCTCGCCGCGTTGCGGACCGGCGCCGCCTACCTGCCGCTGGATCCGGTCAACCCGCCGGACCGCCTCGCCGCGCTGGTTGCGGACGCGGACGCGACCGCCGTGCTCGCGACCGCCGAGATCGGCGTCGGTGTGCCCGTCGTGCCGCTGACCCCGTCGGACGAGCCGTACGTTCCCGTCGAGTGCCCGGCAGGACCGGACGACCTCGCGTACGTCATGTACACGTCGGGGTCCACCGGGCGGCCCAAGGGCGTCGAGGTCCGGCAGCGCCAGGTCGTGTCGCTGTTCGCGGCCACCCAGCCGTGGGCCCGCTTCGACCACACCGACGTGTGGACCCTGTTCCACAGCTTCGCGTTCGACTTCTCCGTGTGGGAACTGTTCGGCGCGCTCCTGCACGGCGGGACCCTGGTCGTCGTACCGCAGGAACTGACCCGCGCCCCCGACCGGTTCGCCGGACTCCTCGAACGGCACGGCGTCACCGTGCTCAACCAGACCCCGTCGGCGTTCCGGCAGCTGTGCCACGCCGTCGCCGACCGCGACGGGCTCGCGCACCGGCTGCGGCTCGTCGTGTTCGGCGGTGAGGCGCTCGACCCGTCGTCGCTGCGGGGCTGGTTCGACCGGTTCGGCGACCAGAACCCGTGCCTGGTCAACATGTACGGCATCACCGAGACCACCGTGCACGTCACCTGGCACGTGTGCCGCCGGTCCGATGTGGACAACTCGGTCAGCCCGATCGGTCGTCCGCTCGCCGGCACCACCGTGCACCTGCTCGACGTGCACGGCAACCCGGTGCCCGACGGGGTGGCGGGCGAGATGGTCGTCAGCGGCCCCGGGGTCGCGCGTGGCTACCGCGACCGGCTCGAGCTGACCGCGGCACGGTTCGTGCCCGACTCCGTCACCGGCGCGCCCGCCTACCGCTCCGGCGACCTCGCCCGCCGCGCACCGGACGGCACGCTGCACTTCGTCGGCCGCGCCGACGACCAGGTCAAGGTACGCGGGTTCCGGGTGGAGCCGGGCGAGATCGAGGCCGTGCTCGCCGCGCATCCCGCCGTGCGGGACGCGGCCGTGGTGCTGCGCGAGGACGGCAGGCTCGCCGCCTATGTCGTGCCCGACGAACGGCGCGCCCCCGCACCGGCCCGCATCGCCGCGCTGTCCGCGACCACCCCCGACGGCGCGGAGGTGCTCGACCTCCCCGACGGCATCACGGTGTTCGCCCTCAACCGGTCCGAGACCGACTTCATGGCGGGCGAGATCTTCGCCGACGAGACCTACCTGCGCGGCGGTGTCGTGCTGCCCGACGAGGCGGTGATCGTGGACGTCGGCGCGAACGTCGGCCTGTTCGCGGTGTGGGCGGCCGGAGTGTGCGCGTCGCCGACCATCCATTCCGTCGAGCCGATGCCGCCCGCGGTCGCGGTGCTGCGGCACAACCGCGCGCTCCACGACGTCGCCGGCGAGGTGGTGCCCGTCGCGCTCGGCGCCACCGAGGCCACGGCGACGTTCGCCTACTACCCGTACGCGTCCGTGCTGTCCGGCCGCCACCCCGACCAGGCCGACGAGAGCCGGGTCGTGAAGTCGTTCCTGGTCGAGCAGGTGCGGTCGCAGGGTGTCGACCTCGACGAGGACGTGCTCGACGAGTTGCTCGCCGAACGGCTGCGGACCGTGCCCTACGAGTGCAGGGTCCGCAGGCTCTCCGACGTGCTCGCCGACCTCGGCGTCGACCGGGTCGACCTGCTGAAGATCGACGTGGAGAAGAGCGAGCAGGAGGTGCTCGCCGGGCTCGACGACGCCGACTTCGCGCGGATCGCGCAGATCGTCGTCGAGGTGCACGACCGGCACGGCAGTCTCGCCGCCGTGACCGGCCTGCTCGCCGGGCACGGGTACCGGGTCGAGGTGCTGCGCGACCCGCAGCTCGCGACGACCGGCCTGTACAACGTGCACGCCACCCGCCCGGGCGTGGTGGCGGGGACCCGGCCCGCGTTGTGGCGGGGGACCGCGGCGCTGCTGGCCGCCTTGCGTGAGCACGCGACGGGTGCGCTGCCCGAGTTCATGGTGCCGTCCACGTGGACGGTCCTCGACACGATTCCCCTGACCGCCGGTGGAAAACGGGACCGGCGGGCGCTGCCCGCGCCGGACGCGGGCCGCCCGGCCACGGCGGGGGAGTACGCGGCGCCGAGGACACCGGTCGAGCAGCGGATCGCGGAGATGTGGCAGGACCTGCTGGGGCTGGACCGCGTCGGCGTCACCGACAACTTCTTCGCCGTCGGCGGCCACTCGCTGCTGGTGACCAGGCTGGTGACGCGGATGCGCGCGGAGCTAGGCGTGCAGCTGCCGCTGCAGGTCGTGTTCGACGCGCCGACTGTGGCGGACATGGCGGACGCGGTCGAGCGAGGCAGGGGCTGAGGGCGGCACCGACGGGACCAGGCCGTGCTGGAACGCCCAGGCGATGGCCTGTGCGCGGCTGCGCAGCCCGAGCTTGCCGAGGAGGTGGTGGACGTGCGAGCGGACAGTCGTCTCCGTGACCGACAGCAGTCCGGCGATCTCCGCGCTGCTGTGCCCGCCCGCGAGCAGACCCAGGACCTGGCGCTCACGTCTGCTCAGGTCGTCGTGCCCGGACGGGTACCTGCTCTCCGGGATGTGCACCGGGCCCGCCACCGCGTCGAACATGGCCTCCGCCCCGCACGGGCACAGCACGGCGCCACCCGCCGCGACCGTGCGGACGGCGTGCCGCAGCTCCTCCGCCGACGAGTCCAGGCTGAGGAACGCCCGCGCCCCCGCCCGCACCGCGGCACGCACGGCGCCCTGCTCGTGGTCCTGGCTGAGCACCACGACCCGCGGGCTGCGCGTGGTGCCGCGTGCCGTGCGGACGTCGTCGAACTCGACCGGCCGCGCCGCGTCGTGCAGGCCGAGCACGATCACGTCCGTGTCCGGGTCCTTCGCGTGCCGGGCCAATAATCGTCGCGACCCGCCCGCCCCGACGACGGTGATCCGGGGCTCGCCCGCCATGGCGCTGCGCAGCCCGATCAACGCCAGGTTGTACGGGTGGTACAGGAAGATCCGGATCGGATCGGTGTGGTCCCCCCACAAAGCCAGCTGCCCCCTTGCCCAGTGTTCCCTGTCACGGATGGTACTTGGAGGGGCCCGATCGTGTCGGTTATCCACCACATGATTCGCTCGTCTGTCCTAATACCGACTACGGAACGCAGACGAAGATGCAGTTCTGCGCACGTGGCGAGTCGAGCACGTTCACCCGGGAGAACCCGGCGTCCTGCAGCATCGACGTCGCCAGCTCGATGCCCCACATCGCGCCGAGCGCGGCACCGCCCTCCGCGAGCGACACCGTGGTGCAGTACATGAGGCTGATCGCGTAGCACAGCGCGGCGAGCGGGTTGCCGACGTTGGCGTCGAGGTCGCTGGAGAACTTCGCGTCGACCATCACGAACACCCCGCCGGGCGCCAGCGCGGCGTGCACGCGGCGCAGCACCTCGGCCGGGTCGCGCTGGTCGTGGATCGCGTCGAAGGCGAGGATCACGTCGTAGGCCGGGTCGGCGGCCAACCGCGCGGCGTCCCCGACCACGAAGTCCGCGTTGGCCGGCCCGGTCGCCCCACCGATCAGCCGGGCGTCGATGTCCAGGCCCGTGAACCGCGACGCCGGGAACGCCTCCGCCGCCACCCGCACCGCGTGCCCCGCGCCGCAGCCGAGGTCGAGCACCCGTGCACCGGCGGCCAACCGCTCGACGAGTCCCGGCACCGCACCGAGGAACCCGTCGACCAGCTGCGTCTCGTAGATGTGGCGCCACGTGTCGCCCGGCCGCGCGCCGGCGGCGGCGAAGTGCGGCGCGAAGTCGGCGTGCGGCACCCCGCCACCGTCGGCGAAGGCCTGTTCGAGGGCGGGCAGCACGCCGGCGAACGCACACAGCATCGACGCCATCGGCGCCACGTTCGCGGCCGTGTCCCCGGTGAGAAGCGCCGCGTGCTCGGCGGGCAGCGTGTAGACGCCGTCGTCGTGGGTGAAGAACCCGCCGGTGACCATGGCGCCGAGCCACTCGCGGACGTACCGCTCCCGCAGGCCCGCCCGTGCGGCCAGTTCCGCGCTCGTCGCCGGACCTCGCCCCGCGGCCTGGAACAACCCGGTCCGGTGCCCGAGGCTGACCAGCATCGTCATCGCGCCTCCGGTCAGCGTGCCGACCATGTGGCGCCCGAACGCCTCCCGCCGTGCCTGGTCCATGGCGGGCAAGCTATCAGTGGCCGCCGTCGGCGGGAGCGGATGTCAGTTCCGGCTGGTCCGGGAGGAGTCCCAGACTGCGCCGCAGCTGTGCCGCGACATCAGTCGAACCGGTGGCGAACAAGCAAACCGTTGCGGAAAATGTTCGACCGTGAGCAAAAACGGAGCTCTTGAGAACCCGTTGCTGCGCGACGGCGCAGATTTCTCCGGACATCTGGAGGATTCTCGATGCGGCTGGTTTCCTGGTGCCTGTCAGGTTTTCGACTGGGGAGACGAACCATGCGCGGACGACTACCGGCAACCCTGCTCGCGGTACTGACCACGCTTGTTCTCGGCGCCGGGCCGGTACCTGCCGCCGCGCCCACCGCGGGTTTGCGTGTCACTCCGGGTGGGCCGTTCACGGGGACGAGTGGTTCGGTCTACGCGCCGGTCGCTTGCGGGAGCAGTCGCATCACCGGCCGGTTCACCTCGTTCAGCGACTCGCTCGGCATCATCGACGGCCTCACCTACCAGAACTGCTCGGGCTTCCTGGCGGTCACGGTTTCCGTCGACGTCCCGTGGACGATGTGGGCCACCGCTCATTCGAACGGTGTGACGGCCATCAACCTGACCGGCATGGCCGCGACCGTCACCTGGCCTGGCTGCCGCTACAAGGTGGCGGGGCAGGCCGGCACGTCTTTCAACAACGGCACCGGCATCCTCACGGTGCACCATGACGCCTCCACTGTCACCTACGTCGACCCGGCCAACGGCTGCTTCGGACTGATCGCTCAAGGCCAGCGCACCACGCTCCTGTCCGGCAGCTACGCCATCAGCCCGAGGCAGGTCATCGAGCCCGCATGACGGCAGCCGAAACCGTCTCTCCCGCGGATGGCACGCAGTGGCGGCAGCGGGAGAACTCCGGTATTGGCTCACCGTTCACCAGCTTCTCTGGAGATTTCTCGCTTGGGCTGGTTTCCTGGCATTACACGGCTTTCTTCCTGGGGAGGCAATCATGCGCGCCCGGCTCATTACTGCATTGCTCGCGGTCCTGGCGGCGTTCGTCCTCGGCGCCGGGACGACTTCGGCGGCCGTGCCCGTTCCCGCGGGCTGGAGCGTCTCGCCCGGTGGGGTGTTCTCGGGAACAGGGGGTGCGGTCGATCCGCCGCTGAACTGCACGGGCACTGACTTCGGCGGTACCTTCGCCTCGGGTAGTGGTCTCACCACACTCGCCGTCATCAGCCGGCTCGTCTACCGCAACTGCAAGATGCCCGGCGTTCCCACGTTGGGGATCACTCTGCGACTTCCCTGGTCGATGCACGGCCTCACCCACGCGAACGGCGTGACGACCCTGGAGATCCGCAATGTGGCCGCGAACATCAGCGGGCCGGGGTGCAATCTTTCGGTGGCGGGCAAGGTCACCGCGACCTACAGCAACGCCACCGGCATCCTCACAGTGGTCGACCACGACACCGTGGTGGGCCCGGGCAGCTACTGCCTCGGTCTCGTCGCCCCCGGCGACACCGTCGCGCTCCTCTCCAGCACATCCACCATCAGTCCGCGACACATCATCACGCCGACACCCTGAACCGCTGACGCACGGGGGGTGTTGATCACTGCCGTTCGACGAGGACCGCGGGCACGCCCATCAAGAGCGGAGTTGTCGCACCATCCGGTCGAGGGCGCTTTGCCAGCTCGCCGCGCGTGGCCATGGCGGCCGAGCGACCACTCGGCGTGTGCGCGCGGGCCGGCTCTCCCCGGTCGCCGATGTCGGTTGTTCGGTGTGTCGCACTCCTCGGCACACCGGGTGATCGACAAGGTCGGCCCGCTGCCGACGTCGGCACCGACGCGCGAACGACGTGTTGATTCGGTGGCGATCGCGGACGGCACCCTCGTCCGACCCGGGACCACCACCTGGCGGCACCGGCGAGGATCTACCGCACTCGGCCACCGTGCAGACCGCGATCGACGCCGGCGCCCGTTTGGTGATCGTCACCAGCGACTCGCAACCCGGCAACCGCCCGGTCACGCCTTACTACGGCCGGTTCAGCACCACCTTCCGCGGAATCCTCAGGGAGACGATGGACAACGGGGGGGGGGAGCCACCACCGGACTTCGTCGAACGACTGACCAGGGCGCTGCACGGCCGCTGACGGTCCGGTGGCTCAGCAGTGGCGGCAACGAGCGGGTGACATCGTCTGTGGGTCGGATTGGTGGTCGAGCAGGTCCGGGGTGTGCTGGGGACCGCCAGTTGTAGGCCTTGACGTCGAACGGCCGCGCTCTGAGCGAGGCGCGGCCGTTCTCGCCGCCCCTGTTCCGGGGCGAGTGGCTGGATCAGCGGGTGGGTTGCGGTGTGGCCGGCAGGAGGCAGGCGTAGCTCAGGGGGAGCAGGTTGACGAATGTTCCGCCGGCTCCGGTGCAGATCCTGG
>WUUC01224093.1_pt1 | contig 11876 bp, 5 predicted proteins | sample 6278441 | NCBI WGS metagenome assembly WUUC01 (sample SAMN13675441, study PRJNA597444) | soil metagenome | isolation source: soil | place: USA: Washington | collected 2017-10 | reverse complement strand
GGCTCGCGTATCTATATTTTCGCCAGGGCCTGCACGCGCGCGCGGTCGAGACCTGGCGGCGGGCCTTGCCCGTGTGTGAAGACCAGGCGCTCCGCCGCAACATCGAGCTGTTCATGCGCAAGCTCGTCGCCGACATGTCGAAGCCGGACCCCGCGTAGGTCGCGGTGCCCGACGACGACGATCCGCTACGAGTCGTCGCCCCGGCTCGCGACGAGCTGACGCGCGAGGTCGCGATGGCGCGGCTCAAGCGCCGGCTGTTCGACCGTGAGGTCGCGGTCAAGATCGGCCGCTACCAGCTGCTCGAGGTGATCGGGCAGGGCGGCATGGGCGTGGTCTGGGGAGCGTGGGATCCCGAGCTCGATCGCAAGGTCGCGATCAAGCTCGTGCGCCCGTCCGTCGTCGAGGCGCGCGACCGGATCCTCGTCGAGGGGCAGGCACTCGCGAAGCTCTCGCATCCGAACGTCGTGCCGATCTACGACGTCGGTACGCTCGACGAGCAGATCTATCTCGTCATGGAGCTCGTGCGCGGGAAGAACCTGCGCGTGTTCGCGAGCGAGTCGCATCGCGTGCGCGAGCTGGTCGCCGTCTATCGCGACGCCGGTGAGGGACTCGCGGCCGCGCACGAGGCGGGGCTCGTGCACCGCGACTTCAAGCCCGAGAACGCGATCCGCGGCGATGTCGACGGGCGCGTGCGCGTCCTCGACTTCGGGCTGGCCCAGAGCGCGCGCGACGAGGGCACCGAGATCGCAGGCACGCCGCGCTACATGGCACCCGAGCACCTCGCCGGCGCACCGGCGACCGCCGCATCGGATCAATTCTCGTTCTGCGTCGCGCTGCGCGAGGCGATCACGGGTGCCGGCGAGATGCCGCGCTGGATCGACGCGATCGTCACGCGTGGCACGAGCTCCGATCCTGCCGCGCGCTTCGAATCGATGCGCGAGCTGCTTCAGGCGCTGGCGCGGGATCCCGCGCGGGTGTGGAAGCTGCGCATCGTCGCGGGGCTCGCGGTGCTCGCCATCGCCGCCGCGTTCGTGATCGGCTGGTCGCGCGGCTCCTCGGAGAGTCCGGCGCTGTGCGCGGGCTCCGAGGCCGAGATCGATGCGGCGTGGGGCGGCTCGCGTGACCGCGTCGTGAAGCACCTGGCCGCGCTCGGCGAGACCAAGGTCGTGCGCGATCTCGATGCCTATCGCGCATCGTGGATCGCCGCGCGTCGCGGAGCCTGTGTCGCGCACGAGCAGGGCGAGCTGCCGGAGGCATTCTACGAGCGCCGGCTCGCCTGCCTCGCGCGCGCGAAGGCCGCGCTCGGTGCCACCGTCGATCTGCTCGGCACGGTGCCGACCGATCGCCTCGACAACGCGCTCGTTGCCGCGCACTCGCTGCCCGATGCCGCGCGTTGCGACGACGACGATGCGGCGCAGATCGCGCCGCCATCGGCAGCGCAGGCGAGCCAGGTCGCGATCGTGACGACCGCGATCGAGGGCGCCCGCGTGCTCGCCGTCGCGGTCGAGCCGGGCGCCGAGCAGGTCGCGCGGGCCACCGTGCGCGCGGCCGAGCTCACGCGGTATCCGCCGGTCATCGCGCGCGCGCTGCTCGTGCAGGGCCGCGCCGAGATGGCGATCGACGATCCGGTCGCGAGCGAGACGTTCGCGCGCGCGGTCCGCATCGCGATCGAGGCCGGTGACGATCCGACTGCGATCGAGGCGTTCGCGCGCGAGGTCTGGGTCGCGAGCCAGGCCGATCGCGAGGTCGACGGGCGATCGGTGATCGAGCCGCTGGCGATCCGCCTGGCGTCTCGCGGGGCCGCGGTGCGCGCGCTGCTCTACAACAACCTCGCCAGCGCGCGGCTCGCTCGCGGCGATCGCCAAGGTGCGCGTACGCTGCTCCTCGAGGCGAGGCGGCAGCTCCCTGGCGATCCGGCCGAGACCGACATCGAGCTCGTGTGCATCGCGCAGAATCTCGCGCTGGTCGCGAGCACGCCCGGCGAGCGCGAACGCGAGCTCGGGTCGGTCGCGGTGACGCTGGCACGCGTGCTCGGAGACGGCCACGCGAACACGCTCGAGGCGCGCACGCTCCACGCGCTGGCCACGGCGAACGGAACGACGGCACGTGCGCGTTTGACCGCGGCGTGCGCGGACTATCAACGCCACAAGCCTCACCTTGCCGTCGCGCGCGCGTGGTGCGCGTTCGAGCGCGCGTGGCTCGACGACGAGGTCGATGACGTCGCCGCGGCGACGACCGCGATGGAGCTCGCCGCGACCGATCCGGCGCGCCAGCGGCACTACGCCCAGATCGCCGCGGGCTACGTCGCACTCGCCCGCGGAACCGATGCGCAGCGAACGCTCGCCGAGCTGACGACCCTCGGCTCGACGCTCGCCAGGCTGCCGCAGCACTGGGAGCGTATCCGCGGCGCCGATGCGTACATTGCCGCGGCGCGCGGGGCCGAGTGGAAGAAGTTACCGGCGCTCGAGTCGTGGTCGGCGGCGCTCGCGATCCTCGAGGCGATCGATCTTCCGATCTACGCGCGCCGGGTTGCGCGCGTGCGCGCGGCCGTCGCCCGTCAGCTCGCGCGCAGCCGACCCGAGGAAGCCCGCCGACTCGCCACGCTCGCACGTGACTGGTACGTCGCGGCCGGCGGCTACGACGGCCTCATCGCCGGGCTACCGCGCTGACTTCACCTCGTCCGGCACGACCGGAACCGCGGTGCCCTCGGGCGGCGGCGGTTGGCGCAGCGTCGGCAGCGTGGTCACCCACGGCGGCAGCCCCGGCGCGATCGGCTGGCTCGGCACGACGATGATCCGCGAGGTCACCGCCGTCGCACGCACCAGCGGTGCGGTCGTTCCAGAGGTCGCGGACCCCGGCACCGGCGCGACTGCATCGGATGGCAGCGCCAGGAGCTTCACGAGCACGATCGCCGCGGCTAGCACGGCCGCGCCGCCGAGGACGAGTGCGCGGATCACTTGCCACCTCGCGGCATCCGAGGGAGCGGGCGGTTGGGCGTGATCGGCCGGTTGTTCGGGATGGGTCGCGACTCGATCGGTGCGCGCCGCTCGCGCGGGATCGAGGTCGGCGTTTCCGATGGCGTCGGAAACAGGCCCTCCCCGAGGTCGTTGAAGATCGACCACCAGGCATTGGCTTTCACCATCGCTGCCGGATGCGGGCCGATCGTCCCGTGGTCCTTCTCGATCGAGATGGCGACGGACTCGAGGCCGAAGATCGGCTCGCCGGCCTTCGCGTCGACCAGCGCCTTCATGTCGGCCTCGAACTGGAGCTGCGCCGGCGTCAGGAACGGGATCCCCTTCCACTTCGGGTTCACGACCACGAGCCCGTAGTCCGTGAACGCGGTCGGCTCGACCTTCTCGGCGAGCGCCTTCGTCGCGAGCGTCGCGGAGTCGTTCGTCCGGTGCGATGGTCGCGGCTGTGATCCATCGTTCATACGGATGGCGAGCTGGTAGTTGTCGCGGGCGAATGCGGCGCGGGCCAGCATCCGTGCCCACCGCGCTTCCGTCTCGAGCTCCGCTCGCATCTCGATCGGAACGTTGAAGCAGATGTTTCCCGAGCCGCACAGGAAGCCTGCGCGCGCCAGCATCGCGTCGATGCCGCCTCGTCCACGGAGCTCCTTCAGGTACTCGACGCTCGATCTCATGTGCCCGGTCGGATCCCAGTGGTTGACCGGATCTTGCTGCACGTACGAGTAGCGATGGAACGATTGCGGGTCGTGGACATCCGGGATCACCGTGTCCGCCGAGACGAAGTGCGCGAGCTCTGGATCGTAGTAGCGCGCGTTCAGGAAGGTCAGGGCACTCTCGTCGTCGCGCTGGCGACCCGCATGTTCGTGGTCCTGTGCAATCGACTCGTTCGCCGTGAGCACGCGACCGAACGCGGAGTAGTCGTAGCGGTTGATCGCGTTGCCGCCGTCGTCGGTGATCACGCGTGTCGAGCGCGTGAGGTCGAGCGTGTAGTAGCCGAGCTGCTTGCTGTCGCGGCGCGCCAGCAGCCGATCGCCGAGGAAGTAGTACTTCACGAGCTGGCCGTTGATTCGCTCGACGTGCGGTCCGAAGTACATCGTCGTCCCCGCCGTGCCGCGCTTCTTCACGCGCGTCCCGTCGGGATCGTAGGCCAGCGTGGTGGTCTCCCCGGTGTTGCTGTCCGTGGTCGAGTCGAGTCGACCATCGGCGGTCCACGCGAGCCGCAGCAACCGGCCGCTCGGGTCGAGCATGCGATTCACGTTGCCGAGCAGGTCGTAGCTGCGTTCGAAGCCACGGTCCGTCAGCGTCGGGGCATGGGCGTGTGCCTTGTCGCCGTAGTGTACGTCGCCGGTCAGGGTGCTCCAGCGCAGTCGTCCGATCGGATCGTAGACGAATGACTCGCCGCGGCTCGGATCGGAGGAGGTGACGTCGACCAGGCGGCCGAGCTCGTCGTACGTGAAGCCGAGCTCGCTGCGGTTGGCGTTCTGCTCCTCGAGGAACGTGATCCGTCCGGCGGAGTCATGCGTGTAGCTCGCCGCATGCACCGTGCGGCCGGCCATCTCGGTGACCGTGGTGCTCATCCATCGCCGCGCCGGATCGTACGTCAGGGTCGAGGTCACGCCGTTTCCGAGCGTGAGGGTCGCGAGCCGGCCGTCGAGCGTGTGGCCGATCGCCGTGGCGTAGCCGCCAACCGAGCTCGCATTTCCCGCAGCGTCGTAGGTGTGCACGACCTTCTCGTCCGGTGAGCCCGAGGCGTCTGGATACGTCAGCGACGCGAGGCGCCCCGCGGCGTCGAACGATTGCTGCATCGGCATGCACTCGCGGTCGATGCAGCGCGTCGTCGTGACGACGTTGCCGTCGGCGTCGTAGACGTAGGTCGTCTCGAGCGAGGTCGCCGCTTGTTTGTCGCTCATTGCGACGAGCCGGCCCTTGCTGCTACCGGATGGCATCCCGGCGGCGTCGCGATCCCACAACCAGGTCGCGGTTCGCATGGTCCTCCCGTTGGGATCGAGATCCTCGCGCTCGATCATGCGGCCGGCGCCATCGTATGTGTAGCGCAGTGTCTGTCCTGCCGCGTCGGTCGAGCTGGCGAGCAGATCGTTCTCGAGGTACGCGAACCGCGTCGTGCCGCGATCCGGGTCGGTCGTCGCGATCTGCCGCCCGCTCAGGTCGAAGTCGATCGAGACCACGTGACCGAGCGCATCGGTCATCTTGCGCACGCGCCCGGCGCCATCGAGCTCGTAGCGGGTCGAGAGCACGCTCGCACCGACATGATCGTCGCGTTGCCAGATCTGTCCGTGGCCGTCGCGCCACGTCGTGACCGGCTGTCCGGTCTCGTCGCGCTCGATCGTCTTGCCGAGCAAGTGCTCGACGGAGCGCGACGCACCGTCCGGCAGCTCGGTGTGGGTCAGGCGGCCCGCTGCATCATACGAATAGCCGGTCCAGCCTGCGGGCTGCCCACCGGCGGCGTACGTGACGCTCACCGACTCCGGCCGGGAAGAAGCATCGGCGTAACGCGTGTCGATCGTGGCGCCGCCTTCATGCAGGGTCCGCATCGTGCGGTCGAGGCCGTCATGGAACGTCTCGCTCCACAACACACCGTCGGTCGGGCTACCATCGGACATCTCGGTGCGCGTGCGCTGGCGCTGCGCCATCGGCCCGGTGAACACGCCGGTGCCGAGGTAGTGCGTCTCGTGCGTTCCGCCACCGGGGCGGGTGACCTTGCGAATCCGACCATAGCCATCATGGGTCGACGTGGTGACCGCGCCGTTGGCGTCGGTGCTGGAGGTGACGAGCCGCGACGTGGGATCGATCGCGTACTGGCTGCAGGTTGCACCGAGACAGATCCGCGCGGGCGTCAGGCCATAGTCCGCGTCGTACTCGACCGACTCGACCTGCTGCCGCGGATCGGTGACCGTCAGGAGCTGGCCGGTCGCATCGAACGTGAATCGGGTCTCGCGGGGCGCGACGCCATCGTGGCGCGCGATCGTGGTCACGTTCCCGGCGACACCGGGTCCGTCGATCACCGCGCGACCGTCATACGCGAAGGTCGTCATCGAACGCAGCTGGTTGCCGCCCGGCATGACGTCGAAGCGCGCGTCGTACATCGGCCGATCGATCAAGTAAGCCGCGGCGTTCAGCGCCACCAGCTGTGCGGTCGGCGCGTAGATGAGCGATGCCACCGCGCGATCGGCGCTGATGGCGGTCACCACGCGGTTGCCGTAAACGTCGAGCGTCAGCGCTTCGCTGCGCGCGAACCGGCAGCTCGGGCCCGCGCACTCGTAGTCGTCGGTGACCTGGCGATCGCAGGTGTACGGAGCGACACCGGGCGCCACGTACGAGTAGACGCTGTAGGCGTGCATCGAATGATCAGGCGCCAGGTGCATCACGCGCGTGGGTCTCGTGCCGCACTGGTCGTCGATCGTCGAGAACGTCAGCTCGCGCGAGCTGGCGTCGGTGCGCTGCATCCAGCCAAAGCCGAGCTCGCGGAGGGCGATCGAGTAGCGCGCCTCCCCATAGGCATAGGTCGTGGTCTCGCTGACCACGGGCGTGTGGGCTTCGTCGCGCGTCTCGACCGAGCTCACGACGCGGGGCAGGCTGCCCTCCGGCAGGTACGTCCGCGCGCCCCACAGGATCGAGTAGCCGATGTTCTTGATCGCGCCGTGGCCGTTCGCGATCTTGCTCGCTCGATCGGGCGCCGCGTGAAACACGTACGCCTGGACCGCGGTCGGCGCGATGTAGAGCAGCCCGCGATCGCCGCTGATCGGCTCGATCCACGGCTGCCAGCGCCACGGGTCGTGTGCGTAGGCGCCGAACGCGAGCCCGCTCGTCAACTGCGTGGGCCACGCGGGCGTCGGCGCGTCGGTGATCGGTGCCTGTGCCGTCAGGATCGCAGTGCGAAGCTGGCCCGCAGCATCGACGTAGGTCGAGACATGCACGAGATCGGTGCGCCGATCGCCGTTGATGTCGAGGAAGCGCACGAGGCTCGTGTCCTCGAGCAGGTTCGCGTCGTGCGGGCCGGTGCTGGTCCAGGTCGCGACGTACTGGCGATACTGAAAGTCACCGTTTCCGTCGCTCGCGTAGGCCTGGAGGCTGATCGTCGGGCCTGTCGTCGTGACATGGACGAGGTCGGCGAGGCCATCGCCGTTGACGTCGGCGAGCTTCAATCGCCGGAGATCGCGGAAATAGGCCGGGTTCACGAGCGTGCGCTCGCTGAACGTGCCGCCGGTGCTACGCAAGAGGCTGCGAAGCACGCTCCCGCCGCTCGCGGAGTTGCAGCACTGCGCGTGCACGATGTCGCTGAGCCCGTCGCCGGACAGATCGACGACGATCAGGCCAGGCGTCGTCAGGTTCACGCCGGGAAAGTACGCGGGCGTCGAGATCACATCCCACTGGCCATTCCCGCGCGAGCGCAGCGAGTCGACCGCGATCCCGCTGCCGGTCAGCCACGGATGGATCAGATCGCCGCGGCCATCGCCATCGATCTGACCCGGCTGCCAGCCTTCGAGATCGCTCGCCGCGAAGGTCCCGGGCTCGGCGAGGTGCGCGGTGAACGTGCCGTCGCCGTGCGACATGAACGTGTAGATCCGCAACGTGCCCTGAAACGCATCGACCAGTACGAGGTCCGCCTTGCCGTCCGGGGCCCCACTCGCGCTCCCGACATCCATCGCCATGAAGCGGAACGTGTCGGGCTCGTCGAGCTTGGTCTGCACCTGGGTGTTCGCGACGGCCGTGACGTCGTACACGGCTCGCTGCTGCGTCTCGGTATCAACCGTCGTGATCCGGTAGCCACGCGGTGCGAGTGGCGTCACGTAGACGAGATCGGCGATGCCGTCGCCGCTCGTGTCGGCCTGGATCCAGGCATGTGATGGACCGCCCGGCAGTACACCGGACATCCGGTCGTAGAGGTGGACCTGCCCGTTATCGAACGCGCACAGGATGTCGCTCCGGCTGTCGCCGTTCAGATCGGTGGCGTGGATCTCGACCTCGTCGAGCGAGCTGTCGCAGGACGTCATCGCCACGTCGCTGCTGGTCGGCGGCGCGAACGTGCCGTCGCCGCGCCCGAGCGCCCAGCGCTGCCGGGCGGGATCGAGCAGATCGACGCGGCCATCCCCATCGTGATCGCCGAGCTTCTGACCGGACCATCCGCCGATGACCATCGGGTTGCGAAACCGGGTGGTGTTGCCCTTGGCGGACAGCGCGGTGTAGACGTTGCCGTTGCTGATGATGATCGCGTCGGCCTTGCCGTCGCCATCGACGTCCTGGCTGGCCAGTTGTCCCGCCGTGGTAGCGGGCCAGGTCGTGGCCTGGCTCTGCCACGTCACGTGCCCGAGTCCATCCGACTTGCCGGCGAGCAAGTTCCAGGTCGTGCCGGCCTGGGTGGCGATCGTGAGGTCCGCGAGGCCATCGCCGCTGAAGTCACCCGCCTCGAGGCGGTGGCTCGCCATCGCCGCCACGCCGAGTCCGGATAGCGCGTCGGTCGTGATCGACCACGAGCCTTGGCCTTGCGAGCGTGCGATCTGGAGCTGCACCGCATTCGCCACCACGCTCGTGCACGCCAGATCGATCACGCTATCGCCATCGAAGTCCGCGACGGTGCAGCGCTGATCCTTTGCGGATGACCACGGGTGGACACTGCCGGCCGTGAAGTGGCCGGAGCCCATCGAGATGAGCTGGGTCACCGAGCCACCCGCGACCAGCAACAGATCTTCGCGCCGGTCGCCGTTGACGTCGGCGACATGAAACTGCAGCGCGCACTGCGGGGCGGGAAGCCCATTTGGCGGGACGGGGGTGTAGGGGCCGACGCCGATCAAGGTCGATCGAACAGTCGGCGCGAACGACGCCTTCGTCATCACGATGGTGTTGAGCTCGATGCTGGTGCAGTCCTTGGTTCTGACCGACCACTTGAGCCAGTCGACACGACCGTCGGCGTTGAAGTCACCGATCGCCTGGCCGTGCGGGCGGGGATGCTCTCCGTCGTTATCGATCGTGTAGGCGAGGTGGTAGAGGATCGGATCGCCAGCGAATCGAGACGCGAACGGAACGCGCGCGTCGGTGATCGCCGTCAGGTTGTTGTTCGCGATCAGCGCGGTGCCCGCGGAGCCGGCACTCAGCATCGACGGTGTGGTCATCGCGAACGCCGGCAGCGCCGGAGTCACACCCGCCGAGTAGGCACCCGCGGCGCTGACGATCGCGTCGCGCCCGAATTGCTGGATCGTCGAGGCGATCGACGCGCCATTCGCGAGGCTGTGCGTGTAGCCGAGCTGGTACGCGCGCAGCAGCTGGCCGTGCATCCGGACCTCGATCGCGTGCAGGCGATGATTGGTCCGGGTGAAGCCGTTGCCGTTTCCGGCGGACAGCTTGTCGGGGCGATCTTCGCGCACGAACCTGATCAGCGCGCCGGGGAAGCCGGGCCGATCGGCATACGTGATGGTGTCGGGATAGCAGGCCTCGTCGCACCACCAGGTGTGGCGAACGACATTGCCGTGCGTGTCCTTGACGGATGCGATCCGGTACGTCCTGCCACCATCGACCGAGGCGAGGACGAGCTGGGTGCCGTCGCGCCGCCAGAGCGTCCAGCCCGTCGCGTCCTGTCTCAACCGCTCGTAGCTCTCGACCTTGGTCGTCAAGAATCCGGCGCTCGAGCCGAACGCGGTCACCGCCGTCGAACAGCCGGGGCTGGTGCTGCCGCTCGCGCAGGGGACGAGGTCCTGGCCGTCGAGCAGATAGCGATCGCTCGCGTCCCACCGCGGGATGCCGCCGGTCGCCGAGACGCGCGTGATCGTGCGGCCTAGATCGAGCCGCCAGCCGACACCGGCAAAGCCGTTGCCGCCGTCGGACTGATAGCGCAGCGCGATCTCGGGTGTGATGTCGTGAAACGGTGGAACGTCGATCTTCACCTCCTCGGCCAGCTGGCCGGCGGGATCGACGCTCGCGCGCGCCGGCAGGGCGAGCGTGACGAGCAAGAACAGGACGCGTGCAAGTACAGTCATGACGGCTCCTCCCGGAGATCAAGCTGGGATGACGGCGCGCTCCGCCGGATGGCGGGCGCACGGGGCCGATCACCGCGGACGCGGTGACCGATCAGTGTGGTGAATGTCGTGAGCGAACGAAGCGATCGCTAGTGAATCGCGCTGACGCGAAGCGCGCCGCCGAGCGAGGTCGGCTCTCGGTCCTCACACCGCGGCGGCCTCCGGCACTGGGCTGCGATCTGTTGCTCGATGTCGCGGAACCGCGTGGCGCCGGCTCGCGTCGTCGGGTACGTCATCCGCGGAACTTCGAGACACGTCGCGCCGCGCTCGTCCCAGCGCGCCTCGAGTCGTCTTGGATCCGCGAAGTAGTTCACCTGATCGCCCATCCACACGAGCGACTGACCGGCGGCCGTGAACGGTGTGCCGTCTCCGCAGTAGTCGGCGACCAGCATCTTGAGCGTTGCCTGTCGCTGGGGGTGCCGGTCGAGACGGCCGAGCGAAACCGTCGCGTTCCGGGTCAGGAACAGCTTCGCCAGCGTGTGCCCGCTGCAGCCGATGTTGAACCACGTCGGCTGGTGTCGCGGATCGATCGTCATCGAGTCGGTATCGATGCGATCGCCCTCGAAGAGGATCGCATACTTCGCGGGCTGACCGAACGTCTCGCGAAAGCCGTACTCGGGGTCGCCGAGGTCGTTGAGCTCGGTGCCGCCGCACAGGTTCTTCCATTCGCTGGCCGGCTGGAGGTTGCTCAGCTGGGCGTAGTCGAGCTCGTAGGTCTCGACGACCGTCGGCTGGCTAGGATCGTTCGACGGGATCGGGATCTGAAGGGAGCTGACCGCCGACACGCGGATGCCGTACTGGATGCCCTGGTACTCGACCAGGATGTACGCGCCGACCAGACCCTGGCCGGTCACGGTGCCGAAGGCCGGCGACGTCGCGCGCAGCTGCGCGTTCTCGACGACCAGATCGTAATCGCGGCCGTCGACGAGGAACCCGGATAGCCGGAAGCCCGCCTCGTTGGCCTCGGCCTTCGTCATCTCGAAGTCGTGCGCCGCCAGCTGCTCGATCTCCGGCGAATTGGTGCCGCAGACCTCGCGCGGGCACAGGATGCCTTGCTCGACCTGATTCAGCTCCGGGGCGGCGCACGCGCACACCAGCAGCAACGACAGCCTTATCGGTCTCATGTTCTCGGCTCCTTACGGAGGTAGTGCCGTGGGGAGACCCGCTGTTTCGAGAATTCGGCCGAACTACCGAAACTCACCTGACCCGGGACTGCGACAGCCCACGCGCCCAGTCGTCCAGCTGCTCGAGCGCCGGCGCAGGCCCCTGCAACAGCTCGCGGAGCGCGATCCGGGCGCGATGAAGCCGAGTCCTGATGGTGGCCTCTGGCGCCTCGAACACGTCGGCCAGCTCGGTCATCCCGAGCTCGCTCCAGTAGTGGAGCTCGAGGAGGGTCTGCTGCTCGACGGGCAGCCGGCGCATCGCCCCGACCAGCCGTTCGTACTCCTGGTTGCGTGACAGCCGGGTCCGCGGCGTCGAGACCAGGTCGACGATCGACGACAGATCGAACTCGTGGCGAGCGTCCCGAGCCTTGCGTCGCAATGCCGCGTAGAGCTGATTCTTCGCGATCCCGTAGAGGAACGTGCGGAAGCTCGACTGGCGACGAAAGCGGTCCTTGGCTCCGACGCAGGCCAGGAACGTCAGCTGGACCAGCTCGTCGGCTTCGCTGTCGAGCTTGGTCTGGAAGAAGTTGTAGAGCGGATCGAAGTAGCGCTCGACCAGCTGCTCGCCGGCACCGGCGTCGCCGCCTTGCCAGAGGTCCAGAAGGCGATCGTCATCGATCGACATTGCGCCCGATGGTACGTGAATGGGGTCAGGCACAAGTTGTACAAGTTCCGAAACTCGGACAAGAACTTGTACAACTTGTGCCTGACCCCAG
>WUUC01164491.1_pt1 | contig 11876 bp, 10 predicted proteins | sample 6278441 | NCBI WGS metagenome assembly WUUC01 (sample SAMN13675441, study PRJNA597444) | soil metagenome | isolation source: soil | place: USA: Washington | collected 2017-10 | reverse complement strand
TGAAGCCGACAAATGCCTCGAAGCAACGACAGGATCCTCTTGTCGATCTCCATCAGCCCCAACACACCCGGGGACGCGGAGAGGCTCGGGCGCGCACTGGCGCAGTTGACGGCTGAGGGAACATCGTTCAGCGTGCGGACGGATCAACCTGGAGAGCGGGCAATCATCGGCGCCATGAGCGAGCACGATCTCCAAGCGATTGTCGAACGGCTGTATCGTGAGTTCGGCGTCCAGGCCGCTCTCGGTCGCGTGCAGGTGGAGTATCGAGCCGCGCTTACGCGTCCTGCCGACGGAGAGATGAAGCACGCCCGGCAGTGCGGAGATCAAAGCGAATACGGGCACGTCAAGCTTCGCCTGTATCCGGGCGATCCGGACTCCGGGTACGTGCTCGACAACCAACTCATTGATGGATCGATTCCGGCGGAGTTCATCGAGGCGGTCGATCGAGGAATCAGGGATGCTCTCGAGAGCGGCGTCATCGAAGGCTTTCCCATCAAGGACGTTCGGGCCGAGCTTTGTGGCGGTTCGTACCACGACCTGGATTCGAGCGAGGCGGCGTTCCGGATCGCAGGGGGGCTTGCGGCGCTGAACGCCGCCGGCAAGGCCGCCGCCGTGCTGCTCGAACCGATGATGCGACTGCAGACAGAGATCCCCGCGGTCTGCAGCGATCAGGTGATGAAATGTATTGCCGCGCGCCGCGGACACATTCAGTCGCATCAGGCCCTCGGCGACACGCGCGTGATTCGTGCGCGAGTACCGCTCGCGGCGACGTTCGGCTACGGGCGCGATCTCAGTGTGCTCACCAGCGGCCGCGGTACTTACTCGATGCAATTCGACGGTTACGAACCCTGTCCACCACCCGACGATGCGCCGGGTGCGTCAGACGCGCTCGCGGGTGTACCGCGCCCGTCGGCCCCAAGACTGCGGAGTTCAGGCATCGCCCTTCCCGAGCCGGACGATGACACCTGGCGAGCTGAATAGTAGGGTCTTTCCGGCCGGTGATGTGACATGACCACAGTGATCTGGATTCTCATCACGGCGGCCGGGCTCTACGCGCTGCACCGGACGGCAGTCAGGATGGAGGATCGCGGCTGGATCTATTACCGGAAGTCCCGGGGAAGCACCGGCGCGCTCGGCTCGGCATTCCTGGAAGTGCAATCCATGCTGGAACCCGGCACACGCCACGTCATCGAAGCCCGGCGACGCGAAGAGGCCGATGAGAAAGAATCGGGCGACCCCCCGGAGCCCGGAGTCTGAATGCGTGCATCCCCGTCTGCTTCCGCTGGCCAAGGAGCACCTCGGTGGCCGCTCGCATGGTCCTGCCTTCCATGGGTACTGGCGCTTGTCGTCGCAGTCTCCGGAATCGGGCACGCATCACAGGAGCCCGACACGTCCACGCGCGCCGTCGTCGCGGCCGCGGCCGCCTACATCGCCAACTACGAGCAGGAACTGACGTCCATCCTGGCGGACGAGCTCTACATCCAGACGATCGTCATGCAGATTCCAGGGGACTCCGGCATGCCGCGCGTCCGGCGCACGAACAGCGAGGTGTTCTTCATGTTCGCGCCGGGCAGCCACGACTGGATGGCGATCCGGGACGTGATGACGATGGACGGCCGCGATGCCGCCGAGCGGCCCGACATCAGGGAAGCGCTGCGCACCCTCCCGGCCCGCGAAGCGGCGCTGAAGTTCAAGGCGTACAACTCGCGCTTCAATATTGGCCGGACTTACCGGAACTTCAACGAGCCCACGTTGAGCGTGCTCGTCTTCGACGAGAAGCACCGCGATCGTTTTTCGTTCGACCGCAAGCGCGTCGAACGGACCGCGGACGCCGTACTCGTGACGATTGCGTTCCGCGAGAGAAAGTCGCCGACGTTGATTTACGATCTCAACCGCGGCCGCGTCCTTTCGACCGGTGAGGTCGTCGTGGAAGCGGGCTCCGGACGCATCCGCAGCGCCGTCTTGCGCGGCAAGATCGGCGCGATGAAGCTCGAGCTCACGACCACATATGCGCCCGACGAAAGACTTGGCATCTGGGTGCCCGCGGTTTTCCGGGAGAAATACGAGCACGGGGAGAACCCCGGTTCGAAGCCCATCGAGTCACGGACGGAGTACGAACACGTCACGTGCGAGGCGAGGTACAGCAACTATCGGCGTTTCGAGACAGCTGTTCGGATCAAGTGACGACTCGCACTGTAACCTGATGCTTTCCCAGTGCTCGGGCGACCCGGTCACCAGCGGTCGGGGAAAGGCAGCATCACAACCGCGCGTCCAGAAGCTGTACTCATCGTCCGACCGATCCCTGTTGACGCTGACTCATGAACGATCGCGTCCGCGAACTGGCTGACAGAATCTGGCGCTATCACCAGCTGAATCATCAACTCGCGCCGGCTGACGTCATCCTGGTCCTCTGCAGTCACGACACGAGCGTCGCTGAGCGCGGAGCGCAGGTCTTTCTCGAAGGCTGGGCCCCGCTCCTCATCTTCTCAGGCGGGCTTGGAACAATAACCAGTCGATTCTGGAGCGAGCCGGAAGCGGATCGATTTGCTGAAATTGCCGTGGGCATGGGTGTGCCGTCGGAGAAGATTCTTACCGAGCGCAGATCGACCAACACCGGCGAGAACGTGCTGTTCACCCGGCAGCTGCTCGCCGAACGGCAGATCGACCCCGGCATCTTCATCCTGGTGCAGAAGCCGTATATGGAGCGGCGGAGCTACGCGACCTTCCAGAAGGTCTGGCCGGGCAAGAAGGTGATCGTCACATCACCCAGGGCGTCGTTCGACGAGTACCTGGCTGACCTTTCGAACCAGGCGCTTTCGCGCGACGACGTCATCGGCATCATGGTCGGAGATCTGCAGCGCATCCGGTTATATCCGGGCCGCGGTTTTCAGATCGAGCAGGAGATTCCGGACGACGTCTGGGACGCGTTCGAGGAACTGGTCAAAGCCGGGTATGGCACACACCTCGTTTGAATGAGCGTGCTCGCGCCCCGCTACACCTCCCGCAGCACGACCGTCGGGTCGATGCGCGACGCGCGCCGCGCCGGCAGCCAGCCGGCGGCCGCTGCGACGATGCTCAGGGCCAGGGCCGCTCCCACGAACGCGCCGGGATCGGAGGGCTCGAACCCATAAAGCAGCGACCGAACGAAGCGCGATGCCCACAGCGCGGCGACGGTCCCTATGACAACGCCGACGGCAACGAGAACGCCCACGCGTGTCAGGACCATTCGGACAACATCGGAAGCATCCGCGCCGAGCGCCATGCGGATGCCGATTTCCGCCCGGCGCCGGTTGACCGAGTACGACGTAACGCCGTACAGCCCGAGGCTCGCGAGCAGCAGCGCGAGCATGCCGAAGAACGTGGATACGGAAGCGAGAAGGCGTTCCTGGATCAACGAGGCATCGACCTGGCTCGAGAGTGTCGAGAACGTCAGCGAAGCCTGCCGGTCCGCGCGGCCCAGCGCGTCGCTGACACTTCGCGCGAGCGACAGCGGGGGCGCACCCGCCGATCGGACGCTCAGCACGATCGTCGAGCCTGGATTGGTCCACTGGCCGGCCGCACGGAAGCTGGTGGGCTCCATCGCTGAGCGCATCGATCGGTAGACCGAGTCCTCGACGACGCCGATCACCTCGAAGGTATCGCCGATGCCGGATGGCTCCTGCTCGCTGAAGCGCTGCCCGATTGGATTGCCTTCCTTCAGGTACTTTCGCGCGAACGCACGATTGACGACGGCCACGAGTGGCGCACCGTGCCTGTCCCTCGAGTCGAAATCGCGCCCGGCCTCGAGCCGCATGCCGTAGGTCGCGAACCAGCCGGGACTGACGACGTTGATCCACGACAGCCGCTCGCGACGGCTGAGCGTCGAGCCGGGCATGACGATCACCGTGTTCCAACCGGCCCGTCCGACTGGCGTCGTGTAGGAGATGGCCGCGGCCGAAACGCCGGGAACCGAGGCCGCCGCGTCGCGCAGGCGCTCGAAGACGGCCATCCGCTGCTCGGGCGGCTGGGGCACGGTGATGCTCGCGAGCAGCACCGGAGCGCGGTCGAATCCCGCGTCGCGGGTGGTCAGCGAAACGAATGTCCCGCCGAACAGGCTGGCCGTAATCACCAGCATGAGCGACAGCGCGACCTGCAGCACGACGAGCGCCTGCCTGAGCCCGGCCCGGCGTTCGCCTGACGGGCCGCGTCCCTGTTCCTTCAAGGCCTCGTTTGGCGAGAGGCCGCTGACCGAGAGTGCCGGCGCCACGCCAAACAGCACGGCGACCGTCCCTGCCACCGCCATCGTGAACGCGAGTACCCGCCAGTCGAGCGGCATGTCGAGGAATACCTGGTTACTCGGGCTCGACAGCTGCGCGACGAGTGCACGGCTGCCCCACCCCGCGAAGAGCAGACCGAGCGCGGCTCCGGCGCCGGCCAGCATGAGACTCTCCGCCAGCAGCTGGCGGGACAGACGCGTCCTGGACGCGCCGAGCGCCAGCCGGACGCTGAGCTCGCGGCGTCGCACCGTGGCGCGCGCCAGCTGCAGGTTCGCAATGTTGGCGCAGGCAATGAGGAGCACGAGCCCGACGACTCCCATCAGCGTCTTCAGCGGCTGCTCGTACCTGTCACGGAGCGTCGATCGCCCCGATGCGGCGGGCAGGAACGTGAACGGCTCGCGCAGGTAGCTATCCTCGACGTTCAGTCCCTGTTCGGGCATTGTCGCCAGGCGAATCTGATCCTGCACGCCGCGCACCCGCTCGGTCAGCTGCTCGACGGTTTGGCCGTGCTGGAGCCGGAGCATGATGTTGACCCACCAGCTCGAGCGGCGATGGAGCGAGCTTTCCGCGCCGCGAATGACCGCTTCGGTTCCGAGGGGAATCATCACGTCCGCCACCCGTCCGACGTCCGGGCCAAAAAATCCCTTCGGCATCACACCCACGATTGTGAACGGCCGGCGATTGATCACCAGCGTCCGCCCGACCGCATCGTCCGCACCGCCGAAGCGCCGCTGCCAGAATCGATGGCTGATGACCGCTACTGGTCCGCTCGGTCCACCAGTTCGATCGTCGTCGGCCTGCGTGAACGTCCGGCCGCGAATCGCCGAGACGCCGAGCACCTCGAACATCCGGCCACTGGCATAGATGCCGTCCACCGGATCGACTTCGCCGGTTGGCGACAGGTTGAACCGTTCGACGGCCCAGGCAAAGCCGCCGTCGGCAATTTCATCCTGCCGCGCGCGGAGCTCTTCCCAGATCGGGTTCGTCCAGGAGCCGTCATCGAGGAGGACGAGCCGCGCGGCCTCGGGCACGGGCAGCGACTTGAGCATCAGCCCGTTGAAGATCGAGAACAGGGCGGTGTTGGCGCCGATGCCGAGCGCCAGCGACAGCACACCGACGGCTGTCACTCCCGGTGTCGCGCGCAGCGAGCGCCAGGCGTCCCGCCAGTCCATCGTGAACCAGGATTTCACAGGGCTCCTTTCATGCGTGCGCCGGGATCGCGACCCGGATCGCTCGGCCACTCCCGAGCGGATCGTGTCGGCGATGGTCGTGAGCCAGAAGCGCAGCTGCGCGGCGACGCTGGCGGTACGTGCTGCCTGCCTATCCTGTGCGAAGGCGTAGCGCATGCCGGCGCCGAAGCGGTCGCGGAACTCGGCCGGATACGCAAGCAGCAGCAGGCCGTAGACACGATCGGCAAGCGTTCGCCGGATGTCGGTGTTGCTCATGCCTGGCCTCGCCGAGAGGCGATCTGGAGGCCGTCGATGGCGGCGACGAGCGCGGCCAGCCTCCGCCGCTCGTCCGCCAGCACGCTGTGGCCTCGCGCCGTGAGGCGGTAGTACGCCCCGCGGCGCGGATCGTCGGCCGCGCGCCGGGCCGCGGCTTCCACGACGAGCCCGCCATCCATCAGCTTGGCGAGATGGCGGTAGAACGATCCGGCGCTGATGGGCACATGACCATCGGACATGTCGCGGACGGCCTGCATGAGGGCGTAGCCGTAATTCTCACCGGCCGCCAGGGCGAGCAGGATGTAGAAGACGGCGGGCTTGAGTGGCTTGCTGCTGATGCTCTCGCGATCGCGTCGCTGTGCGGGCACTCTGGTTCTCCGGATGGATATGTCCATCTTGGATACGTCCGAACGGCGAGAGCATAACACAGGTCGCTGCACGGCGCCGCTTCGGAGGGGGTGCCGCTTGACACGAGGGGAGGAGCATCGTAGCTTCTATCGAAACTCGATAGGAGCAACGACGACAGAACGCGCACAACAGCGGTGAGCGTTCAGGAGTGTTCATGATGCCAATCTGGCCTCGGATCCGCGCCGTTGCCCGCCGCTGGCGCCGCGCGGCGGCGTGGGAACGCGCGCTCGACGATGAGCTCAACGCGTATCTGGACTTGGAGATCCAGGACAGGATCCGCGCAGGCATGTCTCCCGCAGAGGCGCGGCGGACGGCGCGTGCGGATTTCGGCGGCGTCGAACAGGTCAAAGAAATCGTGCGATCAACTGCCCCCGGCGCGTGGCTCGATTCTCTGCGTCAGGACATGCGGCAGGCCGGCCGAGCGATTGGGCATGCACGCGGCTTCGCGATCTGGGTGGTTGCAAGCCTGGCGATCGGGATGGCCGTCACGGTCGCAGCGCTGGCGTTCCTGAACACGCTGCTGTTCCGGTCCTTCCCGGAGGTGGCTGAACAGGAACGGCTCGTCCGGCTCTCGGTGAGCCGGAACTGCGGTCGGCCCGACTGCTGGATTCGCATGTCCTCTCCTGCAGATCATCACGCGCTGCAAGAGGGTGTGCCGGGCCTGCAGCGACTCGCCGCCTACACGCAGGGGCAACTCGCGGTCGCGCTGCCGGAGGCGCGCTCGATGCGCGGCGTCCTTGCGACCGCCGACTACTTCGACGTGTTGGGCGTTCGGCCCGCCGTTGGCCGGATGTTCGAGGCAAACGACCAGCAGACGCATGCGGCGGTCGCCGTCATTGCCCACAGCGTCTGGACACGCGAGTTCCGCGCCGACCCGTCGGTAATCGGACGGTCGATCCGGGTGGCGGATGCGTTCGTTCAGATCGTCGGAGTCGCGCCTGAGTTTTTCGTCGGCATCGATCTCAGACCCGCACGCGGAGATCGCGGCCCGGATGTGTGGCTGCCTATCTGGCTGGCTGACCGCGTGGCGCCGCTCACGCGCGCCGAGCAGCGACGGCAGGAGCGCGACCTCTCTTTCGTCGGGCGCTTGCGTGAGGGTGTCCAGGCAGATCAGGTCCGGGCCGAAGCCGCGGTAGTCGCGTCGCGTCTTGCCGTAGGGCGCGGCCAGGCGCCCACATCGGGAACCTCCGATGTGCATCCGGTGACGATGGCCAATCCCGCTCATCGGCAACTCACCGTGGGCATCGTGCTGCCCATACCCATACTGGTCCTGGTGATCGCCTGCGTTAATGCGGCGAACCTGATGCTCGCGCGCGGGTCGCAGCGGCGGCGCGAGATTGCGATACGCCTGGCGATCGGCGCTGGACGCGGCCGGATCGTTCGTCAGCTCCTCATTGAGAGTGCCGTGCTGGCCCTGCTCGCCGCCTCGATCGCCGTGCCAGTTGCGTGGTGGGGTCTCGAGCTCGCCAGCACTCCGCTCGGCGTCCCGGTGCCGATCGATGCCACTGTCCTTGCGCTCACGCTGTTGACGGCCGCAGGCACCGCGGTCGCGTTCGGACTGGCGCCCGCCCTCCGCGTGAGCGTGCAGGAGCCATCGCGCACGCTTGGGCCCATCGGTGCGCGCACCGACGCCGCTCCAGCACAATCACGCATGCGGCGGGGACTCATCATCGCGCAGGTGGCGCTCTCGCTCGGTCTCGTCGCGACCGCGTGGCAACTGGTCGCGACCGTGCGCTCGCAAGCCGTGTCCGGCGGCACGCCCGCGGACCGGCTCCTCATCGCGCGATTCGATCTGCAGCCGCTCCGGCTCGCGGCAGGCGGGACAGAGACGTTTTATCGCGATGTCGTGGCGGAGGCATCGCGCCTGCCCGGCGTCGAATCGGTTGGCGTCGCCCGCCACACCGCCGTATGGACGTTCGGCCAGGGCACGACGTCAGGATCGATGGTCGTCTGGCTGCCGGACGTTGCAGCCGACCGCGGGCGAAGGACGGCGGGCGGCTATGCAGGCGGCGACCTGTTCCAGGCTGTCGGCCTGCGCGTCGTCGCCGGGCGTGGCTTCACTGAAGCCGATCGGAGACCGCGCCCGCAGGTTGCCGTGGTGAACCAGACATTCGCGGGGAACATGAAGACGGCGGCACTCGGCAGCCTGCTGCGGGTAGCGCCGCGCGAGCAGGATGCCGGGTCCGCGACCGAGGTGCGCATCGTCGGCATCATCGAGCCGTCGCTGGAGCCCCGCCTTTCGCCGGAAGGTCCGCCCGCGCCAAAGGTGTACCTGCCAGCGCCGATTGAATCCGAGCCCGCGCTCGCGCTCTACCTTCGGACCCGCGCGAACGCGTCTGCGCTCGCGCAACCTGTCCGCGACGTGGTGAGCCGGATCGATCCGCGTGTCCCGGTTCTGGAGATCGGATCTCTCGAAGATATCAACGAGCGTTCCTACGCGCCGCAGCTGTGGCTCGCGCGAGCGGCCGCTTTCTTCGGGGTCATTGGAGTCGTGCTGGCCACCGCCGGCCTGTACGGTGTTTCGTCGTACGTCGTGGTCATGCGGTCCCGCGAGCTGGCGATCCGCATGGCGGTGGGTGCGCGGCCCGGGGTGATACTGGCATTGATTCTCGGCCAGTCGATGCGCGTGGCCGCGATCGGGCTGCTCGTCGGTGGAGGCATCGCGGCGGCCGTCAGCCGTGTCATTCAATCGGAGTACCACGGCATCGGCGGCATCGATGGAGCGGCCTTCGGCGGAGCCGCCGCGCTGTTTCTCGCCGCCATGCTCCTGGCCAGCGCCGTTCCCGCCATACGCGCGTCGCGCCTGGATCCCGTCGAGAACCTGAAAGACGGCTGATGTTCGGTGCGAGCCGCCGCGCGGTTTCGCTTGCGCCCGATCACTCCGGCTCACTCCTGCTGTGAGAAGTCGCCTGATTCGCTCGATCCCTCCTGCGCGAACGCGCGGCTTGCGGCCAGGCGATAGAAGCCGGGCGCGAGCCGTTCCGCGTATCCCTCGTCGACGAGCGCGCGGTTGCCCAGTCCGGCGTCCGGCCTCGACAGTCCGGTGACGCGCGCCAGTTCGCCGGGAATCGTCATCCCCGCACCCGCCAGGAAGCAGCGCGCAATTTCCCGGAGCCCCGCCTCGCGACTGACCCGCCGCCGCAGGGCGTCCGGAAAGCGTCCGACGGCAAGACTCCAGATGTAGGTGAACTTCGGCTGATAGAACACCGCGCTCGGCACGACGATCATCGCGGCCTGAAGTTCATCCAGGCTCCTCGTGAACGCCGTTCGATCCTTGACGCCGGATTCATCGCGGAGGTCGCCAGTGCTCATTTCCCACTCGCGCCGAAGCACACGCAGGATTTCCTGTGCGTGCCTGCTCAAGCGGTGCTTCTCTTCAGACTTGCGGACTGACCACACGGCATGAAAGTAAGGAATCATGCGCGGCGCGACGAACATCGCTTTCCCCCGCGCCAGCTTTCCGTAATAAATGTGGCCGCGGCGCAGGACCTCGTCCTTGAGCGTCCAGGTCAGTGATGTTTCGGGGTCCTTCTGCGGGTTGCGAGGCATTACCACGTCGCGGCGTCCGCAGACCGCCACGTACAAGGACGGTCCGGGCCGCCGCGAGTCGGTCAGACAGGCGGCAAACCCGACCTGCTCGATGAAGCGTTCAGCCTGGAAGGGGGTCTCGACCTGACGCGTCGCTTCGCGGCACCAGTGCTCATCCCGATACTCCTCGATGTCCGCGGGGATCTGTGGCTTCGCTCTCATACGTGCGGGCACACACATGATAGCCTCTCGTGATGGCAGGCACATGCGCGCACGTCGACGCGGTCGGCGATGTCAGGACCGCACGAGAACGAGTGTGTGAAGAATGCGTCAAGGGTGGCGACCAGTGGGTGCATCTCCGCACGTGCCAGACCTGCGGAGTGACGCTCTGCTGCGATTCGTCACGGAACCGGCATGCCACCAGACACGCCCGCCAGAGTCAGCACCCGGTGATCGCGTCAGCAGAGCCAGGAGAGCGGTGGCTGTATTGCTACGTCGATGACGCGATGGCGGACTACTAGGGGTCCACTAGCTCGTCGCCACCGCCGAACGAAAGCGGGAGCCGGCAGCGCCGCACACTGCGCTCGACCATCATCACGTTGCCCACTTCAATCGCCTGATCGGGCGTGTCTGCATGCGCGAGATCACCGGCGGCGCGTCGCATCCCGGCTGAGCGGCGGGCAGTATAATTCCGCTCTGGAGAGGATTGCATGAACCACGATTCTTCCTTCGGTTTGCTGAAGCAGGCCAACGCGGGCGATCGACTCGCCCTGGATCGCCTGCTCCTGCGGTACTTGTCGCGCATGCGTCGATGGGCGACGCGCCGACTGCCTGCCTGGGCCAGAGAACGTAACGATACGGAAGATCTTGTCCAGGACACTCTGCTGAATGCGTTTCGGAACCTGCGCGCGATCCGGATGGAGCACGACGGCTCGCTGCGGGTCTACATGCGCCGGGCACTGCGCAACCGCATCAACGACGAGATCCGGCGGGCGGTGCGAAATCCAACCGCGACGGAGCTGCAGGAGACGCTTCCCGCAGACGTGGCCTCCCCTCTGGAACAGTCAATCACGCGGCAGGATCTTGCGCGGTGCCGCGCGGCGATCGCCCGGCTGAGGCCGGCGGACAGGGAAATCATCCTGGTGAAGCTTGCGCATGGGGCCGTCAGCTTCCGAACGCTGGCCGCGCTGACCGGACGATCATCGGAAGATGCCGCGCGCGTCGCCTTCACTCGCGCATTACACAGGCTGGCGCACGAAATGACCCAGCTCGAGTCGAGCCCCTCGTAGCCGGTCGTTCAATTCCCACCAGCGCATTTTGATGAGGCTCAGCACAGCGGCGCTCTCACGTGCCCCACGAGAGTGGCAGGCTTCCGATCACCGCGGAGCCAGCCGGCAGCTTCGCATCGTCCAGGCGCTCATTCAGGCACGGACCTTCGACCGGCCATCACTCCCCGTCCGGTTTGCGACTCACACCCTCACGGCGCTCATCGCCGCCAAGGTTGCGGTGGCATGTGGTGTCTGGGTGGCCGGCTACTCGATTGCGCCTCCGGGAGCGAATCTCGGACCAGCGGTCCACGGCCTGCTCTTCGCCGCGTACTCCACGGCCGGTGTTCTCCTGATTGTTGCGAGTCATCGGGATCGGCGCGCGCGTGATCTCGGCGCGTTCTTCCTGATCATTGCGTTGGCGTTCGCACGGCAGCCTGCTGCGGTCATGGCAGAGTGGATGCGATCGCACGGCGCCGCGCTGCACCTCTTGGCCGCGCAGCCATACGACGCCCTCCTGCCGCTGTTCTTCTGGCTGTTCGTTCGAGAGTTCCCCAGGAACGACGCTGACGGTCTCCTGCGCAGGGCCTCACATGTCTTTGTCTGGGCTGCGGGGCTCCTGGCGACCGCCCTCATCACTATTGGCCTGCTGACGCACGCGGGTTCACTGCCCTCCACGATGAGCAATCAGGTCCGAACGCTCGGCCTCGTGCAACCCGGCAACGCGTTCTGGGCGCTGATCTTCAGCCAGTTGCTCGCAGCACTGGCATTCTTCCTGGTTCAATGCTGGCGCTCCCGCGGCTGCGAGCGAGTCCGCGCGACGTGGTTCGCGGTTGGCCTGTTTGTGGGACTAGGGCCACTGTCGGCCGAGGTCCTGGGGTCGGCATTCAGCGGCACCTTCAAACAGGTCATCGACTCACCGCAGGTCACACCGCTCGTCGCGGCGGTCGTTGGGGCCGCGTTGTTGACGGTAC
>WUUC01143877.1_pt1 | contig 11876 bp, 9 predicted proteins | sample 6278441 | NCBI WGS metagenome assembly WUUC01 (sample SAMN13675441, study PRJNA597444) | soil metagenome | isolation source: soil | place: USA: Washington | collected 2017-10 | reverse complement strand
GGATCGGCTCGTACCCCTGGAGATACTGCTGCTGGTCGATCGTCGAGACGAGGTTGTCGCCGTCGATCTCCGTCAGCAGGTCCTCCGTCATGTCGTACGCCGACACGCGGACATCGCCCTTCTTCCCGAGTTCGTCCAGCGCCTGCAGCGCGAACGTGGCCGGCTGGGGCCCGACGCCGAAGATCGCATCGACGTCGGCGTTCTCCTGTAGGTAGCCCTTGATCTGCTCGGTCGCCTGCGTCGCGTCCTTCGAGCTCGGCAGCTTGTCGACCTTTGCGCCCGCACCCTTGAGCTCCGCCTCGTACCCGCGGCAGCGTGCCTCGAGACCGGTGTGACCGGGCTCGTGGATGATGCAGACGCCGTGCGTGACGTCGCCGTCCTGCATCTGACGCTGGGCGGTCAGCCGCCCGCCGGCCTCCTCATCTCCGCCGACGTAGAACATGTACGGGATTCGCTCGGCCTGCTCGCGCGTGTCCGGCACGTTGACCGCGATCACCGGAATCCCCGACTCGATCGCGTCGCGGAGCGGCTGGTCGAGGGCGTTCTGGTCGAGGATCGAGCAGAAGATGCCGTCGGGCTTCGCCGCGACGGCCTGGTTGAGCAGATCGACGTAGCCGGCGACCGCGAACTGCTCGAGCGGTAGGTCCTTGACGGTGACGCCGTAGACCCTCTGCCCGTCGCGAATGCCGTTGCGGTAGATCGCCCAGAAGACGTTCCCCGACTCACCGTGGGTGACCGAGTAGAACGTCAGGTTGCGCTTCACGCCCGCGGCGCCGGTCTGTGTGGTCGCCGCCGCGTCGCCGCCCTCGTCGTCGCCGCCGCACGCTGCGAGCAGCGCCGGCGTCGTCAGGGCGGCTCCGCCGAGCGCGGCGCCGCGAAGCAGGGTGCGCCGCGAGACGGCGCGGTTGAGCGCCGCCTGGACGGGATCCAGGTCCTCAGGCGGCACCTGGTGGTTCGAACTCATTCCCTTCCCTTCGTCGTGGTTGATGGTCGCCCCCTTTACGCTCGAATCGCTGCGCGTGCAGCTGCGATCTCGACGCGTTTCCCTTCTCGCGCGGACGTGTGGATCGCCTCGCACAGGACGGCCGCGCGGTATCCGTCCTCGAAGCTCGCTTGTCGTTCCGGTACGGCACGCTCCTCGAGGACCGCCTCGAGGAAGTCGCGCCACTCGTGTACGAAGCTGTGCTCCCAGCCGAGCACGTGTCCCGGAGGCCACCACTCGGCCAGGAACGGGTGCTCGGGCTGGGTGACGAGGACATCGCGGAAGCCGCCGAGGGCCCCGCGCTCGTCCTCCGTAAAGAACACGTGCAGCCGGTTCGGGTCCTCCATGTCCCACCAGATCGAGCCGTCGCTGCCGTTCAGCTCGAACCGATGGTGACCTTTCCAGCCGGTCGCGACACGCGAGGCCTCGAGCGCGGCGAAGAGACCGCCTGCGAGCTCGAACAGCGCGACGAACGCGTCGTCGACGTCGGAGACGAGCCGCGAGGTCATCCCCGCCACCGATTCCGGCTCGCCGACGAGGAACCGCAGCATGTCGACGAGGTGCGAGTAGTCGAGCACCGCACCGGCGCCGCCCGACGAGCGCGGCTGCCCGCCGGCAGTCTGGTAGTCCTGCAGGTAGAGCGCGCGGTAGTGGCGCAGCTCGCCGAGACGTCCCGCCGTGAGCAGCTCCTTGGCAAGCGCCACTGCCGGGACGTACCGGTAGTTGAACCCCGTCGCCGTCGTGACTCCGGCCGACTCCGCGGCCTCGAGCATCGCCAATGCCTCGCCGGCGTTCGCGCCGAGAGGTTTCTCGCAGAAAACGGGCTTGCCGCGGCGAAGCGCCGCGATCGTCGGCTCCGCGTGGCCCTGAACGGCGGTCAGGTTCGCGACCACGTCCACCTCGGGATCGTCCAGCAGCTCCTCCCAGCTCGTCGTCCAGCGCTCGAAGCCAAGCTCGCGCGCGGCCGCCTCGAGCGGCTCCCAGCGCCTCCCGGCGATCGAGACGAGGCGGATCTCCTTCGCGAGCGGTGAGAGATGATTCAACGTGTGCAGCGCATGCGCATGCGTGCGGCTGATCCAGCCGTATCCGAGAAAGCCGACGCCGAGCGCGTCGCGGCCCACGGCGCGACCCTCTCAAAGACTTTCGCGGCTTGTCAATCGGCTTCGATAGCGACGACACTCACGCTTAACGATGACCGGAGTGCTGGCGGCGACCCTCGTCGAGCCCGGCCGGCTCGAGTTGCGCGAGTATCCGTACCCCGAGCGACTCGAGTCCGGGGCAGTGCTGCTGCGCATGCTCGCCTCCGGAATCTGCGGCACCGACAAGCACACCTACCGCGGCGAGACTGAGCAGTACGCCGGCACGGAACACGCGCGATCGACGCCATTTCCGATCATCCAGGGTCACGAGAACGTCGGCGTGGTCGAGGCGGTCGGGCCCGGTGGGGCGCCTGCCTGGGACGGAAGCGCGCTGTCTCCCGGCGATCGCGTCGTGCCCGCACCGAACCGGCCCTGCGGCACGTGCCGGTTCTGCCGAGGCGACTTCCCGTACTACCTTTGTGAGCGGATCGAGAACTACGGCAACTCGCTCACCGCGGCCGAGCCGCCGCACCTGTTCGGCGGCTGGGGTGAGCTGCTGTATCTCCGCCCGGGGACGCCCGTGTTCCGCGTTCCGGACGGGCTGCCGACCGAGGTTGCGGTGCTGACCGAGCTGATGTCCGTCACGCACTCGCTCGACCTGGCGGCGCAGCTGCCGCGTCCGGGTGGCTTCAGGCCGGGCGACTCCGTCGCCGTCGTCGGCGTCGGGCCGCTCGGGCTCGTGCATGTTGCGAAAGCGGCGCTGATCGGCGCCGGGCGGGTGCTCGCGATCGACCCCGTGGAATCTCGGCGCGAGCTCGCGCTCGAACTGGGCGCCGATGAGGCCGAGACACCCGCCGACGCCGCGGGTTCATTCGACGTCGTCGTCGACGCGAGCGGGCACCCGGACTCGTTCCTCCCCGCTCTCGGGCTCATTCGAGACGGCGGCACGCTTGTCGAAGTGGGCGCGTTCGTCGACCTCGGGCCGCGTCCGTTCAACCCGGCGGTGCTCTGCGGGCGCAACCTGACGCTGCTCGGTGTCGGCGGCGAGGACGCTCGCGCCTATGAGCCGACGCTGCGCCTGCTCGAGCGGCACCATCGAGACGTCCCGTTCGCAAAGGCGGTCACGCACCGGTTTCCGCTGACGCAAGCCGCTCTCGCGATGGAGACCGCCTTGCGTGCCGACGGAGCGATGAAGGTCGTGATCGAGCCGCAGCGCTGATTCCTTCCGCAGTCGCGGATCCGCTCACGCGAATCCGCGACGCCCAAATCCCTGAAGGCGACCGCTTCGCGGTCGCTGTCGCACGATCTCTCCGGCAGCGCTGGAGTAGATTCGATCCATGCGGATGTACGTCGCCGGCGAGTGGCGCTCCGCCGACCGGGAGGACGAGATCCGGAGCCCTTGGTCCGGCGAGGTCGTCGATACGGTGCCGCGTGCGAGTGCCGCCGACGCCGAGCGCGCGGTTGCAGCCGCAGTCCAGGGAGCGCTCGCGATGCGACGACTGACCGCGTACGACCGCCAGCAGATCCTCAACCGCGCCGCGGACCTGCTCGAGGATGCGTGCGAGGACGTCGCGCGCACGATCTCGCTCGAAGAAGGAAAGCCGCTCTCAGAGGCGCTCGGGGAAGCGCGGCGGACTCCCGACCTGATCCGCCTCGCAGCGAGCGAAGGTGCGCGGATGCACGGCGAGACGCTGCCGCTCGACGCGGCCGCCGGCGCCGAAGGGAAGCTCGGCTTCACGCTTCGGGTGCCCTGCGGCGTCGTCGTCGCGATCGCGCCGTTCAACTACCCGCTGCTGCTCGTCGCGCACAAGCTTGCGCCGGCGCTTGCCGCCGGTAACGCCGTCGTGCTCAAGCCGGCCTCGCAGACGCCGCTGACGGCGCTGAAATTGACCGAGCTGCTGCTCGCGGCTGGACTGCCCACCAACGCGCTCCAGACGATCACCGGCTCGGGCGGAGAGCTCGGGCCCGCACTCTGCTCGGACGAGCGCGTGCGGAAGATCTCATTCACGGGTTCTGTCGACGTCGGCCGCATGATCGCGGGCGCCGCGGGCGTCAAGAAGCTGTCGCTCGAGCTCGGGGCCAACTGCCCGGTGATCGTGCTGCCTGACGCGGACCTCGACGAGGTCGCGGCCGCGACGGCGGCAGGCGGTTACGTCAACGCGGGGCAGGTGTGCATTTCGGTGCAGCGCGTGATCGTCGACGAGCGCGCCTACGGCGATTTCCTTGAGGCGCTGCGCACGCGCGTCGAGGCAATCGCGATCGGCGACCCGCTCGCCGAGGGGACGCAGCTCGCCGCACTCGTCTCGGAAGGAGAGGCGGAGCGCGTCGAAGGAACGATCCGTGGCGCCGTCGACGCGGGCGCGCGCCTGCTGACGGGCGGCTCGCGCGACCGCGGGGTCGTCGCGCCCGCCGTCGTCGCGGACGTTCCTGAGGAGACGGCGCTCTGGCGCGACGAGCTTTTCGGTCCAGCGGTCGCGGTGCGGCCCGTGTCGGGGGTCGAGGAGGCGATCGCGGTCGCGAACGACACCCGCTACGGCCTCGGCGCCGGGATCTTCACGCGCGACGTCACGAGCGCGATGCGCTTCGTCCGCGAGGTCGACGCGGGCAACCTGCACGTGAACTGGACACCGCTCTGGCGCGCCGACCTGATGCCGTACGGCGGTCTGAAAGGCTCCGGCATCGGCAAGGAAGGCCCGCGCTACGCGGTGGAGGAGATGACCGAGTTGAAGACGGTGGTGTTCCACGGGGTGAACGGAGGTGGGTCGTGAACGGCGAGACGGTGAGACTGACAACGGCGCAGGCGATCGTCCGCTACCTGCAGGTGCAGTGGTCCGAGCGCGACGGCGATCGCCGCCGCCTGATCCCCGAGATGTGGGGCATCTTCGGGCACGGCAACGTGATCGGACTCGGGCAAGCGCTCGAGGAGTTCGGCGACGACCTCACGTTCCACCAGGGGCGCAACGAGCAGTCGATGGTGCACGCGGCCGCGGCGTTCGCGAAGGCGAGCCGGCGCCGGCAAACGCACGCGTGCACGGCATCGATCGGCCCCGGTTCGACGAACATGATCACGGCGGCCGCTGGCGCGACCATCAACCGCCTGCCGGTGCTCCTCTTCCCGGGCGACGTCTACGCGACCCGGCATCAGGGGCCCGTGCTGCAGCAGCTCGAGCTCGGCAGCGCCGGTGACGTCTCCGTCAACGACTGCTTCCGGCCGATCGCGCGCTTTTTCGATCGGATCACGCGTCCCGAGCAGCTCTTGACCGCGTTGCCGGAGGCAATGCGCGTGCTGACCTCGCCCGTGGAGACCGGAGCGGTGGTTATCGCTCTGCCGCAGGACGTGCAGTCGCACGCGTGGGCGTTCCCGGAGCGGTTCTTCGAGGAGCGCGAGTGGCGAATCGAGCGGCCGGCGCCGGACCCGCAGCGACTCGACGAGGCGGCGCGGTTGATCCGCGCGTCGAAGCGGCCGCTCGTGATCGCAGGCGGCGGCGTCCTCTACTCCGAGGCGGAGGAGGCGCTGCTCGAGCTCGCGCGCGCCGCGGGGATCCCCGTGGCCGAGACGTTCGCCGGCAAGGGCGCGGTGCAGACGGACGAGTGGCTTCAGCTCGGCGGGGTCGGGCTCGAGGGGAACCCGGCCGCGTCGTCGCTCGCGAAGAAGTCGGATCTGGTGCTCTGCGTCGGCACGCGGTTGACCGATTTCGCGACCGGCTCCAACTCGCTCTTCCAGCACGCCGACGTCAACTTCGTGTCGATCAACGTCGCGGGGCGCGACGCGCACAAGCTCGGCTCGCTGCCGGTCGTCGCCGACGCGCGCGAGGCGCTGACGGCTCTCGCCCGTGCGCTCGAGGACTTCCAGACGGAGGAGGCCTACCGCGAGGAGGTGTCGCGCGTCCGAGCCGAGTGGCTCGACGAGCGTGCTTCGCTGCGCGACCTCGTCGAGGGCGAGGCGATGAACCAGGCGCAGCTGATCCTGGCAATGAACGAGATCGCGCAGCCGGGTGACACGGTGATCGCAGCAGCCGGCACGCCGCCGGGTGACCTGCTGAAGATCTGGGACACGACAGGCGGCAAGCATTGCCACCTCGAGTTCGGCTTCTCCTGCATGGGCTACGAGCTGCCGGCCGGCATCGGTGTGCGGATGGCGCAGCCCGAAGGCGAGGTGTACGTCTACATCGGGGACGGCACCTTCCTCCTCAACCCGGGCGAGATCGTGAACGCGCTGCAGGAGGGGCTGAAGGTGACCGTCGTCATCTCCGAGAACCACGGCTACCAGTCGATCCAGCGGCTGCAGCTGTGGCGACACGGTCGGATGTTCGGCAACGAGTTCCGGGCGCGGCAGAACGGCCGGCTCGAAGGCGATTACATACGGCTCGACCTGGCGAAGGCTGCCGAGGGACTCGGTGCTCGGACGTGGCGCGTCGAGACGCCGGGCGCGCTCCGAGCCGCGCTCGAGGCGGCGCGTGGCGAGCGCAACGCGTGCGTGATCGTCTGCGAGACGGAGCCTCACCGGTACCTGCCGGGGTCGGAGGTCTGGTGGGACGTCGCCCCGCCGGAGGTCTCGAGCGACCCGGAGGTGCGTGAGCGCCGGCGCGAGTACGAGAAAGAGAGAGCTGAGCTCCAGCGCTTCTATTACTGAGCGGCTGCGCCGCGGCGACACGACCGTCGGGGCGTTCCTCAACCTCGGGTCGACACTTGCCGCCGAGATCTGCGCGCGCGCCGGCTTCGACTGGGTTCTGCTCGACCTCGAGCACGGCGCGGCGACCGAGTCGGAGCTGATCCCGACGCTGCACGCGGTCGGCGGCCGCTGCCCTGTTCTCGTCAGGGTCGAGCAGAACGAGCGGCCCCGTTTTCAGCGTGCGCTCGACGCAGGCGCCGACGGCGTGATGGTGCCGCGGGTGGGCTCGGTCGAGCAAGCGCGCAAGGCGGTCTCATCTCTGCGCTACCCACCCGAAGGTGATCGGGGCGTCTCCTACATGAACCGCGCCGCCGACTTCGGCGCCGGCGGCGGCGAGCGCGAGGTTCTCTGCATCGTCCAGATCGAGACGCGGGGCGCGGTCGAACAAGCGGGCGAGCTCGCGGCGCTCGACGGCGTCGACGTCCTCTTTGTCGGCCCCGCCGACCTCGGCGCGGCGATCGGCGCCGACGCTGTCCCGGCTGCGACCGAGACCGTACTGCGCGCGTGCGAAGCTGCAGGTAAGACGGCGGGCCTGTTCACGCGCGAGCGCGCCGACGCGCAGCGCGCGTTGGAGCGAGGCTTCCGCTTCGTCGCCCTCGGGTCGGACTCGTACTTTCTCGCCCAGGCCGCGCGCGCCGGGGCGAGCGGAGTTCGTGGCTCTGAGCCACAAAGTCCCCCGTGACACAGGTCCGACACGTTCGTGCTCGCTGTTCTCGGTGTTTCCGGGCCACGCGCGTGCCGTGGCGGAGCTTGTGGCTCTGAGCCACAAGCCCCTGATTGTCGCTACGGGACCGGTCCACCCGGTCGCCGAGGAGATCCTCGGCGAGATCGTCGTCGGGGACTGGCGTGCGCACCTCGGGGAGGTGGCGGCATTGATCGTTCGCGGCGATGCCGTTGTCACGGCGGACGACATCGCGTCCGCACCGCACCTGCGCGTGATCGGGCGCAGCGGCATCGGCGTCGACAACGTCGACCTCGAAGCCGCGCGTGCGCGCGGCATCCCCGTGGTGGTCGCGCCGGGCGCCGGCGCGCGCGCCGTGGCCGAGGGCGCGTTCGTGCTCGCACTCGCGCTGTTGAAGCGGCTTCCCGAGCTCGACCGTGCCGTGCGCGAGAGCGAGTGGTCGTTCCGCGACCGCGCAGACGTGCGCGACCTCGACGGGGCCACGCTCGGGATCGTCGGCTACGGCCACATCGGCCGTGAGCTGGGCGAGCTCGGACGCGCGGCGGGCATGCACGTGCTCGCCTACGACCCGCACGTCGAGGAGGCGAACACGCCGCTGGACGCGCTCTTCGAGAACGCCGACGTCGTCTCGCTGCACGTCCCCCTTGACGACTCCACGCGCGGGCTGATCGGTCCAGAGCTGCTCGCACGCGCCAAGCCGGGTCTGATCCTCGTCAACACGGCGCGAGGCGGGCTCGTCTCGTCGCACGAGGACCTGCTACGGGCGCTCGAGAGCGGCAGGCTCGGGGGCGTCGGCCTCGACGTCTTCGACGACGAGCCGCCGGATCCGGAGCAGCCGCTGTTCGACCACCCGCGCGTGCTCGTCACCCCGCACGCGCTCGGCCTGACCCGCGGCTCCCGCGAGGCCGTCTTCCGGATGATGGCCGAGGGCGTTGCCGCAGCGCTCCGCGGCGAGCAGCCGGAGCACGTCGCGAACTAAAGCTCCCGAACCTCCTCCCAGCGGCCGCTGTCGAAGCTGCGGGCGATCGCGTCGAGGACGCGCGCCGTGGCAGCGATCTCGCGGACGCCCGGCTCGCGCTGCGCCCCGTCCGCGATCGACTGCAGGAAGCGATACGCCTCGATCACCTTCAGATCGTCGTACCCCATTGGGATCCCTCGCCCGGGCTGGAAGCGGGAGTAGTCGGGCTGCGACGGCCCCATCAGGACGCGTGCATAGCCCTCGCCGCGGTCGAGCTCGAGCTCGTTCATCCGCTGGAAGTTCCAGGCGACGGCACCCCGCGTCCCGTTGACCTCGAACCAATAGCGCGCGTCGGCGCCGACGACGACCCGGCTGAGCTCGATCGTGCCCTTGAGGCCCGACGCGAACTCGACCAGCGCCGCGCACCAGTCCTCGTTGTCGACCGGCCCCAGCTCCACGTCTCCCTCGACCACGGAGAAGTGCGTGCCGGTTCCCATCTCCACCTTCGGACGCTCGGCGATCAGGATCGCGGCAGTCGCGGTCGCACGGACGATCGGGCCGCACAGGTACTGGGCGAGGTCAATCGCATGCGAGCCGAGGTCGGCGAGGATGCCGTGCCCGGACAGCGCCCGCGAGAAGCGCCATGAGAGTGCACCGCGCGGGTTCGCCGCGTACGAGGCGATGAACTGCATGCGGAAGTGGTTGACCACCCCGAGCTCGCCTTCGTCGATCAGCGCCTTTGCGTACTGGACCGCCGGCGGATTCCGGTAGTTGAGACCGACGATCGTTCGGACTCCGGCCGCCTCGACCGCCCGTTCGATCTCGATCGTGTCCTCCGGTAGCGCGCCGAGCGGCTTCTCGCCCCAGAAGTGCTTGCCGGCCTCCGCCGCCGCGATCGCCATCTCGCGATGCATGAAGTTCGGCGTGCAGATCGACACCGCGTCCACTTCGGGATCGGCGATCACGTCGCGCCAATCGGTGGTGAATCGCTCATAACCGAGCCTGTCGGCCGCCGCCCGCGCACGCTCCTCGACCTCGTCCGCTGCGACGACCAGCCGCGCCCTCCCCTCGCAGTCGGGGAAGTGGACTGGGACGCGGCTGTAGGAGGTCGAGTGCACCTCTCCCATCCAACCGACGCCGAGCAGGCCGATCCCGATCTCACGGGGCATCGTCGGTCACCTCCTCGACGCGAACGGGGCGTGCCTCACGCGCGGAGCGGTCACACGCGACGGCGACACGTAGGGCTTCCAGCGACTCCACACCCGGACACGGGTTCTGGCGCTGTCCTGCGACCACTTGAAGCCAGACGTCGAACTCCGCCTCGAACGCGGCGCCGAAGCGGTCGAGGAACCCTCGCCAGGGGTTCGCGGGCAGGTCGGGCCCGTCGGCCTCCAGTGAGCGGATCGGCGTTCGCGAATCGAGCCCGACGGCGACGGAGTCGTCAGAGCCGAACAACTCGGCGCGAAAGTCGTACCCGTGCGGCCCGTGGCGCGTACCGGACAGCAGCACGGGGAGGCCGTCGGACAACGTCATCAACACGGCCGCGGTGTCCGCGTCGCCGCTCTCGGCGAATCGCTGCCATTTCCTGACGGTGGGCCATGCATACACCTGGGCCACTTCCATCCCAGTCAGCCAGCGGGTGACGTCGAAGTCGTGCACGTGCAAATCACGAAAGATGCCGCCGCTCGTCGGAATGTAGTCCTCTGGCGAGGGCTCGTGATCGTGCGAGTTGAGTCTGACCACGTAGAGCGTCCCGAGCGATCCGTTCGTGACGGCCGCTCGCGCTGCGGCGAATCCCGGGTCGAAGCGCCGCTGGAACGAGACCTGGAGCGTCCCGCCGGCGGCCTCGACCAGATCCAGCGTTTCACGCGTCTCGCGCAGCGTCAGTGCGATCGGCTTTTCGCACAGCACCGGCAGACCACGCTCGACGCACGCCGCCACGCATCCGGGGTGGTACTGCGTCGGGTTCGAGACGATCGCAGCATCGAGGTGCTCCTCCTTGAGCACTTCGACCAGCAGGCGGCCACGCGACGGAGTCCGCGATGCAACGACCGGCTCGTGACCTCGCGTGCGAACCTGTTGCGCCCGAAACGCGCCCATTCGGCCGCTCCCGACGACGACGATCCTCACGCGACCTCGTCGAGGCGAACAGTTCGCTGCTCGTCGTACGCGCGTTTTGCCGCGGCCGCCGCGGCGACGGCGGCCACACCGTCACGCCCGCTCACCTCGGGCGCCTCGCCGTCGAGCGCACGCGCGAACGATTCCAGCTCTCGCCTGAACGCCGGGCCATAGCGGTCGAGATAGAAGTGCGGCAGCTTCGGCGCGTGGAAGCCCTCCGCGTCGGCGACGGTGACCGTGCTCGCCAGCTCGTTGTCGGCGCGCACCATGCCCGAGCTGCCGTGGATCTCCACCCGCTGGTCGTAGCCGTAGGCGCTGACGCGGCAGTTATCGATCGCGCCAATCGCGTCGTTCGCGAACACAAGCGCGACGATCGCCGTATCGACGTCGCCGATCTCCTTCGCGTGGGGGTCCGCGAGCGAGGCCGCCGTTGCCGTGAGCTCGACGATCTCCGCACCGACCAGGAAGCGAGCGAGATCGAAGTCGTGGCTGGTCGTGTCGATGAACAGCCCGCCGGAAAGCGGCAAGTAGTCCGCCGGAGGCGGCGCCGGATCGCGGGAGGAGATGCGGACGATCCACGGTCGTCCGATCCGCCCACCCTGGACGGCATCGCGCGCGGCGCGGAAGTTCTCGTCGAAGCGGCGGTTGTAGCCGACCTGCAGGACCACGCCGGCGCGCTCGCACGCCGAGGCGGCGCGGGCCGCGTCCTCGACGTTCTGCGCCAACGGCTTCTCGCAGAAGACGTTCTTGCCCGCGGCGGCCGCCGCCTCGACCAGGTCCGCATGCGTGGTCGGCGGCGTCGTGATCAGGACGGCCTCGACATCGTCGCGGGCGAACAGCTCCACGACGCTCGTTGCAACGTCGCAGCCAATCTCCCGCGAAAGGGCGTCCGCCGACGAGGCGTCGACGTCGGCGACCGCGCCGACGCGCAGGTCGTGGAGAGCCGCGGCGTTCGCCGCATGAACACGAGCGATCTTCCCCGCCCCGACGATCCCGACGGAGTGCACGGGCGCGATTCTCTCTGACTGCGCCCGGACTACGCCTCGGCCGCCAGGGGCCGCTCGCGTTCGTCTTCGTCGAGCCAGTGCACCTCGAGCCGCTCGATGCGCGAGCGCTCCGTCTGCAGGACGGTGAAGCGCAGTCGATCGACCTCGACGACGTCGCCCTCTTCGGGCGCGCGCCCGAGCTGGCCGAACACGAACCCGGCGACCGTGTGGTAGTCCTCCTGCGGCAGCTCCGTGCCGAACTGGTCGTTGAAGTCGTCGATCGGGAACGTCCCGCCGATGCGGACCGTCCGCTCGTCGACCCGCTCGAACGACTCGTCGGGCAGGTCGTACTCGTCCTCGATCTCGCCGACGATCTCCTCGAGCAGGTCCTCGAGCGTG